>Ga0181557_1000091_pt1 | contig 109194 bp, 68 predicted proteins | sample 011ome_23_FD_148632 | JGI IMG/M metagenome (GOLD analysis project Ga0181557, IMG submission 148632) | Coastal salt marsh microbial communities from the Groves Creek Marsh, Skidaway Island, Georgia - 011506CT metaG (spades assembly) | ecosystem: Environmental > Aquatic > Marine > Intertidal zone... | reverse complement strand
ACTGCTTTTCCAACGCGTCCTCGAACGCGTTCGGGTCTCGCTCTAAAACGTTTCTCAAGTGCGTCCCAACCGCGCTGGACGGTTGCATGGGGGACAGTTGGAACGCAGACGCCGTGAAGTTTCTCTCTCCGTTTTCTTCATCAAAGGTAGGGGGGTCGTCATTTTTTGACGACTCGAACGATGATGATGATGTCGCGGCGGCTTTCATTAATCTTCCTGGATGCCTGCTGACCTGTCGCCGATTTTGATGCTCGAGGATGATGATTTTACCACGACGACTCTTCTTTACACCACCAGGACCAACGGGGAGAAGAGTATTCTCAACGCGCTTTTGTCGTGTTGTTAAAAGCATTGACGACGACGATGATGACGATGATGAGAGTGTTGTTGCCATCATTTTTCAAGCGAATAAGAAGAGAGAGAGAATTATTAAAGCGCTTTTTCTCTCTCTTTTTTTTAATAACCCCCAATTTAATAATGTTCACCTTTTACTAAATTATCTCTTCTTTCAAAGCTATTCAGGAAAGTATTTGAGAGAGAGAAACGGTGAGAGAGAACAACACAACAACAGCAAAACTCTGTTTGTTAGGCAACGATGATGCACTCTTTTTTAGAGAGATGATTTTTTGTATGTGCGCGCGTCGTGTGCGATGATGATATACTCGTCGTACGCGTCAAAAAAAAGGAGGAAATTTTCTTTCTCTTCCCCTTTTCGCATTGATACATTTTTTCTCGTTTTCGCGGGAACGACGAAAAAATTTCATTTATGAAATTTCGCGTGAAAAAAAGGTAGAAAAAAACAACGAGAAGGAGCAGAAGACAGAACAGAACTTAAAAACTCTTCTCTCTCTCCCTCACATTCGTCTCTAAAACTTCGTGTGAAGAGAACAACAACGATATATATATACTATAATAAATATGAGTTTTAGCAGCGCTCTTCTTAACCAGTACCAGCAGCAGCATTACGACGCCATCTCTGATCGTCGTCGTCGTCATCCTTCTTCTTCTTCTTCTTTGAATCATCCTTCGATGAAGAAGAAGAAGAAGAATGAAAAGAAGGAACTTTATTCCTCTTCCTGTATGAGGCAGCGCTCGGGTGCCTCGTGTTGTTCATCTTCGATGGCATCAAATTCTTCCTCCTCCTCTCTCTGCTTCGTGAGCGAGGACGAGGAAAGAGACGACGACGACGGTGGTAATGAAAACAGATATGCGACGACGAGAAGACGAACGGCGGTTCTTGGAGCAGCAGCAGCAGCAGCAGCGGCGGTAATAACGATGACGCCTTTTACAGAAAATGCTGAAGCAGCCGTGACGTCTTTCGTGCCGAAAACAGCCACGAGAGCGAAGACGTCGTTGCAAAACGTCGTCGAGTTGACGCCGGAAAATTTCAAAGAATACGTTTCCGCGGACGCGGAGAACCCAACCCCGAACGTTTTCGTTGAGTTTTATGCGCCGTGGTGCCCTTTCTGCCAAAAGTTGGAACCGATTTGGAACGAGTTGCCGAACGAGTTGAGGAAGTACGGGAACGAGACAACCATCGCGAGAATGAACGTGGATAAGTACACGGATTACGCGAGAGCGTACGGGGTGAGCGGTTTTCCGACGTTGATGTTATTTGAGGCTGGGAAACCAGTTGGAGCGAAGACTGGGTTGATAGATATGCAAACGGCGTTGAAGTACGCTGGAGTCTCGAAAGCGAAATTAGGCTTCGCCGCCGGTCCGGAGAAAGCTTTGGATAAAGTTTTAACGAAAGATCAGGTGGAAAACGCTCGAAAAGAGTTGGATATCGTGAGAAAAGAGGTATCCAGTGGATTAGCTGGGGAGTCTAGAGATAAAGCGCTTACAGCGCTGAACGTTGTAGATGGCGTTTTCGTTAGTCAGCTGTGATATTTTAATACGAAATTATGACGCGCGTTTTTATTTATTGATAAACACTTTCTTCTCCTTCTGGCGTTCGTCGTAACGATCCTTCTTTTGGCAATATCGCAGTAAACTTAACATCGCGCTTTGCGAGACGCCTTGAATTCTACCGGCGTGACCGAGCGTTTCCGGTCGAACGCTCGCGAGTTTCTCTTTGTCCTCCGCGGATAATCCAAACACGTCGTCGTAGTTTATATCCTCTGGAATGATCAACGTTTCGTCCTTCTTCATGTCCGAGACGTCTTTGGATTGACGCCTGATGTAATTTTCGTAATACAAATCCGTCGAGGCGAGTTCTAAAGCCGAGATATCTCTTTCTCTTATGTCCAAAAGCTCGCGTAAAGCAGTTTCGGTCTCTTTCTCTTCGTCGTAAATGCTGTTCTCTTTCTCCGCTTTCGTGTTGGACACCATTTGCGAAAGCGCGTTTATGATGTTCCCAATCTCCTCACCGCTTTGAATAACCTCTGCCGGAGAAATCAAACGCCCGTGTCGAGCGTCTGGACATCTCATGCACCCCAAATGTATCCACTGCTTTGCCTGTTGCCGGAATCCATTTGTATTTTTCAAAAGATGAATCGCTCTTTTACTCAGATTTTCTCTCTCCGTGGCGAACTGATATCGCTCATCCGAAACGAGTCCACATTTGTGACCGATTTTCGTTAACCGAATGTCCGCGTTATCGCCACGAATTGATAATCGGCGCTCCACTCGACTCGAAAACATTCTATACGGTTCTGTTGCACCTCGAGTTGTTAAATCGTCCGCTAAGACGCCGAGGTAACTCGAGTCTCGAGACAATTCGAGCGGAGAGTCGCGGTCGGCGGCGTTGGCGCCAGCCAAGACGCCTTGCGCGGCGGCTTCTTCGTACCCTGTTGTTCCGTTAATTTGCCCAGCGAGATATAAACCTTTCACTTTTTGAACCTCTAAAGTTCGTCTGAGTTCTCTCGGATCGACGTAATCGTATTCAACAGCGTATCCCGGACGAAGCATTTCGACGTTTTCTAAACCGGGTATCGAACGGAGCATATCCAACTGCGTTCCTTTTGGAAGTGAATTCGAAATACCAGCTGGGTATATGATATCACTCGTCAATCCTTCGGGTTCGAGCCACACAACGTGGTCGCGATTCGGAAACCGTCTGACTTTTGATTCGATCGATGGACAATAGCGCGGACCAGTCGCGAGATTTTCATCCGCGTAGTTTGGATGTGACATTATCATTTTTTCCGTCTCCGCATTCGTGCTCGTGCTGTGGCACGATACTTGCTCTTGCGACGGCATCCAAGGTCTTTTTGTAGACGATAACGATAAGTTATAAAAGGAAAAAGGTTCCGGAACATCGTCTCCTTTTTGCTCTTCGCACCGAGTAAAGTCAATGGTGGATTTTCTCAACCTCGGCGGCGTCCCGGTTCGTAATCTTCCCATTCTCAAATTCAACCCGTACAACGAATCCGCCAACGAGGACGAGGCCGTCGAAGCTAAATTATCCGCCCGTTCCGTGACGTTGGAAGATATCCTCCCGGCGTTAAATACTTTCTCGCCGCCTCCCAAGTGAAGCACGCCTCTCAGAAACGTCCCGGTCGTTATCACGACCGCTTTGGCAAACACCGACGTCCCATCTTCCAATCGAACTCCTTTGCACGTTTTACTTACATCACTCCTATCACTAGTATTATTACTACTATTTCTACTACTACTACTACTACTACTACTCTTTTCCTCTCCTCTCTCGTCAATCAACAGCCCGCTCACGCAGGCGTCCACCACGGTCACGTTCGGCAACTCGCCCACTAACTTTTGCATGTGTTTCTTATACAACTCTCGATCCATCTGCGCGCGGACACCTCGGACCGCTTTACCTTTGCTCGAATTCAACACTCGAAATTGAATTCCGGACAGATCTGCCGCCTTTGCCATTAATCCGTCCAACGCGTCGATTTCTCTCACCAGAGTGCCTTTGCCTAAACCACCAATGGATGGGTTGCAGGACATTTCCCCGATGGATTTCACGGGTTGTGGAGTTATCAGCGCGACTCGACTGCCTCGACGGTTCGCCGCAGCCGCGGCTTCGGTGCCGGCGTGACCACCACCGACGACGACGACGTCGAATTCATTATTACTGTTCTCGCCTTCCCTCGCGAGTGGACGCAAGTTGTTCAGGAATCTTCGTTTGTTACTGTTGAAAAAAAGGCGATGAAAGTTCCCCGTGAGTTGGTCTTCTCGTTTACTTCTTCCCGAGGTGAGATGACCACGAACACGCGCAGCAGCAGCAGCCGCCGCCGCCGCTCTTCTTCTCATTCGTGTATAAATACGAGGGGTGATAGTGTTTGGTGGGCGTACTATTAGTGCCGAAGTGTGAATTACATTTTTGTTCTAAATTCCTCTCTTTGCTCTCTCCCAGAAGAGAGTTCATATCTCTTTCTCTCCGTTTTTTTCTAAACGTAATCTTGCAGATACGAGGACCAGCGCCGTTGTTCCATTTCTCCTTCCCTGAATATACAGTCGTTATAAATAGTTATACAAAAAAGTATGCATATATATATAATCTATGATATTACGTGAAGACTTACGGCTTCTTGGACGCCTTGATGCCGGCGATGGCGGCGGCGTAATCCGGAGAGTTGAAGACGGCGGAACCGGCGACCAAGGCGTTCGCCCCGGCATCGATGACCTTGTACGCGTTGGCCGGAGAGACGCCCCCGTCGACTTCAATCCACGGGTTGACGTTGTGCTTGTTGCACAACGCCTTAATCTCTTTGATCTTTTGCACTTGCGATTCAATAAACGATTGACCGCCGAAGCCCGGGTTGACGGACATGACCAAAATCAAGTCGACGAAGTCGATGATGTACTCCAAGCACGTAATCGGGGTTCCCGGGTTCAACACGACGCCCGCTTTGCAACCCAAGTCCTTGATTTGACCGATAGTTCTGTGCAAGTGAATGGTACTCGCGCCTTCGGCGTGGACGGAGATGATGTCCGACCCCGCTTTCGCAAAGTCCGCCACTCTCAACTCCGGTTCCACGATCATCAAGTGCGTATCCAAAACCTTGTCCGTGACTGGTCTCAAAGCATCAACAACCAACGGGCCAATGGTGATGTTCGGCACAAATCGACCATCCATAACATCGATGTGAATCCATTCCGCGCCGGCTTTGTCCACCGCTTGCACTTCCGCACCTAAAGTCGCAAAGTTCGCCGACAAGATGGACGGGGAAACGATGATGGAATTCTTGTCGCACGCGTCGACTTTGGCGTTGGCGACGACTTGCAACGCGCCTCTCTTGGACGACGTCGTCGGCTTCGCAGTAACGCGCAAGGCGGCTTGAGTAGTAGTAGTAGTAGTGCTGGTAACGGAGAACATTATTAGAGTAGTATTAAACGTAGAGTAATAGGTTCGTGTATAAAAAGTAAAGAAGAGAATAACGAGAATAACCAGATAAGGCTGCTTGTTGGCTAAAAAACGTTTTCTGGCTGCTCTTTGTTTTTTTTGCCCTTTTTTCTCGAGGTGATTTTTTTAGCGGAATTCCTCCTCACTCCTAGAAACTTTGTTTTACGCGTAGAAGAAGACAGCGAGCTCTTATTAGAATTCACGAACACAAAATTAACGCGCGAACATGTTTACTTTATCCACTTCCGCGACGGTTTCATCGGTACGTCTTTCGCGTCTTTCATTTTTTTTTGCCTTCTTCTCTCAAATTCGAGCGGGCGGATTTCCCTCTTCTCTCTTTAAAACCTGAAGAGGATTTTTTACGCGCGCGCATTAAAGAGAGAAAAAAAAAGGGCGGCGGAGTTCTGTGCTCGATGATGCGATGGGTTTCGAAAAGACGTGGCGTGCAGAACGCGCGCGGAAAATATGTTTTCGTGCGGATTCGAACTCGATCGTTTCGTTTAAAGCCGACCTCGTCGTAAAACACGCGTTAAAGGCCGGCGATGGATGATGACGGCGTTTTATCCGTGTTTGGGTCTCTCTCGGGGACTCTCTCCTCCTTTGCGAATTTCGTCAAACTTATCCCTTCTTCTCCCTCACTTATTGTATCATCACAAAACAGGCCGCGCGATTGAGCACCACGACTTCGTTTAGACGACAATCCCAACAACCGAAACGCGTTGCCTTTACGGTTCGCGCTGCCGATGGGGACGACAAAAAAGAAGAAGCTGCGGCGGACGAATTTACCGGTTTGAAGTATACGAAAGCGTCTGAGTTTGCGAACATGTCCAACGAACAAATCTTGGCGGAAGTTGCGGCGACGAAGAAAATGTTGTACTCGTTGAGAGTGAAACAATCGACGAGAAAGGCGTTTAAAGGACATCACTTTGACATTTTGAGAAAGAAGGTTGCGCAGTTGTACACGGTTCGACGACAAAGAGAGGTGGCGGAAGGCGTTTCCAAGAGAGACTCTAGAGAAATTATGAGACAAGAGAGGAAAACGAACATGTACATTTAAAAGAGAGTTCCTGCCATACTTGGTATATCTATTAGGTAGCTTTATATTTGTTTTGGTATCAAAATTAATTATTACACAGTAGTCTATTAAATCTTTATTTCTGCCACGCTCTACTTACAAATCTAAGCCAAACGCTTTGACGGCGAAATCAGTCAAGTCTCTCGTGATTAAAACTCCGCCGCTGATCAATAAGAAAAGTACGCCGGCACCGGTGATGGATTGCTCCGTCTCCTTTTGCATTTTCTTACCTCGAATAGCTTCGATGATTAACAACAACAAAAATCCACCGTCTAAAGCCGGCAACGGGAGCAAGTTGACGATGGCTAAGTTGATGTTTATAACCGCGCCAAACTGGAACAAGCCGGAGATGTCTTTCCTGACAACCTCCGCGCCGACGGCAACGATGGCTAACGGACCAGAAACTTGGTCTTTCGACTGGCTGAAATTGGTGACTAATCCAGTCAACGATTTACCGACGAGAGTGAACAATCTGCCAAACTCTTTCGAGGCTAACTTGATGGAATCCACGGGACCTTTTGCCATTTTCTTATACAACACCGAATTTGCCTCCAGTCTCGTGCCTACTCTCCCTTCTAAAGTCTTTGGCGTCTCATCTGGAATCAAGTTCAACTTTACCATTTCACCTTTTCGACTGACGACGACGTCCAGTTTTTTATTCGCCGACGCTTTGATCTTGTTCACGACTTGATTGACCGTTTTTGCATCCGCCTCCAAATCTTCGCCGTCGATGCGCAAAATGATGTCGCCTCTTTTGAATCCAGCCGACTCTGCCGCCGAGGGCGAGACGAATCCTTTGACAATCACTCCTGGCGCGTATTTCGCGTACGTCAAACCAATAGTGTTCACCTGCGCGAGTAAAATAGCAAACGCAAACACGCAATTGGCGACAATCCCAGCCGAAACGACAATCGCTCGGTCTTTCACCGGTCTGTTTCGTAACAAATCTGGATCGTCCGGCGGGTACGGACAGTCCACGTCGTCGTCCGGAAACGCGACAAATCCACCCAACGGTATCGCTTTTAGAGAGTATTCTACCTCTTCCCCTTGATACGAAAGCACGTTCGGTCCAAACCCGACTGCGAATTTGTTCACGTGTATGCCTTGCGTCCTCGCGGCGAGAAAGTGACCAGATTCGTGTACAAAAATGATCGTCGCGAGCACCGATAACGCTTGAATAACCGACCCAGGTCCTTCTAAATCAAAGTTCGGGGCAACCATAACACCCATTGGTATGAGCATAAACGAGCTCAGCGCGAGTGGCGCGTTCATTTCAACGCGATCCATGAATGATGATGTCGTCGTCGTCGTCGCTTTTGTCTTGGGGAGACGAAAAGACGACGACGACGAGCACACTTTTGAGGACGACGAAGCGCGACGGGTTTCGAGCTCTTCGTCTTCAAACGACGACGATAACGACGACGTACAAGTCGATGCTTCTGCTCCTGCTGTTGTTAGTAAAGCCTCCTCCTCCTCGTCTGCGCACGAAAAGCACACCACTCCACCTTTCTTCTTTTTCTCCCTTTTCCTTTTCGTCGTCGTCATCCGATGATGATGATGATGACCAAAGTCATCATCATCTTGGCGGGAACAAAAAATCCTCCCCCTCCTTTGCTCACCAAAAGCGCTTCTCCTTCCTTTGAAAGAAGAACGAGAACGACGAGACGGGGACAAAATCGACTTTTGCGAAATCGTCGTCGTCGTCGTCTTCATCATCATCTATATGTCTATGTATCTGTTAATCTGAAGGGAAAAAAGAATATGATGAGGAAGCGAAAGAGAGAAAAAGGACAGAAAAGAAAAAGACGAAGTTTTCTCTCGCAGACAGAGAGTGCGTTCCTCCAAATACTTCCTCTCTTTTCTCTGCTTTCCTCCAACTTTCTTTTTCGAACAGAAAAAGACAAGGGGGCTAATTTCCGTTTTAAATAAAACAGTTGGGATTTATCGATTGTCGCGTCGACAGAAATTTTTTGTTCAAAAGGCGCTCGCGCATCTCTGCTGTCTCTCGTGTCGTCGTTTCACTTAAAACGAGACACCGACGAAACGCGCGCGCGGGTGAGGAAGGGTGCGGCGAGAACAAAGAGTGAGAGAGAGTCTTCTCGCTCTCGAGCAACAGTCTCACCACCTCTTTCGCGTCCGTCGTCGAAGAGAAGGAGAGAGAAAGCATTTTGTTTGTTTGGTGAGACGAGATTTATCCGCTTTAAATAAAACGTTCGAAAAGAGATTTCCTCGTGCTCTCCCCATCATCAAAGCGCGGCAAAAAGAAGAAGAAGAAAAGAAGAAGAAAAGAAGAAGAAGAGCGTCGCTTTTGGCGTGGTCTCAAAGTCCATCTGCGTAGTAATAATAATAAAACGAGACGCGCGAAGACGAAAACAGACAAAAGCGAGGAGGAGGACAGAGGACAGAGAGAGTAAAAGAGAGATATAAATAATGTCTGCCCCCTCCTCAAAAGGAGATGGTTTGAGAAAGCAACCGACTTCAACTTCATCGAATAACAGTGGTAAAAAAATAATCAGAAACATGAAATCCGGGAACGAATACGCGATTTTCTCCTCGGAGGAGAACCAACCCATCGGCAGAGGCTCTTTTGCCACGGTTTGGAAAGGGTTCGACGAGCAATCGAAAGAAACCGTGGCGATTAAAGAAATGTCCACGCGGGGTTTACAACCGAAACTGAGAGAGGCGTTGGAGTTGGAGATTACCGTGTTGAGGAACGCGAAGCATAGGAACATAATGAAGTTGGTAGACGTGGTGGACGATTTGCGAACGGAGAGGGTGTATTTAATATTAGAGTATTGCGCTGGTGGGAATTTGTCCGAGTTTATACGGAAACGAGGACGCGTGAGTGAAGCCGTGGCGAAACATTTCATGACGCAGTTGGCGAACGGTTTATCGGCTATGCGTTTACAATCGTTAGTGCACAGAGACTTAAAGCCGGATAATTTGTTGTTGAGCGAGAGAACCGCAAAGGCGACGTTGAAAATTGCCGATTTTGGGTTCGCGAGGTACATTCAACCGCACGGAGGGATGGCTGACACCGTGTGCGGGAGCCCGTTATACATGGCGCCGGAAATATTGAAATATCGAAAGTACGACGCGAAGGCGGATTTGTGGAGCGTTGGAGCGATTTTGTTCGAGATGGTTGTTGGAAAAGTACCTTTCACGGGACAAAACCAAGTGCAGTTGTTGCACAACATCGAACGGTCGGATGCGAGAATTCCAACGAGGATTGCCGAGACGCTTTCGCCGGAGTGCGTCGCTTTGTTGCGGTCGCTTTTACGTAGAGATCCGAGAGAACGCCTCGGTTTTGACGCGTTTTTTAATCATCCATTTTTTATAAGCAGTAGCAGTGGTAGTGCGAGTATTGCTGTGAAGACGGATTCAGCGGCAGCGGCGACAACAGCGGCAGAGTTAGCGGCAGCAATGAGCGTAGATACTAACATTAATAATAGCAGCAGCAATGCTAACAATAATAATAAGAAAATTTCGTCTGGACGAAGCAGCAATGAAGATGGGGAAGGCATGCAATTTCAAATGGACTCGATGAACGAAGCGCAACTGAGCAGCAATAGTAACAACAACAACAACAACAACATCAACAACAGCAACACTTCGATGAGACAGACGATTATAGAGGAAGAAATTGCGCCGACCAGGAGCGTTCCCATCCAACTGAATAATAATAATTTTCTTCAGCGAGAAAATTCCGCGTCGTCTTCGTACAAGTGCTTCGGAACCTCTCCTTCGGAGGTGGTGAGGAATGAGATCGCGCTCGCAGCGAGAGATTTGCGCGGAGGAAGTCGTAAGAATGCGGCAACAGCAGCAGCGACAGCAATAAAGCGGTATTCTTCTTCGCCTCAGCAGCAGCAAAATATATTCACTAGATTTACTCCTGGTTCGCCGCCGTCGATGGCCTTTGGAGGCGCTCCAGATTCTCAAGAAATTGACGACGACGATTACGTCATGGTGACATCTCCAGGAACTGGATTTGTTCCAAGAAGCCCCTCAAGAAACGTATCCGCTCGTCACCAAACGCCACCAAGACTCGGGGCGTCGCCATTATCGAGAGGCACGAGCCCAAAAGAATTTCCACCGACGGGAATAATTCACCGCGAACAACAAAAGGAGAAAGACGCCGACACTGTCGTCGCGTCACCGAACAGCGAATCGTCGTCGTTCAAAACGTCGTCGATGTTAGCCTCGTCGCCGTTAGCATCTTCGCCAGTTCTGTCGCCTTCACAGTTACTCAGCAAATCAACCACGAATCAGCAAATGATGAGGAAACTATCGAGTGGGGCGGGAACGATGTCGTCGTCTTCCACGCAATCGTTTTCATCTCGCGGTACCGAACCGTTCGCGAGGATCACGAGCAATATGGATAAAGCGAAACTTTTAGAGCGCGCGGCGGCATGTTTAAGAGACGCGAGTGCAGAGCACTGGAACGCAGGGAGTAGATTACATGCTTTGAGTGTTGGTTTAATCTCCTTAAACGCGTTGGATGCGGCACACGGTCTCATAAATGCGGCTTGTGAAGAGTTCTCGATGAAGGCTTCTTCAGACTCCGCGACGTCTTCAGATGTGAGCGAAGGAGGCGCTCCGATATCCATGAGTCCCTCGAGTTTAGACGAGCATCTTTCGCAAATTTCATTGGCAAACTCAGCTGAGAGTGCGGATAGTAGCGTCATGATGACGAATACTCCTACGAAAAATAATACAAACAAAGCGAAATACGCCGAGGCGACTGCGATTAAGAAACGCATCGAAGCTGCAATCATGAAAACGCACGCTCGATGCGACAAAGCGGCAAAAGGTATAGTCAACTACGGCATCGACGCGAAATCGTCTTTGCCCGACGGTTTAGAACTCGCGCACGATCGTGCTTTACAGCTCACTCGCGCGGGCGCGGTAGAAGAACTCGTCGGTAACTTCAACTTGGCCACGGATTCGTACGGCGAAGCGCAGACGCTTCTTCTCTTTCTTCTCTTGGACGAAAGTGGGCTGCGAAAAAGAAGCAACGATAGAAACAGCGCCAGCGAAGACTTGAAGCGCATCGCCACTTTTGCCGAAGCCGTCAGTCGACGACAAATCGCCGCCAGACGTTAGAAAAAAGAGAGAAAGAGAGAAAGAAGAGATGTGTATTTATTTTGTTGTCCACCCAAAGGAGGCTTGAAAACGCATCCGAACAACGCTCGTGAAAACGAGCAAAAGTAGAGCGCGTCTGTAATACAGAGAAAAACAACTTCCCATTGCATTTATTTTCACCTTTTTTTTTGTGGTGCTGCTTCACAAAAAAAATCAATCTTTTTCTCGAGAGGAGCCGCCACCCCTTTTCACACACACTACTTTTACGATGAAGTTCGACGTGAACATCCTTCGGTACATAGAGAAGGACACGTTTCGAACGTTAGTCGCGGTGGAGATGGGCATGAAAAACCACGAGATTGTCCCGGTGCAACTGATAAACGCCATCGCGGGTCTGAAAAAAGGCGGTGGCTACAAACACATTCGCGAACTGTTGAAACACAAATTAGTCCACCACGATAACTCGAAATACGACGGGTACAGACTGACGCCTTTAGGGTACGATTTCTTAGCCATAAAAGCGTTCACGATGAGAAACCGGATAAGTGGCGTCGGGAGGAGAATCGGTGTCGGGAAAGAATCAGACGTGTACGAGGTTGTGAACGACGAGGGGAGGCACATGGCGATGAAATTGCACCGGCTCGGGAGAACGAGTTTTAAAGCGGTGAAGAATAAGAGAGATTATTTACACAGACGGACGAGCTTTAACTGGTTATATTTAAGCAGGCTGTCGGCGTTGAAAGAGCACGCGTTCATGCAAGCGTTGCACGAGAGAGGTTTCAACGTCCCCGAGGCGATTGATTTGAATCGACACTGCGTGCTGATGGAGATGGTGGACGGGTTTCCGCTCACGCAAGTGAAGAAGATGATGTCCCCTGGGAAGGTGTACAACAGTTGCATGCAAGAGTTGAAAAAGTTGGCATTATGTGGATTGATTCATTGCGATTACAACGAGTTTAATATAATGATGCATTTGGAAACGTTGAAAGTGACCGTGATTGATTTTCCGCAGATGGTATCGATTCATCACCGAAACGCCAGGATGCTTTTTGACAGAGACGTGGAGTGTTTGCATAAGTTTTTCTTGAGACGATACGGGTACGACGCGGAATTGGACGTTATGGGTGAACCTGATCCTGATTTTGATGAAATTTTGAAGGAAGTCGCGGAGAAGGAGAAGAATGGAGAGAAGTCAGTCGATTCGCTTCTCAAAGCCAGTGGTTTCACTTCGGAACACCAAAAGATGATCGACGAGGTGATGGCAGAGAGAGAGGAAAGAGCGAAGGAGAGGGCGCTTCATAGAAATAGCGACGGAGAATACAGCAGCGAAGAAGGTTTCGATGATGAGGATGATGAATATGAATCAGATGAAGACGAAGAAAGTAGTGGTGGCGAAGAAAACATAGTATCCGAACCAGATGAACTCGAAGAAGAGGACGAGGAGGAAGAAGAAGACGAATTCCACGACGAGGAACTAAATCTGAATCCTGATGAAGTTAGCGCGTTAGCTTCGCAAGTTGAAGCTATGTTGAACGACCCCAACGCAGTCGTGCCGAAGTACGACGACGAAGTTGGTCCTTTAATTCGTGAAGCTGGAAAAAAGAGAGATAAACTTGCGAAAGATGGACGTCCGGTGCAGCCGGCGCCTTCGGCGATGACAGCGTCCTCGATTCGAAGTCGAGCAGATTTAGGGAATAACCCGGAACTTATTCGGGCCAAATTAAAAGCGGAAAAAGCTAAGAAGACGTTCAAAGGTGCTAATCACGTGCAAACGCGAAACTTTACAAAAGATAAGAGTGGGAGAAGAGGCGTGCGCGGACAGAAGCAAAAAGTAGAAGTCGATCCTTTTTGGGGGTAACGAACTTCCACTGTTGTAAATTATAGTTATAAATAATCATTGCGCTGCTTCTTCCGTCGCTCTAAACCGTAAATATTCTTTCATGAACGGGTCAAAATTACCATTCAACACGCCTTCCGTGTCAGCGGTTTCCCAACCCGAGCGAACATCTTTTACTACTTTATATGGGTGCAACACGTAATTCCTAATTTGCTCGCCAAACTCTGCTTTGACCACATCACCTCGTATCTCTTTCACGTCTTGCAAACGTTGTTGCTCCAAAACAGCCGCTAATTTTGCTTTTAATCTAACCATCGCTTTCGCTTTATTCATCATTTGCGAACGGTCTTCGTCGCATCGCACGGTAATATCTGTTGGGATGTGTCTTATTCTCACCGCCGTTTCTACTTTGTTCACGTTTTGTCCTCCAGCGCCGCCCGATCTCATCGTCGTAATCTCTAAATCCTTTTCCGGAATGTTCATCTCCCCAGCCTCTTCGCTTTCGTCTTCAAACAAAGGGCACACATCTACGGCTGCGAACGAAGTCTGGCGACTCGAATCACCCTTCTTAAACGGCGACAATCGAACGAGCCGATGCGTGCCTTTCTCCGACCGTAAGAAACCAAACGCGTACGTGCCTTCAATTTCGATCGTGACAGATTTAATTCCCGCTTCTTCGCCTTTGTTTCTGCTCGTAATCGTTGCTTTAAACCCTCTTTTTTGCGCCCAATTCAAGTAGGCTCTTTCTAACATCTCCGCCCAATCCTGCGCGTCCGTTCCTCCAGCCCCTGCGTAAATAAACAACTCGCTCCCTAATTTATCGTACTTCCCGCCGAGCATTTTCTCCGTCTCAAACTCCGAGAGCATCTCGTTCAACTTAATCGACGATCGAATCGCTTCCGTTCGTAAGAGTTCATAATCCTCGTTTCCACCTTTATTTTCATCGTTGCCGCCATTGTCCGCGTCTTGTTGTTGTTGTTCCTCCTCCAACATCTCCAGCGATAACTCGACGTCGTCTCTCGTCGCTTCCACCAACTCTGCTCTTCGCAGCTGCGACTGCACAAAACTCAACTCTTTCGTCACTCTTTTCGCTTCGGTTTGATTGCTCCAAAACTCCGGGTCGTTCTGTTTCGTCTCTAAAAGTTCTCTCGATTTTTCCAGCTTGGTTTTGTTCAAAATATCCATGGCGGAATCCGCGCGTTTGCGCAGGCTCTGGAATCTTTTCCTGAGTACGTTTGGAGAATCTTCGTAGGACGGCATCTCGTCCCCGATGTTTTGAGCGGTTTCAGACGACGACGACGTGGCAGCATCACTCGCACCACTCGTCATCTTTCTCGTCCGAGAAGAAGTTTGAGGAGAACGGAGGATGAAAAACCGAGGAGGAGATGAGAGTTTCTCGTCCTCTCGTCGTCGTCGTCGTTCAGCGGTGATGAAAGAAGCTCCGTTGTTGTGTGCACGGGTGATGATGAAATCATCTTTACGCCGTCGTTGTCCTCTTCTTCTGAGTTGCAAAAGAAGGCTCGACGACGACGAAGAAAAAGAAGAGCTTCGGTACGCTGCTCGGCAGGAATGGCACAGAAAAGTTTTGCTCGTCGTCGTCATTCTTTTCATCTCTTTATCTCTTCTTTAACGACAACGACGAAGAGTGCGTTGAAGAGATGTGAGGGGAGGTTTCACATCGTCCACAGAAAAGAGTCCAGTCCGCGATATTTAATTATTCTTTTCGTCATAGAGTTTAACAACACACAATTAGAGTATTCTATATATATATCTGATCGTCGACCTCAACGAGAGAGAGGAAGAGAGAGAGGAAGAGAGCGTTTATTAAAGATGTTCAAGAAAGGATCGAGCCTCGGGGAGCTGTTCGGGATCTCGAAGCAGCAACAAGGACAACAACAACAACAACAGAATTCTTCGAACGCAAATTCGAGACAACAACAACGCAACGCATCTTCGACAACGCCGATTGCGAACAATAACAACGTCGTCCCGTCGTCGATTCAAGATCTGGGGAAAGTCTACGACCGAGCGAAAGATTTACTGGAGAAAACCAGACAGAGAAACCAACTCGGGTTCGAGGAGAATAACCCGGATATCGAGAAGAGGCAATTTGCGCGTCTGAATGAAATTCGAAGGCTAACGAATGCGATGAAAACGAGCGTTTATACGACTCAAGGCAACACAATGTTTGAAGATGTGAACGAAAAAATGGCGTGGGAACAACAGGTGAAATACTTTGAGGAGGATTTAGAGAGCGCGGTGGAAGTGGCGATGAGAGTGAGTGGTGGTGCGACGATGCCGAACGCGTCGCCGATGTTTGCCGGGATGAACGTAGCGGCGTCCAACGCGCCAGAGGAGTTTGCTTTTTCACCGCCGGTGAACGACTTGAGAACGCCACCACCGGTAGCTACGACGGCTCCGCCGGTGATGGTGGATTTGTTCGCCGGGTTGAACGTGACGCCAACGCCTGCCGCCGCCGAGACTTCTCCTCTACCACCTGCTCCTCATCCCGAAAAAGAAGAAGAAAAAGTGGCAGAAGAGAAACGAGAGATTGATTTTGAAGGAATGATGCCACCAGTTCAAACTTCAGCGATGGAGGTGACAACGACAACAACAAACATAAAAACAACAGTAGAAGACAGCGATAGAAATAAGATAGCTCATGATGATGATGATGATAGAAACAAAACTAGCTCTTCTATTGGATTTGGATTACAACAAGAAGCTTTACCTTTGGACGAAGATGCTTTCGGTGATTTCCGAGATGCGTCGTCTGCTGCGGACGTGCCTCCGCTGCCGACTTCTGCGGTTGTAGAGCCATCTGTTCAACCGCTAGATGATGAGGATGAAGATGGATTTTTTCCGAGAGAAGAGGAAGCGGTAGAAATACCATCTATGGAGGAACTTCAACAACAGGGAGGATTGACGAGTGGATTAGACGACGCATTAGATGAAAGCGACGATTTTCTAGAAGATTACGCGAGCGCCACGCTGATGCACGAAGCTGTTATTTCTCCACCCGCCGTAGTAGAAACTCATCCGATAAATCCGCCGATAAACAAAGCATCGGCTTCGGCGAATACTACAATGTTACGCATCCCTTCGTTTACAAACGAGGATGTGCCGATCGGGAACTCGCCCGGCGCTAAAAGATTTCAACAGAAGACGAAGTTTGCACGAGAAACTAAAGTATCAGCAGAAGCACTAGCGAAAGGAGAAGAAGAAGGAGAAGAAAAGACAAAAGTTAATAGCGTAGAAGCAATAGCAAACGCGGTGGAATCAGAACGAGTCGTGAGTGATATCGTTGAAAAGGGTCATTTTCCTGGGAGTAGGAGTCTGGACGAAAGTCCCAAAGTGAGCACTCCAGTGCTTTCACCCGCACATAGCTACGGTGGCGGTGGTGGTGGTGGTAGTGGTGGCGACAGTGGCTCTTTGCAAACAAGAGAATCTACGTCCGAACCGTTTACGCCGGTGTATTCGCGCGTCACGACTCCAACCTTAGAACTTTCCCCAGACGCGATGATACCAATAAGTCCTGGGTCGCCGATGATCTTCAATTCGCAAGACCAAGATTTTATTTTGCAAAACTTTGGGATACAAAGAGTCGCTTTAGATTTGGAAGTCGCGAATGAGGTCGACAAAGTTGTAGAAGCGGCAGAATCGTACGTGCGCATGCGTCGCCTGTCGTGGGAAAATGCGCAGCGATTGAAAATGGAAGCGAGCAACAAAAGATTGTCTTCGGCGACGAATGCTACCCAACATCTCAAGCGCAAATCCGAATTGCAAAAACAACAAGACGACGCCATACGAAACGATGATTTCGAGCTTGCAGCAGATGTCGAGGAGAAGTTGAATTCACTTTCAAAACAGATTAAAGATACAGAAGACGCGCTGAATGCGGCAGAGTTAGAGCACGCCGAGCGCGTGCGCGCCTCTTTAAGCGCGCTGAACGAATGGGCACACGCCGAGATTGAAGCGTCCAACAACATAGATAAATTCGTTTCGGATAAAGAAGAGAAGTGGGCTCGAGAGAAAGAAGAAGAAGAAGAAGCGAGAAAAAAAGTCGCAGCTGCGGAAGCTGCAGCAGCAGCGTCTTCAAACAACACTTCGTCGGAGCACGAACGTCTCGTTCTACGCGCGACTGAAACTGAAGACGCGCTGAAACTCGCAGTCGAGAAAAGCCGTGAGAATGAAGCAAAGACGAGTGAAATCGAGGACGAGAGGAAAGCAATGGAAACAAAAGTGAATGAACTTAAAGAAGCGTTGCAAATTGCAGAAAATGAGCTGGAACATCTCGCAAACAAAGCCGCTTTGGAATCCGCGAACGCTGAAAAAGCGAATCGATTAGTAAGTTCGTGTAGAGAAACGCACGAAACGAGCAAAGCCGCGTTGGAGTCGTACAATGAAAAAGTTCGAGAAGAAGAGCGCAAAGAAGCACACAAGCAGCAAATGCAAGGCGGCACATCTTCCGAAACTGAGGAGCTCATTGGTAAGATGAAAGAACGATCGGAGCTCTATCGCCGCGCTGGTTCTGAGCGTTTACAAACGACCGAAGAATCCAGCATCAGTGACGAGTTGCAACAGTTGGTCATTCACGAAACGACGAACACGATACTCTCCAGCGAGGCACAAAGCGAATTAAAACGAGAAGAAAGCGACAACGCGCGAATCAATGCCGACCTCGCCAACGCACTTTCACAAGAACGCGACTGTCAAACTCGCTTGACCATTTTAGAGCGTCGTAAAAACGAACTCCTCGCTTTGAAACAGTCGCACGCGGCTGCGAAAAGCTTCAAAGAAGCCTCGGAATGCGTCAACGAGCTCAACGCTAAAATATTACCCGAATTGGAACAGTTGAACACCTTGCTCGTGCAAAAGAAAAGAACGGTCGAAAGCTTGCAACTCCAATTTTCGGAATCCGAAACCAAAGTCGGATTGTGCAGAGAAAAGTTCCGCGAGGCTGAAAAAGTCTGCGCGCAGAGTCGAAAAGTACGTCTTCAAACTGAATTGAACACCAAGAATTCTTCCGAAGACGAGAGTGAAGTGGAGGCGTTAAAGTGCGCGTTGGAGTTGCTCGTGTTGAAGCACCCGGAAGTTTAACTAATATAATACAATGTTTTACTATTACTAATATCATTTGCTCTCCTCTTTATTCGCATCTAATCCTAACGCCGCTCGCACTCCGGGAGACCGCTTCTTCTTCCTCTCTTTCGCGCTGAGCTTCGCCGCGTTCAATCCGCAAACGACCACGACTAAACTCCCGAGCATGAGTTTCAAGTGCTTCGGGAACGTCTTTGAAGAGACAAAGTGTCGATGATGATGATGATTCTCACCACTTCTGCCCCGAGATGATGGTCCTAAATGTTCTCGTTCACCCAACGCGGTTCGTCTCGCGCTTTGCAGTTGTAAAAACTCTTCTTTCGTCCCTCCTTTATCGGGATGTTTGGAATGGAGCAGCTCTCTGTACGACTTCTCCACGTCTCTGGACGTGATGACGCTTCCATCGTTTCTCGATTTGTCCTCTAGGTTTAATATTTTATACGCTCGCTCTTTGTTCATCATCTCGTTCTTCCTCGAGAAGTCAACAGAAGAATCATCGTCGTCGTCTCATTTTTTTGTGCAGTCTGCTTGGCGGCTGTTTTCCATTTTGAGACAAATTCTTCATTTTTACACACACACAATACTACTAACAACAACAACAACAACAATCACAATCACAATCACAATGTCGTCGTCTTTGCGAAACGCGATCAAGCGCACGACGCACAAAGAGCGCTCGCAACCCGCGGACAGAACGAGACTCGGTTTACTCGAGAAACACAAAGATTACGTTTTGCGAGCGAAAGATTTCCACAAGAAGGAAGACGCGATAAAAGTGCTGAAACGAAAAGCGGCGGAGAGAAATCCGGACGAGTTTTATTTCGCCATGGAGAAGAAAAAGACCCGAGACGGCGTGCACGAGGAAAGGACGACGGAACAGAATAAGTACACCGAAGAGGAGCTGAAATTGATGAAAACGCAAGACTTGAGATACGTGTCGTTGAAAGCGCAAACAGAGTTGAAACGAGTTCAGAAGATGAAGGAAACGTTGCACTGTTTAGGCGCCGGGAGCGAGGAGAGGAAACACACGATATTCGTGGACGAATACTCGGAAGCGAAGACGTTTAAGCCGGAGACGTATTTCGACACGCCGAGAGAGTTGATCGGTAGAGCGTTTAACCGACCGAAAAATAGCCAATTGGAAGACGCGGATCAACTCGTCGGCGTCGGCGCGAACGAAATCGACTACGACGAAGAAGAGTTACGGAAACAGCAGGAGAGACGACTGAAGAAAGTGGCCAAGCTAAACCGAGGCGCGTATAAGATGTTGAACGAACACGAAGAGAGAGCGGAACAGTTGAAATCGATGACGGTCAAAATGGCGCTGCAAAAAGAGATTTCGCACGGGAAAGGCGTGAAGAAGAAAATCACGAAGAAGAATAAAGACGGCACGGTGGAGTCGTATTTCGTGTGGAAACAGATTCGAAAGAGATGAACGAACGATGATCCAGCGAAATGTTGATATGCGTACCGATAAATTAATACAGCACAGCAGCGCACGTTTAGAATTAGAATAGATATTATTAGAGTGCACGTCTGTAACGAGTAGTAGTAGTAGTAATAAAACAACATCAACATCAACGAACAAAGGCGAAAAGTTTGTCAATCACACGAGAGAGAAAAATCGAAAAAAAAAATTCAAAAATACGCACTTTTTGAACTCCTTTCCGCACACCATCATCGGCGACGATGGGGAACGCGGTATCATCATCGGACAGCGCGGAGGGTAACGTGAACGACGACGAGATTGGAGAAGAAGACGCTCGCGTTCTTCCCATCGCCGCCGCCGCCGCCGTGTCGGCAATACAAAGAAGAACGTCCTCTTCGAAGTTGCCACTCCACTCTGTCGTCGTACCTCGAAGGCTTTCGCAACGGCCGGGATGTACGATTACTTTGAAGAACATCGGGTGTAAAATTACGTGTAAATCGACGAAGAAGAAGATGGGAGAGAAGAAAAGGAGAGAGTTTCCGTTCGACGAGCCGGACGAGGAGATTGGCCCCGGCGCTGTGTCATCTGAACAAGAAGAAGAAGAGCAAGAGCAAGAGCAAGAGCAACAACAACAACAAAATCATAATAAGAAATATTTCGAGAAGACAATTTTGGCGAACGTGACTGGTGTTATATCTCCAGGTTTATGGGCGATTATGGGCCCAAGTGGAGCTGGGAAGTCAACTTTGTTGGACATCATCACTCGCCGCAAAACCGAAGGGATTATTTCTGGCTCGATATTGCTCGATGGAAAACCGTCTACGACCTTGGCGATTAAAAAATACGCGAGTTACGTCGCCCAGCAAGACATCTTCTACGGAGGAAGTACCGTATTTGAAACCCTTTTGTTCGCCGCGATGATTAAGATTCCTGGAGTGGAGAAGTTGGAGAAGCAATCGGTGTACGAGCAAGTCGAGCAAGTTATTCAGGCGATGGATCTGGAGAAATGTCGCAACACGTATCTTGGGAACGCCTTAGTCCGAGGCGTCTCGGGCGGTGAGAAGAAGAGAGTGTCGATCGCCTCGGCGCTTTTGAGTCAGCCCAGATGCATGTTTCTGGATGAACCTACGTCAGGCTTAGATTCGCAGATGGCCAGAGAGGTGATGATGTGCTTGGCGGATTTACAAAGGCGCGAAGGAAGGACCATAGTCACTACGATCCACCAACCGTCTACGGACATATACAATGTTTTTGACGGGTTGATTCTATTAAATCGAGAGTGCGTATATTTCGGCGCTGCGGGTCAGAACCCAGTTCGTTTTTTCGAAACGCTTTCGGGTATTCCTCAGCGCGTCTCCGGATGTTCCGTGTCGGAGTATTTACTCGAAGTGCTCTCGTTCAACGACTCGGTCGATTTTGAAAAATTTTACGAGCAAAGCGACTTGGCGGCGAAAAATCACGAGGATTCAGACGAAACGACAACGTACGAAATCAACGTCAACAACGGAACCGATGAAGAAGACAAGCAATACGAGCGTACGCTTTTTGGCGAGCTGCTTTGCTTGATTCGATACAAATTTTTTGTTCATTTGTTCCATTCGTTGTTCTGGTTCTCCCGTGTGATAATATATGCCCTCTTAGCCGCAACGCTCTCCGTTTTCTTTTATGGTCAAGACCGAACGATGAGCGGAATCATAAATACCAACGGAATTTTGTTCATAATGATCATTCTACCGATGTTTATGGCGCAAGGGTTCATTGACAACCTAAAAACTGAACGCGAAGTCTACACGAAAGAGTTTCACGACTCGTATTATCGTTCGCTTTCGTACGTCACCGCGAAGATTTTCGTGGAAATTCCCGCGTGCGCCATCAACGCGATATTGTATACAAGCATCATATTTTATTCCATCGGCCTTCAAGGTAGTTTTTGGTTTGTCGTCTTGGCAAATTTTGTCAACATGATTGTGTGTATGCTCATCGGTTATTCGATCGGTGCTTTGGTTCCTGGCGAAATTGGTCCAGGGGTCGTTCTGCCGGTCTTTTCTACGTTGAATATGCTCGTGAGCGGGTTTTTCGTACGCTTTGAAACGATACCGGTGATTTGGAAGTGGTTTTACGACTTTTCGTGGATTCAGTGGGGATGGAGTGCGGTCATGGTGAACGAATTCGGTGGATCTGTGAGCTTTCGTGAACACTGCACGCCCGAAGGGTTGGACGATATGTTCGTCCAATTAAACATCCCACCGAACCAAGAGCGAGCGTTCCGATTCTGGTTACGAAGTCAAAGCACTGATGGAACGGAGTGCGAACCCATTACAGGTTTCTCCATTTTAAGAACGTTCGCGTTAGACGGACGGAAACGTTATCAAAACGTCGCGTACGCTTCGGCTTGGATACCGGTTGGTTTTCTGTTCTTCTATTTGGGCGTGACGTTCGTGAGACACGAGAAGCGTTAATAAGTTTCGAAATCGTCATTGAGCTATTATTTGTCGTCGATGTTGTTGTTGTTATTGTTGTTATTACACGTGTGTTACCAATGTTTCTACTTCTCAAATCTCTCTCTTTTACCCGCGTCTCGGGCAGTCTTTGCACCACGTCGACTTGTCTTTTCTTTCCGGATGCACGCACTTGGTTTTGGCCATTTCGGTTTTGGAGTCACAGCCGACGTCCGCGTTCGCGTCATCGGTAATCGCCGTTTGCGCGTGCGCTGGCCTCATGGAGAGAGAGCACGTCGGCGGTGCGGACGCGCGAGAGACAACTTTGGTTCGCTGTTGTTGTGGTTGTTGTTGTTGCGCCTGTGTGTGATAATACATTTTTTCAGAAATGGATAAAAAAGCGGAGTAAATAATCTGCTCGTAAGGACGGCTCGCATTCGCGCGCGCAGAGAGAGAGAGAGAGAGAGAAAAACGAGGAAGAATCGAAAACGAGAGAGAATGACGACTCACAGATGATGCCACGACGCGAACGGTACTTAAAACAGTAGTAAAAACCATGATGATGATGATGTTGGTGCCGTGTGTCTGTGTGAATAGAAAGTGTGCCGTCATCAAACGTTTCCGTCGTTTCGTGGTCGAAAAAGCGTCTTCCTCTTTTCCTCTTTTCTCTTCTGTTTTTTGGCAAACGAAGCCAAAAAACAGAGAAAACCAAAGAAGCTCTTTCTTCTCCTTCTTCACAAAAAAAAACATAGCGTACATTCATTAACCATGGCTGACGTACAGCACGAGAGAGGTTATCAAAAACAAGTCGGCGTTAACGTTGGGTAAGTATATCTTCGCGGTTTTAATAGTTAGAACGGTTTGATCTTCTCTCGCGCGTTTGAGAGATAGGGAGGATTCCGGATTTTGTGTTTTTGTCCTCCTCCGCTCTGCATTTCTCTCTTGGCGCTTTGAAAGGAGGAGGAAAATGGGCGCTGAGTTTCGACGCGAGTTTAAGGGCACCAGGATGCGCGTATCGGTGCATGTTTACGCTTCAACGCGTATCAGAGATATTATTGCGTGCACGCGTGCACGAAGAGTGTCTGATACGCGTTCGCGAGATGTAAATATGGGCCGGTAAAGATGCGCGCGTTTGGCCGAAGGAAGCCCTCATTTTGAAGGCGGAGAGTAGGGCCTCCGTTAGGGGGATGCGATTGGTGATGCTTTTTTAACGAGAGTCTCCGCCCGCATCTTTCTCGCGGGGTGTTCTTCCCTGATGAACGCGCTTTGGCTCGTGTCGTCGTTCGAGAGCAGCAACTTGGATCATCGGCTACCTAGAATTTTCGTTTCGGTTCGGGTGAAAGAGAAACTTGTTTGCTCTTGGATCTCTCTCTCCTCTTTCTCTTTTTACGTGTGTATTTACTCACCTCTTTCCCTCTCTCTTTATTCACAGTTTCGCCGCGTCTACGAGAAAGAAAGCGCCGGGTAAAGCGGGTACCCGTTACTACAAGAACGTTGGTTTGGGCTTTAAGACTCCGAAAGAGGCCATCGAAGGCAACTATATCGACAAGAAGTGCCCGTTCACCGGTAACGTCTCCATCAGAGGTAGAATCTTGTCCGGCGTCGTCAAGTCTACGAAAATGAACCGCACCATCATCCTCCGCATGGATTACTTGCACTTTATCAAAAAGTACCAGAGATACGAAAAGAGACACTCGAACATTGCCGCGCACATTTCCCCGGCGTTTCGATGCAAGGAAGGCGACAAGGTTGTCGTCGGCCAGTGCAGACCGTTGTCCAAGACTGTTCGTTTCAACGTCTTGAAAGTCATCCCGGCTGGGGCCTCTTCCGGGAAAGGTTTCGTCGCGAACTAAACTATGTGTTCGTTGCATGGAGAGTGGTAAAGTAGATTTTATAATAAGGGTAATTAGCTATTCGCGCTTGAATAATAGTTTGTTATGATGTAATAACGATGATTTTGAGTACGACTGTGTAGTAGAGAAGAACGAAATATATTAGTCTTGTTCCTTCTAAATTTGCTCTCTTTCACGCAAGCAAGCGAGCGAGGTGAATTCTCATTATTTCACGACACAAAAACTCTCCTCTGACTCTACTTCTGTCTGACTACTCGATTGACAACCACCCTCTCTTCTTTCTTCTTCTTCAGTTTTTAAAGAGTAGACGTCTTCTCATTCCCCCATCCATGGTGGCATCCTCCACCTTCTCAGGCGGAGGAGGAGGAGGCGGAGGAGGAGCAATTGGCAACAGCAACGCCTTGGAAGATTACATTTCCACTTTCGTCACGTACAAATACGTGCGTCTCCGTAACCCGCACTGGTTGGGATACTCGCACTTCGTCTTACGAATCGTTCTGTTGATCGGGTACGTGTTCTTTTACGAAATCTTATTCAAGAGTTCGCACTTGAAATACGAAAGGCCGATTCATCAACCGATTCCTTTGTGGTTGCAACGTCCAGACGTGTTAGACGTGAATTTGATGTCCTATTGTTTCGACGGAGGCCCGCCGTGCAGAGAGTGGAACATCGTGGACGACGAACATAACAACGGGAAACCGGTGAGAAAAGAATCGCTGTTTATCACGACGCAGTGGGTGGAATCTCATCAAGAGAGACGGACGAAAAATTGCGCGAAACGGAAAGGATTCACCGGAGAGTTGGAAGAAAATTTATCAACCAATACGAACAACGACGACGAGAGAAATAGAAGAGAGAACAATAACAACAACAACAATAATAGCAGCAGCAGTTCGAAGACGAATCTGATCATGAAAGACTTTCACACGAGCGGGAACTTGGGCCGAGGTGGTCGCCTCGCGAGAGGAGACCATCAACTCCAACCCGAGTGCGGGTCGTGGGAGGAAGTGGAGAGAGAAATATTCAGAGTCTCCGGGGCGGAACAGTTTGCGATCCACGTGAAACCGGAATACGTGGCCACGTCTTGGTCGGTACACGCTGGATTTCTTCAAGTGACTTTACCGAATAAGAAGATTTTTCGACCAAACTTTCTCTCGGAGACGCCGAAAGACGTGGTGATTAAAGTTGGAGACATCGTGAAAAACGTGGAGTTGTATCCGAACGAGTTGAAAAAGAAAGAGTTGTCGGTGATTGTCAAAGGTTTACAGGAGAAAGGGTTGGAATACTTATTAGAAGCGGACGAATTGTACGAATACGACGGGAAAACGCAAACGTTGAGGCAAAACGGTTTGACTTTAGCTTTGGAGTTGACGTATTCAAATACGTCGCCATTTGATGTTTTTAAGGCTTTGGCGGGGCAAGGCTCTGAGAACTTTCCGTGGCACTGCCAAATGGACGTGCGTTTAGTCGGGTACACGGAAGTCAGAGCGCAAGAGTACGTCTTCAAAAATTGGCCGGCGGAAAGAATCAACCTACAAAGAGCTGGTATTCATTTGATTGTGTACCAAAAAGGTAAGTTGGGGAGGTTTGATTTAGGAGCATTGGTGTTGGTATTCATCACTGGGGGTGGTTTGATGACTGCGGCGAGAATGTTCATCGAACTCATGTCCACGACGTTTGGTCCAGAGGCGGCGAGACATCGCCGAGCGCTCACAGACGACGTCGATTTAGCGCACTTAGATTAATATTTACATCGCACGCGTACCAAATGTGTATTACAGTACCAGTATTTATGATTTTACTTGTTATTATATCGATATTATGGGCTACATGGGTACATTGGTCATTACAATTACAATTCGTTTTCTATATTATATCAACTCAATTCACTTCTTGTACTCAGTATATTATTTGAGTCACATCGTCTCATGACGAGTGAATTCTTCTTTTTTGTTCTCGCGTGTTACATTTTGATCGAGGTTGCTTCACTTTCGATGGACATTTCGCCGATTCCAATTCTCCCGACACCGTGTTCGCCCCAGTTTTGCCAGGAGTTAATCATAATCCAATACGGTTTACCACCTTTCCCGGTCTCTTCGTCGTCGCCTTCAAATCCCCAACCGATGATTTTCGTCGCGTGTAAGCCTAAAGGTTTCCCGCCTTCCGGTTGTTCGTACACGCCGTGTTTGTGCCCGTAAAAATCATCACACACAGGGCCAAAAGTCACCGCCATGGACCCATACTTGTGCAATTCCTGCGTTATGCATTTCCAATCTCCCGGTGGACACTCGTACGGCTCCGAAGTCGGCCTCATCATTTCCGTTTCTGAAATCGGCGTCCCGTCTGCGCACGTCGTTGGGCACTCTTCGGCTATCGTCCCGGGCACTTGACACGGGTGGTCGCACGCCTCGAATTCGTACGGCAAACACGCGCTCGATGAATCACCAAACATACCACCAGTCGGCACGCCTTTCTCGATCGCTTCCTGTAAAGTATCGATGACGTTCCCGCCTTCGCATCCGGCGCCCGCGCTGTAGCACGACAACGCGTACTGCGGCGATAACTCTTCTGTTTTCCCGTGCGCGATACACACTCGATCGTTCATGACTTCCGTCGCTGCGACTGCCCAGCAACTTCCACACTTTCCTTGGTCTCTGACGGTACCTATTAACCCTTTACATTCGGCCCATTCTTTCCTCGCGTCAAAGTGTCTCGGCAAACCCAACGATTCCGGGTCGAACGAAGCTTTGATGTCTCGTTTGTATTCCTCCGTGTTCGTGCTTTGCCCCCAGTTCCCAAGCTCCGGCGTTATCATCGAGTACGGAATGTATTCTTTCGAATATCGCTCGTCGTCGTCCATGGAGGCGAACTCGGACTTTAAAATCATTTGCGGTTCTTGTTGTTGTCCTCCAATTAAACCGCCAGATTTCACCTTTGAAATCGGCTGAACACCCAACTGGCTGAGAATCTTGAACGACGACGACGACGAGATTGCATTCGATGAATCTACTAAACCTTGGTCTTCTTTCGAGAGCATGGAAGAAACAAAACCACCACCGATATCTTTATCGTCGTCGTAATAATTCCTCTTTCCCGCTACAGCGAGTAAGAAGAGCGACGCGATACCTGCGGTCTTCACCATTCTTCCGTACATTTTTGATTTCCCTTCTCCACCCGCGTCCTCGTCAATAATGGTGGTCGCCTCCCCGTTCGACAACAATCTGTCCGTCTCTTTCATTCTTATTATACTCTATTATTATATTATTACTAAAACGAGAAAAGATCTCTCTCTGTGTGTCTGCTAAACAATGAGTACTCAGCAAAGAAGCACCAATAAAAGCGCGCGTTATAGGTACAGTAGATATCCAGCGCAGAGAGGAAAAGATATGAAGCGAAATTGCGGAAAAAAGGAAAAAATCAAACGTTTTTTTCGAAAGAAGAAAAAAAAATTAGACCCCGCGTGCCGTATTAAAATACCGCAAGAACACAACAAAAGGAAAGAAACAAAAATCTCTTTTCAAGCGAGCTTCTTCGAGGCGGTCTCTTTCTTCGCTCTCGTTGTATCTCTCTCTTATTACTTGTTTTTGACTTTACGACGACGATTCAGACGACGATCGATACTGATGATGCGCAGGAGGAGCGCGAGACGACGGGAATAACACGACAGAAAGAGAGAGCGGATTGATTTCACAATTTCGTTGCGTGTGTTTGGTTTTGGGATTGATTTTGATTACGACTACTCGTAGTAGTAGTACCATCACACAACAACAACAACAACAACAACGTGTCATCTTCACCGCGAAGAGGCGGGATGACGAGCACCAACATCGACGCGGCCGAGCAGATCGACGATTTCTCACCAACCACAAATACCACGACAGGAGGAGGAGGAGGAGGAGGAGGATCGATGAAAGAGAAAAAAAGTAACAGCAGTGGGGTTGTTGTGGACCCCGCGGCGGAGACGACGTTCTTGCACGGGTCCACGTGCGTCGTCTGGGAAGGCGAGTTGTATACCTACGGCGGTCTCGGCGAATACGGAGAGTTTGTCGATTCCATCACGAGATGGTCCGGCAGAGGCGAAAACCGAGAGGTGACGCCGCAGAATAAGAACATGAAAACGGACGTGCCGCCGGGGAGATACGGACACACGGCGACGATGAGCGGGGATTACATGTATGTTTTCGGCGGTCAAGGGAGATACGGCGCGATGAACGACCTTTGGGTGTTTGACTTTGTTCGAGCGACGTGGTCGCCGTTGGATGCCATCGGGGAGGCGCCCAGAGAAAGGTTTGGGCACTGCGCGTGCGTTTCCGAGAACGTTTTGTTTATTTTCGGTGGTAAAGACGCCAGGCCCGGATTGAATGTGGAAAGTTTCGAAGATTTGTATGGGTTTGATATCGCCGAGAGAGAGTGGTTGCACATCGAGAGCAGGCATGGAGGGCCGAGCGGTGGAGAAGGGTGCGCTTTAACGGCGGTAGATTCTGTGTTGCACGTGTTGAGTCCGTCCATGCCGTCTTCCGCGACTGCCGGTGGCTCTCAAATGAGCAGCAGCATGCAGAATATACACTCTTCGTCGTCGATGGGCGGACTCATCGCGGTGGATGAGACGCAATCGGCGGCGCAACTCATCGGGTCTTCTTCTCAACAGCAAATCGAACAATCTCTGGTACTCTCGAGACGGGCGAGCACGGAATCTTTGGCTTCCTCGAACATGGACGCCGGTATGTCCGTCTGGATTTTAGAAGGCGGGCAAACATCATCGGATGGTAAAGCGAAGGTACCTCGATGGACAAAAGTAGCGCACAACAACGAATCCGACGTGCCTTCGTCGAGAACCTCTTACGTTGCCTCAAAGTTTGGGAATAATTGGATCGTCCACGGTGGTCGATCCTTGAGCGACGACGGTAACGTCGTCGTTCTCGGTGACGCGTATTGTTTCCATTTCCCAACCGCCGAGTGGGCGAGACTCGATCCCATAGCAGACACAGACCCGAGATTTGGACACTGCGGGACGTGCATAGACGGCGCTTTAGTCATGTTTCACGGCGCGAGAAGTTCGTCCACGAAAGTATCGAATAAAGACGTGAGTGCGTGTATTGCGATTAATTTAGAAGCTTTGCTACCGTTTCCTCTCGGAGAAGACGAAGAGGAACAATTTCTCGTCGACCGCGACGCAGAAAATTATGGACATTGGAATTTAGAAGTCGCAAACTCGGGGAAATCTGAATTCGGTGGAACTCTTTACAGTGGTGGAGGTGGTTTAGGTGGAGGCGATAATAGCGAAATGAATTACTCTTTCAACGAAAATGAGACGACTGGTTCGTTTAGCGAGGATTTGGACGAGTCTTTCGAGCGAGGGGGTAGTTTTGCCGCCTCTCGAAATGCCGCGCTCGAAGCCAAGGTCCTCGCGCAACTCAACAGTAAAGGTATCACAAACAGATCTGGAGGACATTTCGGTCAGTCTTTACACGCTCCAAAGTGTGGCTATCACGAAGTTGGTAACGTTGAGTTTGTCATCGATGATATTAAAGTGCACGCGCACGCGGACGTTTTGAGCGAACACTCTGACTATTTGAAACGCGTTTTAAACGCTTCAGAGGTTGGGATGGCTTTGAACAGGGAGGTGGAAGCAGTTGTGAAGCTCCAGAAAGACGGAACCGTGTTCAATGGTATCATCGCCGCGATGATTCAAATTTTGTATTTTATAATAGTCGCTTTCTCCTACGGAATGAAGAAATTCGTGACGCCCGAAGAGCGAATGAATGTTAAAATTATCGTTCTTAGAGATACGCAAGTTCCAGTTTTGATTGCCACGTTGCGATGGATTTATGAAATTCCAGTCCAACCGAGCCAGGAGATTTTAGCGGACGTGTATCGACTTGCGATGAAGTTCGGAATCGATGGTTTACCAAACTACTGCTTACACCGGTTACGGACGGAGATGAACCCAAACTTGGCAGCTTCTGCAGCGTGTTTGGCGTATGAAATTCGCGATTTGACTTTGTGGCAAGCCGCAGTGAGATGCGCGCAAGGTGATTGGGCAGCTGTCAGTCAATCAGAAGAATTTGTTAATCTGAGACTTTCGAAACCTTCAATAGCGAAAGAGTACACGCTGAGTTCTCATCAGTCGATCGAAATTCCTGGCCATCTTCCCTTCGCGAGGCGTCACGCCACAAACAGAAAGAATTCTTAGATTTAGCCGCTTCAATATTGTATACATACTACTACTTCTAATGACGTGCGCATGTTTATTAATTTTCTATGTCTAACAATGCTACCGTACTAACTATTATTGTGGTGCTTTTACAATCCAGAAACCCAACCTGATTGTAATAAGTTGTCCACCAATCTAAGCGATAAACTTGGGTTCGCCAAGATGACTATCTCTCCATTTTCGAGACCGACGATGATATTCGTCTCGTCGCTTGTAAGCGTTAGCGATGTGACTGCAAACTCTAACGCCCACGTGTTATACAAAGAGAGCCACGGCAAGGCAAACAAGCAAACTCCACCATTCCCTCCTCCTCCTGCTTGTGCTACTGATGCAGTTTTCTTTTCAGTTCCTACGATTACGTATTCGCCCGATCGACTCCACGCTAAAGAAGTTACAAGCGGGATGAGATCTTTTAATGGTCTCTCGGCGACGATACGTCCGTTCAGAGTGCACGCTCGTAAAGTGTGTGATTCTCTTTCCCACGCTATAATGATGCCATCAGGAGTGATGACATTCATCTCTCCTCTGAGAGCTGAAACGTTCGTGAGGACTTCGTTCGTCATCAGACGAAAAATGGATGTCCCATTCGTCTTCGAGGTTGCCACGATAACATTCAAATCTGCGGAAACCGAAACTGCGTCTATTCTTGCGCCGTGTCCGCGATAGTATCGCACCGGTTGTGTACCGACTATATAGGCATCATTACCTGAAGCCGCGTCAAAGTTATTTCCAAACGTCTCGAATTCTCTGCGATGAATGACTTCCAAGACTGTCGATCCTTCGTTGAATATGCTGTTGGCTTCGACACGCATCATCGCGATGTTATCGCGTAAACCTTCGCGAATGTTATCCAAATTTGTTTTGGTGCTTGGGTATTTAACCAGCCAAAGCGAAACTGTGGAATCGACGGAGCCAACAACTAATATTTGGTCGTCGCACGCCAGTGCCAAAGATGTCACAATCCCGCCGTATACTTTTTGCATGCACTCTAATCGGCATCCGTTTGGATCACCGGAATATATGCGAACCGAATTATCAATATTACCTCCTAAGAATATTCTCTTTCCGTCTGCTGTTATACACATTGGTTTTCTTTCGCTCGTGCTTTCATCTAAGATTGTTTCTAAAACATTCATAGCCTTTTGAGGAAAACCAAAGAATCCACCGATGAGCGAAGTTGACTTGGAAAGAAGCGTCGACGATAACAATCCTCCGCCAGATGATGACGACGTAGAATTCGACGACGCTACCGGTCTTCTTTTAGACGGGACAAATGTGAATGGGTTCGACGTCCCATCTGGAATATTTGGACTAAACTGATGTTTTGCAATTTCCAACTTTGCGTTGATTACGAGTAAATTGTTCCCAAAACTCGATACGCTTGCAATAGCCTGCGTTTCGTTCGTTTTCAATCGATACTTTCCAACGACGCCGGGTCGTTCGAATAACCAATGAGATCCGCTCAACGTATCGTGTGCTCGCTGTCGTGCAGGATGTGGCACGTTCAGTAGTTGACTCGGTGTTTGCCCAAAGTTCTCAATTTGGTCTCGCAAAGCGCGTCGCATGGTCGCGTTTGTGATTTTTGAAACGTCTACGTTTCCTTCATACGTCGTATAATAGAAAACATTCGTTGCTTTGACTGCTTCTGCACCGCGCTGCTTAAATCCAAATATGAGATCAATCCAGGTGTGCAAATTCTTAGACACGTGTTCAGATTCTAAAGCGGCTCTTTGCTTTGCAACAAAATCAACCGCGTTGCTTGCCCATTTTGGAAGTTTGACATCTCCGACTTTTTCACCTTTTTGCGTGGTGCCAAAATCGCAATTGTTCAAGTTTAAGAACATCTCAGGCATGGTGAAAAATTCAGGCGTGAGTTCCTTCACATCTGAGATATCATTTAAAACAGACTTCCACATGGATTCGACGCCCGTGAAAAGTCTATCCGCGTGATCAAATTTCCCGCCTTGCAAATTGTATGCCAAAGTTGTAAATGGCTCAAGTCTTAGGAGATAGAACATCACGACTCCAGCGGACGAATAGTGGGAACCGTAATGAAACGGTGGGATTTCCGGATCATCTTTCAGCGCATCGTACCTCTCTTTGACTTGGTTGAGTCTTTTCGGATTCAGCGCTCCGATGGGTTTTGATAAATCTCGGAAAGTCTTTGGATCGTTCAAGTCCAACACGTCCGATTCATAATCCGCGATGACGTGAGGAAAGACAGGATACTGAGTGATATCTAGATAACTGCGCCCAGCAAGCGTATTCAAAGCTAAGATATAATCAAAATTTGATAGTTCGCGTCGAATCCATCGCGAAGTGATGTCGCTCTTCCGCATCAAAACCTCCGGGTTTGAAGCTTCGAGGTAGAGAGGAACGAAGTTTTTCGGTTTCATTCGAATCAAACATTTGTAGATGTTCTTCCTTTCTTCGGAGGACCCGAAATCGATAAAGTACGTCTCTCGAGATAAAAAGAAAAACTCCAGAGCGCTTCTCTGTAACAAATATCGCCTCGATTGTACCTGATGAAGTTCATCGAGTTTCTGAATCCATGAGTGTTCGATACCGGTTTCGGTATCTTTTCCTGTAAACGATATGCAATCTTCAGTGAGAATTAACGAACCGCGAAACGTTTTTAACGGCGTCACCATCGTAGCTTCATCGTTTTTGAAAACTGGTTCGTCGCTGAGAACCATCGAGTTGGTGAGTTTATATGCGAGGCGCGTCGCATCAGTGTGAGCTCCTTTTTGTTCCCTCGCGTTCTTCTTTTCCAATTTTTTTTCTTCCTCCTGTACCTCCTGAATCATCTTTTCTTCGCTGTCAAAGTCTAAACTCTCTCTTCTGTTCACTGCTTTTGGTAACGTTATCGAAGGAAGTTCTTCCATGGCTTTTTTGTTTTGTTCTCGTTTCGGAGGTTCCTTCATTCTTCTTAAAATGTAACGTCTTCTCTTTCCAGTCTCAATCGGGTCAACCTCCCACGGGAAATTTGCAAAATCTCCGCCTTCAAACTCACTGAGAATCTTCAAGCTTTCTCGTTCGTACTTGATGCGCATCGAACGCACAAATTCGCGACGGGCTAGTTCTCTCCGCTCAATTTCGAGACATCGTTTGGACAACGGAAGATTTTCGAAATCGTTTTCTACCCAGTCCTGGACAAACGCTAAATACGCCTTCTCTTTCGTGCTTCGCAAAGATTTGTACGCATTCCATCGCTCTTCCGCAGAAACATGACCACTTGAGTCACTATTTTTTGATACATCTGTTGCGGTACCGAGAATGTTACGAATTTCTGCGTACATATCGGCCATTTTCTTGGAATCTTCATCACTCGCTTCTGAATCAGTCCCAATGCGATGCAAATGTGTATCCACGACTGATAATAATTTCAAGCCGTTATCGCGCATGACGAGGGAATTTTCCGAAACGCCGAGCTTATTAAAGCCTCTGAGTTCTTTAAAAACAAACGAAAGCAGATTCGTCAGTACTTTCTGCTCGATCGATTTCGCATTAGCTTCACCGGTCGTCTTGAAAGATTTCGACAAAATTTCGAGAACAAAAGCACCATCACGCGAGGCTCTCAACGCGTGATGTAAAAGAATGTCAAGTAAATCAATACCAACTTTGATGGTATCGTCTTCATTATCACTGTTAATTTTCGTGCGAATAAGTAGCAGGACGATCCATTCCGGGAATTCCAGCGTAGAAACTAAAGTGTCTCTGTTTTCTGCCTTTGTACACGCCAAAAGAATGAAAGCATCCAAAGCTCTCTTACGAACACTTGGTTTCGAGTACGGTAACGATTCAAGAAGGGCGTCAAACATCAATTCGTTCTTTACCGAGGGTACGTTGGCCGCCATTATGTCCTCGAGATGATTAATCTTCGTCGCCAACGAAATCGAAAGTAAAGCGTCAAATACGGATTCGTTCAAAAGCATACAAGGATTTGATCGAAGAGTATGTCTGATTGAACGAACTACCTGTGAAGCCGTGACGCTACCTTCTTCATTTATTGCTTTCGCAGAAGTCAAATCGTTAATATTTAGGAAGCCACCATTCATTAAATGACCGGTGATCAAAATGACATCGGCGATTATCTCAGATTCAGTGCCGTATTTCTCTTCGTCGCGAGATGTTCCATCTTCTTCATTTTTCATGGCAACTTTTCGGAGCAACCGCATTAAAATTTCAATGCCACCTTGACCAATGAAATTCTCGGTGAATGCACTCCTGAAAGAATGATTCAACGCGTGAACAGCTCTATTTAAAGCTTTCAATCCTTTCGAGATGATGAGTGAGTACCCTTGAGTACCATCGAAAGCACTGATGAATTCGAGAAGAATTTTTGACGCTTCAATCGCATCTCCCGCGGAAACAATCACAAAGAGCGAAAGAGTAAGCTCTTCTGCGATATCTTCATTGGATCTAAGCATCTCAATGTTGTCCCAGCCAGTATCTAGGAGCATCTGTAAACCGTTTAATTTCACAAGTGCGCTTGCGTTTGCGTGCGCTTCCGCATTTAACGAGCGCAACACTTCAACGATACCATTTGAAGAACAACCAGTTTGAGCGTATGGTTTGAGCGTCAAATAAAGAGACGCGAGCATTTCATCGTACAAGCCGTCGTGTTCTCTGGAGATGACGAGAAGTTTACCGAGTAACTTACATATTTCGACGTGCAAACTATCCTCGTTTGGTGTCTCCTGGAATAGTCTGGGAAGTATTTGAGAAAGGAGTCTTCCCAAATTCATGCTTGCCATAGCTTGAACGTTTTGAGAATGACTTCGAGCTAACTCGACCATGACTTGAAGAATGAGGCACGCGTTTGACTTATCAACGATGCGATTATCCTCTTTTCCTTCTTCATCCAACAAGAGTCTTAACATTTCACACGGTCCCGGTTGGAAATTCTCCCACATCGAATCACGAATCAAATCTCTTTTGAATACCTTTGTGTTTCCGATCAAAATCCCTTTCCGGCCCGCATTGCTAGACCCAGAGGGCGCAAGGTTCGTAACAGATTTAATGTTCAACTTTGATACGGAAGGATGGAACAGTTGCAAAAGTTTTGGCGATAGCGACTTGTCGAATATCTCCGCTTCATCTTCTTCACCCTCGGTAGTTGTGGGAGCAGTAGATGTGGCGACGTTGCCACTTGCCGTTCGCGCAAATGGATCAGTACTGCTTTCGTGATGATGATGAGTACTATTATTTTCACCACCACCACTACTATGACCACCAATTATGGATTGACTCAAAGCTGTAGTCAAAAGTGAATCTCGATATTGACCAACGTAACATGGCACGTAATCCCCCCCGCGTTCGTATAGTTTCTTGAAAGCCTGCGTTCCAAGTCCATCTCTAAAGATATACACGGGGCCAAGCTCAGCGTATAAAGCGCACTGTCTTCTCTTATCTTGCATACCAGCCATTGCTGCGGGAGGGTTTGTTCCCAGACAACAAAAACCAAGCGGTTTCGTTACTTTAGGTAGTTTCATCGAGTGCGTCTCGACGAGCTTCCCGTTGATGTACAACGATGCCATCTCTCTTTTCACGGAGTACTCCACGCCAACGCATAGCCAAGTTTTCAACTGAAACTGGTGCGAGAATGGGAGCGTAATCCTTTCGCCTTTTTCTCCTTGAGCTTCGAATATTAAGTAGTTCTTATGAAAATAACTCTCGTACCCCGAAGACCCCTCGCTCGAAAGCAACGAGAAAAGTCGCGGCATGTACTCTACCTTACTTCCAGCCGCAGCGGATGCTAAAACTTGTGCCGCCGTCGGTGAGATCTTCATATTTGGCGTTGAAATTTGCGCAGCTTGCGCTAACGCTTCCGCGTTAATCTGGTTCGTTTCGGAGTTCTCAAAGCTATTTACGTACACGTACGTGACGACCGAGAAACCATCCTTTGCGAACGGCCATTTAGCTTCCGCGTTCCCTAAAATCCCCGCATTTTCGCCGTCTAAATGAAAACAACATTTTGGCGAGAACGACGACGTAGCAGATCTTCCGTTTGCATTTCGAACCGATCGTAACAACGCTTCCACGCCTTCTTTCTTCCTTTTCCTGTTCTTTGCAATCGTCTCGAACCAAAAGCGCAGCGTTCGAGGCGAACACGAAGCGCTTGCAAACACTCCGATAATATCCAGCAACATTGCATCCTCGTACTCCGAGTGTTCTCTGTTTTCGTCGCACAATCGCTTTATGAATATCCGCAAAGCATCCGTGGAAGCATCGACAGATGCCAATGCTCGCAGTGAAGGCGATGCCGACGACGCGAGAAGAGGCGTTTGTTGCAACTCATTCCTCTCTTCTCGTGTGTTCAACTGTCCTTCTCCTTCCTCTCTCGATTCTCCATCATACGCGCCTCGAAGTTGTTCGTGTATTAATTCGATGTTCTCTAAGGATTGTTCGAGGATAAAATCGGAGACTAAAGCGTCCACGGATCTTTCGCTGTGCGCTCGGACCATTTTGTACGAACAACGCGTAACGACTTTCTCGATTGTTGTACGAGTAGGTGATTCTTTCGTCGTCGCGCTCTACTTACGACAAAAATCGAATTATTCTTCGTGCGCTCTCGCGGTCAGAGGAGTTTGGTGCGCATGATGACGTGCGTGGTTTCATGTATCGCTCCTACGATGATAAACTATTATTAGTAAAGGAGTCGTAAACTGGTATTATTCTGGAGGCGATGTTATGTAGAGTCTGTGCCCTGAATTCTTGGTTTTACTTTTAAACAGCTGCTGACAAATAAAGTACGCAAAGGGAGGCGAGCGGGTACTTTCATCAAAGAAGGAAGCGAGTCGAATGAGCTAATTATTACCAATGCTGAGTACGTATATGTACACACAAACAAACTACTATTTTTATTAAACTAGGGATGATGTTTATTGTTATTATTGGTCGCCGCCGCCTCTGCCTCCTCTGCCTCCTCTGCCTCGACCTCTCCCTCTGCCGCCGTCGCCTCTGCCGCCGCCCCGGCCTTGATACGGTCCTCTTTGCGCCGCTCTCCTTTCGTTCTCCTCTTTCGCTAACTGAATGATCTCTTCTTGCACGCACATGTATTTAATCGTATTCCCTCGAATAAAGCACGTCTCCAGCTCGTGAAACCGGTCGCCGTCTTTGTTCGTGCACACCACTTTCGTTAAGTGGACGTTCATCCAGGCGTCGCAGGCGTTTAAAACTCCGTTGTAGGTTTCACCGTTTTTCAACTCAACGAGCATGGAGTGCCCTTGAGAGGTTTTCAGCAAGGAGAGCGGTAACATTTTGTGTTGTTATAAATAATCTATTCTTGTTGTTCTCGTGGTAGTCGTACTATGTCACGTACGATCTCTTCTTCTTCGTCTAAATCTTCTAATTCTTCTTCTCGAAAAATTCGCGATCTCTTCCCTCTTATTCTTCTTTGTGTACACTCAAAATGATACTAATACTAACAAATAACAAATAAAACGCTCTTCTTCGATGTGTCTGATGTACTTGTTGTGTTGTTCACCACAATAATGGTGCGTGTGTGTTCTTAATATTATTGTCGCGACAATTATTATATCGCAAAGAGTCGATTTTCCTTCTTTTTTTTTTCTTTTTTTTCGATTCAGCGATTCGTCCTTCTTCTTCCACAAAAACAACAAACAACAACAAGAATTTTCTCGTTATTAAAATCCGCCCGCGAAAGAGAAAAGTGCATACTACATACGCAATAAAAAAGAGTTGTTGTTCTATTTTTACCACTCTACTCTGGAAGAAGGATATCATCGCCGCCATCCTCAAATGTTGGAGTAGGAGTAAAATACATTAAGAAGAAGAAGAACAAGAAGAAGAAGAAGACAACAAAGAAGAAGATATAAAAGAATAATGGCTGGACGCCTTTCAATTCCAGTCGGGATTAAGAAACTGACGAATGTCGCGGTGGTGAGATACAAAACGCACGGCATTCGGTTTGAAATCGCGTGCTATAAGAACACGGTCGTTTCTTTTCGAGCTGGCGCGGAGAAGGATGTAGATAACGTGTTACAAACGACCGCTATTTACTTGAACGTTTCCAAAGGCATCGTCGCCAAAGAGGCGGATTTGAAGAAGGCGTTCGGGACGACGGACGAGGAGAAGATATGTCGAGTGATTTTAGAAAAAGGCGAGTTACAGGTTGGAGAGAAAGAAAGAGAAGTTGGGCAAGAGTCGGTGACGAGAGATTGCGTGAACATATTGGTCGAGAAGACTATAAATCCAGAGACGAATAGGCCGTACCCGCACGGCATGATTGAAAGCGCGCTGAAGGAGTGTCACTTTTCGGTAGATCCGACCAAGTCGGCAAAGCAGCAAGCGCTGGCGATGATACCGAAATTAGCTAAGCTGTTCCCGATTAAACGAGCGCCGATGCGATTTAAGTTTACCGTGGCAGCAGAGAGCGAGGAAGAGGCGAAAATAAGGGAGGAGGAGACGTTGAATTTTCTTAAAGAACACGAAGCGAACGTAGAGACGAATAGTTTGAGCGAGGAGAAAAGTGATGATAGTAATAATAGCAAGTTCACGCGAACCATCGTGTGTACGATAGAATCTTCAATGTATAGACCGTGCGACGCGTACGCAAAAGCGAGTAAAGGGAGTGTGCGCTTAGACGTGTTATCGCTCTCGGTGACCGCAGAGGCGGAGAGTCGTTCGGCGTTTGACGAAAGTTCGTTACAAAACCAAAGTGGGAAACATAGAAAGCAAAAAGATATGGAAGACTCCTTGGAAGGAGGAATAGCGAGACTCCAGCTCGGGCAACGCTCAGATCCTTCTAGGATAAACACATCGCAAAGTAATAAAAGGAATGCGAAAGGTGCCGGAGCGGGCGGTAAAGCAGAGATGGTCGTGGACGAGAAGTTCATACTCGTTCCGAGAGGGTTCATTAGAGATTTACCCGAGGAACACAAATCGCGAAGGGAACGGTTCCAAGAGCTCGATACGATAGAAGAAGGTTGGCACGTTGAATTGAGAAAGAAAGAAAATTCATCTATCGTCGAAGCGGTGTTTTTTTCTCCAGACAACGAAGCTTTCAAATCGTACGCGGAGGCACGTCGCAAGGCGCTTGGAATATTTTAATTGACAATTTTTTTTGTACGCGGCTACTATATATTAACAACAATAACAAAATCTTCTCTTATTCTTCTTCTTCTTCTTTCTCTTCCTCGTCGTCGTCGTCATCGTCGAAACCGATATCTTTCGCCTTCATCAACTTCTCTTCTCGCATCTCTTCCAAGCCGAGCTCTTCTTTTTGCTCCTCCTTGTCCAAGTCCAAATCGTCAAACTTTGGCGTTGGTTCGCCAGTCATTTCGATCCATTTTCGATCCTCCCACTCGTCATCTACGCACAATCTACCGATTTTATAAAGGAAGTCCAAGGTGTCTTCAGGCGGATCCGGGCACTCTCCGAAATCGTACGGAAATCGAGGGTCGTAAACCTCCACTGAAGACTGCATCATCCTCCTTCTCTCCTTCGGGTCAAAGTTTATCAACTCGACGATTTTCTCGTGGTCCCATTCGCTCTCGTCTACTGTTTTCTTATCTCTCAATCGAATGTCCCCATCTTGCGACAAGTATCGAAACTGTTGAATTTTCTCTTCCTTCTCTTTCATCGCTTGCGCTCTTTCTTTCTTCACGCGTTCTTTATACAACCGCGCCTTCTCCTCGAAGGCGTCGTATTTTTCCGGAGGTTTCTGAAACGAAACAAACTCTGGTTCCGGTTCGTACTCCTCCTCCGGTTTCGAAAAATCCCAACACGGCCAGTTTGCTTTCTTCCCCATGACTTCTTTCATGTGTTCTTCCCACGGAGTCGTTTCGTCGTCGTCGTCTTCCTCGACTCTTAACTCGTATTGCGACCACGGCGCGTGAAAACCGTTCGCGTCTTCGATAGTCTGCGCCTCAATTTCTCGTTGCGTCTTCTTCCGAGGGGTCGTCGTACTGCTCAAAGCATCGATCGATTTCACCCGTAAAGGGTAGGTGGAAGAAGAAGAAGAACTCGTCGCTGAACCGTCTCTTTCGAACGAGTCAATGAACGCCTGATCGTCGTCCTCGTCTTCTTTGCCGTCGTCAACATTGAACTCGTCCTCATCCTCATCCGCGAGGGCAAAAGTCGTTGTTGTCGTTTTCGATTTATATTTATTAGCATAAGCAGCCTTTTCCCTGATAGTCTTCTTCAGAGTTTTTATCGTCTTTTGGAAGGGTAGCGCGGTGCTTCTCGTCGTCGTAAACGCGAGCATAGTATTCTCGATGAATGTGTTGATTATGTGTGCGTGGTGTGCTTCGAATACTATGAAGTGATGAAATGAATGATTTGATTTCCGCCAATCCACCAGCCGCCGCCTGCCTGAAAAAAAAAACTGAAAAGGGAACCAAAAAAAGCTCTTTTCCACAAATATTAATTGTGAGCGCGCATTGAGTAGTATTCATCAATAATGAGAGCGGCGGCGACCTTTACCACGGGAAGATGTTTCTCCTCGCTGATGTCATCATCATCGTCGAAACACTACTCTCGCGGGGGACGATGCCACCACCACACGACGACACGGTTTTTGATGTTGTGTTTGTTCGGGGCTCGTAACAGAAAAAGTACGAATTTTAGGAGTTGTAGTAGTAATAATAATAGGAGTGGTAATAATAGGAGTGGTACGACGAGGGCGAGAGCATCGTCGTCTTCATCGGAGGAGGAGGAAATAGAGAAAACGACGACGATATCGTACGCGAAATCGGGCCCGAAACAAAGACTGGACGAACTGACGTTGCTCACCAATCCAGATTTGAGCAGAAACGTCGTTCAAAGTTGGATTCAACAAGGGAAAGTCTTGGTCGATGGAGAGAAAATAACGAAACCGGGGACAAAGCTGAAACCGAACGTAAAGATTGAAGTCTTAGCGGAGGAACCGAAATTCGTCTGTCGAGGAGGGTTGAAGTTAGAGAAGGCGCTGCAGTTTTTCGAGGTGGACGTTCGAGATAAGATTTGTTTAGACTCCGGGTTGAGCACCGGCGGGTTTACCGACTGTTTGTTGCAACAAGGCGCAAAGAAAGTGTACGGCGTGGACGTTGGATACGGACAAGTGCACGAGAAAATTAGAACAGACGAACGAGTTGTAGTCATGGAACGACAGAATTTGCGATATTTAGAGGCTTTGCCGGATTTAGTGGAGGTGGTGACTTTGGATTTGAGTTTTATATCGGTGTTGAAAGTTTTACCGAGCGTGGCGAAAGTGTCGAAACCAAACGGCGATTTGATTGTTTTGATTAAACCGCAATTTGAAGCGAGACGGGAACAGATAGGGAGTAAAGGAGTTGTTCGAGACACAAAAGTGCACGAAGAGGTGATTCAAAACGTTATTGAAGGGGCGAAAACGTTAGGTTACGAGTATATTAATCACACCGTGTCGCCGATTAAAGGCGCGAAAGAAGGGAACACGGAATTTTTAGGACACTTTCGCTATCAAGAATGAATACACACTGAAGTCACTTACGCGTTACGTGTACGCGCACTCGCTTAATAAATATGTAGTAATACATCATCTTCGTGGTCTTTTGTTTGTTGCTATAATAAGAAAAACTATACTGCTGCTATTATTGTTTACTTCTTTCGTTTTATTCATTGTCCCCTCTTCGAAAGCTGCTCGGAGACCATCACCAACTGTTTTCGCTTCTGTTGCACTACGTTCATAATCCTCTCCATGTTCACTCGCAACTCCTGCACTTTCTTTTTACAGTACTCCTCCGCCCCTTTCGGTGTTTTCTCTACGAAATACCCCGTACCTATGTCTACTAAAACTTTATCCGTCGCGCCTACTTTCCCGGGAACGTATAAACTCTCCGTCACAGGCACTAACATTGGCGTCCCTACTTCCTCTTCGTTCAAAGCCTCGCAGGCCATTCCAGAGGTGTGATATTTTCCCACCGCTTGCTGTAATTTTTGTACACTCTCCGCGCACATGTTTAAATCGTGTTTTAGTTGCTCTTGCAATACCTGATATTCAAAGATGGAGAAGACGAGGAAGAAAAAGTCGGTCAATCTTTGTTCGTGAAAAGAAAAACAGATCGGAGAAAGCGAGAGAGAGAGAGAATAAATTTCGTTTTAGAATCGAACACAGAGGAAGAAGAAGGAGAGAAAGAAGCTCCCACTGTACTCACCGAGAGTTGTTCGGTAGGTGCAGTTCGAATGTCGATGCTCGTCGCGGAGGACATGATGTGATACTACGAATACTGTGTGCGTGTGTTACACGTTTCCTTTTTTCTAAAGTGCTTGTGCTGATGAATATTGTTTTTTCCCTCTTTGAAGTCAAAGGGGACAACGATCGAGGTGTTTTTGGACAACAGTGGGTTTGAAATTTTCGCTGGTGCGAGTTACCTGTAGTATTATTTATAACCTATCATTTCTTGCCTACCGTTTTCGCCCGGGTATATTCTCCATATTTCTCCGTTATCTTTATATACGTCTTTGATTTCGCTCACGTATTCAACCTCCACCTCTTTCACGTCCATGTAGTGAAAGATGCTGTACTCGAATTTGGTCGCTCTCTCCTTCTCGCTCCGTCCGGACAAAAGTTTTCCTATTTTATAGTTCGACTGCCACGTTCGGACACCGGAATACCAGTATCGCACTATGTGCATACTCGCATCTGAAAGGGTTTCTTTCATGTCACCGTTGTCGTAATACATGATCAATGAGGAACCGCTTTCAACGCGAAAGGAATTTTGGTTGTAAAATTTTGTCACTCGGGTGCCGTCCGCATATTTTCGGGTGATTTTCCCATCCGCGTGAACGTCCTCGGAAACACCAATTTCTGCGACATCGTTCCAAGTTGGCGCTGGATCGATATTTGGAATGCGTAAGAGTTCATCCGGAACCTTTTCTTCCTCGTAAATATGATGTTCTTCTACTTCTTCTTCTTCTTCTTTCACGCACATATTCCTAGCTTCTTGCGCGGGAGCAGCGTTGATGTATACCGGAGGCGGAGACGCTTTTGCGAACATGGGCGACGACTTCACCGGTTTTGAAACGATTGGTTCCGTTTTAACCGGTGTCTGCGAGCTATTCTGACGTTGAGACATCTTCATGCGACGCATTTCTTCTGACATTCGCTCTTTCTCCAACTTCAATGCGGCCGCTTCCTGAGATAAATTTTCAACTTGTTTCCGCAAACGATCGACAGTCAACTTTGACTTTTGATCTCTATGCTTTTGATCTTCCTTCATTTTTTCTATTTCACCTCTCAAAAGCTTAATCTCTTCGCGCTCTGTTCGAGATTGTCCTAAAACTGAGCGTTCTTTTTGTTCCAGCGCCAATCTCTCTCGCTTCATGTGACTCGCGAAATCATCCTTTTGCTCTCTAAACTCCATCATTTGCTTCTTGAAATTTTTCATATCTTTCTCGAGTTCCGCTCGGTCCTTATCCAGAGTTTTTCGAGCGTTTTCTTGTCTTTTAATCGCAGAGCGGTTGACTGCGGCAGGCGACATGGAGCTTCGCGCCAACTCGTTGATTCGTTGGGACGAGGAGGGTGGCATAGGTGAACCTCGCACGGAACGTCGGAAAGCGGACGGAGGCGGAGTGCTCGTTGCCACGGGCGAAGTCGCTCGGTGTTTTGTCGATACAGGCTTTCTATCATCTTCACCCCCACTCGTTTGCGTAAACGACGCTACACCTGGACTACTCGTCGTCATCGTTGTTGTTGTTGTTCTTGTTGTTCTTGTCGCTGCTACTGCTTCATCATCACTCGCTAGGACTTGCTTCAGAGCGTACGGATACGAGAGCGGGTCTTCGGAAAGCATCTCCTCGGCGTTTCTTCTATTTTGCACAAACTCTTCAGCCGCGCGATCAATCGACGCTTGCGACGCTCTTCCTTTGATCGCATGCTCTAAAGATTCAAAATTCGCCACTTCCTGTTGCATTTCGTACTCCTCCACTTCCCACGCCGTCATTTTTGTCTTGTCTTTTACTGCCACTTGTTGTTCGGCTTTTCGTGAAGAAGACGCCAACGGCGACGGCGACGTGCGTTCTTTCGGAGGAGTATAAATACGTTTCACGCCCGTCCCCTTCTTCAAAAAAGTCCTCTTAGGTGAATCCGTGCTCGCGTTGTTCGCATTCACCGGTGATATCGAAGCAGGAATAGTCTTCGCCGCCATCGGACTGTCAACAGTCGCAGTGGTCGTGCCACCAGTCGTCGCAAAATTTTGTCCCCCACTCATCGCGTACACGTTTCCAGTCGTCTCCTTCAAAACGTCTTTGGCGATAGACTTAGGCGGCACGAGCAACTGCGGATCCCCTCCTTTCAAAGCCTCTTGGACGATGTCGTCGAACTTCTTCTCGTTCCGGACGACGGGAACATCGTCGAAATTCATTTTGACTTTTTTTTTTGAATTTTCCAAAAAGCAATACAACGTCTCTTTCTCTCGCCTGTAGTATCTGTACTTTCAACTATATATATATAGATAAGCGCAGACAAGTATTATAATAGTTCGCGCGTCGTGAGCAGCAGCGTGGGTGCGCGTGGGTGTTTTTTTGTGCTCTCTTTGTCCTCTTTGCCTTCACCAAAACGAGAGGAAGGAGGCTTGATGTTTCTGTTGAATCTCTTTTGAAGAATCGAAAAATAAATTGATTTCAAAAAAACGGGTGGAACCGGCAAGGCGAAAAAACAGAAAAGAAACTCGTTTAGAATGTCTCATTATCCTAAATGAAGACGACGCTCCTTCCCTCTCTCGCCTCCTCCTCCTCTTCTTCTTCTTCAAAGTCATCGTCGTCATCTCGTACGTATCACCAGTGTTCTTGTGCGCTCGTCGTTTGTGCTGCTTTTCTCCGAGGAAGAGGACATCATCATCGTTATCGCAGACGACCATCGCAAACGGCGGCAACCAACGCCTCCTCCTCCTCTTCTTTGTCTTCTTCTTTTCGTTTTCGACGGAGCAATAAAACGAGGCGAGGGAGTCAAAACGACAGTAGTAGTAGCAGTAGCACCAACAGCAGTATGCTCGTGAACGATGATGTGGACGATCCGACCATCCGCCCAACCGCTGAAGAAGCCATCTCGTGGGCGTTTCAACACGGTTTAGTCGTCGCCTCTGGGAAGGAGACGGCTGGACAAGTGTTTCACGCGCCAGTCGCGCTGTATCCGACTCCGTTTCCGAAAGATGTGTTTGAGTTTGCGAAAGAAATAACGCCAAAATTTGCGGAGTTGTACGATAAAGTCTCCGAGGACGACGCATTCATGCGAGAGACTTTGAGAGAAGCCGCGCTGAGCGACCCGGAGTTTACCGGGAGACTCTGGAAAATTTACGAGGCATGCGGGAAACGCGGGAACGGGAGATTAGATAAAGAGCTAGGTATTTTACGGACGGATTATATGCTCGACACGCGATCGGGAATGCCTTTACAAGTCGAAGTGAACACAGTGAGCACGTCTTTTATGGGGTTAGGCTCGAAAGTGACGCTGTTGCATCAGCATTTAGCGGAGTATACGAAAGGGAACATCGATGACGATATGAAGTTGAAGAAAGAAAACATGCCGACGAACGACTCGCTCAATCAAGCGGCGAAAACCCTTTGCGAAGGTTGGAAGTGCATGGAATGCGAGAACGCTAGTATTTTAATGGTTGTTCAGGAAGGGGAAACGAACATATTCGATCAAAGATTGATATCTCAGAAAGTATTCGAAACAATCGGGGTGAAGACGATTCGTAAGACGCTTCGGGAAATCAACGAAAGCGGTAGATTAGATCTGAAAACAAACCTCTTCTCCATCGATGGTCAGTTATGTAGCGTCATATACTTTCGCGCTGGCTACTCACCGAGCGATTTTCCAAGTGAAGCGCAATGGGAAGCGAAGATGTTGTTGGAGAAATCGAGCTCTTTGAAGTCGCCTTCGGTGGCCATGCACCTGGCCGGTTCGAAGAAGATTCAACAAGCTTTAGCGGAAGAAGGCGTGCTCGAAAAGTTTATGCCAAACGATGCGACCGAGATGCGAAAAGTGTTTGCCGGTTTGTACTCTTTCGAAGGCGAAAAAAACATGCAAAAAACAATCCAACTAGGATTATCTAATCCGGCGGATTACGTGTTAAAGCCACAACGCGAAGGTGGCGGGAACAACTTGTACGGAAAAGAACTGAAAGAAAAATTAGAGAACGATACGAAAGATTTACCGGCGTACATCTTGATGCAAAGAATATTTCCTCCCAGTCATCAAGTGACCATGTTGAGGAAAGGTTTAGCGCACGAAATCGAAAGCTTGAGCGAGTTGGGAATTTACGGTTCGTATTTGCGCAAAGGCGACGTGAATAGTAATACCGCACGAGTCATGAACGAACATGGCGGGAGCTTGTTGAGAACGAAAGCGGCTTCGAGCGACGAAGGTGGCGTTGCGGCTGGCTACGCCGTTTTAGATAGTCCGTATTTAGTGTAAATGATTTGTAAACGAAACTGAATGATATTATGTGCCATGCAAAAAACGTAAATGCAGGAAAAATTTTCTTCAATAATTCGTCCTCCCGTTGTTATTATGCCCATCGCGGGAGGCGGAACGGCAGACGTCTGGGGCGACGACGACGACAACGACGACGACGATAATAATATTGGAGAAGAAGAGAAAGCGAACAATAAGTTCAATCTTCTCCAGCAAGAGTCAGAGACTCGACGAGAGAGGTTTTTCAACGCCGGTTATCGAGACGGTTTAGACGTCGGGAGAACCGCCACGGTGCAAAAAGGATTCAACGAAGGATATAAAACTGGTTTCAAAGAAGGGTTCGAGTTTGGACGAGTCAGAGGCGCAATAAGATCGCTAAAGATATTCAACAGTGGAAAAACGACGAAAGATGATGATTCGTTAATATCAAAGCACGGAATAGTTGGATTGTCCAGCACAGAAGCGAGGAGGTTACTATTCGCACACAGGACGAAAAGCGAGGACGACGAAGAAGAAAATGTGGAGGTGCATCCAATGTTAACGCGTGAAGCTCTAGAGACGCTGAAGAAGCGATTACTAGAGGAAGAAAATGTAAAGCTTTAGAATTAGAATATAGAATAGCACTTGTTTGTACAACACGTTTGTCATCAGAGTCGATGGTATAAAAACTTGTCTAAGCGTCTACCAAACGCGAAAGCGACTGTATCAAGTGTCGCAAGTTAGCTCGAGTGCTCGGGTCACCAGAGACGCTCGAAATGTCTCCGGATACTTTTTCTACGTGTTGCAAAGTCTTTGTCAAAGTCGAGATAGATTGTCTCAACATGTCTTGATTTTCCTCGGTTAAAATCGTTTGTCGCAACTCTCGAATATCTTGCACCGTAGCCGACGCATGTCCCGCTAATAGCTCGATCGTTTCCAATGTACCCTGGTCTTTGACACCTTGCATCATCGGTCGAAGCTCTCTGGCAATCAAAGCAGCTTCGGTTAATAACGGTTCTAAAACCTGCATCAAATCTTGAGCCCCATCCGTGACTTGAAACATCTTTCGAATTCCATCCTGTTGTTCCATCTCTTTCGCTAAGCGCGTGCAAATGCCAACTAAATCATCCATAGAAACCCCCGGTCTCCCTTCAATTCGTCCTCGATCGCACACGATAACACCTTCCCCTTCACACCCGGCATCTAACGGACCCCATTGCGCTTGCGGGATGGGTAATTTCGGGGTAATATCAATAATAGTCTCTGCGATTAATCCTGACTGATTCGCATCAATCGTCGAATTTCTTGGAATCGGCACTTTCTTATCGTCCATTTCCACCAAAACCGTCACTTTATCCAAAGCTGGTTGCACAGATAACACCGTTCCCGCTTTCACGCCTCTGATTCTTACGTTCGTCCCGCATTGAATCCCACACGCGAGTGGGAATTCAATAAAGGCTTGGTAAGAGTTCTTCCTGGCGTTGTTAAAGATGCCGACAATCCATCCGGCGATCAAAGCACCCAACAGTGCCCCTCCAACGATGAACAAACCTACACCACCTTCCATAATTCGCGTTCTACCAAAGCCAAAATCTTGCAACGGCTTTGCCAATCTGTTCCATAAAGCCCCAAAAATCTTCATCGGCGGTCCGAGGAAGAGATTGAAAGCTGCATTCCCTTTAAAAATGTCGTTGTTGTTGTTGTTGTTGTTCTCGTCCGAAGCTGCGTACGCGGAGAAGTTATTCGTCGTCGCTCTCGTGACAACTTTCTTGCTAAACACGGAATTCGTGTAGGACCCGGTGCCCCACCAGTTCTTCTTGCCGTACCTTTGTGCTGCTGCTGTCTTCTTTCTTTCTTCTCTGTTGCTGGACGTTTGATCGTTCTCGTTACTACTGTTCAACGAATAATAATTAAGACTACTGCTGCTACTATTATCGTTGCGGACGCCAACGATGACCCCTGATCCTCTGCTCTTCGTAGTAGTATTATTATTTCTCCTTTGATGTTGTTGCTGCAACGCTTCTACCAGTTGTTGTTGTTGTTGTTGTTGTTGTTGTTGTTGTTGTTGTTGTCGTCCACTTTCTCTCTTTGAACGGGAGAAGGAGGAGAGAGATACGCAACGACGACGAAAGATTTTAGTACTAGTAGTATCATCACGTCTGGTGGAGAACACGCGCGTCCTCGTCGTTGCTCCTCGTCCTCCTCCTCTCAACGAAGAGGAGCACGAGGAGGATTCGGAGAACGACGACGATCGCATGCGAAGCGCGTGAGCGTTTAACAACGCTGTAAAGGCTGACATTTGGATTTTATGAGGGAAGATTCAAACGAAAAAGTTCTTATTTTGATGGACACCCACGAGCGGAAAACGAGCCCACGAAAGGGAAAATAATAAGTTTTTCTTTCTCTCGTCCTAATCATGACAACTACTACTTTATTCAAAACATATCTCCTCTCTCCTTAAAAAGTGCATTTGACGGTAAGTATTTTACCGCGACGTGTTCTTCGTGTCGTTCTTGTTGTCCCGAGGATGAATATGTTCGCTTCCCCGCTTTAATCTTTTTCGGCGGTCGCTGCGAATGTAACGTCGGCTTCTCGCCCCACTTTTCGTGAATTTTATCCAAGTTGACTTTTTGGTTCAACAAGTTGGAATCTAGGTTCGCCAAGTGAGAGGTATCTGGAATGCCGGCTAATCTTTTCATCATCGTAGACTTGAACAAAGTCGCCTGGAAGAGCGAATACGAGTTGCTCGTGATCCAGTAACAAAACACGCCTTGAGTAAAGTTCCACGTCATCGGCACTAAAGCTAAGGCTAATCCTCGGAGTGCCCACTTCATGGTCAGGCCTTGTTGATTGTTGTTCATACCTTCTACGGCACCTAACTCGACCGAGGCTAAAAATAAAGCGGACGTCAACAGAGGCATCATCATGGTTGGATCCGCGGCGGATAAATCGGTGAACCAAAACGCACCCCCGTCTTTGAAGGATCCAATCCCGTCCGCCATTCTCGAGATGGCAAAGTAGAAGGACACGAACAACGGTGCTGAAACTAACAAAGGTGCTAACGATTTCACCGGATGACACTCGTATTTTTTCCATATAGCCGTCACCTCGCTCAAATGTCTCTGCGCCGCCTCGGGGTCGTTTTGCGCTTGCGTTTGCTTCGCGCGTTCTTGAAGTCGCTCCATTTCCGGTCGCGCCAACTGCATCCGCGCCGTATTTCGCATTTGCATCACGGTAAATGGTAGTGTTAATGTTCTCATAACTACAGTCGCAGCGGCAATCGCTTGGTACCACTCTAATCCACTCACGAGATGAAAGTATTCCATGACGTACATCAAACCGGCGGTGGTGTACCACGACTCCCCCGCTATTTGCGCGACTTCGCCGACAAGTTCTGTTCCTGGAGGAAGAGTAGTATTGCTGCTAAGATCTGTTACTATTGATGACACAGAGTCTCCTCCTTCATCGCCACTACTATTACTACTCGTGCCGTCTTCGAGCTCATTCGTTGCCGAAGAAGAAGAAGAAGGACTTTCGTTCTTGTTGTTACTCCAAAACGCATATCCACGCACTTGACTCGTCAACAAGGAGGAGGATGTTCTCGTGCTGCCACTTCTATTCATAAATCTGTTTTTGTTATTAAAGCTACTGTTGTTGTGTTGTCGTCGTTGTACTATTCTCTGTCGTTGGTGTTGATATCGTCTGCTTACCTCTTCTCTCACCACTTCTTCGTTTATTGATGATGATGAGAAAAGACGACGCCGCATTTGGTCTCCTCCTCCTTCGCCTCCTCCTCCTCCGAAAGAAGAAGAAGAAGAAGAACTCGTCGTGCGACCACCACCATCGAAAGGGACAGCAGAAACGAGCGATCGAATGAACAACGAGTCTGTGATGATGTGACTACTCGATGATGATGATGATGATGTTATTGCTGAGAGTGTTCGTCGAAGTCCTCCTCCCATGCTTCTTCGTATACAAAACGACTTGAACTAGTACTACTGAGGACAGGAGGAGTCCTTTCTCTGTTTTCGTGCTTCCTTGCCTCTTCTCTTTCAAAATTTTTTGAGGAGCCGCTCTGTCTGTGACCTGAATTTCGAACACCAACCAACACCAAAAAAATTCTTTCTTTCCGTTTGTGGCTTAAACACACGAACAATCTGCATTAGTTGGCCACGCGACTATATCACACATTATATTTATTGCGCGTGCTGCCTTTTCGCGTAACGTATTATATAATATATAGTATTATTCGAATTGCGCACGTCTCATACCACCGATAGTACAGAGAATTGATCTCGCTCGAAACGCGTGTCTACGACTCTCTTCTCTCTTCTTTCTCTCCGTCTTTGGGGCGTAATCATCATCCTCAAAAGGCCGCGTGTGGGTGTTTCCCCGACTCTTCGAGAATTTCTTTCTTTCTTTCTTTCCGATCGAGAGTAATACTTTAAAAGAAGAAGAAGGAAAGGAGAACAAACATGTCGCCGACGAAGAAGCCGTACAACGACATCGAGTCCGGCAGCTCTGGTGATGGAACGAAACCGTTGTTAACCGCGGGAAAATCAGGTCCAGAGTCGCAATACGGCACCAATAAGTCGGACACCGGAAGCGATTCTGGCGAGGAGAATAATAACAATATGAGTAGTATGACGACGAACGATCAGTATTACATGGGTGTGGACAGAGAGACTCTGTTCAACACTCCCGAGGACGGTTTAACCGAACTCGAAGCGGAGAGACGCTTGCAGTTGTTCGGTTTGAACGAACTCTCCAGGAAAGAAGAAAACGTCTGGGTGAAACTGGCTTTGGAATTTGTCCAGCCGATGCCGTTGATGATTTGGGCCGCGATTCTTATCGAAAGTTTAGAAGCGTACGTGCACAGTTCGCCCGACGACGTGGTCGACGTCCTTGTGCTGGTTGTTTTGCAGTTACTGAACGTTTTGGTCGGCTTTATCGAGGAGTTAAAGGCTGGTGATTCCATCGCAGCTCTGAGAGATTCGTTGAAACCAGAAGCGATCGTTAAGAGAGAAAATAAAATATACACCATCAACGCGACTTTGTTAGTCCCGGGGGATGTGATCGCGTTAGGTGCCGGTGGAGCTATTCCAGCTGACTGCAAATTACGAGAAGGTAAACCGATTCAAGTCGACCAAGCCGCTTTGACCGGGGAAAGTTTACCGGTGGCTATGTTTGAAGGCTCCGAAGCGAAGATGGGGTCAACGGTCACGCGCGGTGAAATCGAAGCTACGGTTACCGCGACCGGGTCGCAAACGTTCTTCGGTAAAACTGCGGATTTAGTCCAAGGTGTAGACGAGCTCGGGCACTTTGAAAAAGTGTTGAGAGAAATCATGTACATCTTGGTTGCGTTGGGCGTGTTTATTTGCGCGTTGGTGTTTATTTACTTGAACATGATCGGTGTCGATTTCTGGCAAACGCTCGCGTTCAACGTCGTTCTTTTAGTCGCTTCGATTCCAATCGCGTTGAGAGTAGTCTGTACGACGACGTTGGCGTTGGGATGCCATGAACTAGCCGCGGAGAAGGCAATCGTAGCTCGCCTTTCCTCCGTGGAAGAACTCGCGGGTATGACCATCTTGTGCTCGGACAAGACTGGAACTTTGACGTTGAACAAGATGATGCTGCAAGAGTATTTGCCAACGTTCGTGCCGGATGTTACGAGAGAAGAAGTGTTGAAATTGGCCGCTTTGGCGGCGAAATGGTGGGAGCCGGCGAAGGATGCGTTGGATACTTTGGTGTTGAACTCGGTCGATCGCGTCGAGTTGGACCCGTACGAGCACACCGATTACGTTCCGTTTGATCCAATCATCAAGAGAACCGAAGCGACTGTGAAGAATGAAACCACCGGTGAGAAGTTTGTCGTCACTAAAGGTGCTCCTCACGTGCTTTTGGAGATGAGTGTAAACAAAGATAAAATCGGTAAAGAAGTTGAAGAAAAAGTATTAGAGCTCGCGCACAGAGGTATTCGATCCTTGGCCGTTGCAAGAACGAAAAATGGCGACATCACTGAACGGAAATTTGAATTCATCGGTATTCTTACCTTTTTGGACCCGCCTCGTCCGGATACCAAACATACCATCGATTGCGCGAATGACTTTGGTGTCACGGTGAAAATGATCACTGGAGATCACCGTGCGATTGCGGTTGAGACGTGCCGCACGTTAGGTATGGGAACGAATGTTTTAGGTGCTGAGAAGCTTCCTTTGCTTACGGCTCAGGATCTCGAGGCGTCGACGACGTTGGGCAGAGACTACGGGGAGATGTGCCGCCAAGCAGATGGTTTCGCCCAAGTCTTCCCGGAGCACAAATATCTCATCGTTGAGGCGTTACGTCAACAAGGTTACTTGGTTGGCATGACTGGTGATGGTGTGAACGATGCGCCGGCGTTAAAACGGTCTGATGTCGGTATCGCCGTTCAAGGGGCGACTTCTGCAGCGCAAGCTGCCGCCGATATTGTCTTGACGCAACCGGGTTTGAGCACTATCGTCACCGCCATCGTGACCTCAAGGAAGATCTTCCAGAGAATGAAGAACTTTGTGATTTACCGCGTCGCGTGTACTGAACAGCTGTTGTTCTTCTTTTTCATCTCGTGCATCTTCTATCATCCGAACGAGTACAACGCGGATTGGCCGTCGTACTTTGCGATCCCAGTTATCGCTTTGGTTACCATCACCATCTTGAATGACGGCACCATTATTTCGGTCGCGTACGATCACGTCGATGCTTCCATAAAGCCAGAGAAGTGGGATCTGAATATTTTATATATTGTCTCTTCCGCTATTGGCATGGTTGCTTTGATTGGTTCGATCGTATTGTTGGAGTTATCATTGGATTCGCAATCGCCGGATGGCCTGTGGCGATCCATGGGATTACCAGTCATGACATACGGAGAGATCCAAACGCTCATGTACTTGAAAATCTCGCTTTCGGATTACTTCTCCGTGTTCAACTCGAGAACGAAAGGTTGGATGTGGTCGAGAATGCCGTCGATCGTTTTAGTTGGCGCGTTTATTCTCGCTACTACGTGTTCTACGTTTTTGGCCGTCTATTGGCCATTCGGAAATGGGATGCAAGGCATCGAGTGGGATTTAGCCGTGTACTGTTGGTTGTACGTAATCATGTGGGCATTTATTCAAGATGCCGCTAAGGTTGTGACATACAAGGTGTTGCAATCTATTGGATGGGTTGAGTCCGTCAAGGTGATTGATGAGAAGGCTTTGAAGAGAGGGAGAGATGCAGTTCTCGGCGCGCTATAAGGGAAAGAATGGATGGACAATTCATATATTACCATATTTATTCATCATGCATAGTAGAATTAGAGGGAGAGAGGATATTGTTATACAATTATTATTTATAAACCGTGTCATCAGCTTATTTTCTATTACAAATCTAATTTTGTTGTTCTTGCGCAGCTTTCTTCGGCGTGGCCACTTTTCTTACTTCTTCGCCTGGTTTCAACTCGACCGTACTCCCTCGCACACGCACGTGACATCGAAAGTAACTACAAGAAGGTTGAATCATACACGCTGCAGAACTTGCCGCGGGTGCATCCGCGCCAACAACGTACAATGCATGATAAAACGCCGCGAAGAACTGAAGGATATCGTCCCCGTCTGCGCCGGCCGATATGAAGTTGTCTGGATCTTCGTTTGAAGGAGCCACGATTGCTTTCGCTCCGGCATCTAACAAAGCTTCCAGCAAGTCTGCGCCAATAGAAGCTTGACTGACGATAATTTTATCCTTCCACATGCCAATAAGTTTACTCGCCGTGTAATCTGACAAATACTCCAGAGGAATAGTTCTTTTGAAGAGATACGCGCCAAGTTGCCCGTCGTTGGAATCTGCCTGCAAGTGCTTTCCTATGAACGTGTGCAAAACACCTTCCACCTCGACTGAAGGTACAGAGGAACACATTTCATACAGAGAGGTGAACTTTTGCGATTGCTTTGATGGATATTTCGCACACTCTATGAACAAATTTGCCACAGCTGAAGGCTCTGCTATGGCCGTAATATCGTGTTGCCAACGCAACACGATGCCCTCCAAATCTGAAACGCAGTTCAAGTGAATGACACCTGCGTTTGCGCCAATCCTTCTAAACTGCGCGTTGAGATTCTCAATTGCTACGTTGGTATCGTCCAAAAGTTCTTCCTCTCCTCCCGTCTTGTTTCTGTTACTACCGCTACTACCGTTTCTGCTTCTAATAGTATTATTGTCCTCCGCGTGGGCGTGACTGTTATCGTTGTTGTTACTTTTCTTACTCGTGGCTCCGTTTTTCCCAAAAGAGAATCCGGTATTATCAGGATTGTAACTCGAAGATGTATCAATACGAGCGAATGGAATGGACCGCAAAGCGCAAAACTCTTCCACGATATCAGTTTTCGCAGCGAATTCGTTCTCGTATCTCTGCGCCTCGATGACTAAAACTCCTTTCTTAGAGCCGAGTCCAGTAGCGATCACAGCTGCTATTTCTTCGTCCAAAGCGTCCGGCTGCAACAACTGACACAGTTCCCCGAATCGCTCGTTTTCAGATTTCACGTACTCATCCGTTGCTTCTCTCAGTCGCTTCAGCGCTTGCTTATCGATTTCGTCTAAATCTATATCACACCTCGAATCGACAGGGTTGAAACGGAAGTATTTCGTCTCTGGAATCAAAGGTAAAAGCGTTCCCAACGCCTCATCTACTCTCTCTACATTACAAGAGGATTCGAGCATAACTTCAGAAGCGTCGATTAGTCTGTGGAAAGATGAAGCATCTTTTCGTTTAACCCGCGGAACCTCTCCAGTTCCGACGGAAACCACGCACTCAATCTGTCGGTCTGGCCACAAGCGTCTCGCCTCCATGATGCCCATCATCGCTGGGTTGTTACAGGTGACGGCGCCGTCTTGCCATTTCTCATCACCTAACGAAAAATCGGCTAAATAATACGGGGCAGCGCTCGAAGCCCTCAAACAGTGCCACATCAAGTGTTTGCAGGAACCTGGCATCGCATATCTCCCATGGTTTTCATCCTCGGCGGTTTCCGGGTACTGGTAGTTTCGGAAGATGTATGGAGACGAAGGATATTTAGACACGATGGTACCGACAACGAAAACTTTTGGACCGCCTCTTAAAGACGATTCGATGAATGACTCTTGTTTACCGTCCATTTCAGATTCTTGTTGGAGTAAACTTTCGAACACGTTCGCGTCGTGCTTCGAACCGTGCACCGCGACTCTCCATTTCTGCTGCCCGTCCCGATATAAGTTATCGAACCGGTCTTTCCACGAAGTCTCTCCATCTTGTCTATCTTTCGGCTTTGAGAATATTCTGGTTCCTAATTCTGTGTAGATTTCATCGCATCGTTTTAAGTCGTGTTTCCGAACTCCCACAGCGCATGCCTTGTGTTTCAGAAGAAAAGTTAGTCACAGTTTTCCAAAAAGGACTCGTCGGTGAAAAGAACAGAACAGAAACGGACGAAAAGGAAGAAAAATACAAAAATAGAAAACCAAGAAAAAAAATTATTTTCATCAAACGCGCGTGTACGCGCGATATTTTGCCTAATTTAGCATCACTTACCAGTATACCTCCCGTACTCGTACCGCAGATCAAGTCAAATAGCTCATGAATTGGTTTACCCGTGCCCTCCTGAGACCGATTGCAAAATTGTCAGAATGGTTTCATACAGCGGTGCATTGACCGAAAACGTGATGATGATAAAGAAAAATTATTCGTACCTCGATACGTTGTAACATTTGCACCGTTGAAATACCGCGCATGCCTCCTCCATCCATACACAAGATTCTCACGCCTTTACAAACAATCGGACGCCGATTGATAGCTTGTCTGACGATTTCATTCTCACCGAAAATAGCCAAAGCTCGAGTTGCATATTTTTTAATTAATTCTGTATTTTCATTTTCTGGGAAGCTCAGGGCTAATTCTGCAAGCAAACTCCGTATGCCTCTCATCTTTAACATTGCGCGTCTATTAATTGATTCAAAGCCCAAATTTCCCAGGGCTAGTAGTCCAGAAGATTTTAATTCGGAATTATCGCTCTAAAAAAATAAATAAAATTTCAAATTATTTTCGGGGAAGTCATATTTATAGAAGAACTGTACCTTAATTATATCGATAAGTAAATTAATTAATGTTTCATCGTAAATACTCTGTTTTTTTGGTGGGGAAAAGATAGATTTGGTTAGAATATACGTTCACAAAGTAATTAATTAAAAACAAAAATTTTAAAAATGAATAAAAAATGCACACCTTTGACAATTTTCCCGAAGAAAATGCTAGGGATGCCAGAATATTACAACCGCATATTTGAACGGCAGAATTAGAATCCTGTTGATGTGAATAGGGAAAGAAAGAATTAAAAGTTAATTTTTGTTCCTTCAATAAAAGTAGTACTTTTCCTCAAAAGTGAAGGTGAAAAGGAGAGGAAACGATGAGGAGCAATGAAGAGAAGAAACCACGACTTACCGCCATCAAACTTTGTATTCTTTGCGATACTTTTGAATCGATGAGTTTTTGCGCGATATCGGGAAGTTGACTTGTAGCGGCGATGATGTGCGTCGCTTCGCGAATGACGTTCACGTCCGAAGTCAAGAGCATCGTGAGCATTTGCTGCAGAGCGCCTTCCGTGGCGCCAATTTCGACACAGTTCGAGGGATCTTCTTGCGCAATCTTCGCCAAAGCGGTGGCGATAAGCAAATGTTGACAACTCGAGTGTCTGAACACGAGAGTAAAAAAAGCCGAAAACGCTTTGCCTTTCTGCGCAGCTTTCCCCGAAATCGCCTGGGGAATGTAACTCGACGTCGTGTCTCCGATTTGCACGTCCACGTCGGTTAAGTCGTCGTTCGCGCTTACAACGACGTTTACTAAGGACAAACACCTCAAAGATTTACAGTGATGCATTTCCGGTAAATACTCAACTGGATTGCCGTATAAATGAAACGTGTGCACTTTCGACAACGCTTTCATATCCATCACCGGTTTCGTCAGTTTGTTTCCTTTTAAAGAAATCACTCGGAGCATTTTGTTCTCTCTTAAATCCGTTCGTATTTTCGTCAGTTGGTTGTTGTCGCAGTGCAACTCTCTCAGACTTTTCAAGTTTACTAGACTCGGTAAATCGATCAGTTTATTTTCGTTCAGCTTCAACACTTCCAAGCGAGGGAAGAACTGGGTGATTTCCACCGGCAACTCTGTCAACTGCGCGTTGGAGAGATCGATCGAAACGACGTTCTTGAACCTTTCTCGAATGTCGCCTAATATTCTAACCACACCTTCGCCTAAAACTAACTCCTCGATGGAATCTAAATCGCACCCTTTCAACAGAGAATACAATCCTTCACACAGCGTCGTCGTTCCCGTGTTGTTCTGTCTCGTCAAGCGAAAGACTTTTGGCGTCGGTTTATACGGTTCAATCGTCAATCGAACTTTCACTTTGACGACGTCGTAACCGCCTTGCAAGCACAACAATTGCGCTTTCACCACGTCTCCTTGTTCTTTAAACGGTAAGCTCATCTGCCCGTCGGCTATTTTGTCCAAAATCTCCTCGTGGTCTCGGTCTGAATTATATTCCACGTTCACTTCGTGGGATTGTATCTTTACTTCTTTCGAATGTTGTTGTTGTTGTTGTTTAGTAGGTTGTTTATCAGTCGTCGTCGTCGTGATGACTTCTTCTTCTTCTTCTCTGTATCCGAACGATAAGTTGAATACATCCGGCGTTCGGCCCATGGTGAGAGAGCGAAACATGTTTGTGCGACCGAGGAAAAAGAGTGTTTAGTATATTAGTAGTACTCTTATTTTGGTGTTCGTTGGTTCTTCGGAAATGAAGGCAACCAAAAAGGAGGGAAACAGATTTCTTCTTTTCAGCCAAAAAAAAAACTTCACTGCGACGACAAAATAACACGATATAAATTAATGATGATGATGATTATGAGAAGAGATGGAAGTTATTACAACCAACACGTTTTGTAGAAGAGAAGAGAAAGGGCGGAGAAGAAGAAGATATATTTGACTTTTAACTTCTTTAACTTCTTCTTGTATATATCTACACGTGAGAAAGATGTCCTCCTATCGCGCGTTGAAATCCAAACGAGGAGGAGGTAAAGGCAGAAAAAATGAAACAACAACGACCACAACGAAGAAGTTAAAGGACAAGACTATCGTGAAGATACTCCAAATCATCGCGCACCGATTGCGAGTGAACGAAGAAGTGACGAGTACGAGTGGTACGAGTGGTAAAAACAATGCGTTGTTCAAGCACCACGCGGAAGTGTTGCACGGAGATACCGATGCTTCGTACACTTGGAAACGGAAAGCTTTGGAACTCGTAGATGAAGAAGAAGAAGAAGAAGAAAAAGAAGAAGATGAATACACGCAAAGAGAAAGAAGAAGGGGGGGAAAAGAGCACGCGAAGCTCTTGCTGGAAGGATTAGATTTGTTAACGGATTGTCTGCTGACGACAAAGTTATACGAGCAGTTCATCACGGCCATAGAGTCCACGGACCACAGAAAAAGTCAGATATATATAGTGACCGTCCTGTTGAAACATTTTGTGCCGAAAGAACGTTTTGACGTTTTGAAAGAGATTTGCGAGTTTGTCCACTCGTCGACGTGTGGATTCAACGCTAAAACCGGGAGTGTATTCGTTAAGGATAAAACTGCGTTGCGATCTATGGCGAGCGCTATTGGGCCGAGAATATTAAAGCCATCGCGAGAGAAGCGCGCGACGTCCCGGACGCGAGAAGAAGACGAGGCATTTTTGGTCGTTTCTTTAATGGAACTCATCTTCGTAGACTATTATTCAATCATCACGGATGCCGAAAACGAGAACCAACCAGTTTTTATAGAGAACACGCGGAGTGAGAAGTTCGGGAACAATATATATTTTGATACTTCTGTGAGAGCGTCCTCGTATGCGGAAATGTATCTCAACAGCGTAGGGATGATGAACAGACGGGATCCCCAAGTGAGGAAGAATCGAACGGATTATGATTTCAACAACAACCACAGAAATAACAACGAGGATGATATTGAAGACGACGATGACGACGACGACGACAACCGCGACTCGTTTTCGTTTCGTCGCGAGTACTATAGTAGTAACAAGAACGATTTTAAAAGCAGTAGAAAATTTGAAATCTATTCCGACGATGGAGAGTACGACGAGGACGATATCCGGGAAGGTTTGATCGACGACAGCAGCTTGCCCTCATGGATGAACGAAGCAATAGCGGACAGGAAAGGTGGAAAACACAGGCGCGCTACTTTTGGTATATCTCCACCGTCCGAGTTTGAGGTGGAAGGTGACGACGAGAGCGAAGACATCGACGATGCGCTGCCGCCTTGGATGAATGAACGAGGCCTTTCTGCTTACGCATCTCTTTCTCCAACCCCACGGTGGATTAAAGAAATAGTCGCTACTGGCGGAAAATGGGATTTGAACTCAGCGTTTGGGAACTACGATGAAAGAAATAGTGCGTTTGGTGAGAGTCTAAAGCGCGAATTTGATCCAAGTCGATTCGATAAAATATACGACGACGAGGAAGCGGAACGATGCGACTCTGAAGCCGAGGATTGGGAGAAGCACCGAGCAAAGCAACAGCGCAAACAACCCATTCAGAAAGATTCTAACGAACTTAGTAGTAGTGAAAACGAAGAGGAATATGTTATCGACCATTCTTTTGTGTCGGAAGAAGAAGAAGAAGAATTGACGGAGAGAAAGGTTCGTCGAAGGGGTACGAGGCGAGAAAAGGAAAGAGTTCAAAAGGATGCACTGATAGATACCGATTTATTACTTGCAACAGATACTAAGGAAGATGAAGAAGAGTACGAGTACACAGACGGTGAAAGCTTTGAAGATGACGACGACGATGCCGACGATACTGCTCAAAAAGTTGAAGCGTTACCGCCACCGGAAAACTTTGAGCCTTCCAAGTCTCGTCGTCGACGACGTAAACGTAAAGATATAACTCTGAAAAGAGAAGGTGAAGTAGTAACGACAATTACCGCACCACAACTTCCGCCGCGTGAGGATATTACTAAAGGGAATGAGCTCAAAATCTACGAAGATGTTGATGTCGAGGAAGCTTCAGACGACGACGACGATGATTACGACGACGAAGAAGGTTCGATTTGGGAAGACGCTAGTCAAGAAGATGAAGAGTATGACGACGACGACATATACGAATTGCCTGATCAGAACAGACATGATGCGGAAGAAATACCTACTAATACAATTGAAAGTGGTGAGATGAGCGTCTCTGCGCCAATTTCGGCCATTGTGGTACCGACTGCGGCACCAATTTTGGATGCGACGGGTAGGAGGATGGTAAAATCACCTAAATCGGGAACTGCCGCGTCTGTGCCAGCAATCGCTCGATTACGAATTGCATCATCCAAAAATCGAAAGTTGAAGTCTCAAAGAAAAATGAAAGGAGTTGAAGTATCCGCTGTGGCGGAAGCTATTCGACGGAGAGCAACGAAAACGTCGACGACGCAGGATTCTATCGAGAAAGAAGCTCCTCGAGAATTGGATGCGCAACAACAAAAGTCGGCTCAGAAGGTGCCACTTTCGCCTTCGAGAAAAGAATCACCGATAAAAACACCCATTAAAGTAGCAGCAATGGGTGAGGTTGGCGTCGATGTGACGCCAAAATCGAATAAGAGTGTAAAAGTGATAGAGGATGAGCGACCGTCTTCAGTTGAGGCTAAAATTGAAGCGAATAAAGAGGATGGTACAGAGGTGACAACACCGCTTCGAATAGATCCCAACACTACGATGACATCGCCGAAAGAGGGATTGCGAAGCGAAGTGCACGGAGAAAGAGATTTTTCACCACGAGCTGAGCTGTTCTCGTCGCTACCAACTTCTCCTACCGACGCTACAATTACAACTCTTGACGAAGCCGTGCGTAGCGAACAAGTTGGTGGTGCGCAAGACATGGACAGTAGCGGTTCCGAAGGCTTTTACGACGCCCTGGAAAAAAGTCTCTCGCCAAGAAGTAAGAAAAGTGGACCATTGATTGATGCTTCGATATTACCGACCGAGCTTGAGTCGTCCCAGTATTCTAGCGATGTTCCGTTATCGAAAGAAACCGAAGAAGCTTTGATACAAATGGCGAGAAGCGGGAAATTGACTGAACTCTTGAGAGATCTCCACGAAATCAAAGATGACGATGACGACGATGATGCTTTGATCGCAGACGGTGTAGAAGGTAAATCGAAAGAAAAGTTCTCATTACAGTCTTTCCAGGCAGATATCGAGACTATTTTGAAGGGTAAACTCGCGAGAGCAATCCAAGGAAAAGCCGAGAAGATGCGCCGAAAGAACTTGAAGAAAGGAGATATTGCGGAATTATTACTTGTTGGATTAGACAAGTCCGGTAGCGCCGAAGAAGAGGAAATGAAAACAGGAGGCTTTTCCAAAAGTTCAAATCTGCATAAGAACTTGGTCGGAGAAGGTGTTCACGATATCGAAGCTGAAATGATACTATCTCCCGTTGCTTCTCCGAGAGAGCAAAAGACCATTGGCGGGGAAGAAATCAAAAAAATGCAAGACAAGCTGAGATTGGAGGAAACTTTATCGCCAGCAGATGGCGATTCTGGTATAAATAAAGCAAAGCAAAGTGGTATTAGCGCGACACCGCCTCCGGCTCCTTCGCCTCCGCCGCGGAAGTTTTCATCTGTTCCCCCTCCTCCGCCCCCTCCTCCGCCGAGAAAATCGCCTCTAAAAGAAGCAAAAACGCCCCCATCTGGACCTGCACCTCCACCTCCTGCTCCTCCTCCACCGCCGCCTCTACCCCCTCCACCCGGAGGAGCACCGGTAAAGAAGCCAGAAAAAAGTGGTGCAGCGCCTCCTCCGCCTCCGCCTCCTCCTCCGCCGGGAATGGGTGGCGGGAAGAAATCATCATCAGCGCTAGCTCCTCCTCCACCTCCTCCACCAGCACCGCCAGGCTTCAAGAAAGCAGAAAAAGGATCGGCGCCTCCACCTCCGCCGCCCCCTCCAGGTGGAGCGAAACCGCTACAAAAAGTACCAAAAGCGGCTCTGCCCCCCCCTCCTCCCCCAGCACCGCCTGGTTTCGTTCAAGCGAATTCGAAAGGAGCACCACCACCTCCGCCTGCCGGTCCAAAAATTCCCGCACCTCCGATACCACCTGGAATGTCCATCGCCGCTGTCGCGGCTGCGGCAAAGTTTGCAAAAATTGCTCGCAAGAAAGTCAAAATGCTCCACTGGGAAAAGTTGCAAGCCATTGAAGGAACGATTTGGGAAAATGCGAATACAGACGATGCCATCTCGAAGCTGAATATTGAAGAGTTGGAGACATTATTCGCGTTACAAGATGCTGTTCCGATGAAAAAAGCGAGCAGCGCAAAGCCAAAGTCTGTTTCGTTGCTCGATGCAAAACGAGCTTTGAACATCTCCATTCAATTAGCTGGAGTGCGAATGCCATTCGCATCAATTAAGCAATGCTTCATTGACATGAATAGCCCGAAAAAATTGACATTGGAGAATTTGCTGACGCTCGTAACGGCAGTTCCGGATCGGAAAGAAATTGAAAAAATTACCAAATACAATGGGGAGTTGGAAGAACTTGGAACGTCTGAGCAATACTTTCTGCAAGTGATGGGGATCAAGCGCCTTGAACAACGAATTCAGTCCATGATTTTTAAAGAGCAAAGCTCAACCATGATAAATTCAATAGCGCAAGATATCAATCTCGTGAAACGTGCGGGCGATGATTTGAAAAACTCCAAAACGATGGTGAAGCTATTGGAAGGTATTCTCGCGGTGGGTAACCATTTGAATGTTGGATCCCGCAGTGGTTCGGCAGTCGGCTTCAGACTTGAAGTGCTCTTAAAATTGGCTGATGTAAAAGCGATTGACAAGAAAACATCGCTTCTGCACTTTGTGTATCGAGAAATGCGCAAAACGGTGCCAGGAATCGAAGATTTGAACAAAGAATTGGAATCGGTAACAGCGGCGGCGACTCTTTACTTGGACGGAACGTTCGACATGTTAAAGCAAGTTAAAAGTGGGATGACTTTGATCGCTCAGGAACTTGATTATGCATCTAAGCACCTAGAAGGAGATGGTGGTGATATGTTCCAAAAGTACGTCGATAATATGGAACCGTTTGTTTCTGAAACCGAAGATAAAGTGAACGAAGTCGACAGTTTGGTTCGGGACGCGCACGACTTGTTGAAGAAGACGAGCGAGTTCTTTGGCGAACCATTTAAAGCAGAAAATTCTGCGCGATTATTTGGAATCGTCAAGAACTTTTTACAAGTCTTTGAGAAGATGAGAGCAGACGTAAAGGCGAGCGAGGCTGAAGAAAAGAGAAAGGTGCGCATGGAAGAGTTTATGAATAATAAAAAGCAGAAATTCGGAGACGGGAAGAAAAAACAAGCACCCGTCCGCGAATTAGATGCAAGAGATGCAATGCTGAGTGAGCTGAGGAGCAAAACGAAGCTCGTGGCTCCTATAAAAGTCGGTGGTGTTGGAAAGAAAGATACGAGTCTCTCTCCGCGAAAACAACCGCGGTCGCCGAAGAAAAAACAAGCTTCAGACGGATCGGACTCTCATCACCTGGTTCCACACTCTCGCGCGAGCCTCGCAGATAGACTCGGAAGGCATAAAAAGAAGCAAAGCAAAAATCCAGCTGCATCTGATGTGCCTTTGCCACCACTTCCTCCGCGTGTTGAAACAAAGGTGTCAGTCGTGCTCCCTCCACCACCTCCTCCACCGGCACCAATCGGTTTTGTTCAGGCAAATACAAAAGCGGGGCCTCCGCCCCCACCACCGGTTGGTCATTTTTTTGATATTCCATCTTCCTCATCGCAACCATCGAGTGCTTCAGCTTCATCCGAAATGGCTAAAGTCGTGTTGCCCCCAGCACCACCTCCACCGCCTCCTCCTCCAGGCTTTCAACAAGCAACAAAGGGGCATGCAACGTCGGCGCCTCCTCCACCTCCTCCTCCTCCTCCGCCAGGTGGATTTTTTACTTAGACTAGCCAAACAAAGTGAACATTGGCATTATGTATTTTTAAAGCACGCGCGTGTATATATTTATTTACAAAAGTTTAGTAGCAGCAGTAGTAGTCTATTCATCCATATCTGCTATCTCTAATGCAAAATCGTCGCGAACGACGCTCTTTGCGTTTTTATCCGTAGCTAATTTCCCGAACACTTCGCCAAACTGTTTCATATAAACTTCCTCCTCGTCTTGCGTGATGCATTCTATATCCGACGTCGCGTGCGCGACGCAAAGTAGAGCGTATCCCTCGTCTCTCATTTCTTTCGAAACACCCAATGCTTCGATTTGTTCTAAACTTCCTTTCGTCACTTTCACCGCGCACTTTGTACAACATCCCATTCTACACGCATTCGGCAACTCCCATCCTTGCTGCTCGGCTTCAAATAAAATATACCTACCTTCCGGAACGTCCAACTCCAAGACTTCTCCCGTTTCGTGATCGGTAATTTTCACGTTCCTTATAGGTGCGTCTACTTCGCTCGAGCCTTTGTTTTGCCACGCAACGTTTTCCACGTTGATTAAAGTATCATAGTCACCCGCTCCTGCTTTGCGAGAGGCGACGTTAAAGTCATCCTCCATGAACAAATCCACCGTCCCGTCTTTGTTGACGTATTTCTTCTTCCACTCCTCCGTGGTTAAATTCGCGATGGACTTCCTCGCCTTGACCGCTTCTTCGATGGCTTCTCTCGAGTCGAAACTCTTTTCTTTGATATTCTTCCCGTCTTCTTGTAAAGACATGGCGATGGGCCCCATGGAAACGCCAGCTTTTTCCAACATCTTTTCCGCTTTTGAGAAGAGATTTTCTTCTTTGTCGTTCTCGTCGTCGTTCTTAGCGGCGCGAGTGATTACGTGCGCGTTTCTTTTCCTCCTCGTTGTTGTTGTTGTTGTTCTGCTTCTTCTTTGATATTGATAACGTTGATGTTGTTGGAGATTTTGGAAGCGACTGGATGTAGCACTCGTCGTCGTCGTCGTCGTCGTCGTGGCGGAAGGTTTCATCGCTCGTATTGCTCCTCCTAGATGCATCTAATAAGTCGCGCGTGTGTCTGTTTTGTTCTCGTTGAAGTGTGATATGATGTCTTTTGGAGAATGGAGAATGGAATTGTTGTTTGTTTATCCACTTTCCACAGAAAAAGAGCGCATAAGCACTACATACAAAAGAGAAGATAAACAACAAACCATCATGCTGAACAGAGCGACTCTTCCTTCATCCGCCGCTCGCGTCTCCTCCTCCCACTCTTCCTCCACTTCTTCTTCTTCTTCTTCTTCTTCGAGAAAGAATGTCTTCACGCAACATCAAGAACAACAACAACAACAACGACGAAAGATATCCTCGTCGTCTTTGTCGTCGTCGTCGTCATCGTCGCGATTGATGATGCAAAAGAATAACAGTAAGGATAACCAAAGAAGACGAAAGATAAGAACGAACGCATTTTCTGGCGCGTCAAACAACAACAACGCGCGAGTGGCAGCTGCTTCATCATCGGCAGCTTCACCGCTGGATAAGATGGAAGCGTTAATCGGAGCGATTTGGAAATTTGTCCGTCCACACACGATTCGTGGGACTTTATTAGGGACAACCGCCTTGGTCTCTAAAGTTTTGATTGAAAATCCAGAACTCATTCAACTCTCGTTGTTCCCGCGAGCGTTGCTTGGATTACTCGCGTTGCTGTGCGGGAACGGGTTTATCGTAGGGATTAACCAAATCTACGACGTCGAAATTGATAAAGTAAACAAACCGTATTTACCGATTGCGGCGGGTGAGTTGTCGTTACCGATGGCTTGGGCGTTTTGCTTGGCGACGGCGATTGGAGGCGCGACAATCGTCGCGATGAATTTCGGCCCATTGATCACCTCTTTGTACACCTTTGGCTTGTTCTTGGGAACAATTTATTCAGTACCACCGTTACGATTAAAACGATTCGCGTTGCCGGCGTTTATGATTATTGCCACTGTGAGAGGGTTCTTGTTGAACTTTGGCGTCTTTCACGCGACCAGAGCGGCGTTGCGCTTGCCGTTTGTCTGGTCCCCGCCGGTTTTGTTCATCACCATTTTCGTGACGGTATTTGCGACTGCAATTGCCGTCACGAAAGATTTAGCAGATATCGATGGCGATAAGCAGTTTGGGATAGAGACGTTTACGACAAAGATGGGAGTCAAGAACGTGAGTTACATTGGAAGTGGTTTGTTGTTGATGAACTACGTGTTTGCGATTGGTTTGTCCGTCTTCAACCCGACGTGGTTCAACCAAAAGATTATGATCACCGTGCACGCAATCTTAGCGACGTATTTAATCGCCAAGACGAGAAAGTTGGAGAAGGCTGGTTTTACTCAGAGTGCCGTGCAAACGTATTACCAAGACGTCTGGAAATTGTTCTACTCTGAGTACTTATTACTTCCGTTTATTTAATTTTATACCATCATGTCGAAAAAGGAAGGGAGAGGCAAAGAGAGGCAAATTTCAGGTTTTACGAAAATCAAAATTTTTAAACGTGTGATAAAATGTTCATTTTATATTAAACTTAAGGAGTATCCACGATGCTCGTCCAGCCCGCTCTCTTGTTCCCTTCTTCCGCCCAAAGCTCTAAAAGCTTCCCCGGAGTACCCGGATTCTTCTTGTTATACGCGGTCGGTAACAACGTTTCGATGGAGTTGTAAACGTGCTCTGGGATTTTTCTTCTACCCGCTTTGGTCGTTTCTACGACGTCTAAAGTCACGTCCGAGTTACGCTGATGTCTCAACTCGATCGCTTTACCATCCGGAAACATCGTCACCGATCGCCTGAAGATGAGCAACGTTCTGTGGGAACGCGCCAAGTAGCGAGACTCCGTGCCGACGACGACGTTGTTCGGTTGCATTTGCACCCACGTCAAGTTTTCCACGTAGTTGAAGTTCTTCTCGTGCATGACGTCGCAGACCAACGATAAGTTTTCCTTTTCGACCCAAATGAAAATAAAACCGAGCGGAGTTAACGTTTCTAACGGTAACTGCGCGATATCTTCCACAGTCACGTTCCCTTTATCCGGAGCTTGATCGATGTTCCACGGCGGGTTCATCAAGACGCCCAAATAATCCTTCGAGAGCTTCGAAAAGTCCATGTTTTTGTCAATCTTCATCTTCAATTGCGTGCAATCTGGAACCGTGGCGAGTTCTTTCGCTCTCACGTCCTTTGGCACGAAAGGTTTTACTGCTCTCCCCCACGTGATCGGTAACGGATCGCTCGGTAAATCGTGTTTCGGTAATTTGAAAATATTCAACTCGCGCGGGTCGAAGAATTTCTTCTTTCGAATCATAAACCCGGTATCGCTGTTGTACGCCGTAATCATGTGCGACTTTTGCGGTTTCGGCTCTCTCGGCGCCTTTGGCTCTTTCGGTTCTCTCGGTCCTCTCTTCGCTTTCAACGGTTTTGGCCATCGGCGTTTCCCAGTCATCATTTCCCAAAACTCCGCGTCTTCGTCGTCGTACTGTTCCATATCTTCGTCGTCGTATTCCTTGTAAAAGTCTCGTTCAAACTCGTCGAAACCAAACACGGCGGCGTCTTCGGCTTTCATCGCTTTGCGCATGGTAAACGCCGACGTCGCTTTGAACACCTCCCTCAACTGCTCTTCCGTCAAACCTTCTTCGTCGTTACACATTTCTTCTTGGTCTTCTTCTTCCTTCTCTTCGAGATTGTCTTTTTGAATATTTTTATCCTTCTCCGTGATGTCTTTCAAAATCTCTCCTCCTTCTCCTTCCTCTCGTTGTTGTTGTTGTTCTTCGATTTTCATCTTCTTCTCCAACTTCATTTGCTCTTGCTTCTCTTTGTGCATCTGTTGAATCCTCTCCAACTCTGCGAACTTCGCCATGATCATCTCCGGCGTTTCGTCTTCTTCCACGTACCCGACGTACATGGACGAACTCGGTTTCACCTTCGATTTCGGGCGAGAGGAGTTGCGGACGTTTTGCGACGCTTTGCGTTTCGGGCGAGTCGATGATGATGTCGATGCGGGAGGAGGATTCTTTGGAACAACAACGCTCTTCTTTTTTGAAATTGTTTTGACTGCTGCCGAAGAAACATCTTTCCCACCGACGATGATGTTCTCTTGATTAGGTTGTTGTTGCGTTTCTGCCACCATTTTTGTATCTCTTCTTAAGCGCGCGCGCAAGTTCAAAAATGAAGAGAGATGAATGAAGAGAGAGAGACGAGAGAGAGAGTTTTGAAAATTTTGAAAATTGTAACCCTAAACAAACACAAGCGCAAAATTTTTTTTGTTTCCTCTTCTCTCACAAATTTTTGATTCATTCGTCAAAGATTAATAAGAAGAGAGATATACATTTATTGCGCGTTGTTGAAGAAAGAGAGAGCAAGAAGAGAGATGACGGAGGTTGAAGAAGAAGAAGAAGAAGAGACGATGGCACCAACGCCAACGCCGCTCTCTTCGAATACTCCTCCTCTTCCTTCTCCCTCGACGACGACGACAAAAGCCGGGAAAGAACAACCAAAACCGAGACTGGTTATAAAATCCATGGTCTTGGAGAATTTCAAGTCCTACGCGGGGGCACAACACGTCGGTCCGTTCCATAAGGTGAGCACATCTTTTCTAGAGTCTTCTTTTGTCGGTCAATCGTCGTTTTGAAGGTTCTCTCTCTCGTTAGATGTGTTTCTCGAAAAGCGCGCGTTTCGTTTTCTCTTTGAGAAGAGGAGAGAAAAATGTAACCGTACGAATCTCGTCTTCTTTGTTCCCCTCATCGCGCATCTCTCAAAATCTCTTCGATATTTTCATCAACTCACGACAACACTCACAACTTTAAAACAACAACAGTCGTTCTCATCTGTAGTCGGTCCTAATGGGTCTGGGAAATCGAACGTCATCGATGCGATGATGTTTGTGTTTGGTAAACGCGCGAAACAGCTGAGATTGAACAAAGTCTCCGAGTTGATTCATAAATCCACCAATTTTAGAAACTTGGAATACGCGCGCGTCGAAGTGCACTTTCACGAAATTGTAGATTCGGACACAGATCCAGAAGGGTTCACCTCTGTACCGAATTCTGAGTTTACCATTGCCAGAGAGGCGTACATTAACAACACTTCGAAATATTTCGTGAACAAGAAAACTTCCAACTTTACCGAGGTGACAAACTTGTTGAAAGGTAAAGGGGTGGACTTGAACAACAACCGGTTTTTGATTTTGCAAGGCGAAGTCGAGCAAATTTCAATGATGAAGCCGAAAGGAGTGAATCCTGGAGACGAAGGGTTGTTAGAATATATGGAAGATATCATTGGAACGAACCAGTACGTGGAACCGATCGAAGAGGCGGGTAAGAAGCTCGAAGAGTTGAACGAGAAGAGAGGGGGAATGGTCTCGCGATTGACGCTCGTCGAGAAGGAGAAGGACGCGTTGGAAATCGTGAAGAACGAAGCTGAGTTATTTTTGCAAAAAGAGAAAGATTTGTTGCAAGCAAAGTCGATTTCTTTACAGTTGGAAGTCATGGAAACTCGAAAAGTGATGGCAGAAATGTCCGAGAACCGCGTCGGTTTGCAAACCAATCTCGAGGAAGAGAAGTCCAAGCAAAGCGAACACAAAGAGTCGCTGAAAGGTATCGAAGCGAAATTTAAAGCTCAAGCGACGGAGATGAATGAAATTCAGCAAAATCTCGACAATTCCACGAAAGAGTTCGCCGAGTTTGAAAAGAAAGACGTAAAGTTTCGCGAAGATTTGAAGCACATGAAGCAGCAAGTGAAGAAACTCGACGAGAAGTTGGCCAAGGAAATCGCGCAAAAGGAAAAAATCGTCGTTGAGTGCGAGAATATCGAAAAAGACGTTCCGGCGTTGGAAACGAGAAAAGCTGATCTCGAGGCGAAAGTTCAAGGCGAAGAAAGCAAACTCGACGAAATGTTGGACGGGTTGAAAGGCGAAATGGCGGAAATTGGCGCGAAGATCGATGGCGTCGAAAAAGAACTGCAGCCGTGGGAAGGTAAAATCGCCGACGCTAGAGGCGAATTCGACGTTGCCAACGCAGAGCGAAAGTTGGTGCTCGAAAAACATGCCGAAGTCGAGAAGAACTTAAAGGCTGCCATTGATGGTAAAGCTTCCGCGGAAGTGAAGGTGAAATCGTTGACGAAACAGATTGCGGATGATGAAGCGCAACTCGCGATTGAGCTCGAGAAGGTGGAAAAAGCGAGAAAGGCTGAAACTGCGGCGAAGGCGAAAGAAGCCGGTTTGCTCGAAATTACGAGAGATGCAAGAGGTAAACTTGAACAACGAAAGACGACCGCTTCGCAGGAAAGTCAAAAAGGTGCCATCGTGCAGGCGTTGTTGGATGCCCAAAGCGCCGGCGGCGTTAAAGGTGTCATTGGTCGTCTCGGAGATTTGGGTGCGATTGATAAGAAGTACGACGTCGCAGTATCGACCGCGGTTGGTGCTTTGGACTACGTTGTCGTTGAAACAACCGCGGACGCGCAGAACTGCGTGCAGTATTTGCGAAGAAACAACTTGGGTGTCGCGACTTTTTTGATTTTGGAGAAACAAGCGCACTTGGCGCAAAAGTTAAAGGAAAATCAAAATAACATTCCAGAAAATGCGCCAAGATTGATTGATTTAATTAAGCCAGCGCAAGAACGATTATTACCGGCGTTTTACTTTGCCGTTCGTGAAACTGCTGTTGCTGAAGATTTGGATCAAGCGGGCAGAATTGCATACGGGGCCAAACGCCATCGCGTGGTGACGTTGAAAGGCCAAGTCATCGAGACCTCAGGTACGATGTCCGGTGGTGGTTCGAAACCAATCTCTGGACGCATGCGCGTCGGTAAAGAGAAACCAGTTGTCGTTGACGAAAAAGCAGCGGCGAGAGAAGTTGCGGAGTCTGAGAAAGAGTTACAAAAAGCTACGGCAGATTTGGAAAGAGCAAAAAAAGCCGCGTTTGAGGCATTGAGAGAAGCGAGAGACGCAGAAGCGAAATGTGCGCAATACGAACGATCGTTACCGAAGTTGAAAGCCGAATTGGAAGCTGCTGAAGGAAAGATTGTCGACTTAGACGGTCGATTAGATGAACTCAAAGCTGCGCACGAGGCGTCCAAGAACGATGCGTCCGAGTTGCGAGAGCTCGATGAAAAGGTTGCGCAAGCCGACGCCGCGTTGAAATCCGTCCTCGACGGCGCTTCGAAGCTTAAAGCCGAACTTAAGAAGTGGCAAGATGCCTTGGAAAACGTTGGTGGTGAAGAGTTGCGAAGACAAAAGTCTATCGTCAAGGAAGTCCGCTTCGGTATCGAGATGGCCTCTAAGAAGGTGACCGAAAAGAGAGCCGCAGCAAAGTCGCACGAGAAAACGATGGAGCGATTGACGAAATCCGTATGCGAAGCAGAAACGGAGAGAGAGAAGATTAAGAGCGAAATGGATACTATTAAAGAAGAGTTCAAAGGTTTGGAAGAAGGCGCGATGAAGGTTTTGGAGTCTCAGAGCCAGTTGAAGGCTCTCGCGGAAACCAAGGCCGGCGAGTGCGCTGCGTCGCAAGCCGAGCTCGAAGAAATCATGAAGATTGTTAACGAGTTGAGATCTGTTGAAGTTGACCTTCAAGGCAAGATTGATGATATTGATAACAAGTTAAGAGAACACGGCAAGGTGGAAAAAGGTTGCTTGAAGGAGATGGAAAAGTTGCAAAACGAGAGAAATACCCTCTCGCCGGGTGTTGATGAGAGCGAGATTCTCTTGAACGTCTCGGACGAACAACTCAGTGACATCAATGCAGAAAGTAACGACGAAACGATCAACGCCATCGAAACTGAGTTAAAAGAAATGAAACCTGACATGACTTCTATCGAGCAGTTCGCCGCGAAGTTGGCTGAGTACGAAGAGAGAGTTGGAGATTTGAAAACCGTCACGGAGGAGCGAGACACGTTCCGACAGACGTTTGATGAGCTGCGTAAGAAGAGATTAGAAGAGTTCATGGCCGGATTCTCTATAATTTCCATCAAATTAAAAGAAATGTACCAGATGATTACTTTAGGTGGTGATGCAGAGCTCGAGTTGGTCGATTCGCTCGATCCGTTCTCTGAAGGTATCGTCTTTTCCGTTCGTCCGCCGAAGAAGAGTTGGAAGAATATTGCAAACTTATCTGGCGGAGAGAAGACGCTCTCATCTCTCGCGCTAGTGTTTGCGTTACATCACTATAAGCCCACACCTTTGTACGTTATGGATGAGATTGATGCAGCCCTGGACTTTAAGAATGTTTCCATCGTTGGGCACTACATCAAGGAGAGAACAAAAGATGCTCAGTTCATCATTATTTCGTTACGGAACAACATGTTCGAGCTTGCAGATCGTCTGGTTGGTATTTACAAAACTGAGAATCACACTAAGACAGTCGCTATCAATCCTGGAGCATTTACGGTGGGTTCAAAGGAGCAAGCCAATGACGCTGCGCCGAAGGCAGTCTTGGGCTCGAATGCGGCCACCGCGAAATAAGAACGAAAAGAAGAAATAAGAACGTTTCTCTTGTACCATAACTTTAAACTCTAATAATAATATACATCTATTTAGCGATTTGATTCTACATATTACTATGAAACTACAAAACTATGCACTAGTCTTACTCCGATATTTCTCGGTCATTTTACAATGGCGCAAAAACACGCAGAAACTCACTCATACAACATCCAACCAAAGTTCCGATTGCGTATCCAATTGTACCGGCGAGCACGGCAGGCTGCAGAGCTCGATTCCATCCTTTTGATGCTGCCATAGCAAAAGCAGTTGCAGGCCCGCCAGCGCTAGCATTCAATCCAATCAAAGTTGCCCAAAGAGGCACGCGAAAAGCTTTGCCGAAAAGAAGTGCGAAGAAAAGCTGCGCAAGTAAGAGGACCGCGATGAAACCAAAGAGCGGTACCCCGACGGCAGAAGCGGTGAATATGTTGCAACCTGCACCTATGCACGCAAAAAACAGCAACATAATGTTGCGTGATATAAACTGCGGGGGACCAGAAAAATCCAACTTCGAGTTCAGAATAACACCTAGTAAAGGGGCGATTATGCATGTTATCGCGAGCGAGAAGTTTCCGAGACTAGCAAGTTTGGCGAGGAGTGAAGAAAGGAGCAGAGTTCCTGTTGCAACCATGAGACTAACGATCGTCCCTAGCGTTGCCTCAGTTATTCCTTTCACTTTCATAGTCCTCTGATCTTCCTCATCGTCGACTGCCAGAGGAGAAGGAGGTTTGCACGGTAGAACCATCAAGATACCTAAGAAAACAGCCATCAACATGTTATCTGCTGCCATCGACGCCGCTAAAAGACTCGAGGACTCTGCGGAATTCGTCAGCTCGAGCGCTTTTGCCGTCGCCGCAAAGTTTAAAGAACCGCCAATATAGCTAGCGCACAAGCACGCTGCAATTTTATATCCGAGCGCGCCGACGCCAAGAGATTTTGAAAACAGAGCGAACGATAAAGCGGTGCCTAAAATTGAACCCACAGAGGCGAACGAGAAACCGAGTAACACTTCCTTGGACTTTGTCGCCAATTCGCTTACTTTCACGTTTAATAACGCTAAAGTCACTCCCAGAGGCATCAATATATCCCATATGAAATCAAAAACAACCGTTGTCGCGTTTGTCGAAAACGAAAACACGCGCGTAAACGAAGCCAAGAAACACGCGAATACTAAGGCACACAGCGCATTACTAATACCTCCTCCAAACTTTGTTTTCTTTTCCATGATCTTACCAGCGAACGCGCACGAAACGAGAGCGGCGAGAACAGTCGCACTATTACAAAACAGCGCGATGCTTTCTTTGTTCATCACAGCAACGGAAACAGATGCGAGTGCATTATGCGACAACGCAGAAGCTTGAGTTGTTGTCGTTGTTGTTTTCTTCTTCCCAAAGCAAATAGGGGAATTCGTTTTCCTCTTCTCCTCCTCCAACGACAGAGTACGCCCCAGGAGGAAATGTTGCTTCGGTGCAATACCCGTTGTCATTCCTTTTTCATGCGTGTAATAGTTATTTTATATTCAAAGTGGTGAGTCTTATTTGCCCACGCGCAAACAAACTGAAGAGAGAAAGAAGTTTCTTTGATTGCAATTCGAAATTCCCCCAATCCCAATTCCAAAAGTTTTTCGAGAAAGTTTCAAACTGCCAAAAGTAAACCAAACAACACTTTCTCACACGCGCATCGCAGAAGAAGAAGACAAAGAAGATGAACCACCATAACCAATCGAGCGGCGTTCAAAAACAACAACGCGCCCCAGAGGAGTAGAAGAGAAGGAAGGAGAACAGAAGAGAAGAAACTCTCCCTCTTTTGTCATGGGTGGGAATTTTCCTCTCGTTGAGACCGGGTTCAATGTGGCAGCGTCATCGGCGTTGCTCTTCGCGGGAACTTCGCACGCGATACTGCAGAGACCATCAATACTGGTACGTTCGTCATTTATCCGTAGTTTTTACTTTGTTTTCTCGTCTGTGCGCGCGTGTGTGTGTGTGTGCTGATTCACACGAATTGAGAAGCGCCTTAACAATTTCTCTCCTTCTCAAAATCCAAACCAACTCATCACCTGTATTTAATATTCTCTCTTTCCTCCCTTCCAACGATCATCAACGACAGTCGATATTGTTTCTGTTTGTATTCGCGGCAGAAAGGATCTCCGGGTCCCAGAACAGAGTGCTAACGCAAGAAATCGTCCGCACGAGGCGACAGATAATATGGTGGGCAGCGTTGGGACTGGCCATTTTTGGAATGCTAGGCGAGCTCGTCGTACAGACTTCCTTCATAGCATTTAAAACCAATTCAAAATGGCACGAAGAGCTCATGCGAGTGCTCGGTTTTGTGAAACTGCGTTCGGTTTTAGAGTACGTGATGGAATTCGTGCCTCTCTTCCTCGTGGCCATATCAGCTGCGGGGAAATTACACTTGAGTCGGGAGCGAGAATTGGCCTTACTCGATGGCATCGACGCGGAGGAAGACGGGGTGGTTTTGGTCGACCCTTTTTTTCTGCGTGATAGAGCATTAATTCGATGCGCATTTACCGCTGGTATTGCTGCAGCGGCAGTACCATCTATAACTGGAATACCTTACTTTCTCTTCGCAGCTATATTTCTTACGAGCTGGGGACTTTTGGACAAGCGAAAGCTGGTACGACCGCCGGCGTTTATTTTGGTTGTAGCGATGGCATACGCTTGCGTGCACTTTATGCTCATCGTGTGTTATCAGCTCCCTCAATTGCACGATAGTGCAAATAAAACTTTCGCTTCTTGGATAGGTTTGTATATCATGGATGGTAGTGATGGGCCAGTTATTCGAGGTATGCGATTGTTACAGTTATTTACAATCGCAGGTTTCTTTTCTTCCGTGTGCGAAGCATCCGCGAATGAAGATATCGTGGACGAGGTACAGTATAATCAGGATGGGTCCATTACCGAAGGCTTGGACGATATTGACGAGCCTCTAATTTCGCACATGCGAAGTTCTGATCGAGAAACGAGCGAGGCGACTCTGGAAGATCCCGGCGTACAAGTTCGGCTCTTGGCAAAGTTTTCCGGGGTCATCTCTGCATGTGCGATCATACTTTCTGCCATAACAGCTCCCTCTGCATTAGCGTTTCCGATACTGCTCTTCTCTCTGATGTCCGTGTTATATCCGCCCACGCACAGAGAGTTTTCAAAGTTGCTCGCGCCTTCGGCTCTGATTTACGTCGCATTGTGGTCCTTCGTCGAATTCATTGTGCAAGCGATTCCAGAAACCGATAACAACAGTTTCTTCCTCGTTTTAGGACTATCGAGACAAGAAAATGATTGGATTGGGTCTTTAAGGATGGCTTCTGTCTTTACCGGGATGACAATTTTAGCGTATTTCAGCCGATTGGCGAGAGGAACCCCTAACGAAACTGCGTTGCAAGCAGCGGCGAGCATGCAAGAGGAATCGCTTCCATCTTCTTTTGTTTTTGTGAATGCAGAGTACGATAACGTCGATTACGACTTTGATGAAGATGGGTTCACGCCTTCAGAGAGCGGATGGGCTGGTGTTGCAGCCAGTTTCGCTTCGAAGCTCCTCATCCCGCTCCTTCTTTGGCTCGTGGCATTATCCAGGGACGATATCATCCACGCTGGTTTATTTTGCTTATTCTTACTTACAATAGCTAAACCTGGTAAAACGAGCATTTTGATATTTACTTCGAGAATTATGGCAATGCTCATCGCGTGCATGTATTTGTGGTCTCTAGACACCTTACCGGCGCTTCTGGGTAGACGCAGGTTTTCAAAATTTGAAGATTTCCTGAAAATTATTGGACTTTGGAATGAAGATGTTGTTAGATCGATGTGGCCAATGGCGTTAGTGTTGTTTGTAGATGTAGCTGTGATTCACATGCCGGGAATTATTCGTGCTTTGTCGCATTTATTCCCGGGCGCTGAGGATGGAGAAATGGACCCGTCATCGAATAATCCGAGCGCTCCCGCTAATATAGATGATGAAAGCAGTATGAACAGTCGTCGTAAAAGGGTACAAGCACTCCCAAAAATCAAATTATTAATTAGTGCAATCCTCTCAGAATTCTGGATATCGTCGAAGAGAGTCTTGAATTTTACTGGAGCGTACTCGGTTTTGATTATTGGTTTATTCACTGTGCTTACGAATGAATGCTCGCTTTTGAATTTAGCCCTTCTTTTATTTCTCGGAGGAGCGCTCGTAGTACCTTTTGACACAATTGAAGATAGAAATAGAAGATCCGTGCGGTGGGGCGCATTGTTCACTTTTGCTTTAGCTAATTTAGCCGTGAGATATGCATTTGGAGCATTTCCATTAGCACGATGGGTCGGGATGAATTCTGAGGCGCAAGACTTCTTGGCAAATAATGTTGGATTAGAACCAAACTTACCCAGAAACAAATTAATGACGTCCTTATTAGGGCCTAGCTTGTTACTAATCGCTACGCATTTCCACAGGATCGGATTGTTGCGCAATGAGCCAACGAGTCTATTATCGGCGGGACGGGAAAGTGATCAGCCGATTCGATTGGTCATCGCCGGTACTCAAAAAGGCCGCATTCCGATGATAAAACGCATATGTATTTTACACTGCGATAAAGTTTTGACGCTAGTTGCTTTAGGGTTCTCCTTTCAGCGTGGAGTTGATATCATTGGGGGCTTGATGCTTTTTGCTTTGATGTGTACTTTATTCTCGCCGAAATTGGCAAGAACGAGTGAAATTTTGGGTGCTGTTGCAATACTTTCGGCCCTTTTGGAATACACTTACAACATTGATTGGATACACAGAGCGCTCAGCGATAATGAAGATACAATGTCTTGGATTGGAGCGCAATATTATCCACTACGAGAAGTTGATCCAATGAAAGAAGAAGCAATATGGCCGCGAAACGAAAGAATGCTACTTTGGCCCGTTTTTGTTTTGGTTGCTGTAGAATTTTGCCGAATTTCTAGAAATTGGCTTGTTAAGTTACCACCAGCCTTGAAATCAGGTTGTGCACCAGAACCGTGCCATTTGTTTTGGCCACCGCGGAATCCAGAGGCGAGAAGTGCAGCTCTGAAGCGATCCACCATAACTAAGAGGACCCCTTTTCGAAGGATGGACTCTATTCCCGACGACCACGAGCTCGTATCTGAAGATGTAAATTCAGAAGATGGAACATCCACTACGACTTATTCAGAAACTTACTTATCGGGCGATAGATCAGAGTCGTTAAGAGCAAGAGCTAAGCGGCTGTTGTTTCAGAAAGCGAGAACATCGATCGACCAGTTGAATTCTCTCTTCTTCATTTTACCTGAGTTCGTGGAAGGGGCATTGGCGTTATTGATGCCTGGTCTAGCGTATGTAGTTTTTGGTACCGTCGGTATTGCGTCTGGTAATGTTCTTTCACTCGTTTACTTGGGCTTAATGCTCCAAATGATGGAGAAAGAGCAAGTATTCACCGCACCGAGCAATCGATTGAAAGTATGGAAATTAGTATCCTTCGTCTGTGGCGTAGCGCTATTCTGGCAGTACATAGCATCCATGGGAGAATATCCCAAAGATAACGGAAAAGACGACTTCTCTGAAATGCCACAAACCCCTCCATCTCCAAGTGGTAATAATAGCAGCAGCGATGATGCTGCTCTCGGAAAATCTGAGCGCGAGTATGAAACAGATGAGTTACTTGTTTGGTTTGGTCTGGTGAAACGCTCTAAATACATGTTGCTCGGACATTTTCTTGCCTTCTTTGTAGCTGCGTGTCAACTCAGAATGGACTCTGTATTAGCTTCTATGGAAGAACGCGCAAGAACTGCTGTCATTGCGGAAAATCCAGATCTTGAAGAAGATCAGATTACAGAAGCGGCAACTTTGATGCTTCCAAGAAGAACGCCAACGCAGTTGGCGTTACTTCCGAGACGCCCCGGTGATCCCACTCTAAAAATATTCTCAGCTCTGACGTGGGAAGCAACATCGAATTGGACGATACTAGATTGGACGAGATATTACATTGTGCGTTACTCTAGAGAGGCTGCTTTTATCCTCGTCATCGTAGCTGGCACGTGTATGAATGACGTCATCCACGCCGGGTACCTGATTCTCTCCGTCAGTATACTTAAAAATCGAACGTGGGATAGAGTAGATGAGCTGCTCGTTTGGATGAAAAGATACAATTTACTGATAATGGGATCTGTCCTGGCATATCAAGCTCCATTTGAGAGTCTTGTGGGTGTTTGGTTTGCAAATCGTGAAAACACTCTGTGCTCTTTGTTGCACCTGATTGGATTTTATCGCGTAGATTCTGTTCTTGGTTTTGACGCCGGACAGCTTGGACCAGATCTATTCATTTTCGCGACCATGTCCTGTTTGCGATATCTTATCAGTTCTCACGAGTATGCTGCCGTGTTAGAGATGGATCGTCAGGCACGTTCGAGAACTAAAACAGGTGATAAGGCGGAAACGTGGAAACGGGTAAGAAAGTATTATTTACAGTGTCTTAAGGCTATGCGAGAGCGAGAAGATAGACATAAACGCGTCGAAGAGATTCGCAATGACATTCAGAACCTTTCGCTTGAAGTTGTACGTCTAGAAAATATGCAGCAAAAGGATAGATCGTCAGAAGCCGTTAAACAAAGCAAAGATGAAGACAACGGTGACGGCGAGGATGACAGATCTGTAAAAACACCGAGTATCTCTGAATCAAAGCTTCGTCATCGCAAAGTTGCCGGTGCCAGACCTAAGATTGATGACTGGGTTGAAGAACAAGCCAAAACACCGCCTCGAGAAACGCCGTGGGAAGGCATCGATAGATCATTCGCAGGCTCAGACACTATTCAAGATTCTGAGACGTATGCCGGCGGTGGCGGTGAAAGCGTGGCGAGTGATGTGAAGGAAGATGCAAATAACGAAGATGAGGAAAAACTCGAAGACTTGGTTGATGAATTCATCAGAGGCGATAGAAGATCTGTCTTTGGCTTCATAGTCGCAGGAATAATTGATATTTGGCCTTGGGTAAGCGCACCAGAAAGTTCTCTGGTGTACTTTTTCTATTTTCTCGCATTCGCGATGAATTTTTCTTTAATTACAGTGGTCTATCCAACTTCTTTGGTTTGCGCAGCTTTGATAGCATCACCGAAACCGGGTCCGAAGTTTTGGAGATTTATGCTCCGATACTCCGAAACTGTCATCGTATTGAGCTATATTCTAAGCATTCCATGCTCGAAAGCGTGCTTTTCGTGGAAGCTTTGCGGCCAGAGCAACATCATAGGCGTGCCGGATTTCTCTCAACCATTCGTGGTGTCTACTTTACCATTGTTTTTGGCATACTTCGCAACGTTACTGCATTCATTTGGCCAAGGTGGAGTGTACGAGCTAAAGCCACGTTACGATACATGGCTGAGTAGCACATATGTGCCTACTGAAGATGAGATTGTCGAAAATTCTGAAAATATTTTGGACGAAGCAGTAATGGAAGAAATGTCGCCTCGAAGTCGATATGGAATAGGAAGAAGAGGAACGTTACCTGATTTTGAAAACTTGAGACGTAGCGGAAATGATTACATGTACTCCAGAGACTCATTCCAAAATATCTCGAGAAATCTGGACACGTTCTTCCAGCGCTTGCTCACGGATGAAACTGAATTTGGGCCTTCCTTCTTATCAATTTCAATTTTGGATACGGAAGATCATACCGAGGACGATTGGACAAAAATAGGGAACGATTTGAACTTTGCTCTTTTACAGTTGCAAGACTTCGAGAACGCAAACAACGCTGACTACTACTCGCTCGATCTCGTCGAGACCGATGTGAAGGGTACTTTACATCAAAAAGGGCACCGTACGGCTGTGTTCCAAGTTGTCGCTCCACTGACTATTTTGACTCCCGCCGCCGATGCAGCCAATGGAGTGAAGAAATTGCAACTCAGGGAAGCATCGGCTGGTTTACAGGATAAAGGAGAAAATGTAATGCCCGATTTACCCGGAATCACTTCCGTGCGGGCATTTCATCGCGAACCGGAGAATTTTTACGGAATAACTGCCACGGTGGATATCATCGCGGCGTTATTCGCATTGTTCTTTTATCAATCCAGCATCGAGGCTGATCCGCAAGCATTGATTGAAACTGTCAGTCAAGGATTATTTCCGCAAGATTATGTCTTCACGATGTTCTTTATTCTGGTCTTATTACTCGTCGATGCGGTGATATATCTGAAGAGAGCGAAAGCAGCGAAAGTGTTTTATCATTACACCACTTTTGCGTTTTACACCACCGGGCTGCTCATTTTATATCACAAGTCCACGACGTCGAACCATGAAGCGTTGCGAGTATTCTTCCTCATCAAATGCCTATCGTTCGCAACGAGCGCTCGGCAGCTACGGTGTGGATTTCCAGTAGTTGTGAACGAAAGTTTACGATGGTTAAAAAGGCGCAATGAGGAGTTTGCCTCGATTCTGTTTGGAATTTATTACTCGATACCGTTTTTATACGAGCTCAAAGTTTTGTTAGACTTTGCGTGCACAGCCTCGAGTTTAGATATATTCGATTGGTTGAAACTCGAAGACATCAACCGAAGCTTATTCGAAATTGATATTCGGAATAAGACGTATTACAAGCGGTATCCGTTCGGGAAGCCTCAACCAACGTGGAAAAAAGTATACTTGGAAGGCGGCGGTCTTTTCGTTCTTTTGTTCGCGGCTTTGGTCGTGCCGTTTTTTGTGTTTTCAACTTCAAATCCGCAAGTGGGACCAAACCCAGTTTTAGAGACTCGGATGAACATCACGTTCGTATCACCGAGTGGTTCGTCCGCATTTGAAGTGTTCGCCGGCGGTAATCGAAGAACCATTCAATCCGAGGAGTGGATGAGCTTGAATACCGATTCTGTTACCCCGCCTCCCGTGCGCCACCCGAATCAAATTCAGGACGCGTGCTTATCGCCCGACTCAGATAAAATTTGGGCTCTTCCGCCTCCAGCAATGAAAGACTTTTCGAATTCTATCGTTGCTGGGACTGAAATTCTAACCTATTGGAATTTCCGCCGCGCGTTACCTTTGGATAATCGATTAGTAACGGCTGGTGGAAGATCGGTCGTTTTACAAGAAAGAGAAGCGGAGAAATTGAGGAAAATGATCAGCGGTGAAGATGATGATGCGGTCCTCATTAAAGGTTTATATCCTCGCGTTTGGAGAGTCCTTGGCAAAGGAGATCCAGTGCGAGAAATTTCCACCAATCAATTCGTCGATTGCTCGTTTAAATTGAACGCATTGAACACTTCTCAACCTTGGTGGAGCGTAGGATGTGGCGTCAATGTCAAATTAAATTCAGGCGATAACATATTTTGGGAGCAGTGTAAAGATACCGGTTCGGGACCGGAGATTATCTTAATCTCAAGTGAGGTCGCTACCGGTGCGTTTGCGCAGTTTTCCAAAATCGTAGGTGGTCTTACCGGCATGTATGTTGCGTACATTTTAGCCATCGGCACGTTCATTCGAGGGATGACTTCAAATTTAGTCACGAAAATTCCACACCAAGATTTGCCGTGTACCAGGCGTTTGACCGCCTTGTGTGAAGATATATACGTCATGCGTAACGCAGGAGAACACTTATTGGAAGAGCGTCTGTATTGGCTCTTGATTAGAATCTATAGAAGTCCTACGGTCTTGTTTGAGTTTACGAGAACGGAAAGAGGCGACGCGGAACCAGAAAGACCGCAAAGACGATTCATCGAGCATTAGTTTTTGTACCTAGGTACAATCATTCTTAGAATTAGTCTATATTTTAGAAAGTCGTTCATTGTAATACAAGGCTATAGCTATTATGAAGAGAAAAATTGAATTCAGTCGTGTGTTTGCAGATATAACGCACGTGCTTTTACGCGTGTGCGTGAGTTACATCACGATGACGTCGTTGTCGTCCATCACGTAATTCTTCGAATACTTCTTAACTTCTTCTATAACTCTTTTCTCGTACTGCACCTTGCTCTTCTTCAACGCTGAATACGCCGCTGAGTTCGCCGCGTCGTCGTTGTTCGGGTTATCCAACAAATCTTGCACCCCGACTAATATTTGTTTCACCGAAATCGACGCCTTCCACCCTTTCTCCTCGTTCAAAATCGATAAACAAATCAATCCCGTTGGATACACGTTCGGATGGAAAAACCCTCTCGGTAACATCACTCTCGGTGGTTTCACGGGATACTCTTTCGGAAACGTCATCGTAATCGGGAATTCTCCGCCTTCCCAAGGCGTGTTTGCCTTTCCAGGCACCACGCACTTCCACTGCATGAGGTCGACCGTTCCGTTCCTTGTTTCTGGTTTTGCGACGAAACCGTACGGATGGTCTCTCCGCCAGTTTTTTCTCTCTTGCGCTAAACGAGTGGTGGCTAAGTTACTCATATTATTATTATTATTGTTATTGTTATTAGTATTACTGTATTAAGGACGCTGCTCTTACCAAAGAGAGAGAAGGAGAAAGAGAAAGAGAGAGAGAGAGAGAGAGAGCGTGCGCAATGTTTTGAAAATTAAAGAAGAAGATACTTCAAGAGGAAGAAGAAGAAGAAGAAGAAGAGATCTTTTTAAGAAAAATATATATTGATGATATTACATTTCCGTGCCACCGTAGGCTCTCTCGTAAAACACGGGAGGTTTCAATCCACTCAACCAATCGCTCGCATGGGTTGGCAACAAACCCATCGCGTTCAACTTTCTCAACGCTAACGCTAAACCCATCAACTGTATCACGCAATACATCAACCGCGGCGTCGTCACGTCGGTGTTCTTATCGCCGAAACGTTCAAAAGTTTTCCCACTCGTTAATATAGCTTTAATCGGTTGGAATAAGCCGTTGAAAGTGACCATAATGCTAAAAATTTGAATCCCGTTTCCGGTGAACCACATCATCACTCCCGTCATCATCACCCCCGAAAACGAACTCTGCGCGAATTTATACGCGTTTCGTATTCTAAACTGTCGCATCTTCTCTTCATCTCTTTTTGGAACGATTGGAGGTTTTCCTTTCTTACCATCGTTCGTGCCACCACTACCACTACCGCCGCTGCCTTCGCTCGTCGTCTTCGTTCCGTTATTGCTATTAAATCCGGGAGGATTGGCGTGTTGATTGGTCGTATCTTTCGATATCGATCGCGCTAAAGCGCTCGGTTTGAAGTCCACTTTATACAACGACATCTTATTTTAATGCTCTTCACTCTCTCTCTCTCTCTGTGCTTCTTTTGTTATTATTAGTATTACGGCGTGGTGTGCGCTACTTTTACCAGTAGTACTCTAGTCTCGCTCGCTCTTTTTTCGCCCCACGCTGCTTTGAATCGCGCAGAGTGTTTGTGCGCGTTGTTGTTGTTGTGTTGTTGCTCTAAAAGCTTTTCCTTTATGTTGTGTGGAAGAGATTCCGGAAACAAAAAAGAAGAAAAAGTAGAAAAAAACGCTCGCTTTTAAAAAAGGGAGAGAAAAAAAGACAAATCATCAACGAACGACGACGACGACACAGCGAGAAAGGAAGGAAGGCATCATCGATCGCGATCGATCGATCGATCGATCGATAATAGCTAGATAAATAATAGGCATGAAGACAGCAACGACGAAAACAGAGAAGAAGAAGAAGAAGAAGAAGAAAAATGATGTCGAGCAGGAGGAGGAGGAGTTTGAACGCATCAATCCTCTGAGAAGAAGAGGACGAGAGAGAGCGCGATCTCGACCTTATGACGACGATATTGATGATGCACAGAGAGGCAGACAAACGAGCACTTCATCTTCGTCTTCCTCCTCTGACGACGATGATGATACGAGTGATGATGACGATGATGACACCGATAAAAATAAAGCGGCTGATGATATACTCTTAGAAAATTCCAGACGCATGCGGTTCAACGACATTCGACGAAAGCGAGAGTTATTCACGCAAGTCGAGCGAGAGCGAGATACGCTGATACGAATCCAACGAGAGAAGGAAATGAGAGCGTATTTGGACCAAGAAATGGTTGAAATGAAGAAGAAATTAACGATAGAGAGCGCTTTGAACGAAGAAGAAGACGAGGAGAGAATAAGAAACGCGGAGATGGCGGCTGAAACGTTGTGTAAATATTTAGACGACGCGGAATGTTTTACCAGACAGGATATCGACTGGGACGATCACGAACGAAAATGGACAGAGTTTGATACTGCGAGTACTTACAGAGGAGGAGGAAAGGCAGGAGAAGAACAAAAGACGATTACAATAAGCAACGTTCCGTGGCCACCATCGGAAGATATTTTGCAGCACATGGCTGCGTTTGAGATGCGCCAAAAACAGGAAGAAGGAGAAGAAGAGTTGGAGCCGGGTAAGGGCGCCCAAAGAAAAGTAGCCGCGGCTGAGAAGATTTATAAGAAAGCGTTCAGACGCGCTAATTTACGATGGCACCCGGATAAATTCACCGCAAAATACGGTAAATATCTGGACGAAAGCGATCGAGTCGCCATCTTAGCGAGAGTGGAAGAAATTTCCATGACTGTTAATAGTTCGTACGAACAGTTGATGTTTTAATAATACGTCTCTCTCTTTCGTATCTTTCCAAAAAATACTCGCACGTCGTCTTCAATAAACGCACACGCTCGCGCACATCTTCTTTAAAAGCATGAGTTCGCGCCTCCTTCAAGAGTTCAAGAAGCTGCAGAGAGATGAGACGAGCGTGGTCGATGAAGTTTGCTTATTTCCGCACGATAACGTGTGCTGTTGGAGGATGAAAATGAGAGACTTTGTAGAAGACACATCAGATGCGCAACTCTTAAGAGAAGACCTGGCAGAACTGAAGAGACGCTTTGGAGGAGACGGCAAAATACACATGGAATTGAATTTCAGCTCGAGATACCCGATCGAGCCACCGATGATTCGCGTCGTTTCGCCAAGGATGTTGCAATATACCGGGAACGTCACGATCGGAGGAGCTGTATGCTCGGAGTTTCTTCTTTCAGGGGGAAAGTACGATCCCGACTTCGAAATATCTGAAATAATGCGAATGGTTCGATTGAACATGCTCACCGCCCCAAAAGTGGTCGTTACCACACAATTTGGCCCCGGAGGAAGAGCGGGGCCGTTGCGAGTGGACCTTAACGGCCGAGATCATCTAGGAAGTCCACTGAGAGAGTATTCGCGCACATCGGCAGAGTCGAGTCTTCGTCGAGCGATAGCGCACCACCAAGAGAATGGATGGTGATATTTGGAGCATAAAGACTTCAGAGAAAAACACAAATACTAGATAAATCAATGAATAGGAACACAGGGTTGCACGCAAATTAATATTACAACATGTGGGCGTTGGTTTTCAAACTATGTTTCCTTTTTTTTCGCTTCCATAATATTTGCTCATTTACCTCTCTTCTTCTCTCTCTCTCTTTCTCTCACTTAAAATCTCTCTCTCTCTCTCTCTCTCTCTCTCTCTCTCTCTCTCTCACTCTCTCTCACTCACTCTCTCTTCTCAGACGCGATAGCCGTATCTTTCTAATATACAAAATAAATTTCGATTTTTATACAATCGTTTCACCTCTCGCTCATCACAAAAACTCTCTCACTTCTCTCTCATACTCTCTCTCTCTCAAACTTATACACATTTATATCATTAATTTCAGTACCATTGGTACTACGAGTACTATTATCATGTTGTACTCTTCAAGGTTCCACCGCTGCATTGGTCGATGCAGGCACTGGAATACTCTTTTGCGGCAAAGGTGTTGCTCCCAGCCATTCCGTTCTCGACGGGTACCCAGCAACCGGTCGGTATAAACCAGCCGCGTCGACTGGAGAATCCCGGCCTTGGTACGAAGTAAACGAATCCGACACCTTCATCCGAGCAGCATCGGGTCCTCCACCTTTGATCTTTTCCTTCGTTTCTGCCGTAGATTGCGTTTCCGCGGACTGCGAACTCGGTCGCAGAATCCCCATCACCGCTGGATTTTGGCCCGACAACAGCATGTTGTATTGCGCGGTCCACATGGAAGGATGAATCCCGGCAGCCATCGCCGACGCCATTGCCATTTGCTGCTGTTGTTGATACGCAACCGAATTGCGCTGCATTTGTGCCATCCAATCATTCATGTTTTGTTGTTGTTGAGAGGGATCCATGGGTGGAAACATTGACATTTCTGTCGGCGAAGCGGCGTGCGGAGGCACGAACGAGTGCGTCGGCGCAAACATTGGATTGTAGTAGTACGGACTCGTCATTGGAATCGTCTGCGGCGGCGACTGAGCGCCGTAAAATTGGCCCGCAATCGGATGGCCGTTCGCATACTCCTTTTGTTCCTGAAGAAACCTTTGATGTTGTTGTTGTTGCTGCTGCTGTTGCAAAATCGCCGAATCGTTTTGTTTTTGTTGTCTCTGTTGCTTTGTCGTGTCATTTTTCTGTTGTCTCGCGTCGTGCGTCAAAACCATGTCCGCTAACGTTCGCATTGACTCCTCCTCGCGCGAATTGAGTTTATCGTTCTGTGATCCTTTGGTGTTCCCGTTATTCTTCAACATCTTCGTCAACGACGACGACGTCGCGTTGTTGTTGCTCCCCTTACTCCCCTTGGCCAAAGCTGCAGTTGCGATAGTTGCATCGGATCCACCATTTTGCGATCCTCCGGACATTTGTTGCGCCACAAACGTCGTCGCTCCGTCTCCATGCCCTTGCTGAATATCAAACAAACTCGCTCTTCGTTTCCTTTTTTGCGTATTTTGTTGTCGTATGAAATATTTCTGCGCGTGCGAAGCTACTTGCGTCGGCGTCCTCGTTTGCACAAAGTGTCTCGATATCCCGCGCCAATCGCCTTTGCCTAACGAGTTCAAGCCCATCAGAAACGATCTGTGTTCTTCTTCCGTCCAGGAAACGCCTGATGATGAGAAATGATGTGAGAAATTTTCGTGTTGGTGAGTTTCAGTTTGAAAAAAAATTCCTCTTCGTCGTGAGCCTCTCGTTCAGTCGGTTTGCCTCTCAGTCATCGTAAGCCACTCGCTCGCTGGAAAAAGTCGAAACGACACGCCGAAAAGTCAACTTTTTCCAGCGAGAAAAATCTAAAACGAGCGACGGATACGAACAGACGTGGGTGGAGGAAAAATAGATAAAGAATTAACGCGCGCGGGCGGGACGCGCGCGACGCGAACGGCAAAAACGAGGACAGATCTGTTCTCGAACCGTCTTTGTTTCTCGTGCGCGGGAAAACGAGCGTCTCGATCCGCGCGCGCGAGGCTACGCATAAAAGAACGTACCTTTCTTTCTTTCGGTTGTTGTTTTTAAATTCGCATTGTTCGCTTGAAGCGCTGGAGAAGGCACCACGTTAGTGTCGGATTCGTACCCCAACGTGTTCGGTTTGTGCAAGCTCGCTTGCGCGTTTAACTTGTTCTTGTTGAACTCCTCGCTCGAGGAGGACTTTTTAAACCCGTCCGGGCGTTTAGCAGCCATTACGTATCCTCACGCGCCTTCGACCGAGAACAATCGATCTCCCCTTTATGAGTAAAATTACTTCTTGGTCGTCTTAACGTGAGAACGAAAACTCTTTTTATTCGTCTTTGTGAATTTTCACCGCGCGCGCTTCTTCAAGTACAAAGAACCTGATCGCGACGCGTGCGATGTAAAATTTATGCGAGAATATACTCTCACTCTCAAACTCTTCGCTCGTTTTTGATTGTATGTGTTCGCGAGCGCGTGTTTTGATGCAGTCAAGTTATGAGGACACGGTGGAAAATGGCGCGAGAGAGGAAAAAAAAAGATATTCCAGAGTCCAACCAAAAAAGAAGGAAAAAAGAAAATATCTTCGACATTTGGTCCACTTTTTCCTCTTTTTCAGAGGAAAAAAAGGTAAAACTCATCCATTTTTGGATCGATCGCGCGACGCTTCATTTTTTTCTTTGTTGTTGTGTTGTCTTGGTTTTGTTGTTTGTGGCGGGAAAAAATCAACCCGACCGAGAATGAAGAGACGAGAACGAGAGGAAGACGAAAAAGAAAACTTTACACGACACCATCGTCGTCAGTCACAATCGCGGGACTCATTGGAGAGCAACACCATCAGCATCAGAAGCATCAGATGATGATGACAATGACGAGGAACAGGACGACGACGACGACGACGAAGAAGACAATGCGTTTTCTTCTTCTCGCGTTTCTTCTGTGTTTCTGTTTCGCGACCACTTTCGCGTTTGGAGAAGAACCACAATCACAATCCCAACAACAACAACCGAAACTAGGATTACCGAACGGTGAAGTCATCGAACTCAACGATAGTAATTTTGATAAGTACGTCAACAAAGGAACTGCCGAGCAGTTGCCGGTGATAATAGACGTCTACGCGACGTGGTGCGTTCACTGCAAACAGTTAGAGCCGGTCTGGCGAGAACTCGCGCGAGAGTTACAATCGGAAGTGTACGTGGGGAAAATCGACGGGGAGAAAGAGCGCGCGTTAGCGAATCGATTGAGCGCGAACAAAGGGTTTCCGACGATTATCTTGCTGCACCAGAATAAAATGCGCTTTTATTCAGGCGAGCGAAGCGTGGAGAAGTTGACGCACTTTTGCCGAAAAGGTTGGAGAGAGGTGAAACCAGAACCGTGGCACAAGACGGCGAATAACTGGTTCGGACAGATTTTTGGGTTGGTGCACAAAGTGCCCGGCGTATTGAAAGGCATGTATTCGCAATTCTCAAAGGATTACTCGGACACGCAGATTTTGTTCATGGCGTTGTCAGTACCCGTGGTGAGCGGAATGTTGTTGATTTGGGTGGCGGATGCGATTACGGTGCGAAGAACAGTTTCTAGATCTAGACGGTACGTCGCCGAACAAGAATTGATAAGGAGACGCGCAGCGCAAGCCGCAGCTCACCCGCACGCGGAGTAGAAGAAAACGTATTCATAGCAGTTTAATGCATCAACGCACATTATCATTTTCAACTTTACACAGTATAAATAATTATTTTTCTCTATTACTGGGTACGCTATTTGTGGCTACTTATACTCGAAGCCTCTTTCCGACTCGCTCGCTCTCCACAACAACGCCGAGTATATGTTCGCTAAAGCGTGTCCACAAATTGGCACGAACAAGTCCCCGTCGGCGAGATATTCACACGTCGCCCCGTATAAAATCCCAACCGTAGCCGCCCACACCGCGAAGGAGACTTTTCTTTCGCCGCTGATGTGCAAAGCGCCGAAAACCGTGCCCGCGACCAAGACGCCCACCGCCCCTCCGCCCAACGCGGGCATTAAAGCCCCGCGAAAGAGCATTTCCTCCGCCAAAGCGGGGTACGCCGCGCAAAACAAAACGTCTGGAAACTCTAAATTCGTCAAAACTTGTTTATTCGAATCATTCGTCTCCTTCCTGAAATCCTCCGACGCGGACATAAAAGCGACTCTCCCCGCCGTCACGCCAACCGCCAACGCGGACGCTAAACACGCGTGCTTCCAATCCACGCCGTCTTTAATCAAACCGAGCGTCAGTGGATTCATCTCCGCGAGTTTCGGAACGACAAATCGTGCTCCTAACCCGAGCATTAAAATCAACGTCGACGTCGACGTGCACGAAGCCACCACGTCGTCTCTGCTCGGAATCACCAAAGACGACGAGCTCGTCGAAGCTTCGTTCATCGTTCTCGCTTCTCGAGACTCTCTTCGTCTCTTTTCTACCACGTCGTTGTACGTCTCTTTGTTCACTTTTCGTTTCTTTGGTTTCTGTAATTTGAAATTGACGTTGTTGTTGTTGTTGTTGTTATTCTTATTGCTGCTCTCCATCGTCGTCTCCTCTTCCTTTTCGTCGTTCTCCGACGATAAATTCATCTCACTCTTTTCCACCGTGTTCAAAGTCGTCGTCGTCATCTCTCTTTCCATCTTTCTTCTTTCTTTTCTATTCGCAGGTTTTGAAGAAGAAGAAGAAGAAGAGGAAGAAGATGCTCGCACGACCCTCAAGACCGGGACGCCTCGCAATGCAAACATTATTTATATTTATATTTATAGTATTAGTATGCGTGTGGGATGGTATTGTCTCTCGCAGAGAATAGAATGCACACGTGTCCTGGAATGATGAGGAAAAAAAAAAGCTGAAAAAGGAGCGGCAGCACAAAAAAAGCAGAAAAACTCTTTACCCCACACCCGCAATCAAATCAATTTGAAGATGATGAACAGGATGAGGAAGAGAAGCAACAGAGACTACTGATTTAGTGGCATCATTCATTCATCGCGGAAGAAGAAGAACGAGGAGATTCGAATACTCGCAATTATTGAGAGATAAAAATGGATTTCTGGTTTAACAACAACAGCAACATAAACAACGAGGAGGAGGATTTGGAGAATGAGAAGACGGAAGAAAATTCTTTATCAGATGTAGATTTCCAGTCGCCGATAAAACCGTCTCCGCCTGTGCGAGAGGAGAAAAAGAGAGGTGAAGAAGCGGAAGAAGAAGAAGAAGAAGAAGAAGAACATCGTCTTCATCGCCGGAGCGTTTTGTCGCCGACGACGACGACCTCGACGACGAGTTATTCATACAATTCGAGCCCAGAGGAGACGACTTCTTCGAGCGAGTTTTTGTCGAAGAAGAAGAAGAACGACGACGACGATAACCAAGGAGGAGGAGGAGGAAAATTGAACAGAAGATTATCGACAGAAAAATATATGCTCAAGAAAGAAAGCTATGTCATCTCTGATGATGATGATGATGATGATGATGATGATGATGATGATGATGATGATGATGATGCGGGAATATTGCGCGACGACGAGGAAGGGATGCGCTCCTCGATACTCTACGAAAATCCAGATCACACGCTCGTGGAAGAAGATGAAGAAGAAGAAGAAGAAGAAAAAGAAGAAGAAGAAGAAGAGGAAACAGTAGAAGTAGAAGTAGAAGAGAGTAAAGAAAAAGAAAAGAAGAGCGAAAGCAAGAAGAAGAAGAAGATGACTCGCGTGGAGAGGCTGCGAGAGTATTTCAAGCTTCCGTCGGACGAGGAGCTGTTGGACGAATTCCTTTGCGCGTTGCACAAGAAAATTTTGTTGCAAGGACGGATGTACGTCTTCAACAATTTCGTGTGTTTCTATTCGAGCGTGTTCGGATATCAAAAGCGGAAACGCATTCCGTTCAAAGATGTGACGCTCATGGAAAAAGCGAAAACGGCGGGTATTTTCAACAACGCGCTTTATATTGTGCACAAAGGCGGGAAGAGAGAATTTTTCACGAGTTTTATTTTCCCGGAAAAAGTGTTCAAGTTTCTCGAACAGCAGTGGAGAACGAGTAGTGATTACGGTAGACTCTTCAGAGGACATCGAGGGCACCATTCCATGGACTTTGACGCGACGTTGAGACGGAGGGAGGAACAACAAATGCTCGCGCAACTCGGAGATTCCGATCAATCCGATACGGAGGATAACTCCGAGGAGAGGAAAATAATCAACATGCTCGGCAATCAAAGCTTGACGAATACGCCAGTTCTGGATTCAGAGCTCACGCACGAACAAATGAAATCACTCAGGATACGAAGAAGAACGGGCGAACGTCGCGAATCTGTGGAAGATAACACCGATGATCTGAGTTCAAACAATACCGCGACTACCGGAGAGAATACTGTTGAGGAAAACGAAGCCACTTCCGAGAAGAGACGCGCGAGAACGTCAGATTCCATCACTGATAAAGAGGAAGAAGAAACAGAAAAAGGAGGAGAGAATAGAGAAGAAGTTGAGAACGAAATTGAATCCGATGACTTTGGCGAGATACCGAGTATCCAAACGTTGCCTGAAGTTGATGGGAAAGACGAGAGCGCGAGAATACCCGATGAATACGGTAAAGCATTGGTGAGCGCAAAATTCGATTGCACCCCCAAAGAATTCTTCAAAGCGTGCTTTTCAAACTCGGCGACGAACACGTTCTTTCTCGCGCAATCAAAAGCGTCTGGTCAGACGAATTTCTCGTGCACGGAGTGGGCAAAACACTCTCATTATGGGTTTTCGCGGGACGTTAAATTTGTCGCACCGGTAAATTCAACTTTCGGTCCTAAAGAGACGCGATGCGTGCAGACGCAAACGTATAAACTCTACCCGGACGATAATTTAATTATTGGTTACTCGCAAGTTCAACTCGATATCCCGTACGGAGATTACTTCTCCGTGGAATCCAAATGGAATTGCGTTCCGCTTTTCACCGAGGGCGATCGTAAAATGAACGGATGCGAAGTTACGTTTCACGTCCACGTTTTGTTTGAAAAATATACGTATTTACAGTCTGTGATTCAATCGTCGGTACTCTCGGAGACCAAAGAAAGTGCCGAAGTGTTCTTGAACGCCGCTAAAGACGTATTAAACAACAGTTCGAATAGTAAAAGTAGTGCAATGTCCGAAGAGAAAAGCGCAACGTTCTTGGAAAGGTTGTCGAAACGATTTTCGATCGACGTGACCAAGGTGAAAATCCCAGAAGGTTCGCGCGATGCCGTTTTTAGCATGCTCTATCCGTCAGTAGGAAAAGATTCGGACGATACCATGCAGCCAGCTTCAACAACTACGCACCAGACCACTACTTCTTTGTCCACGCAGAAAAATACAAAGGATAAGCTCGTATCCGGCGCGCGGCGCACGAAGGAACTGGCGATGAAATTCTTCGGGTTGTTTACGTTTCAGAATTTGTTGATGTTTGTGCTCTTTGTAGTCGTAGCGTGGACGCTCTTAGCGATGTGCGCGAGTTGTGCACAAAAGCTCTGGTACGTCGCGAAGTATCCGTTCGTTGTTGTGTTTGGAGATAGCGACGCAAACTTGGAAAAATATTGGAAACGTCGAATTACAATTTTGACGCAAGAGCTCGGCGCTCTCGAACGAAAAGTTCAGTTAGTAAGCAAAGAAATAACGTTCGCGAAGCAAAGCTTGAAAGAAGCCTCGGGCTCGTAAACAAACATAGCTATATAATAGAAAAGCATCTATGTAGCAGTCATTATTTGTGTATGAAATATGTATCGCGCATTTCTACAATCAGCAGCATCCCCATAAAAAAACAACTAAGGCTTCAAAGCACGCGGGCGTTCAAGATGTCTCGGTATAACAAACGCATGAAAAAAGTCGTCTCGTCCGGGTTCGCCACCCATAAAATCGACGCCGATTCTCTCACTTTACTGTCGTTACCGGTTAGCGTAAATCTATCCCCTACGTGTAAAGTTTGTGATCCTTTCACCTTCAAGTGTTTCATGAGCGCTTGCAAACCGATGTGCTTGTTTCCTACGTCTACAAACACGTCGTTACCTCCGTTGAACGCACAAAACGGAATATCCGATGTCGACAACTCCGCTTGCGCAGCTAACGCCAACTCTTCGAGATTTTCGTAGATAGTATCCGTGGTTGGGATGACACCGACCGCGTATTCTTTACGCATAACGTCGCAGTCTACGCCTAAATATCTCGAGTATCTCGTCAAGAAAATCTCCGCTCTGTCCAAAAAAGCTTGCAAATCCTTCCCTTCTCTCCATCCGTACTGCTCTACGGTCGCCCATTCCTCGTTTGGCACGAATTGAAGCCCATAAGTTTCGTTCACGTTCAACAAATAGTTGCATTCGCCACCCATGACGTGGAAATACTTCGTGATGTTTGGCGGTAACTTTTGCTTTTTGAACTGGTCCAACAAACCTCTGGTTCTTTCCTCAAACTTCTCCGGCTGCCCTGGATATCCCGCCGCGGTAACAATAGCGACGTGAATTCCTAACTCCATCAGCTGAATAATCTTATCAATCATTTTATTGTCGTCTTCGAAATGTTTCCCGTCTTGATACAAGGTCCCGTCAGCGTCGAAAGTAACCAGCCTCACGTCCTTCGCCGAGACGTGCACCTGCGCTATGTTCAAAATATGTCTGATCTCCGCAAAGTTCGGCAAAACGTACTGTCTCTTCGTCAAATGCGAAAACTCGTCGTACTCTTTCAACGCTTTCGTAAGCGGTAACGAGTGGAAAAAGTATCCAACCTGTGGGACCATTTTGTGCAATCTCGTGAACTGTCTGCGTTCTTTCGGGAGTTGCAGCGTTTCATCGATCCATCCTTCTACTTTTAGCATAACCTCTTCCGTCGTGTGCGTCTTGTGCATTTCGACCATGAACTCAATCAAAGCGTCTTGCTCTTTTAATCTACCTTTCCTTCTCAAAACGGTCGAGTCCGTGAGCGATCCAGCTCGTGGTAAGTCGTTCGATCTCACTTGTCTCTTTATTAACTCTCTCATGTATTGCGCAGCTCTGCCCATTTTCTCCTCGTCCGTGGATTGTAACACTTCTTCGTTTTGCTCTCCTTCTTTCATCGGCATGAACTGCTTGTAATCGTACTCTCCTCCTCCGTTATCGTTATTCTTATTAGAAGAAGAGGAGGATATCGCCGCTACTCGATGATGATGATGATGTCTTCCTCTTTGCTTTTGATGATGATGAGTGGTAAACACATTTTTTGAATCTCTTTTCGACGACGTCGTCGTTTTTATCATCATCATCATCATCGACGACGACGACGAAGAAGAGGACGACGCCATCTTCATCATCGAGCAGAGATGAGAGAAGCGCGAAAGATATATTCTTCACGCGCACAAAAACACTCTCTCTCTTTTCTCGTCTTCTGCCGAATATAATTACTAATTGTGTGTGAAGTGTCGTTAAATCGAATATCCTCATCAAAAGGATTCCTCCTTTTTCATCAAATTTCGTGTGTTTTTTGCATTTTTTTTGCTGAATTTTTCTCTGCACTCCTTGAAACCACCACGAGAATGCAGATGATGATGAATAGAAACAACAACAACAACAACAACATCTATTGTCAATTTACGTCGACGATCGCAAACGGGGGAAATCACCCGCCCGAGTGCAAGTGCTACTCACGAATTTTATCGTCCTACGATCAATCTTTAGAGGAACTCAAGTTCCAAAAGTCCGCGTGTCATTTCGCACAGATTGGAAACGTCGAGAAACTGAAACAGTTATTGGAGAACGATTGCGAGCGATGGACAAACTCCATCGACACTCAACTGAGCGGATTGACGCCGTTACACTACGCGTCCAGGAACGGCCACTCGGAGTGCGTGAAGTTATTGCTGGAGAAAAAGTATGCATGCAAGGTGAACGCGAGGACGACATCGGGGAACTCGACGGCGTTGATGCGAGCGAGTGCAACTGGGGAGGCTGAAATAGTCGAAATGTTGTTGAAAGCGGGGGCGGACGCGAGCTTGAGAGATGACGATGGAGAGACCGCGTTGCATAAAGTGTACACGTTTATTCGACAGGAAAAACGACGAAATGAAGATTTTGAGGAGGAACGAAGAAAACGAGCGGAAATGAAATTTGAGAAGATTGTGAAAGCGCTCGTCGCGAATTATCCGGAAGCGACGACGGTCACGAATAGAAGAGGCGAGAAGCCTTGCGAACGAGAGGTTTAGATGTAGCGAATAGGGTAGATTGAAAATTAAGCAGTGCAAGCGAAATAGAATTTAGTTATTATTCATGGTAATCTCAGCCGTCCCAGGAAAGCGTATTCATCAACGCCGTTCCAGATTGGTAAATTTCCTTCACCATCTCCATCACGTCTTCTTTGTCTTCGTCTTTGAGAAGTCTCGAAAATTTTTGCGCAAACTTATCCGGATGCCATCTCTTTGCGAGTTCCCGCTTCGCTTTTTTCCTCCCGTTTTCATCCTCAGAAAATGGACCGTGGTTAGAAATCAAGAACGTGAGTAAACCGGCTCCGGAGGATGGAAATGGGACGTCCTGAAAACGTAAAACGCGTCTTCGTTGTTTCTCGTTTTCGTTTTCATTCTCGTCGTCGCCGCGAGAGTCTTTCCATTTCTCTTCAAACAGTTTCCATTCGGTTTCCAATTCCGTCCAGCTCTTCTTTCTGGTTGACACCGTAACATTCTTTTCTCTTCGTCTCCGCATCACCACGCTTGGCGACTGCCATTTATCGTTCTCATTACCTCCTATAGTCTCATCGTTCTCATCGTTTTTATTCTTCTTCTTCTTCACTCTCTCTCGAAAAGCCGCTCTCGGATCGAACGTCTTCTCCTCAATCTTCTTCCGCCTCCATTCGACCGCCTCTCTTCTCGCTCTGTTCCTTTCTTCTCTGCTCTTATTCTCGTTGTTGTTCTCGTCCTCCTTCTTCTTCTTCTTTTTGTTGGTGGTATCCTCTTCTTCCTGATCTGATCCGAAACGCGGAGTTACAGAATGAACGACATGCGAAGAAGAAAACGTTTGTTTTTTCGCCCGTTCGATTTCTCGCTCGATCTCTTCTATTACGAGCGCGGCGCAATTCTCACCACCGTTCTCTTCCTCCTCCTCGCGATCATCGTTCATTAAAAAACCCCCACCCCTTCTTTTTTTTTTTTTTTTTGCAGAGAGGCAGGCAGAGAGACGAATTTTTGTGAGTCAGCAGGTCAGAGAGAGAGAGAGAGAAAGGAGGGGCTGATGCTCAAATTTTTGCATGAAAAATTTCCGACTCGAACGTCATAACATCGAGTCGAGTGTGATAGAAACACATAAGGACATAAGGACGTGTTATAAAACCCCAACAAAGAAGAAAGAAAGAAAGCAATCATGTCTGAGTGAGTAGTCGTTCTCTTCGTTTTGCTTCTCTTGTTCTCTCTCTCTCTCTCTCATGCGCGTTTCTTTTCCGAGAGAGAGAGGAGATTTCTGTCATCCTCCTTCTCTCTCTCTCTCTCTAGGTCTTTGCGCTTTCCGCATGATTTGGAATCTGATCTTTCTTTCCTTTTTCCTTTTAAATGTCTTTACGCCGAACAACAACGCTGACTGTTATCATCTTTCTTTCTTTCTTTCTCTCTCTCTTTAATGAATGCTTTATAGCGATGAAGCCGAAGAAATTGTCGAAGAAGTCGCGGTCGAAGAACCGGCTGGAGATGAACCGATGGACCTCATGAGCGCGTTGCAAATCGTGCTCAAGAAGTCCTTGGCCGAAGACGGCTTGCACAGAGGTCTCAGAGAGGCGTGCAAGACGATTGAATCCAGAAAGGCGTTGTTGTGCGTTTTGGCGCAAGACTGCGACCAAGCGGATTACACCAAGTTGATCCAAGCGTTGTGCAACGAAGCGAACGTGCACTTGGTGAGAGTGCCGTCCGCGGTGTCTCTCGGCGAGTGGGCGGGCTTGTGCAAGCTCGACGCCGAAGGCCAAGCGAGAAAGGTTGTCAAGTGCTCGTGCGTTGTCGTCTCCGATTACGGGGAGGAAACGCCGGCACTCGGCGTCTTGCAAGAATTCTTGAAGACTGCTTAATTTCGCACGTCTTTTTCCTCAAAGCGGAGTGTACGTGGGATAGCCCGAAGCGAATGCGAAAGGCGTTTGTTAGATACGTTGTTATTTACAAAACCTTATCCTTATACATGATGAATCATCGATTTTACTCTCTATATCTGCATAAACTGCTGCTCCTAAAAGCTATTGCCGCTACTTTTCTTTTTATTACTAATCTAAACACGCTTTCACGTTCACAACTTTGAGAGAAAACCGCCATCGCACGTTAAGGTGGTGCCTGTCACCCAGCTCCCAGCAGATGAGGCTAAATACACAGCCGCACCACCCACATCGGATGCCCTCCCTACTCTTTTAATTAATAAGCCGTTCGCCATGATGTTATCTTTCACGTCTTTTCCATACACATCTAAACTATCCGTCATTTTCGTCGGAAAGAACCCGAGCGCGATCACGTTCACGGTTATATTCCGCGACGATAACTCGTCCGCTAACTTTCTGCTCAAATGATGCAACGCCGCCTTAGACGCGTCGTAGCTGAACGTTGGAAATTTTTGGGGCTTTAGACCTGCAATTGAACCGATATTAATAATCCTAGACGGGGTTCCTCTCTTCCTTGACGAATTTTCCATCAAATCTGCAAACTCGCGGGACAACAGGAACGGGGCAACCACGTTTAAAGCGTGCGTTTTGTAAAAACCTTTCTCCGAATGCGACTCGAACGGCTCACCCCACGCGACACCACTGTTATTTATCAACACGTCTAAATACTCGTATCGACGTTTGAACTCGTTCGCGAGATTCTTACATCCATCCTCCGTGGATAAATCGGCCTGGATGAAGTCACATTTCAATCGTTTCGATATCTTTTCCCCGTCGTTTTTGTTTCTGGACGCGATGCACACGCGCGAGCCTCGCTCCAAAAACGTCTCCGTGAGCATCAATCCGACGCCTTTAGCGCCTCCGGTGATTAATACTGTCTTCCCAGAAACCGAGAATAACGGATCTTCTTTGCTCATGTGAATAGATTTGCTTTTTTATGACGCGTACAGTGACAGTTGCAAAGTTCCTGTTAGAGTGTGCAACACTATTACTACTACTTCTACTCTAAAAAAACTACTGGTAGCGTAAACTATCGTTCGCCAAACTTTCCGTCTCCGCGACCATCTTTCGTCCTTTCACCTCCAACGCTTCCTCGAACGCTCACGCTTTCGCTTTTCGAGAAATTTTTGCTGTGCTTATCGAAATCGCTCACCCAATCGACGCCGGCTTTCGAAGAGGAACTCGTTTTATTCGCGTTGGCTTTCACTTTTTGCAGCAACGAAACAATCCTTTCTTTTTGCGTCTGGTTGAATACGTCGTAATCGTGCGATACCAATAACTTTTCGACAAAATCAAAGAGTTGATCGACGATCGATTTCGCCCACATTTTCGTCCGCATCGAGCTTTCGGCGACCGCTAAACAGTCGATTAAAGCTTCGCGGATTTTCGAGTGCATTTCTTCCAATTCTCTCGCCGAGGCTGTTTCCGCCTCCAAAGCTTGCAGAGCGCACTTCAAAGCCTCCTCTTTCTCTTCTTTTGGAATGTGTTCGTTTTCCTCTATTTCCGTTTCTAATTTTCGTTTCATTACTTCCTCCGAATCTCCTTCCGAGTCTTCTTCTTTTTTCCTTTTCGGCGCCTCCTCGAACGCCTTCCTCAGACGTTTCGTCGACGCGTTCAGCGTAAACGAATCTTCGCTCGCGGCAATCTCTCGCATCGTTCGACAATACAACTCCCACGCGATCATCTCCGCGGTCACTTTCACGTTCTTCCCTACGATTCCATTTTCTCTCAACTCTTCTATCGCGTCGAAGAGATTACAAAAAATCGTCGCCGTCTCTTTCTTCGACGAGAAAGAGAGGAGATACTCTTCGGAGGACTGTGGGAAGTGCGAAGCCATCGCTCGTCTCATAACGAGTAAAATCTTCTTCCCGTGTTTCCGTTCCAACGCGCTCGCGTGTTCCGGTTTTGAAACCAGTTCCAAAAACGCTCGAGAGCACGTCGAAAACTTTTTCTCCACGTGTTTCGAGAGTTTCTCCAAACGGTCGTCCATCGATGATACCGACGACTTTACTCCCACTCCCTTCAGTTTTTCTTCTTCTTCGTCATCATCAACATCATCAAACTTCCTCTTCTTCTCGGTGTGCCTCGTCTCGTCGTCTTCTTCTTTTACGTTTACCTTCGCCTTTAAGGAGGCGGACGCCAACGGAGGCAAAGCGTCAAATAAACCCATTTTAATTTCTCTCTCTCTCTCTCTCCGTGGAGCAGACAGAGTGTGGTTCGTTAGAACGAGTAAACAGTTGTGTCGTCTTTGCTTTTCCAATTCGGCGGCACAAAAAAAACACGAACGAAGCACACGGAAGAGAAAATGATGACTAAGAAGAAGCTGTCGTTGCGCTGAAAATGCCGAGAATACTGGCCAACTCGAGCTCGACTCGTTCGCGCTCCTCCGACGTTTTCTTTTCTCTTAAAAGGAGCGAACAACAACAGCAACAACAAGGACAACAGAAGTGGAATCGAATCGATGAAAATTCTCACGAGAACGAGAAGGAGGAAAAGGAGGAAGACGACGACGACGATATTCGATTAACGTTCAACGATTTAGCGCTACCAGAACACATCGTTTTAGGTCTCCAAAAGTGTGGATTTATATATCCGTCCCCGGTGCAAGTCTCGGCGATTCCTTTGGAACGGTTAGGGAGAGACGTTTTAGTGCAAGCGAAATCGGGGACTGGGAAAACAGTCGCGTTCGCCTGTCGACTTTTAGATTCAGTTTTACTGACGAAAGTAGAAGCAGATGTCGATACTTTTGCGATCGATGAGAGGGGAGGAAAAAGAGTAGATGTATCTTCGTCCGTGAAAGCGATGTGTATCGCGCCGACGAGAGAGATTGCGTTACAGACGGCGGACGTGTTACGAACGCTGGCGACGGCGTGTGCGGGAAGCTCGAAAGGTCGATTTAAACAAGAACGGCTGGCGTGTTTTCTAGGCGGTTTACCAGTCGCAGACGACGGACGCGCGATGAAAAGACGGCCGGCGTGCGTCGTCGGAACGCCCGGGAGAATGAAGCAGCTCGTAGAGATGGACATTTTGAGAACCGATCAAATACGAACGGTAGTTTTAGACGAAGCAGATCAGTTGTTGACGAAAACTGGGTTTTGCCAGGACGTTTTGTTTTTGATACATGCGGCGAGTCACAAGCAGAGACAATTGATCGCGTGTTCGGCGACGTTCTCGAAAAACGCGAGGAAAAGAATGGAGAGTTTGACGACGAGAGACGGTAAACCGAGCGCGATTGAGAAAGTGAGCTTGTGCGAAGAGACGGTGGCGTTGAGAGGAGTGAAGATGTGTTATCGGTTCATATGTCGTCGCGAAGAGGCAAAAGAGGAAGATGAGAAGGAAAAAGAAGGCGACGATTACGACGGTGATGACGACGATGACGGCATGCGCCTTCTCGAAGAAAAGGCGGAGACGTGCATTGACATTTTCAACTCTGTTCGTTTTCACCAAGCTGTTATCTTTGTTGAAAGTCGAGACCGAGGCGAGAAACTCTCCGCAATAATGATCAAGAAAGGAGGCTTTAAAACGGCTTTCACCTCGGGAAAGCTTCCACAGCGCGAACGAATGAATGTCATGCAACGCTTTCGCGACTTTGAGCTTCGCGCCATCGTATCGACCGATTTAATCTCCAGAGGCGTCGATTGCGAACGGGTGAATTTAGTCATCAACGTCGATTTACCGAGAGATGGTCAAACGTTTATGCACAGATGTGGACGAACGGGGAGATTTGGTACTTCCGGTGTCGCCGTCGCCGTTCTCGAAGACGAGAAAGAGTTGAAAACGCTGAAAGATATGCTCGATAAAACATCCAAGGAAGAATCTGAACGCTGGAATATCGAAGAAGGTGATGAAATCGACGACGAGTATCGAAGCGGAGAAAAATCCACGCGAGCCGCGTTTTGCAATCTCGAAAAACTTCCCGATACAGTTCCAGAGAGTTGGTACGCGTACGATCTCGAAGAAAACGACGAGAAACGGCTTCAGGCTTTACATTTAGAGGAGGAAAAATTAGCGCTTTTAGAAACATCTAGCGAAGAAGAAGAGGAAAGTAGTAGTAGTGGTAGCAGTAGTAGTGGTAGTAGTAGTAGCAGCGAAGGTAAGGATAGTGAAGGAGAATACGACGACGACGAGGACGAGGACGACGAGGAAGATTTCGAGGAAATTCAAAGACAGTGGAGGGAAAAACGCGCGTACGCTTCGTGGTGGTGGTGGCACGAATATCGCCAAAAAGTCGGACCGGCTTTCGTCGTCCCTCCTTTTTAAAAGTCGTCGGGCGTTTTTCATCCGCGAGCGCGCGCATCTATGTAAATGTATTTTCAATTCACATTCGTCTAATGTATGTATCTCAGCAAATGTATTATCGAGCGCTCGCGTGTTTCTGCTTCTTTTCCGCGAGCGCTGTCATTTTTTCTTCTTCTACAACGCCGAGACACAAACAACGAACTCTCTTTTTGTTTTACATCTTCTTTTCCTTTACCAACCGCAACCGAATCCTTCCTTTCAAATCTTTCGCGCTCTGAATGCCTCTCAAAACCTCTCCGTTCTGTTCGATTTGAACCTTACTTTCCTTCATCAGTTTCACCGCGACGTCTCGAGTCGCGTCCATGAATCCCCGCCAGTTTGGATTTCCCTTGAACACATGTAATCTGGGAATCTCCGACGGTCAGCACGTCTTCTCCAAGCCTCTCTTTCCGAGCACTTCCATCGTCGCCGTTTCTATTCGTTCTTTCACAGAAAAATCTGTTTGCTTTCCGTCGTCTTTCTCCGAAGTCGCTCTTCTCAAAGCTTCTTTCTTCTTCGTCTTTGTCTTTGTTAAAGGTTCTCTCATGATTGATGATGTTTTGACAAAAACAGTTAGACAGTGAGAGAGAGACGACAAGAGGAAAATGAGAGCAAACCATGGAGAGCAAAAAAAGAGCAAAAAAAAAGAAAAATCGAGAAAAAAAACAGGAGCCCAAAAAACCTCCTCTTTCTCTCGCTTTGAAACGACGAACTTTGAGACAAAACAACACACGTTAGTGCGCGTGCTTCGAGATATTTCTTCTTGTCTCTCTCTCTCTCTCTCTCTCTCGCGACGAAGACGAGGACGATCGAAAAGGAGAGCGTTTTTACTCGTTTCGCTGCTGAAATCTGATCGTTTGAGAAGAAGAAGAAGAAAGAAAACAAAAGATGATGGCGTCGACTTCCTACGCGTCGTCGTCGTCCAATTTCGCCGCCACCCCAAAAAGGGGGCAACGACCTAATTCTTCTTCTTCTTCTTCTTCTTCTTCTTCTTCTCGTGCAACCACTCCATCGTCGAAGGATGATAATAAACAACGACAAGAACAGAGAAGAAGAAGACGAGGCGAAATGACGACCACGTTTGCCACGAAAGAATCATCATCCGCAGTCGAAGAAGACCTTCCCTCGGCGTTCTTGAACGAGGCGATTCGGGCGGAACCGAAAGCGTACCCGCCGAACCGCTCGTATCAACAAACAGTCAAGAAGGCGTTCGTGGTTTCCGGGTTTGGTTTACACTCCGGTGAAGACGAAATTGTGAGAGTGTGCCCGGCGTACGCGAACGAAGGACGGTATTTTGTTCGCGTTTCGGACGACTCGATCGAAAAGGAGACGGGCGAAGACGAGGACGGAGGCGCGCTGTCGGACGCGCAGGTGAATAAGTTATTGTTGGAACGCGCGAGAGCGATGCTTTCGAACGACCCGAACGATAGGAAAGAAATTTTGAGAAACCAGTCGATATTAAAAAGAGAGGATAAGGAAAAGATTGACTCTCCCGGGGACTTTTTAAGGAACCAAGGATCGGAGACGAGAGTGCAGGCGAATTTGGCAAACTTGGCGAAAGGTTTACAAATCTCGAGCGTGTTGAACGCGCCCGGGACAGATGAAGCGGCGGTGACGAAACCAGAACACCTTTTATCGGCTTTAGAAGCGCTCGGTGTAGATAACTGCAGAATAGAGATCGGAGGAACGGGTGAATTGCCTATTTTAGACGGCGGCGCCGGGCACTGGGCGCACGAAATTTGCAAAGCCGGAGTGACGCCGGCGAGGGACGCAAACGATAAAGGCGGAGAGAAAGTTCCAAAGAAACAGTATAAACCGAGAGAACCGGTCATTGTGAGAGATAAGGACGCGTTCATCATGTTCACGCCGCAAGATCAGTCAAAAATTTCCTACGGCATCGATTTGACGTACAAGTCGACCGCCATCGGGAAGCAATGGTTTTCATGGACGCCTTTAGAAGATGCGAAGTACGACGTCGTCATCGCGCCGGCGAGAACTTTTGGTACCATTCAAGATTACATGGCGTTTTACAGACACGACATTATCAAAGGTGGGACCGCCTCGTGTAGTTTAATCGCCAACGGGACTGAATTTTTAAATCCGCCCATGCGAAACGGCTGGGAAAACGAGTGCGCGAGGCACAAAGTTTTGGACTTAATTGGCGACATGAGCTTATTCGCAGAACCCGGCATGGCTGGCGTTCCCATCGGGCACGTCTTGTGTCACAAAGCTTCGCACGAGTTACACGCTGAGTTTATGAGACAACTCGCGGCGACCGAGAGAGACGTAGTAGATACGGAAGTGTGGGTCACGGAGGACCAGATTTTGAAAGAAGAGGAGGAGTTCCGAGCTATTTGGAATTAATAAATAATTCGTGAATAGGACGATGAGATGAGAGAGAGCGTGTTCTTCGTTTTAAATACACAGTGTTGTGAGTATTCGTAACTCTCGTGCCTTGGTACGACTGCTCCTCGTTTTCTTTTCCTCCTTTTTCCCTTCTTCTCTTCTTCTTTTTGTTTGGGGGGTTCGTATTTACAAATCGAAAAAATACGAGGGAGAGACCTCTTCAGAAAAAATGGTCGCGCCGGCGGCGAGTCTCATCGACGACATCGCCGCCGCGAACATGTTACAACAGTACATCGACGTCGACGATGAGATTATCGAGGACGGCGAGGAAGAAGCGGGCGAGGACGACGAGAACGACGACGACGACATTAATCGCGCCGGCGCGTTTTCGTTCCAGTCTCCTCCTCTTCTTCGACGAACAAACAGCGAGTACATAAACAACAACAACAACCAACATCATCACCAACACCATCGTCATCATCATCATCATCATCAACCGTCGTTCCTATCGCATTTCATTTCCTCTCTTCCATCGACAGTTCTCGAAGAAAAAGGAGGAGAAGATGAAGAAGAAAAAGAGATGCTGAATAATACTAATCCTGTTCTTCGACGCTCTGTGACAGCCCCTGTGAACGCGTGTAACGTCGCCGCCGCGGAGGATGCGATGATGCAACACACGCGAGAGTATAACGGCGTGTTTCGCCCTGCTTTTGTAACGCGGTGGTCGTCGTTCGTAGATATTGGGGTGAATAAAAGATACGAGCTCGGAACTTGGACGACGAAAGAGAGCGCGGCGAGAGCGCACGACGCGGCTTTACTCTTCATGCGAGGAGACTCCAAAGAGACGAGGGAGATGATGAACTTTCCGATGAGCGAATACGAAAATACATTGAAAGAGCTGAAAGATATGAATATCTCAGCCACTAGCACGAACGAAGACTTCGTGGAAGCGTTGGTTGAAAGTTCGGCGAAAATAGAGAGAAGACAGAGCCGTTATAGAGGCGTGGTGAAATCCAAAGAGCACGAGAATAAATTTGAAGCGAGAATATTTTACGACGAGATGTAGTCTGTATTCATTTAATTCAATACTGCTGCGGCGTGTGTTTTTCGCTGCTTATTATTTGTATTTACAACTTATTATCATGTTTCCCCATTTTTATGTCCTATTCTTGATCAAATCGTCCAAGTCATCCATGCTCAAATGTTGATCCGAAGGAATGTCGTCGTAGGAACTCTGGGACCATCCGGTTCGAGACCATCTACCACCGGCCCCGTATCCGCCATCAGATCGGCCGTAATTCGCGTTCGGGTTTCTAAACACCGGGGCTCTGTATCCAGGAATGAATGAACTGTCTTCGTCCGCGTCATTTCCGTAATGATCAATAGTTCCTCTGCCGCTCATCATATCTCTCGAACGAATGCGCATCGCCTGCATGGTGATGTCGTCGGCTAATCTCGCCTCCATGCCTGGCAACGCGTGGGGAGCGGACGATTTACCGTGGATCCAGCGATACATGATGTGGGAAGAGAGCTCAATCTTTCCTCTTTCAAGCGATCCGGCATAGTTAATTCGCAATCTTCTCAGAAGCACGACGAGACGTTCGCCCGTTCTTTCCAAGCGTCTCGTCGCGCCACGATCGGCGAGCGACTCATCCGCGCTAGACGAAACGAGGTATCCATCTTCGTCGACCAACATTTCCGGCTTCTCGCGAACGAGAAGTGTAAATGTTGGTAATCTGTTCTTCAGATCTTTCTCGCCGTGCGCTTCTACGTGTCTTTTGATCTTTCGAATCAACGTCAAGAGCGCAACTTCCGCAGCCGCCGGAGGAAAATTTCGCATGTCGTACTCCGAGTCTTCGCTCATCTCGAATTGGGGAACGATACCAATCGCCTGCGCTTCTTCAAACAATATCAACGCCTTGGTTGGGTAGTATGTCGCCGCATCTTCGTGAACGTTTGATTGGTGAGTGACCAATCTTGCGAGCGATTCGCCCCCGTACTTCGACGCTAACTGCACTTCTTGATCTGTCGGCGGTCGCAAACACGCGAGCATGGAAGAAAACGTTTCAACTCTCGGTTTCACACCGTGCGTGGTCGCTTCGTGGAACACTGCCGTCGCTCGATCAGCCCATTCCTTCCAAGCCGGTTGCGCCACTGAGCTGGCGATTTCACCACTCGTAGTCGTATCCGTCAATCCGTGACCGGGTTTATCCGAAGCTAATCTGGTCGGATCTGTCAACGTGCGAATGTGCGCGAGAATAGCACCGAGAATGGTATTCAAAGTCACCTCACATGGCGCAATTCCAGCCGCGCGAGAACTTTTATACGCATCCCACGCGAGCAAGCAGTTTCCATGACGAGCGCACGAGAATAAGAGTTCTCTCCACGTCATCTCGTCCGGCGTGTACCCGGCGTACTTCATCGCCTTGACCGTGGCGTACGTTTTGTTCAAGTCCCCGGCTCGACCGAAACCTCTGACCAACGCGTTGTACGTCGGTAAAGTCGGTCGCAAACCCAAATCCAACGCCTCTTGTAACAATTTCTTGGCTTCTGCGAGCGTTTCTGTTTTCTTCGCGGCGGCTAAAATGAGTCCTTCGAATGTAATCTCATCCGGCGATTGCCCGGATTCAATCAATCGATCGTAAGCTTTCGTCGCTCCTTCAAGATCAGCATCTCTCGCAAACGAATTGATCAACGCGTTGTAACAAGCGCGCGGGACAATTTCATTGGACTTTTCAGCGTCAGATAAGATGCGATCTACCGCTCCAGCATCACCGGCTCGCGCAAACGATCCGCACATGTTCGAAACAACCGCAGGCGACATCATCGATCCGTTCATTTCCATCTCTCTGATTAAATTGGCGCACATTTCAACGTTCCCGGCTCGACTCGCGACGGTCAAAATCGTCGCGTATAAAACTGGATCCACCACCACTCTCGGTTTGTTTTGTTGCACCTCTTCCCAAATCTTGAACGCCTTACGATAGTTTGGTGCAGAGTTGTCGTAGTCGTACTCCGTCGCGCACGCGTGAATGGCGGTGGCGTACACCGACGCCGTTCTCGCGACGCCCTTCGTCTCCATTTCATCGTACAACGCTAACGCTCTCTGCGGCTCGCCGGCATTGACACACCCGCTCATCAGCGAAGAGTACGTGATAGCGTCTGGAAACAACCCGTTTCGACGAGATTCGGCGACAATGTCAAAAGCGCGATCGAGCGCGTCCGTTCTCAACTCTTCAAAAGCCGCCGCTCGTCCGCACGCGGAGACCAAGCAATTCAACACTCTCACGTCCATTTGCAACCCACTCGCTTGCAAATCCGAGCGCAAGTTAAACACGCGATCCAACGCATCTTTCACGTACGAAATATCCTTCTTGTTGTTCGATTTGAAACCGCCGTTGCCCGAACGCCTTCCAACCTCTCGAGACAACGCGTCCATTAACGCCCCGTACGTAACGATAGTCGGTTCGATTTTGTCTTTTTTCGTCATCGTATTGAACTGATCGAACGCCAAATCGACTTTCCCAGCCTTCCCGTAGGCCACAATCAAGCTCGTGTGCGTGATGACGTCAATGGTTAACCCTTTTGGATCTTGCTTCATTTGCTCAAACGCCTTTGCCGCCGCCTCGCAGTCTCCGTGCGCAGAGCACACCGCCAAGAGCTTGTTATATATCGTCGCAACTTCTGCGTTCGATAACTCCTCTCTCGCAGCTCCCAAAACCAAATTCGTAAACGTAAACGCGTGCGTCACCGGCGAGTTGCTCAACTTGTTCGATCGCTCGCACGACACCAAGAAATCCACCGTCCCGTGTTTCCTTATTCTCGTATCGTTCAAGCACGGAACCTTGGCGTCGCTCAGTCGTTGCAGCAAATCAATCGCGTCTCCCAATCGATCGCACCGAACTAAATCGCTGTATAATCGAATAAAATGTCCAGAATCGTACTTCTTCGGTCCTAAACAATCTGCAAAGTTTGGATATTTTTCCAACAACTCGTCCAGAGGGACGTTATCGGCCACGCCCGCGATTAAGGGCGCAAATTTTTTTCTCCTCACGTTGCTGACTTTCGACGACGTCGGCGTGAACGGTTTATAGTGAGA
>Ga0181557_1000089_pt1 | contig 110123 bp, 135 predicted proteins | sample 011ome_23_FD_148632 | JGI IMG/M metagenome (GOLD analysis project Ga0181557, IMG submission 148632) | Coastal salt marsh microbial communities from the Groves Creek Marsh, Skidaway Island, Georgia - 011506CT metaG (spades assembly) | ecosystem: Environmental > Aquatic > Marine > Intertidal... | reverse complement strand
ATCGGAATCCTCATCTGCAACAGAAAAAACCTCTCGCAGGTATCCTTCACGCTTTCTTTTCTGGGCTCTCTGTCTCCGTGCTTTCCCTGCTGGCCCCTCGTTTTCCTCTCTTCCCATGTCGCGAAGCGACATGTGTCGTGGACTTAAGCCTTTACGGAAAAATGCATCAGGGGGAGATGCTGCGAAAATGTGCGCATCTTTCTGACCACACCTTTCCCCCGAACCATCTCCTTTAAGTCCACAACGCAAAGGGAGGTTATCCATGCAGGTCAAAGCAAGCACCATCAACATTGTCAGTCCAGACGGAACACCCAAGGTTTTCACCGATGTTCAAGTTCTGATGTCGGAGTGGGGAATTTACATCAAAGAAGATGAAAACAGCCTGCTTCTTGTGACGTGGGAAAAAGTCCACAGCATCGAATGGAGTGACGTGAAGGTGATTCAGCGCGTCTGGGCTGAGGCCGTTCTTGATACGCTCGAGGACATGATGGAGTTCGACGAAGACTTTGACTTGGAGGACGAGGATGAGGAGCCAGTGAAAGGCGACGACCCCGAAGTCGACCCATACAAGACGGAGTGAAATGAGTGACCGAAATCATTCCGCCCGAATTGGAATCCTCCCTGAAACAACACAGGGAAGAGATGAGCCGGTGCTACGCACAACTCATCGCCAACCCATATCGTGCGCAAATCGTTCTCGATGAAATGCGTGGTGAAATCGTCAAAACGGCTGTGACTCTGATGGAACACCGCATACCGCTGGAAATCCCCCAAAAGCCACGAACACTCACCGATGTGCTCCAAGAAGCAGCCGCTGAAGCCGGTATGATGCTTGGCTCGAACGCAGTCGCATCTGGTGTTTCTTTTTTCCGAAATGTTAAGGAGCAGGTCAACCAAAAGGCAGAACCACTTGACGAGGAAGAATTCTTGGTCTATGAGGATGAAGAGGGCAATTTTTTCTACATTGACGACGACGGAAACGAAGTTGACTGCGACCGATTTGGAAACGAAATACAGGAGGACTGAAAATGAGTGATGAATTTGACATGACAGAAAGCGCAGATGAGGGAGATGCCCAGTGGACGTCCCTCGACCCGAGTGAACGAAAAGAGTTGTTGAAAAACGTGTTTGCCGATGACAATTGGTATGACGCCATTTCTTTTTCAGACGGTGGTCATTCTCATCCACCGTTCGACGAAATCGCTCAACGAGTTGGTGCAGAACAGTCGACCATCAAGAAATATTACGTTGCATGGTTGAAGGCTCGTGGCTTTGATGTCGAGAGCATCCGAACATCCATGACATCAGCAGTGGACCCGCTGGCTTCGATTACTACTCCAAACACACCAGCACCAGCCGCCGAACCTCAACCATCATCTGCCTACCAACAAGAAGTGAACCGCATGCAAAACGAAGCCTTTGCCCCACCACCACGCCCCACCGAGACCTTTTCCATGCAGGCCCCCAAAGGTGGTTCTGATTCGGACTCCATGTTTTCGATGATGCAGTTCCTTGCCCTTCAGCAGCGTATTGCATCAGAAAATCAACATCGCCAGATGATGATGCAAATGGAGCAGCGCCGTCTTGACCAACAGCGTGAATCTGAAATCCGTCGGGAGTCTCAAGCCCGAGACCAGCAGTTCAACATGCAGCAAATGGCATTCATGCGAGAAATGATGCGGAGCAAGGACAACGATGGTTTCTTTGATGGTGACATGAAAACGATTTTCAAGCAGCGCATGGTTGAGCAGATGCTCGATGGAGGCTCCAACAGCGGAGCGCTTGAACGCATCGCCTCTCGTCTGCTACAACCAGAAATGCTTGGCAGTCTGGCAAGTGCAGCCACCAGCGTGATGCCAACACGCAACCAAGTGCCAGCAGGATACGATTCACCCAACTACGACCCATACGCACAACCAACGCGTATCCAACCAAACCCTGCTCCCGCACCTCCGCAGCAAGCAGTTCAGAACAATTTTTTCGAGGGACCGGAAGAGCCAGAACAACCTGAGCCAGAACCAGACATTGAAGTGACTCCTGAGCAATACAAACATGCGTTGCTGGAGCAATTCAAGGCTATCATGGGCAACGAATTGGAAGACCCGAAAGTTCTCTCGGCAGTGCAAGAGCAAATCGACATCACCGTTGACAATGTCGTCGTTGAGCACCCTGCCCTTACACCTCAAGGGAAACTTGACAAAATGGCCGAGCGAATGGTTCTTGTCCGCTCACTGCGAGACATCGGTCGTGGCATGCAAGACGCGATGGCGAAAATCGGAGAGGGCACAGACCCCGACATCGTCTATGCGTTTGTTGTCGGCGAACTGAAAAAGAACGAAGTCTTTTGGAACATCTTCAAGAACAACACCTATGACGAATTGATGGCCCTCATCGCACCATACAAGGAAACCGGTGGAGTGGTCCACGACTACAACTTCCTCCTCCGACCAGAGGTGGCCACCGTTTGTCGGGAGATGTTGACTCGAGTCCAAGCCGCATGAGGTGTGTTCGTTGATTGAGGACTGGGAAGCGGAAAAGGAAAGGCGTGAGGAGCGCCAATGGCCAACTTGGCTTTACCTCATGTTGTTCATTCTTCCAGCAGCGTTGACGTTCGTTTTGATGACCAATGTGCTGGGCCAAGACCTCCTGTTTTCTGGTATCACTGCGCTTGCTGTCATGAACGGTTCCATCAATTCCGTTATCGCATACCTCACCATTCAACTGGACACAAAGAGTTCGGAATCACTCCAACACTTGGAAAACATCAACTCGGAAATGGACCGCTTGGAAAAAACGCTTGAGGAGGCCAATTCCAAGGTTCAGGGTTTCACCAGTGACCTCGACGAGGCGAAGGAGTTGTTTCAGCGTGTTGGGGTTGACCTGCACGAACTTGACCTCGAGCCGGTGGCCGATGTCGTTTCAAGGCTCAAGGAAAACAAGGATGGTCTCAGTCAGGTCCTTGACCATCTGCGGAACATCGACGTTGAATCATACATCAACCAAGCACAGCGGATTGATTGGCACAGTCTTCTTTCAGCCGCTGAGGAAGTGATGGGTTTCATCGAAAAGCGAAACGAGACCACGGAATCTCCCATGGCAGAATTCAAACCAACTCTCCCGACGCCAGTCCCCGATGACGAGGACGTTGATGTCGAGGTCGAGTGGCTTGAGCCTGAAGAGCGCAAGCCATTGACACTGACGAGAGAACCCAAACCGAAAAAACCGCTGACACTCAAGCGCCGTTGAAGTCTCCTGCTTCCTCGAAAACGACAGCAACATACGGTGGTTCTCCCTGAGCCACCATGATTTTTTCAACAACGACCTTTACGATTTGTGAGTCGTTGTGATAAACAATTCCTTCACAAGCGTCAGTGATTGCCTTGAAGAGATTGTCCAAGTCTGGCTTTTGGCTCCGCCACTGAGCCTCAACTGGTGTTCGCTTTCGCCACCTGCTTTTGGGGAGGGAGAAAGCAAACCGTGCGCGCACTTTCAGCGGAACGTCCGTTGGTTTTTCATACCCACTTTCTCTCATCATTTGCTCGGCAAATGAAGCGATGAATGCTTTCCAATCTCGTGATTTCTTCGGGTCGTATGCCCGGACAAACCCCCCACGAGAGGAAAAACGAGGTCGCCCCTGCGCTATCGGTTCTGCTGGAATCGTCAGTGTCAGACGCACAGGTCAAACCACCAGAAAGGCGGCCATAACCTTTGGGACAATTTCAAGTGTGAGTGCGTCGTGCCCTCGTGCATGGCCGAGAGAATTCTCCGGGTGAAATTCAACCCCGGTGTTCCGCTGGATAAGCGGTTTGGTGTGGTCACTGAATTCCTCCGAAAAGAAATCGAAGACGGGCTACGCGACGAATACGTGCGTCGAAAAGCAGTGGAAATCGTGAATCGTGCTGGCGTTGCTGGGCACGATGAACTCGGTGAAATTCGAGCCATCACAAAGTGGGTTCAAAACAACGCCGTGTATCGGAAGGACCCCATACATGTGGAATATTACCACAGTGCTCGCCGCCTCATCAAGGACATCGAGTCAGGCCGTTCGGCTGCTGACTGTGATGATTTTGTCATCCTCGGTGCTTCGTTGCTTGGTGCTATCGGATACGAAACCGGTGCTCTGATTGTCGACTCCAATGGTGATGGCACGTTCAACCACGTTATGTTGGTCGTCAGGACGCACGCTCCAACGCGAGAATTCGGTAGGAAATGGATTCCATGTGAACTGATTTTCCCAACATTTGAACTCGGTGAGTCCGTCAAAGTCACCAAGGTCATTCCACTGATTGCAGACCCGAACACGAAGCGACTTCCGGTCATGATGCAGAAGGTTGCCGGTCTGGCTGGTTTTGGTGGTTCCGGGCGGGCATTTGATAAAGTCCCAATCGTTCGGATGGTTAGGGGCCTTCGTAGGCGGTGATTCAAAATGGCGTTCGATTCATTCATGGGAAGCCCCGCAAATGAAGGCTTCATTACGCTTCAAGACCCCATTACCCCACCACCCCAACAAACCACCCCAAACCCCAAAATGAAGAATTTCGGAAACACCGAAATGGCTTCGTTCAATACCGACGAGTCAGCGATGAATCTCGTCAACTCCGCCGGAGTCAAGAAAGACTTCGGCCTTGGGAGTGCGTCAATTCCTGTTGGACAACCTCTTGGAAAAGCATCCAAGCAAAAGGGTGGTCTTGGTGACATCCGCTGGCGAAGCAGCGAAACGCTCTATGTGGGCGCTGCATTTTTCGCTCTCGGTTTGACAGCCAAGACCCTGTTTGACAGGTATTACAAGTGAGTGAATACAATGGTAAATTACAGCAGCAGCCTTGCACGACGAACTGGAAGCGCACATCTACCCAGCAGCGGTTCCGGTTTCTTTGAAACGATGAAAACGATTCCAGCCCGCCTGTTCAGTGAGCGAGCCCGAACCCCCGTTATGTTCGGTGGACTTGGCTCGATGGGAGCCGGTTGGTATGGAAATGAGCCAGAAGCAAAAGCCGGTGGCGGTGCAACGATGCACAGCAACCTGTTCGGCTTCGGCTCAGCCCACGAAGAGGCAGACTACCTGAACGGTTTCACCTACAACAACACCGCCGGTATGCTCCTTGGAATCGCAGCAGTCTATTTCCTCACCCGCTGAGGTTGATTTGAATGCTGGGGCAGCAGGGTGGCCAACAGCAGGGCACTGGCCAAGGCGAAGGCAACATGCGCCTCAGGCCGTCTTCTGAAATTCACCCTGTTTTGAAAACAAATGCTGCCTATCTCCTCAGCATGTATGAAAAGGCATACAACGCATACCTCAGTGAGCAAGCGCAGGTTCAATCTCTCCGCACTCAATACCAAACTGCTAACAGTCGAGTCGCTGCCCTCAATGCTGAAAAGCAGGCAATCTACGCTGAGCGCTCTCAATACAAACTCGCTTCTGAAAAGTGGGAAGCACTCCATGTTGGTCTTGACATGGAGCACCAGCGTCTGAAAAAAGACGCAAGCACCATTCGCACTCAATTGAACGAAGCCAACAAGTCTCTGACTCAAAGGGAGAAGGATTTGCTGGAAGCAAAAAAGCAAATCGCCGCCCTCGAACAAAAGAATCTGAAGGCAACTCAAGAAATCCAGCGGCTCGAAGAGGGAACACCCGCCCTCATCGAAGCAGCATTCAAAGCCCGCAAGCAACCAACACTTTACGAGCGCATGCGCTCCATCCCCGGGAAAGTCATGAACTTCGGCTCACCTGCAACGCAGGCCGGTGCCAGTGCAGCATGGTTGATTGCGGGCCTCTATGTGATTGGGAGGATTGAATAATGTCTGTTAAGCCAACTGTGATGCCGATAAGCCCGAATGACGCCCGCTCCGCTATCCGGGTCTACAAACAATTGGAGGCAGACATTCTTCGTCTGCGAGAAGACATCAAGCGCAGGACGTGCAACATCCCTGCTGCTCAGCGAGCCATCGCCATGAAGCAGCGACAACTTACACAGATTCAATCATACATTCGCCAATACCACATCGACCTTGACCAATTCGACCAGCGTGAAGCCGAAAGGCACCGACAAGCGATTCGCCGTCAACATGCGATTTTTGAGGACCAGCGTCGGTCACGGGTCCCCGGGAAGCATTCACTTGAATCAAAGCGTGCTCGGCTTGACAGGAGTGTTGACGAAATCAAGCCTCCTGCCTTGCCACCACAAATCAATCTCCCCCCTGTCGTCCCATCGGAGCAGGCAAAACTTCGCCGTGCCGCCGAAGAATCAATGCGACAGGCTCGAGAATCCGTAGCAAAACAAAGGGCACAACTTGAACAGCAAATCGAAATGCAGCGCCGTGGGAAGCAACTCGCATTGGAGCAGAAGGAACGATTGAAATCAAAGGCTTCCCAACGTTCAGAAAACATTCGTCAAGTGCAAAATGAAGTGAAGAATGTCATCGCTAACGAGGCCGCCCGCCGCCAAAAAGCGGCAGAAGAGAAACGGGATGCCATGATGAAGGCTGCACACGAAAAGGAATTGGCCAAGCAAAACGCACAGCGCGCAGCAGAAGCGAAAGCCAAACAAGAGGCTCGTATTCGCAAAGAGAAGGCCGACAACCTCGCACGTCAAAAAGCAGTCCGAGAACAGCAGGCTAAACAAGAGGCACAACACAAGCGTGCTGTTGCTGAAATGATGCGCAGCAAAACCGATGTTGAGAAGCAATACGCTGATGTCTCTCAGGCCATCATGATGAGTGAGCAGGCGCTCCAGCAAATCACAAATGAGATGCAACATGCGAAGGTCGGCAATCCTGAGGTCATGGATGACCTACGAGACCACCGTTCTCGTATCAACGATGAACTTATCATGCTCAAAAGGCAGGCCGGACCATTGTCTGCTGAGATTCAGCGCATCGGAAAGAACATGGCACAAATGGCTCCCACCCGAGCCGTTGACAACACTGCTGGCCTTCGCTCGTGGCATCGAGACGTTTTGAGCAGTGGCCACGGTCGACGTCAGTTGAGTCAAGGACAACGCACGATGATTCAGAAAACATGTGCCAACCTTTCCCCAGACCAAAAGTCTCGAGTCGCTGACCTCGTTGCACGATGGGAGCAGGGCAGTGATGTCGACCTTGGTGGTGAGATTCAGAACATTGTGGCGGCACAAACCGCTCAAAAAGCACAGGCTCTCGGTGGAGCAATCGCCCTTCAGGGCACGGCCCGCCACATCAAGCGTGAACGGAGTGCGGTCGCTCAGAACAACTACCACCGACTCCGAATGATTCAGCACTCGGAAGACAGTGTCAAGCAAGCATCTCAAGCAGCCACCGAGGCCGCTACGAACCAAGGAGAGGCACTTGCAGGTCTCTTCCCCAAGTTGCGTAGCAGCGTCACTCGGATGGTGGGTAATTGAGGAAACACGTGCTGGCTCAGAAGGCAGACCGAAGCCGTGGATACGGTCGTATCGGTAGCGTGAGCCAGCAGCAGACATCCTCCCCCCGTATCCTTGAGGTCCTTGCCCGATACCCTCGTATCAAAAAAACCGAGATACTCTTCAACGAGAAAGAGGGCGTGGTCCGAAGTGTTCGCTCCGAGCCCAAGGTCCGTTTGCGAATCAGTTGTCTTCCCCATCAACCGTTTTACCTCTATGGGACGTTCCACGACGGAAAATCCTCCTACCTTTCGTTCTTCAAGCGCGTCGTTGATTCTGACTTGGACTTCACGTTCTCCATGCCCCCCGGTGCACAGGACCCAAAGGTGCATGCGTCAATGACCCCTCCTCCACCACACCTTTCTCATGAATACATCAGCGAAGCAAAGTCAAACTGGATTCGCTCACGTTCTCAGTTCGCTGGTAATGACGACTTCTTCAACCTCGGGTTCACACCCGTAGACCCTGAACTGTGGGATGCTGGCTCGGAGATGTCCAACATTGAACAGACGGACATTCAGTGGTGGAGTGGACGCAAGAGTGATTTTGACCCTCGGATTCATGGAGCAGGGCCCGGTAACATGGGAAAGCACAAGGTGGACATGTATGGGGGCTCAGCCGGTATTCTCCCCATTGGACATGGCATTTACAACGTCAGTTCATATCGTAATGAGGGCCCAATTTATTGGTTTGTTTTCGCTGAGTTCGTTGAAGGGAAAGGCTGGAAGGTGATTCCGAGGAACCGCCCGACATTCAAAGCAGGTGCTTCGTATTGCATGATGGGCGCCATGTATTTCCCCAGCAAGGGTAGTGCTGGCCGTGAGTTCCACCCTGAAGAAGGTGCGGATGCACCTCAAATTCATTTTGTTCACGACGCTTTCGTTGATTATTTTGGTCCGAAGAAAAAGGAAAGTGAGTCAGTCATCAACAAGTGGGGATGGAAAATTCAGCCTTACACGAAAGGAGTCAACGGCGGTTGGTGGACGACTGATGCATACGGTCAACCTGAATTCCCCGAAGCAGTCGGTGTGTCAGTCAAAAATTTGTATGACGACAACGGGGCAGGGCTTTTCTTCGACACGCTCGGCAAAGACGGAGAGCGTCTCCAGCAGACCATGAGGGAGTCTTTGATTCCGCCTTCAAATCAGAAGGTGATTGATTTCTTTTCAGTCGACCTTGAATACTACGATTTCGGGACTGGAAGTTGGGGCGACCGTCCAAAAAGGAAGTGCGACTCAAAAGGGCGCTTTGCTTGGTATTTCCGTCCAAAGCGGCAATTGGACGCAACACACCCTGATGTCACGTATGACAACAGCAGGTGGTCTCTTGAAAAAACACAGTGGGCGTATCCAACGATTCGTAAGCGGGACGGAACCTTTCATCTCGAAAAAACGTTTATCGGTTTCAAGCGGGGCTTGAGCAACGGTATGATTGAGGATTCTGAGCCCTTTTACCGCCTCGCTATTTCTTGGAAGAGTTGGAGCCCTGCTTACTACGACAGTTCAACACACCTCGTTCCACAATACACGGCCCAGTTCGCTGACCCGGATAACTTCGCATATTCCACAAACCAGCAAATCCTTCGTGCCTTTTACGAGGGCGGTGAGTTCAAACCCGGTAACAAGGTTCTCCTCATTGGTCGCGGTCTCGACCGAACGAATTTCATCCTTTGCTCGCAGCAAAAAAGTCTCCTTGCACTCGCTCAAGAAAGTGGACTTTTCACTCCGGCTCAGTTGCTGAACATGCAATTTGAGGAGCAGTTCTCGGGGGCACAGGGTGAAATCAACACCTCGCCAGTCGGTTGGCTCAAGCCACTGGCAACGACCACGGCTGACGCATACGCTGCCGGAGAAGCACCAGAAGCCATTTCAAAACTGATGCGGGACCTTTTGGGTGAAACTGCCCCAGAGAACATGTTCGGTCTCTTTGTGAAGGACAAGAAAACGATTTTCGACCTGCTACCTTTCGGTGGGGATGACGATGAAGAAGAGAAGCCGCAGATACAGGCAGCATCTCAAACTGATTTGGACAGCCTCCCCGAGGAAGTTCAGGCAAGGCTCGTCGAGAAACTCAAGGCCCGTATGAGTCCCTTGGATGGCACAGCGAAGGATGGTTCAGTCGTCAAGCAAATGCGAGACAAGCCGACCCACTACCAAATCGGTGAATACGAATTTCCGTTCACCATCGGTGTCTTTGAAATTCCTTCGGGGTATGGTGGTCCTGCCCCGGTGATTGATGCGACATACAATGGCATGACGTTGACAATGCAGCAAGCACAGCAACTCATCAATGAAGCAAGTCTCGCTTCAGGAATCAGCACTATCACAGTTGGAGATGAACAGGTGATGCCGTCGGAACTTGTATCCGGCCTGACCTTCCGCCACAACCCGCAGACTCCCGACAAGGTCTACATGCGATTCAAAAATGCACTTGGCGAGGAGACAACAGGCTACATGGAAAACCTTTCTGCTGAACTCCAACTGCAAGTGGAAAAACAAAATCACGGGCTGACGTCCCTTCAGCAATTTGTCACTGACCCGGTCTCCGTCGATGACACTGAGGATGTTGAGGACTTCGACGATGCTGAACAAAGTGAAGGAGACAGGGACAAGGCAGACGCCGAATACACCCCGGACAAACCACTCTTTTCTTTCTCGTTCCCGAAGTTGCCGTTCCCCCGCATTTCCTTCGCCAAGTTCAATACGGATAACCTCATCCGAAAGCACACGCTGATACCGTATGGTAGCCGCAAAGAGGTCAAAAGCGACCCCAAGGAGTGAGCAAAATGTATTCGATTACCGATGTCACTGACCGGTATTCGGCGGACCATGTCACGTCTCTCGGTGCCCTTCCAAGCAGCGCTCCGCAGGTCGATGAGATTTACCTCATCAACGGACTGAACGACCTCGATACCTCCGCAAGCCAAGTCATGTTGATTGACGGCCTCGCAGGTGCTCCGAAGCCTTTCGTCGTGAAACCAAAGCAACGCGCCCCAATCGGCACTGGTTCGCAGATGAATCTCAAGCGCCGCCGAAAGTCCGCTGGCCTTTCCGGTATTCCCGCACCAGCGTCAGACCTTGGTTTCGTGAAGTTCAACATCCCCGGTGTCGAACTCGATGAAGGAGTCGAGAGTGCCCTTGGTGGTCTTGCTACCTTGCTCACCATCGGAATCGGGCTGTATGGCCTGAAATTTGTTGCTTCCCCGGTTTTGGGGTTGATTGGCGACACCCGAAAGGCATTCCGAAAATTCGATTGAAGGTGAAAAAATGGTTGAAGCAAACGCACTGAACGCCGCCATCGAGAATTACCTCGACAAGGTGGACGACTACATCACTGCTTACGGGATGAGCAGCAAGCGAGGGACAGAAGTCCTCGACCCAATTCAAGAGGAGGTTGACGCAACCCTTTCTCGTGTTCGTGCAGGAGCAAGCAAAGAGACCATCACGGCTGTCCGTATTGAACTGAACCGTTCTCTTGAGCGCATTGATTCGGCGCTTTGCTCACTGGAAGGTCAATCCCTTTCGGCCTTGGGTGAACTCCCACGTGCTCGTAGTGCCAGTGATGGTGGCGCTTGGGCACAGTGCACAGCGAAAGTCACTGCTGAAATCTCTCGTGTCACCAGCCGCTTCAACTCGTTGCTTGTCAACATGGACGACAACCGCCGCAACCAGTTCGACACCAACTTTGCTCGCATCGTTGACCAATGCAACGCACAAATGCAGCGTGCTACCGGCGACGACGGAGCAGCAGCCTGCACCAAGTGGGCTCTCGGTGAAGTCAGCAAAATCGAAGCACAATTGGCCGCACTCCAACAGAAGAGTGCTGCTGAGATGATGAGTGTCATGATTCAGGAGAAGGACGCTGAACGCCTTTCCCTCATCTCGCAGGCAAAGTCGCTTGAGAAATCCCTTACGGAAAGCGACCACAAGGTCATCAACATGCACAATGGAAAGGCCATGGGAATCCTGAACGAGATGGCAAACAACGCAACCACCTTCGATGGTGCTGTTCGTGATGCCAAGTTCCGTCTGGTTGACAAGCATCTGGCAAACATTCACCGTATCGTTCAGATGCACGCCTTCGCAAGCGACATGGCCGGTGGCATGTTCACCAGCCAAAAGAGTCTCGTGGGTATCAACAGCCGTGCGGCTCGTTCACACAATGCCAACTTTACCACTCACCGAAAATACAAGCAGGCAGCGCCACCACGAAACACCCGAGCCGGTCGTATCAGTGGTCTTGGTTCCGCCGACACGGAGCAGGGATTCTTTGAATTGAGTCCACCTGAACCAATGCGGCCCCTTGGTGAACGAACCATCAACACGGTGATGCTCGGAACGGGCGTTGCTTTGCTTGGATACATGGCACTTCGAGGTGGACGATAATGGTGATGAGGCGAAGCATTGACATTGATGATACAGATGACGACTACATGGTCGGGTCCGAGGAGGGCGGCGTTTTCTTCAGCGACGAGGACCTTCAGCACGAACAGCAAGCACCAACCATGGTCGAAGTGAACCCCCCACGAAAGGCTGTCTCTTCCTTCCAAATTCCATGGCGAGCCCTTCGCCTTCCCGGTGCCCGTGGTAGCGAGCGGTGGGTCGGTTCTGAGGCGTTCTCCGCCTTGGGCAAAGCGCTCGGTGGTCGTGCAGACGACATTCGTTCCTCACCTTACGCTTACGTGATTTCCGAGAAAGCATGGCGCAATTACGTCAACAACATGGACGGTCAGGACGTGGCTGCGGAACTCAGTGCCCCTGTTTCCGATTTTGAGAAGGCCTCCCTGTATCTGTTCGCTGAAGAGTGGCGAACCGATGTCACCCACGAGGCATTCAAGCGCCGCTTGATTGACCACCCGTTGGTGAACGTCGGCAGTGAGACTGCCAAAGGTGAATTGGTGTATGACCTCATTACGGGGCAAGTGACCGCCAAGGGTGGCCGACCAAACACCGCATACCGAGAGATGCTCCGCCTTGCGATGGACATCCTCAAGTCGATTCGACTTCGCTACTACAACTACTACTCGGTCAACCTCCTTCACTCCGATGAGGGCGCTGCCGTGTATGAGGAATTCCTGAACCGCTACGTCCCACTCGAGGCAAACGAAGTCGCCATCATCAAGGAAATCGAAATGGGTATCGGAGCCCAAGGACGCACCTACGCAGTGAACACCAGCAACCCAGCGGCTGATGCACTGACGACCTACAACCTGATGATGCGTGTGGTTGAATCCTACAACATCGGTGATACCATGACTGCTCGTGCTGGCGTCTCGGCTCTCATTCAGGCTCCCATCAACTACCAGTCAGCAGTCCGATTTTCAGTCAACACTGACCATCTCGGTCGCAGTCATCTGACGCGTGAAGGGACTGTCATCGCTGTTGCATTTGCGAAGGACAAGAAGAAAGCAGATGCCTCGAAAAATCCAGATGTGCACTACATCGTGTCGAAGTCAATCGGTAAAGACGAAAAGGAGTGGCCTCTCAGTGGTGGCAAAACGGACTTCAATGCCTTGTTCAACAGGAACAACTACGAAAACGAAATGTGGGTCAAGGTGCGTAGCATGAGCGATGCAACGCCGACTCACGTCATCCGATTGACTGATACCGGTGAGGTCAAATTGAATCTGACACCCTACGGAGATTACCTCAAACTTGGGGACAAACTTCGTCAGGCATCTCAGGTCATCGCTCCACCACAGCAGGGCAATCAACGCCCACGCCGTGGTCGTATTCAGCCGAACCCCGGCGTAATGAGCAACATGGCTTTCGACAGTTCAGCCCGACGGGACGAAATCTATGTCGAGGGTCAGAAAAAGATTCTCGAGCAAGTCGCCGCTTGGGATGAGAAGCATTTCGAGGACCTGTTGGACAAAGCGATGAGGGAGCAAGGAAACATGGACACCTATCGCGTAGAACTCCCCAAGGCCCTCATGGACCACGAGGTCACTGACCCCAACCTCGCAAAAAGGGATGCGTATTTTGCCCTCGACGACATACTGACGTCGCTCGCACAGGACAAGTTACACGACAGGTCGCATTACATCCGCTTGGTGGAGCAGGAACTGGAGCGGCTTTACAACGGCAAGTTCTCTATCATTGAAAGGGAAAAGAGGAATATGGATTCCCCGCGATACCCTATCAAAATATTCGCAATTTCACATACCCCCGGTGTCCGGACTCCTCAGATGCCGCCCATGCCGCCCATGCCGGTGGGCTACGGACAGATTCCAGTCAGGACCAACCCCGTTCGCGTCGGCGGCACGAAAATGACCCCACAAGAAGTGGTTGACGTCATCAAGGCACAGCACGACTCGCTTGGTAAGCACAGCATGAACAACGTCGCTTCACTCAATGCCGCAATTCGCAAAGCACAGAGCGGTGATGCTTATCGACCTCGCCCCTATGTCATCTACGGGTCCAACGGCTACGTCAACTGGAGCGACGAAACGGCTCGGACCGCGGCCCGAAGGCTGAATGAACCCAGCATCGTTGATGTTCCCTCTTACGTTGATTGGGCGAACAGTGGCGACCTTCAGGACATCATCGTCTACCACTACACGGGTCAAGACGACGGATTCTTCCCTTACGGTATCCCAAGCAAAATGGGGTGGGGGCAACTGGACATGACGCAGGACGAAATCAATGCCGCTCGTAAGTCATCTCGTAGCAACCCAGTGACTGTTGGTCAGGGTCAGCACTTCTTCATTCAGTTGCGCAACCCTTCACAGTTCAAGTTCACTGCGGCAGAAAAGAAGAACGCCAAGCGTTCCAAGGGAACGATGGCCATCGCTGGCAAACCGGGGACAGACAACACAGGTCTTCGTGATTTGCTCGGTGGCTTCGAGGACGCTGGCTACGTTGCTTGGAAAGCCGAACACAAGGACAGTGGCACACGCATGCCTTGGATTATTCAGTTGCCACGCAAGAAGGGCAAAGCAGGAAAAATCCTTTTCAAGAAGGCTCGGGTGACCGACAAAGACACCGGTCGCTCGTATTCGACCATCAAACCATTCACGGCCAACAAGAAAATCAAGGCAGCATGGGAGAAGTTCATCGCCCTTTACGGTGAGCCCATCTATGCAGAGAACCCGAAGAAGCGTTCTCTCTTCCGCATCCGCCGGAAGAACCGAGGACGGTATTACAAAAGGAAGTGAATGAATGAGTGAATTGTCTGGACCACCACTGATACAACGAATATGGGAGAGCGGCACACGTGGCGTGAGCCGTGAAACTGAAAGGACCCTTGGTCAAGCAGCAGTGATTGGCGGCTTTGCTGGAGCAGCAGGAGTAGCGAATATCGTGGACGAAAAGTTCCTCAAAGGCCGTCTTGGGTTCAAAAAGAAGGACTCAGCCGCTTCGGCCTTTTTGCGGGGTTCGTTGGTTGGCCTTGTTGGGGTGGGTGCCATCATTTACCTCCTCAAAGAGACTGGCAATCAACCGCGTCTTTTCGGACTTGGTTCTCCGATGCATACCAAGGACATGAAAAACGAAAGCAGTTCATCGCACAAGGCAGACATGCCTCACGTGTCCAAGAACCTGCCCGCCCCCAAAAACTACCTCTGGGTTGAGAACGCCGACAGCCGGTATCTTGTTATTGACCCGAAGTATGCGCTGTGATGGGGGAGACAGAAAATGATGCACACCGTTCCCAAAACCCTTCGTGGAGCATCCCTCGGAAAGGCTCACCAGTGGGTCCGAAGCATCACTGATTCCCGTGAATACGCACTGGAGAATCCAAGCGGTGAATCCATTTCACTCGGGGACTTGACCAACGGCACCACCACTGAGGTGCGAATCGTCGGAAGTGTCAAGCAAAATCCTGCTCATCCAGCCACGTTCACTTCACGCCGCTTTGGTGCCAATCGCCACACAACCAACCTAACGCACGTTCTTCCTGAAGAAGTGCAGCCAGCATTGGTTTCAGCGATGGTCCGAGAGCACGGTCTTTTCGGTGCTGTTCAGTCGCTGTCCATGCTGATGGCCCGCCCACTCAACGCCTTCACGGCTTCCTCCCCTATGGCAGAAGAACTTCTCCGTGCTCGGTTTTACGATTACAAGGGCGGCGCCCTCCCACTGCGAAATCCAACACCTCCTATTGGCTTTGGCCGTTCCTTCGGTGGCCGACTTTTGGGTGAAGAGGTCGCTGAGACAGATGCAGCGATGATGAAATACGTCAAGGAGGCGATGGCACCAGCGGCAAACGTTCAGGGTCTTGCTACCGCAGGTGAAGTCAGGAACTTCGTTGATTCTGCTTTCACGCCGTATCTGCTTGCGGCAGAAGCAAACCGCAGGGCCATTGAATACATTCGCCAGCACATTCTGCCCGTCGCAAAGGAACTCAAAATCCGTGGAAAGGCGCTTCAACGCGAGTTCGACTACATGGTCAAGCACATGGCTACTGACCCAGCAGACTTCTACAACGGGAAGGACTTCAGCATCAATGCTCACCCAGCGTTCCTTTTCCCGGGTTTCGGTGTCGTTGTCCTTCCTCCCCCTGTTGACCCGAAGACACTCAGCAAGCGAGATGATGCTTACTTCGAGAACGAGTTCATGATTGCTCGTGTCAATGACCTCTTCATGAACGCAGGGAATCCACCACAATACCGAGGCGGGACGTTTGTTCGTCGGACAGACAAGAATGAGAAAGCACTGCGTCCACCTCGGCGTATGCGTCCTGCTGGTCCCCAGCCAGCACGACCCGAGAAATACGCAGTCGACTTCCTCGGGGACTACATGCTCGGTGGCTCACAGCGCGGTGGCGACTTCAATTGGGACTTCATCAAGGAGCGAGCCAAGAAGTTGGACATCGGTGCTATCGTTGGAGCCTTTGACGACCTCGCAAAAGCAGGGCTCGTCGATGCTACCGATGCCCCGCTTGCTGACGATGCCGGAGCCTATGTCGAAGCCTATCAAACGCTTACCAGCAAACAGCAGGCAGACATTCTGCAACGAGGTCAGGCAAAATTCCCACCGGTCGTTTGGGTGATGGACTTGGTGGGGATGCGTCCTCGACCGACCGATTGGCCGGACTCTCTCGTGCTTGCTGCCATGCAAGTGGTCGCAAAATACCGCACGAACGTGGGAGCCAACGCAACACTCGACTTCAATTTCAATGCCGATGTCAGTGGCCCAGAGACAGTCACAGTTCCTGTCGGTGCAGCGGGAGCAGCGGTTCCCCCCATCACCATCACCATCGCTGACCTCGCCGCCCCAGACCTTATTCCCGGCGGTCAAGTTGAAACTGATATTGCGGCTGCTATGGCTGCTCTCGGCGGAGCAGCAGCAGTCGCTCCCCCTCCACCGGCCTTTGAAGCCTACACTTTGGCGATACAGCAGCGCTTACGCAACATGAATTTCAACAACCTGATGATGGGTGGAACAAATCCGGTTTCAATGGGCGACGTCATGCTCGAAGCGGTGTCTCTCGCGATTACCAAATACGGATATGAATCATCAGCAGAAGACATCCGCTTTGTCACTGCTCTGATGCTTAAGTCCTTGCCTCAAATTCAGAATGCGTCAGGAACAGTGTCGGTGACCACTCTTGCACGACGACTTGCTCGAATCGCACAATCACAGGGGAGGGCAAATCGTCAGACCGTCCAAACGGCTATCAACACCCTGACGGCACTTCCACCGGCTGGTGGTCCCTCTCTCACCGCAATCCAGCGGCTCATGGCACTTCAAGCGTTGAGCACAGCACTTCAAAATCTGGGGGGTCCGTGATGGTAGACCTCTTTCCTTTTTTCTCAGAGGGGACTTTCGCCCCAGACCCTTTCACCAAGGACGAATTCAAAAACCTCACCGACTCGCTTGGGCCACTGAATCTGAGCCCGTCTGACAAGCGAGACCTCATCAAGGAGATTCAGAAAGCAATCGCCGTTGAACGAGAAAACATCAAGAAAACGTCCGGACTGGACGAAAAGGTGTTTAACGCGTTTGAACAAGAGGCTGGTCGTTTTTCAGACATTCTTGGTGAACTGGCGGCCAAGAAGTTGACCCAAATCATCGCCGAAAAGGTGGACCTCCAGATGTTCATGGAAGAGGGAGAAGCACCACCAGACGTCGCAGCGAACCAGCGAGTCCTCGAATCGAAGGTCGGAGAAATGCACAATGACGTTTTGAACTTTCACGAAAAGGTGAAGGACAACTTCCCCAACCCAGCACTTTCAGGGGAGCAAGAAGCACTCCTCCGTGACATTTTGAGTCCGAGCGAGATGCTCAACATCCGCAGGTCGGTAGACAACATCAAGGAGCAATACACGGGAATGCAGGACACCCCGCACATCACCAAGTTGGAGAAGCAGGTGCAGGCTTTGATGGCATACGAGGAAGCACTCCGTAAGTGGCACCTCGACCTCAAAGGAAACACCAACATGTCGTTTTGGATTCAGATGAAGACCGTTTTGGGTGGCCTTTTGGAATCACAAGAACTGGCCATGGCGCGCATCAAAAAGCACAGCGAGTTCGGCAAAATTTCGATGGCAGGTGGCATGGTCCCATTCGACCGACCAGCCCGCCACGACATCTCCGATGCCTTTGATGTGAACTGGGACGCAGACAGGATTCAGCGCATCGCTGACCAGCATCATGAGAACCAACAAAGGGTTGTTGAACTCATCAGTGCTGCTGAAATCAAGCGCATTTACCTCGGGCCAGCCACTGGCCTGAAAGAAGCAGATGTCGCCAAACTTAAATTTGAAGACGTCCGAAACAGGGTCGTAGCCCGAGCGGCTAACAGGGTCCCATATTCTGGCAGTTGGGAGAATGACATCGTCGACAAAGCAACAGATGTCGCAAAGGAGTTCGCAGACGAGCATTACGACCGCATCCGACTCTTTGGTGGAAAGCCTCCCAAGGAAATGGAGCGACTACAAGGCCAACTTGAGATGACCGAGCAAAGGGCTCGACGAACGCAGCAGACGCTCCGCCAGAGTCTTAACCGCTCGAACAGGAAACTGACTGAAGCGGAGGAGAGCGAGCGAGCAGCCCAAGAGGCTGCTGCGTCCTTTGAAGGCAAGGTCATCTACGACGACGAAGCACAGGCAGCAGCATCTGTTCTTGAGCGACAAATTTCTGACATCGACCAGCAATTGGCTGCTATCAAAGGCTCAACCTTTCCAGAGGATAAAGCAAAAGCGAAGGAACTCCGCACTCAGAAGCGTGCTTTGAAGCAAATTCTTCAGAAGGGGATGAACTGATGGAGTGCCCATCCTGCAACGCTGACAACGCCGACGGCGTGGTGTTTTGCATTGTCTGTGGTGCTAACCTGCCAAAGAGCAACCCAAATCATGCTTTGAGCAAGGGGAAAATGGCAGTCTTCCATGTGGAAGAGGCTCTTCTCAGCAACTCAGCGGGTGAGCGCATCGCTCGTCGCAAGGGACTGTCTGGAAAGCGGTTTGAGCGCGAGGTGGCAAACAACCTTGAGAAGGCAGTCTCTCGCACGGGTGTCAAAGACTTCGTCAACAAATTGGGGCGGAAGAACCATGTGATTGCTTTCATCAGTTCCCTCGAAGACTCATACCAGTTCCGACTTCAGGACCGCCTACGCCAACTTGGATACCCAGTGACGGCAGACAGTTCAGGACCGCTCGTGCTGATGGGCGATGCTGCAAAGAACATCCGTTCCTTGGGCAACCGCTACGACATCGTGTTCTCCTTCGGGAGCAGTTCTGCTGCCGCTGCAAAGGAAATGGACGTTCCGGGTGTTTATGCAACGGTCAACGACTACATCGGCGACAGCAAGAACCCCTACCTTGCACCTGAACCAACGCCCGGGTCATACACGCTCTCAGGCCTCCATCCTGCACCGACGCCGGGTCCTTACACGCTGACGAATCCATCGAAGCGCAAATTTTGGAACGCAATCAAACCCGAAGAGGTTCCCAGTTACTATGCCGAATCACTCCCCCGTGCATTTTTGATTGAATACCAGATGGGCCAAAGTTACACTCCGGGTGGGATTTACCCAGCATACTTGCCCGCAGCAGGCGTCTTGGAATATTTTCAGACAGAAAGAAAGCCGTTGATTATGGAGACCAAAGAACACCTTGAGCGTGTTCACGGCGTCGGTATCGAGGTGGTTTTTGTCCAACACAAAGGGGATGAATCACGAGGTATGCAGTGGAATCCTTATGGCAGCATTTACTTCCGAAAAGTGGGCGATGACTTTGGCGGAGATGACCCACTCCGTCCCGGCAACGCCATCAAGGTGACTCCGTTCGATTCCAGCCCTTCACTCAGCAACCCCAACTGTGGTTGCGGGAAGAACCCCTGTGTCACCTACGGCCCGAGCGCCGTTATGGAGAATCCCCGAGTGGGGGTGTATTCGACTCCAAACTCAATTGCCCTGTCAGTCGCTCAAGGGGGCCTCGGTAATCTGCTGCTTGAGCAGTTCTCAATCTTCAACCAATACAACAAGAAGCACCCTTATCGACAGGAATCGTTCCAGATGCGGATTTCCCCCTTGAACCCAGACGGGAGTCTGCACTATGACCGAAACGGGCAACACCAAGTTTTTACTTGGAACATCGGGCCAGAGTCGTTGGAACTCAATCCATATCCATTTGAAATTGGAAACACGATGTTGAAAACCCATCAATGGGAAGGTTTGCAGAATTACAGTCGAGAGCATTCCATTAACCACTGGGGATTCAGCATCCCCGATTGGACTTCACTCGAAGAACTGGAGGCGTGGATTCAAGCCGGAAACACGATTCCAGAACGGACAGATGGTTCGGCTCCACTGCAACCTATCCTCAAATCAGGCATGAGGATTCCCACACTCAGCAATCCTCCCCCGAAGCCCCGTCGCCAGACCAGCAAGAAGACCGGGAAGAAGCGCCGTGAATCAGCGAAGAAATATTTCGACCGCCTCATGGGCAACAAAATGATGAACGAAGAGTTCCCTGACAACTCCCAGCGTTCTGCTGTGGCTCTTCGCTACGTCAAAGAGGAATACGGTCAGCGTGGCGTGAACTCGGTGACGAAGACGTGGAACCCGATTGACAACCCGTCTGGTATTGTTCCCATCTATTCGGGTGAACCGAAAGCCATGACCAAGAACCTCGGTGCGATATTCGCTGAAGTTGTGATTGGCAGGAACGTTGTGAAAGACGTCGGTGAAGTGGTTCAGGCCATCTACCGAGGGCTCATTGGTGGCCGAACGTCAATGGCTGAAAAGCGTCTGGCGTTGGGTATTGCGTCAATGCAAAAGGAACTCTCTGATAACGCAAAGGCCCTCGGTGGCAACGCAGTCGCCAACCTAAAAATGGACTACGAAATCATTCAGGGTTCCGCAACAATCACCATCGTTGCGAATGCTGATGCAATCAAACTTCGTGGCGGGGTGAAGAAGAACCCTGCGAAGCCTGCAAAGGTCAAGAAGGCCAAAGACGCTTACAAGAAGTTCCACGGTGGCAAGACCCCGGACGAAATCACGACTGAGAAAATTGACGTCGGTGATGTTTGGTATTCACTGGGAGAGTGCTGGACCATTGGCTACAAGTCGCCCAAGGAAAACGGTGACGAGGAGCAAAAGTTCATCCACGAAATGAACGAGGAGTCAAAGGATGGCAACTTCCCGACGCTGTATGCAACGATGCCTGAAAGTGGTGAGCCGATGCTCATCATCAAAGGCGGGAGCATGAAAATCGGTATGCGAGACGGCAAAGCATGGTTGATTGATTGAGGTGGGTGAATGGCAGCGGAGAAGCGACAGACCTACTTCGGCGTCCCTGTCAAAACGTGGGACAAAATCGAACTCGCATCCCTTGGCGTCGTCGTTGCTACCGCAGCACGGGGTGCTTTGGACACTGTCGGGAGCAAAGGTGTGTTTGGATACGGGAAGTCATCCAAACTCGTCAAAGCATCCCGCTTTGGGTTGAAGAAGTCAACATGGAGCGAACTCAACACGCTCTCAACTGTCCTTGGCTTCATGTTGCTGGCGAAGTCGGCCATCGACACGCTGGAGCGAAAGACCGACCTGTTCAAGAAAGAAATCAGCCCGGGTGAAGGATTCATTCCGTGGCAATACCGATACCGATATTGAGGTGATGACATGTATCCATTTGGCCCATCAAAGAAAAAGCGAAACAAGCAACTGCTCGGTATTGCTGCCGTTGCAGCACTCTTCCTGTATGGAGGGCAGCGGGTCATCAGCAATCCTGCTCCGAACATTTCCTCTCTCCGCATCACTTACTACAACAAAAGCACAAATCAGGTGACAGAAGCGAATGTTGCGAACGGTGGCACCTACCACGGTTCAGCGATGGGTATTCAGTTGCGCTTCAGGGATGATAGCAACAACGGCTCCGTCGTCCGCATCACCTACAATTCCAAGAAGTCTGGTGCGACAGTCACTGCCAACACCCGGACATTCACCCTGACGCCCGGTCAAACGGGCGAGTTCTTCGTTGAACCCAGCGAATACGGCGCAACCTCTATGGGTGCTGACCGTGTGGACTTCACTGTCGAAGTGTTGCCACCTCAAACCGGCGGCATACCGAAGGAAGGGAAATCCTACCCGACGTATCGCTTCGCTTACCGGTTGTGAGGGAGGAATGAATGGACCCATCCGTGTTTCTGACTGCACCCAATGACAACGGTGTGAAAGGGTTCCTTCGAGTCGCACGCCCGTCCATCCGCAGGTGGGTTAAGAACCACTACGAGCGCTTCCGTCGCTCGTTCCAGCCTCCTCCACGGGGATTTCCCGGTTCACACCAGATTGAGCCCGGGTTCATGTTGACCCACCACTTACAGGGCGAATATTTCACCAACGAAGACAACGTCCCAACGTTGGGTGCTTTCACTACCAATAGGATTTTCAGATTCCTTGAGGCGGGGCTTGACGAGTTGCCATTCCAAAGAATTTATCCACCAATCAAACACACGCGCGTAGGGGCAAGGCCTCAGGACGCGTTTGGACACCCCCATTTCGCCACCTTCTTCCAGCGTGACGACGCAGGGCCAGCATGGTTCGGTGTATTGGCCGGTAATTTCAACAAGAGGCCAGATGAACTCCGGATGAGAGAAGACCCCGGTGGCTCTGTTTTTGAGGCAGCGGCCCCCCTTCAAGCAGACTTGCGTCAAGGCGGACAAAGTGTCTATTTCCTTCTCCCCTCTTTGGCCCGTATGATGGTTGACAACATTCGCCTCGGTCTCGCCACACCAAACGACATCGTCGAGTGGATGGCTGTCACTTTGCTCACGTTTGACCAAAAGCAACCCGGTCCACGGGGCGCAGACCGAAACAGGACGAACATTTTCGACACGTTTGTTGACGGTGGTGTCACGAAATACAATTTTTTCCAACTTTGGGAGAGTGTCATCGCTGCGCCAGCAGGTGAGGCGGAACTCGACGCCATGCTCGACAACGCAAACGTTGAGTCTCGTCTTCACAGCCGCCACGCTAATTTCGGTCAACCCGGATACCAAGGTCCGGGTGTCAACCAGTTCCCCAAGACAAGGCAAGCGACCAACACGCTTTCTGTTCAATACGAGGGTGAACTTGAGGATTTCAAAGACATCGAGCCGGACAAGTTCCGCAATTCCATCAAGCAATTCCTCAAACCGCTTCTTGACCGCCTTGATGCGAAAATGCCCATTGGGCAGGTCCTTGGTATTCTGGAAACGAACAGAGTGCGTCCTGCTCGTCAGCAAGGCAATCGAGTTCGTGCAGTCCCTCCTGCCACTTGGAAGCCGCCCGCAAACCAGCCTGACCCCCTTCAAGCCGTCAGGGAGGGGACTTGGCGGGTCACTCGCACTGGCCGCCGCGACAACAAACCAGTCGTGGATGTGGCAAGCACAGTCGACCCTGACTACATTTACAGGGCTGTTCTCGTTTCCAACACCTTCGTTCCAGTGGGTCAGCCGGACCTGAGGCAATCAGCAGACTTGCGAAACAGTGCTGCTCTTGCTCTGTTTGAACGTGTCGTTGACGCTTTCATTTACATCGAGCACATGAACACGCTCGCTTTGTCAAAAATCAATCACAGCCGCTTTACCAAGGAACATTTCCGAGATTACGATGGGACAAACAGCCCACCAAACAGCGGTATCTATTCCATTCCTCGGCCACGGGGCGCTCCTCCTCTCGCAGCAGGTGCCACCGCAGGAATAGGTGGCGTGCGCAATCAAACGGGCGATGGGTCGAAGTTCTTTGGAGACTGGTTCATTGATGCACGCACAGACCACACCACCGCGTTCTTCGCCAACATGTGGCACAAAAAGAAAGGGCTGCGCAAGACATTGGAAAACCTGTTCAAGGACGACAACTTCGCCCTTGCTGAGATTCAGTGGTATTCGCAGATTGTGTCAAAGCACCTGAATCCTGCTCTCATCCCAGCGATGTCCCAGAACAAACTCCCCACCCGAGCCGTTCTCGTTCCACCTGCGGCTGCTTTCCCCGCAGGGGTCGCCCCCCAGATGACATTCAACCTTGAAATGAAGGACATTGAATTGAAGTTGGAATCTCCCTTGCTGCGCGACGCCTACCTCGAATATTCTCGACAGTTCAACGAGTGGTTCGCTTCCCTTCTTGTTGGGGCCAACCGTGGTTTCCTTTACGAGCAGCCGTTTGGTCCAGCGGGGCCAAGTGGGAACAACAAAGCCAAGAAAATCAAAAGTGCACGCGAGTCCATGTCTGGTGCTGTCAAAGAGGCGTGGAACATGGTGCGTGCCTCCATCCTCTCGCTGAGGAACTTGGATGTCACTGACGAGCAAATCATTCAGGTCCTGCAAGAAGAAGTGAACCGATTGACAGCGCCCGTTATGGGTCCGATGCTGCCCGGTTTAGCCCAAGCCACGTATCTGGCAGGTATCCCAACGATTCCTCCCGGTGGCGCCAATGACCTGAACACCTACCTTGATTTCATCAGTGGCCTTTACGATAGCAACACCATGTTCCTTGCAGCGTTCAGCACGGCTGTCGACCGTATGCGTATTGACAACACGGCAGACATACAGCAGGTTGAAGAGATGTTCATCACTGACATCAAGAAGCATCTCAAAATGAAGGCCATCGGAACGGTCACTTTCCCTGCTCTTGCGGTAGCGACTGAAATCCTCCGAGACTACATCATTATCCCCGCTGCTCAAACCCAGCAGTTCGTGGCGACCCAACTGAACGCTGACATTCGGGCTCGTATTGCTGCCCGTGCAACGGCAGCAGAGGGCTTCACTGTTCCAGCCGAACCAGCGATTGCTCCCCCACAGGCCCCGCCGATTTTGCAGACGGAGGTTCCACCGTGAGCAAATACGACGGACTGTTGTTCCAGTTCTCAAAATACGCCAATGAATTCGCCACAGCAGGGCTCAAGCCTTCCCGTGCTGACATTGAAGAGTTCATGGTCAAGTTCTTCAAGCAGACCATGTTCCAAATGGGGACGGTCTCGTGGGACGCAAAGACGACTGTTTTCCGTGGTGCCAACTATCGGGACAAGCAAACGGGCAAACCGCTTTACGTCATCGACACAAAGAAGACCACCAAGGAAAACATTGACGAGATTCGCCCCGTCCTTCACGAAGCCTTCCTTCGTGAGCACAAGTCCTTCGGGGTTCCAGTGGATAACTTCGACCCGAAGCCAATCGTTCCTTCCACCAATGAGGAGCAGATGCTCCATGAAAGCATGAAGGCGATGGCTTACCGCTACAATCAACTGACGCTCCCATTCCGTCTTCGCAAGACGATGCATCACGAACTGCAAGCGGTGTTGTTCCGCAACGCTCAGGTTATGACCAGCCAGCGGTTCACGCTTCACTCTGAGAAGGAGATTCGGGAATACATCGACGCAACCAGTTACGGAACAGGAATGGGAAAGCACGGTGGGTCAAACAAAGGCCTGCGGGACATTTGGTGGCGCCCCAATCCCTCAGGGAACCACCCAAAGGTCGGCGTCATTGACCTTGACAATCCGGCAGAAATGCCATTTGATGAACTTGCTCGGGTGACTTACGACATCGCAAAGCGACTCAGCCTCATCCACTCAACGCTCGTTTTGTTCACAGGCAAGACCTTTCACATCTGGTTCGCTACCAAACCAATGACCTTTGAGACGGTGCAGGAGTGCTGGGATTACACATACAGCGCCATCATGAAAGCAACGCCGGACGTAGCATTCAACCGAGAAGAAGCCATCACTCGTCGGGTGCCTTTCGTTGACAAGAGCCCAATGAGTGGCAAAACGATGACACGAATGCTCTTCGGCATGCACTACAAGCCTGCTCTTGAGGATTCCACTGGTTATTGCGCAATCCCGGTTGCGCTTGACCGAGTGAAGAAGTTCAACCCGCAAGAAGCCCATCCTGTCGCTGTGATGCGCGACTTTGAACGACTGAAAGGGATGGCTGACGCTTGGTTCATTTCCGCTGAAGTCGGAGATGGTTTTGAGGAGACGGAGGCTGCACCCCCCTGCTTCCGCATTCCTACCGATAACCCAGACAAGGAGAACCCACTGGTTGTCAAACTGCAAGCATGGAAAAAGCAGCCTTGGACAGGTGGTTCCGGTGGCATCCGATACCGGGACATCGGGAATGAACTTCTTCAACACCCCCGGCTTGTCGTGACACCGAAATATGACGGTAATGTCGGGCTCCTTGCATTCAACAAAAGGGGTGGCTTCAAAGTTCATGGGAAGCGCCTCGATTCACGAAAAGGTGCAAGCCGAGCAGGGATGGATGTCGAGCGAAGCGTCATGGTGACTGCAAGAGGTGGCGTTATCGGGTGGGACAATTACCTGACCCGTGAGTTCGAGCGCATCTGTCAGGACAACGATGTGGACAGTATCGAGGTGGTTGTGGAGTCCATCGTAGTAGATGGAAATGGACGTGTGATGGGTAATGAAGAGTCTCGCTCAATTCTCGCAACGGGAACAGACAACCACGACCCTACCACCTTCCGCCGACTGAAGGCAGTTATCGTCGATGTGCTTTCTGTTGACGGAAAGGATGTTTCCTCTCTGCCCTTCGAGGAGCGCATCATGAAGGCCGCAGACTTGGAAGGAGACCGCATTCGATGCGTTGACCCGACTGTTGTTGAGGACGATTACGAGGCGACAGTTCAAGCCATCTGGCGTTCTCAAGTGCAGGAACGAATGAATGAAGGCCTCATTGTCTACGCAGGCGACCGTCGATACAAGGTCAAGCGCAAATACACCATCGACGGCGTCATCATGGGCATTTACAAGGGAAAGGTCTGGCAGGATAAGAAGCCACGCCTCGCCTCCATTTTGATTGGTGTTTCCAAGAAAACAAACGAGGGGATGGCCTTTGTTCCAGTCGGTCGGGCCATCAACATCCCTCATGAGGAAGGAAAGAAGTTGTTCAAGGAGGTTTTAGGTGAGCAGACCGGTGAATACGGGCAATTCGAGCACGCTGTCCGCAACCCGGGTTTGGAAGAGCGATACCCCGACATTCAAATTGTCGACCCTCGGGTGATTGTTGAGGTTGATTTCCAGAAGTTATCCAACAGGCGGTCCATCGCCGGTCCTACGCTTCTTCGCAAACCAACCCGGGGGCATACCGGTTTTCAGATGGGGCTTTCGGTCACGAAAAGCGAACGGTATGTCCGCAAACTGGTCGGCCCAGCGAACTTCCTTCGTGTTCGCTACGATAAGGACATAGAGGATTCAGCCGACTATTCGTTCCGTCAAGGTGACGGAGCGGGTGGATTCAAAATCGGTGTGAGGGCTGACCCTATGGTCAATCCTGCTTTGATGGTTTCTCCAGATGATTCTCCCAGCGCAGCGACACCACTTTTTGTCTCAAAAACAGGTCTAACGTCCGTTATGCCGAATCCTTTCTACGGATATGCTGCCGGACCCCGTTGGGTCAGTGGTGGCCGACGCCCTTTCATGCTCCCAGAACATCCGGGCCTTGTCTTTGAAGAGACACCTATCGGGCACAAACCGGTGCAACCAGCAGGCAAGCAAGGTGGCCGGACATCCGCCCCTGATGATTGGTTGACGCTGAAGCAGGAGTTCGCAGACCAATTGCAGTCAGAAGAGGGGAAGTGGGGATTGCACTACGACCCGCAAAAAATTCGTTTCCCCAAGGACAAGGATGGAATCGCTTACTTCCTCGACATCCCCGGATTTGCGCTTGGTAGTGACGATGCCATTTACGATGAAGAGGGACCGAACATCGGTGGCGTTGTCAGCGACAAAAACCGTGAAGAAGTGCGCTACCACAATCAATTGCTGATGGACTACATGGTGGATGAGGAGCAGAAGGCCCGTGATGGCGAAGTGGCAGCACTCGCAAACCTTGACCAGCGTTCCTTCCAATCCTTCCCCGTTCCTGTTGGTGAACTCCCCGACGAGGAGTTCGATGCAACGTTCTATGACCAGCAGGCAGAAAACATCGCGTCTCAATTTGCACGCCTTGCCCTTGACTCGAAAGCCGACAATGAGAAGCGTAATGAAAGTCGTCGCAGGGTGCTTGCCAACCCCGAACACACGGAAGACTCCAAGAGCAAGAAGAGCATCGCCCGTTCAGAGCGGGGCGTCATTCGCCCATTTGACGCGTTCATGGTCTTTGAAGGGGAAGGTGAAGAAGAGTGAACTTGCCCCCCTCTGTCGTCCGCAAATACACGCGCTTCCCAAAGAGCGGGTCTGTGTTGGGTGGCCTCGACATCAAGGAAGCGACCTTGGACATGGAGAACGGCACGTGGTTCGTCATGTTCAACGGAAAGGTCTCTCGCTCGCAGGCTCGAAAAGCGATGAGTCATTTCATTGACCGGACGGCCACGGTCCCAACAAACACACGTTCCTTCAGCAGCCCACGGGTCGTCCCGGTGAAGTTGATGTGTGATGAGGTGACAACGGTTCGTTCCAATCCAAGTGGCCGTGTCACGATTGCGAAAGGACACCTCTCTTTCGACGGTGTGCTCAAGAACCCCGTTTCGGCCAGCGACTTCACCAAAGAAATGAACGACATGGTGACGCATAACCCGCACAAGGTATTCCGAGAATTCCCCTACAAGCGGTTGAATGACAAGAAGTTCCTTGACCAATTGTGGTCTTTCGTCTCGTTCAGTGGTGAGTCCTACGGGTGGGCCACCTCCAACGGAAAGGTGTTCCACCGTCGTGCATCGCTCATCATGCCCAAAATCAAAATCAACAAGCGACCAGACAATGAAGTCGCCTTTTACCACACGCACCCATCAAAGGACGAGCCCTCCCTGACATCCGCTGACGATATTCAATTCTATGCAGACCTTGCATTCGCCCCGGGCGTGAAGCACAACTACACGGTGATGCGAGACCGAATCGACTACTTCCGCTTTGATGTCAAGAAGAAGAAGGTGGATGAATACCTCGACATTGACGAGGGCCATTTCATCGACGATGTTGACGCCATGATTGAGCAGGCTGAAATGAAATACAAGGACGACGATAGCCTCGGCCCTGTCGAATACTGCAACTTGGTCACCGCTGAGATGGTGCGGATGTTCAATGACAAATACAAGGGCCTGATGAAAATCACCTACCAGCACTTCGTCAATCCGAAATACAAGAAGGGGGACGAGGGCCCTTTAGCCAATCCGCTCCCCAACCCGACAAAGCCAACCATCCCCGGCAAATACCATCACCATTCGCTCACCGACCTTCAGGGAGTTGACTACGACTACGTTCACTATGGTGGAGATGAGTTCGCACACACGCTTTACGTCTACTATTGGCTGAGTCATCACTTCGAGCCAGACAGCAGGGGAATCAGCAGATTGTGGAAACTGGAGTCACTCGGCTTCGATTCGGAACTCCGCAAGAAAACCCGAGCGTATCTCAATCAGCGAATCACTGCAAACTGGTCCTTCCTTGACCTGCTTTACACGGTGGCTCTTTACCATGACATCGGGAAGGTGCGTGAAAAGGACGGTGAACACCATTCGCGTGAAGGCAAATACATGTGGGACGAATTCATCGCAGACGCACTGGACGTTCCCCATGCATTCGAGGAAATCGTTTCGTTGATGTTGGAATCCGATGTTGGGCGACGAAACATCAGCGACGACTTCTTTCAAACGCAAGTCGGCGAATATTACGGTGTCGCCCTCATCATGCAGATGGCAGACATTGTGACGCATCACCCGCACATGTTCACTGACTATGCAAAGCAAGCCCGCAATTCTACTCAGTTCAAGGGTGATGGCCGAGCATACAAGGAGTGGGCCATGAGCGGGCTTGTGGAGAAACTGAAAAAATTCCTTGAGAAGCCACTTCCCAACCCCCGCCCGTCCATGATGTTCATCAATTGGCAGGGCGATTACGGCACCAAAGAAATCAGCAGTGCTTTGGTCGGAGCCTCGTTTGAGCAATTCACGGACAATCTCGACGGGGTCTTTCGTGAGCGACAGGGTGGGTCCACTGCATACTTCAAGTTCAACACTGACACCCTCCCGGCGTTGACTGGCATGATTCCCGACGGGGTCGATGTTTCGGTCCGCTTGATTCCTGCAACTTCCTCTTTGTGGGTTAGCATCAAGCGTGAGCATCAAGTCGATGACTTCGGTGCAGAAGTCGCTCAGACGATTTACGAGGAAGTCGGGGAAATCCTGAAGGGCTTTGATGACCGCATCGTCATTGACAAAGTGGAGGCTGCCATTCGCATCAACCCACGGAAAGCGAAAAAGGTCGGTCTGGTCATCGTCAGCGGTCCAACCGGCTCTGGCAAAAGCACACTCATCCGACACATGACTGAGAAGTTCGAGGTAGCGGGTGAGCCAATCAAAGTCACCAGCCGCCCCCGTCGCTCACGAGAAAAAGACGGCGTCGATGCGATTTTCACCAGCAAGGCCGAGTTCGAGCAGATGATTGAGAGCGACCAGTTCGTTGAGTGGGCTCTCCGAGAGAACGGACATTACTACGGGCGCAGGTGGGTTGATTTCAACTACCCCGTCAACGTGATTTCAGCAGACCTGAAAGGGGTGAAAGCCTACAAGAAGGTCTTCCCACAGGCCTACACCATTTTTCTCAAGCCCGATGTGTCTGGGAAAGAGATGGTGCAGCGCATCATGCGCCGTGGCGGCATGTCGCTGGAAGAAGCAAAGAAGCAAGCCGAAGAGGGAGCAGCACAAGTCGCTGAAGCCAAGAGCATTCCCTTCGACCAGTTCGTCACGGTGAAGAGTGGTTCATACGAGCAACTGTTTGACAAAATGGCCAAAAGCATGGGGAACATTCTGACGAATCCTCGCGTGCACGAGTCGAAAATTCTCGCTGTGGTTGAACCCGCCCTAAATGAGATGAGCGAGTTCGAGCGACACACTCGAAAAAATGAATTTTTCAACAGCAAAGCGGGAGTGCCATTCAACATGCTGGAGGCGCTTTTTGAGAACAACAATGAGGCTTATGAAGCAAAGCGTCAAAGGCTGATTGAATGGAACCAGCAAGTGATTCGCACGACTGATGCTGGCACTCACGTTGCCTTTGTCACTTCCCCTGACAACCGCCCACTACCAGAAGGCTCCACTTTATCCCCCAAAACTCGCGCAGACCTTCGTTCACCGAAAACGAAGGTCATCCCCCCGCCACTTCAGGCACTTGTTCCGGTGGAGGGTGTAGCAGAACTCGAAGCGAAGGAGAGTCGATTTTCTCTCGATGCTTTCATCTCGAATCCTCAACCCCCACCTCCCCCACCACCCGCAAAGCGTAGCAGAAGCCCACCACCTCCCCCACCACCGAGTCTCAAGCAATACGTTGGCTATTTCTATGAAAAAGCGGAAGCGTTCGATTTCGCACAAACATCAGCGAACAAATTGGGGCAGACCATGGTTGTTCGGAATCACTCCGGCACGTATATTGATTCGGCTGGGCGAGTCCGAGAACGTGGTGCGAAACCGGTCCCTTACGACGTATCTCCGGTTTCCTTGGGCTACTCCCTCGGGAGAACCGAGAACACCTTTATTGAGCCTGAAGCGAAGGCGAACCCCCCGGAAGGCCTCCGCTTGAAGGACGTCATCCTTTCTGCCGATTACAAGGGCCTCCTTGACAACATCGCTTGGCGATTCGCTGGAAGGCCTCCCCCCAATTTCAATGCATCCAAAGCAACTCAAAAGCAAAAGGACATTATCGCAAGGCGAAAGAAAATGTTCAGGGAACTGTTGGCGGGCTGGGGATACACTGGAGTCTCTCCAGCAAACGCTGCCGAGCACATTTTTCAAGAACACCTCAAGAAGTTCCGTGGTGAACGTGTCAAGGTGTATCGGGCCATGTTCACATCAGAGCCTCCTGAAATTCTGAATGAACTGTGGAATAAATACGGGGTCGGCTTGTATTGGTCGAACGCACGAGACGGGGCTGACCAATTCGGGGGGGCCATGAGCCGCCAGTTCAAATTCCACCCAAGCAGTCGAATCGCCTTCCTCATGGGGACCGTTCCCTTTGGTGACGTCAATTGGTTCGGAACCCTTCTGGCCAACGTCACATTCGGGATTGCAGAAAGTGAAGTGAGGATGTTCTCCGACTCAACGGTCAAGGTGGACAAAGTCGAATTCTACAAGTTGGACCAGAAGGCCCGGGAGAAATATCTCGGGCTCGAGGGATTAGGAGGACGATACCAAAAGCCATGGACCGACCCAGCGGTAAAGCCTGTCAATGTTTGGAATGTGAATGAATCCTATTTCGCATTCGTTTCACCGAAGGAATCATTTGATGATGACGATGAATTTGAAAACCCCAAAGACCTCTTCGACTGGTTCGAGGAGTGGGTTCACCTCATCAACATGAAGAACAAGGAACTGAAAGCCTTCCTTGATTCACCACTGGGCAAGAAGGCTGGCCTTTCCAAGCAGCAAGCGAAAGACTGGAACAACATCAAGAGTGGTCGTGTCAGTGGCCGACGCATCCTGAAAATGCGAGCCAAACTCGGTTTGACCGGGCCGAAGGACTACATCAAACCCGGTCCTCGTATCATTGAGGACTACTACGAGAAAGCACTGAGCAAGTGGACAGGTCCATCTGATGACCCACTCAAGGGCGAGACCGATTGGGACTGGTGCAAGCGTCAGGTCCGTTTCGTCAAGCGGACGAGTGCCTTCCCATACAATCCGAATGCTGAGGAGCGCAAAGGCCCCCTTGTCCGTGCACAGAAGACGCAGTCCAAGCCATCACGCCGCCTCCTTTCCCTGTGGGTTTGGGGACATGACCCTTGGCGGTGGGCACGAAAGAACGGCTACGAGCGTATGTCGCCCTGTCCCGACGTCCCGTGGGTCGGTATGACAGAGAAGCGCAAGTGGGGCAAAACAGAAGTGAAAATGAACCCTCCCGAAAAATCTCACACTGCTGGATACACCAAAGCCAACCCACCAAAGAAAATGCTGAAGGCGCCCGACTTGGCAGCACGAGCAATCAACTCGGTCCTCAAAAAGAACTTGGTTGGGTCTGGTGCTTTCGGAACCGTATTCAACATCCCCGGGACAGACTTTGTGTTCAAAGTGGACCGAAACACAAGCCCAGAATATTACCGAGAAATGAAAAAGTGGTTGGCAGGCAAGGAGGGTTCGAGCAAGCCAGTGTTTCCCAGCACACACACCATCGTCCACAAATACCCGCCATGGCCCAAGAGTGCTTCAGAACTGTTTGGCTTCCCTCTTTACGGGCTCGGTGATGGAAAGGTTGAGCGATACCACACCATCATGAAACGCCTTGATGCCGAGCCGCTTCCTGACCTGCTGCCGGTTGGTTCCTCTCTGTGGCGGGGGATGGAAAAACCACATCTCCAAATGAAGCAGACGATTCAATATCTCAGGAAGGTTAGCAAATTCAAGCAGCCAGTCTTTGACCGCTTTGTCAAGGCTTACATCGACGTGGTGGGAATGGGCCTAACGCCTGACCGGAACCCACCGAATTTCTTGGTGGGGGACAAAAGCATGCACCTGATTGATTGGTGGTGGGAGGACGGCCCACGGGGGACGGGGAACAAATACTTCGATAGCGAGTCTCTTGAGCAACTGTCTGGTGCCGTTGCGATGAATAGCATGAGGTTCAGGCTGGATGCTGTTCGCAAAGAATTGCTCAGCCAGAAAGACCCAGACAAACGCCGCTACAAAACCGCATGGAAACAGTGGGAGCAGGCAAACGCAGAATACAACCGAGCCTACCCAATGTTGGAGGCTGTGATGGTAAAATTCATGAAAGCAGTGAAGAAAAACCAGACCGAGTTGGGAGGGATGACCAAACTCAAGCCTGCCAAGGAAGTCGGCTTATGGCGTGACTCGCACGTGGAGCATGCGTTGTGGACACTCAAACCAATGATGACAGGAGAAAGGGGGACGGCTGCTTTCTGGAAGAAGTGGAAAAAGCAGAAGAAAAAGGAAGCACAGCAGGAGCCAACCGACTCAATGCCCGAGATAATGGACATTTCGTTGGGGGCTCATGATTGGGGCCTCAAAGAAGTCGGTCAAGCCGCAGTGGCAAACCCAACCAGTGACGATGAGCATCAGGAGACTCTGGAAAAAACAGGATTCTGGGGGAGTCAGGGCGCAGGAAGTCTGGTCGTTGCGAAGAAGACGGGGCGCTACCTCCTGCCGCTCAGGTCCCAACACGTTGAACAACCCGGGACATGGGGTGTCTGGGGCGGGGCGATTGATTCGGGTGAAGTCCCTGTTGAAGCAGCCCGACGAGAACTGACCGAGGAGGCTGGCTACCGAGGACCAATTGAAATGGTTCCACTGGTTGTTTTTGAGAGTGGCACGTTCAGGTATCACAACTTCTTGGCCGTGGTCGAAGACGAATTTGAACCGACGCTGAACTGGGAAACCGAGAGGGCTCAGTGGTTTGCTCTCGATGACTTCCCTCAGCCGCTGCACTTCGGACTCCAATACCTACTCGAAAATTCTGAGGTGAGGCCAAACCCATGGTTCCCTTCAGATGCCTCCTACGCTCCGGGGCTCACTGACCAGACCATCTCCATCACGCAGTTGTCGAATCCGCCGAAGCCTGTGCCGCTGCCATTGAAGAAGGGAATTACGATTTACGGGGCGGAATACTGCAAGTGGTGCAAGGAAGCGAAGAAACTGGTGGAGAAGAAGAATCTCAAGCACCGGTATGTTGACATCGAAAAGGTGTCTGGTTATCAAGAAACAATCGGCCCCCTCACTGAGAATTATCAGTTCATTCCGGCTATTTTCGTCAACGGAAAGTTCATCGGAGGTTTTTCTGACCTGAAGCCCCGACTCGAGCCACACCCGGAAAAAATCACGCCAGCACATGTTCGTTCTCGGCCCGACACGCTGTTTGTTTTCGGAGACAACGACCAAAGGAAGGGGAAGAAGGGGCAGGCCATCATTCGCGACGAGCCAAACGCCATCGGGTTCCGAACCAAGAAGTCCCCAAGCAGGTTTGCTTCCGCATATTACACAGACGATGAATACAGTGAGAACATCAGGAAAATGAAGGAGGACCTTGAGGAAATCTCAGCACGCTCGCTCAAGTTCGATAACGTGTATTTCATCCCCGGCATCGGAGAGGGACTTGCGAAACTGGAGGAAAAGGCTCCACGAACATACGCTTGGATGAAGAAGAACCTGCCTACGGGCGAAACCTTTCACGGTCTAAGTGAAAATGATTTCAAGGAAACAGCCACATTTGTTTTTGATTCTGCTGAGAACTTGATGAGCATTGAGCGTGTCAAGGGGTTAGCAGGAAAAGGCTTCCATTACAGGAAAGGCCGCTACTCTTATCGAGACGACCCAGCGACATCAACACATGTTGAATACGCAGGACAATGGTTGATTGACTCTGAAGAGCAGAAACTGGATTGGGGCGATATTGGTGAATCCTCAGACCTATACGAATCAGAACACCAAACATGGAGTGATGTCATCAATGGCATTTCTTTTGACCCAGTCGCACCCAATCCCCCCTCCCCGTTTTTGGAAATCCCCGCAGAGAAGGTCGGTGATTACTACGCCGAAGCACTCCCCCGTGCACTTTTGATGAAGACGGTGGTCAGGAGGCGAATGGGACAGAGCATGGAAGAGATTGAGGGGAAAATGTTCCCCGACGTGCAATACGAGGCATACAAGGTCGCGCGTGGTGACTTGCCATTCTTCGAGCAATACCGCCCGCTGGTTGCACAGACCAAAGAATACCTTGAGCGTGTCCACGGTGTTGGTATCGAGGTGGTTTTTGTTCAAGAGGAAATGAACGAGGTGAATATTGAAAGGATGGGATTCCGATGGTCTCCTATTGGGAACATCTACTTCCGTGAAATGGGCGATGACTTTGGCGGAGATGACCCGTTCGAGCCCGGTCTCCCTATCAAGGTGACACCGTTCGTTTCATTCGACTCAGGCTTCATGGGTTCGATGGCAAACCCCCCAAGGCCAATCCCCGAGTTCGGCTACCACTTCACGCACAAGAACAACTTGAATTCAATCATGCAGAAGGGGCTCACTGCTGATTTCAATTTCCTCTTTTACCCCGATGCTCCCTACCAAGCGTGGGTCATGGGTGGTCAAATCGACGGGATGTTTTTTGACACGGGAAAGCGGGACCGGATGCCCACACGAGAAGAATTTGAGGAAGCAATCGCCAACATGGTGATGCTGAAAGTGAAAGTTGACCCGGAACAGTTCAGGCCTGTTCCTTACGAGGTCGGGGTGCTACATGAGGAGTTCATCATCGAAGGAAACATCATGCCATGGAATATTAAATACCTTGGCACCTTTGAGGACACGATTTTGCAGGACATTCGCTCTGGACGATGGACAGAGGCAGACATCGAAGCGTGGTCGGAAACTTGGAAACCCATTGGGGCCATTCCAGTCTCGAGCAGAATCATCGACGGCACATTCTCGCCACCCGGAGACAAGCGGAAAATCAAGTGGTTCGACGAATGGAGGAAGTCTGACCACCCCAAAATCATCGCCCGCCTGAAAGAGGATGATGATGACGAAGGTTCCGGTTTTGATTCATTGGGGAGTCTGTTCAGCAACCCCCGCACACCCGGTGGCAAAAAGTTCCCCAAACGCTACCTCAAGGGACTGACCAAACTGGAGAAAATGATTGCGGAAGACGAGATTGACAAGGGCTACAAATACGACGTCAACGACCCGGAAGCATACAAGTTCTGGAAGTCCGACATCAAGGCAACAGCCCGTGGTCTGAAAATCGGTCCGTCCAAGCACAAGGAGAAATATTACCGGCTCTACCGGAAGAACATCGACGAGGACTACAAGCCAAGCGGCAGTTCCTCCAAGCAGAAGTTTCTGAACCGCATCCGCAAGGAGACAGGAATCAAGAAGTCGATTCTGGAAAAAATTTACGACAAGGGGCTCGCAGCATGGCGCGTGGGTCACAGGCCGGGTGTTCAGCAACATCAGTGGGCGGCAGGGCGCGTCTATGCGTTTGTCGTTGGTGCTGATTCGTCCACCGGTCCGGGCAAGCCAGACAACAAGTTGGCCGTTGAAGCAGGGGTGCGATGATGGAACTCTTCGGACGTCGAAACCGTGCTGCGCTTGATGAGTGGTCGTTTGTTCACTTTGCTGCCGGTATCGTTTTGGCGCAGACCGGTTTCTCAGCAGTGCAGACCTTGGGTATCCACACCGCCAGTGAAATTGTTGAAAACACCAAAGGTGGCTCCAATGTTCTGAAGTCAATCGGGTGGGACCGCTCTGTGATGGACAGTCCAGTGAACATCGCAACTGACACAATTTTCGCCATGCTTGGTTGGTGGTTGGGGAACAGCAGGAAGTGAATGCATGGGATACGACATCGAACTTTACACCATCGACAAGAAGAACGACTTCATCGGGAAGAAAGGTTACGTCCTCAAGGAAATCCTTGAGAACAAAGACTCCATGATGAGGGGCCAAAATGTGGATGAATGGGTGTATGATGCCTGTTCGGAATGGATTTACGCCCTCTGCAATTCGCTCCCGAATGTGGTTGATTTCCGGAGCCGCTATGTGCTCCCAACTGTTCTGAAACACTTCAAAACAGAAGAGCCACACCTCACCGTCACGCTCAATGTCAGGGAGTCGAAATCGCTTGCGAAGTCGCTTGAAAAAATGCTCAAGAAGCCGGTGAATTCCAAAGGAGAATTGATTGGTGGAGAACTTGAAAAACTCGTAAAGAAAATGATACGCTCACTCAAGTCAGGAAAGCGACACCTGTTGTATGTGGGGTGAATGCATGAACCCAGAAGCGTATCCGTCATTCAACATCATCGCTACCGGTGTTGACGGGACGCAGATTGCCATCCTTTCGAGCAAAGACTGGGCAGACTTGGTGAACGTTGTTGCTGCATCTGGTCCCGTGGAGTGGTATATGACCCCAGCCGCAAAGACGCTTTACAATCACACCGGGAAGGGATATTTCCCTCAAGGAGTGACCATCGGAAAGACCATCGTTGTTCACGAGAAGTCCAAAGGGAACCTTGACTTGCTTGCGCACGAATACGGTCACGCACTTGGGTTGCAGCACACGAACAACCTGAGCCCCGACGTGATGAACCCGGTCAACTGGATGCGTGTCGGCGACAAGCACAACCTCCGCCAACGTTTCAAGCAGAATTTTCCAGACTACACCTTTATGGCCGCTCCACATTCCGGTATGATTGCCCTTGCTGGTGTAGGGCTCATCGGGTGGATGTATGGTTTCTCGTAGCCTCATTGACAACATGAAGAAGCGGCACACTGCCGTTCTTGGAATGACACGAAGCGGAAAGACGTATTTCGTCTCCGAGGTTTTCCGTCAACTTCAGCGCGAAGGCATCCATACGATTTTCGTTGACCCCAAATCAGAAATCAAGGACCTCGGTCGAATCTGCAAAACACCGATGGAAGCATACGCTGCTCTGCTCTCCAAAACAAAGAACATCGTTTTCCACCCTCCAGCAGCGAAAGACGAGCGAGTCGCAGCATTGAACAAGTTGATGGATTTGATTTTCACACTCGCTAACAAGCCGGGGTTCAAGCGAATACGTCGCGTCATCGCCATTGATGAAATTCAAACGTTCGTTCGTAAGGGAAGCAACGACGCCATCGAACACCTGTATTTGGTGGGTGCTGGAAAGGGCATCGTTGGTATCGGCATGACACAGCGGCTTCAGTTGATGTCCGAGACGGTGTGGAGTCAGTCAGAAAATAAGGTCGTTTTCCGGATTGACGACCGTCCCGACTACCTCAAGGGAAGGAACCTTGAGCACTACGTTGAGCACGTTCCATTCTTCATGTCACCTGAATACCAATATTGGTATTACTACACTGCTGGAAACGGGACATGGCAGAAAGCCCGTCCCATCGGGTCAAAGCCCGCCAAAAAGAGCGGTAGGCCTAAAGCCCCGAAGCGTTTGCATCTGAAACGATGATTCTCATCACCGTCCCCCACGCAGGTTCCGGTGAAGGCCGGGATGACGGAGCCGTTCTGTTTCTCCCTCTCCTTGAGGAGAAACTGGAATCCATGGGCGAGGATTTCCATGTTATCATTGGAGACAACGCTCGTAGCATCCTTGATTTGAATCGAACTGCTGCTGCATCAAGTGAGTTCGCCGAAGAATTTTTCCAGATGTTAAAGCAAACGTCCGTTCATATTGATTTGCACTCATTCCCCGAGTTGGATGAAGAGACCGAGTTCGGCTACGACCTCGGAATCTGGTCACAACACCAGTTCGTTTTGTTCAGCATCCCTGAAGTCACAGATGAGTCCTTGTTGAAGGCACTTTTGAATCAGTTCGAGGAAAGCGGGGTGAAGACACTCGTTCAGGGAGCAGGGTTTGAGAATTACCTCACCAACGCAGCGTCCGTGCTGTTTGACACACCATCAGTCCTTATCGAGGTCAACGACGGTGACGGCTTGAATTATGAGATGATGGCTGCTGCCCTTGCGGAAGGGATTGTTGATTTCCTTGCTGGGCCAGAAATGCTTGATAGCGTTCAAAGTCCTGTCTGAGAAGTTGTAGTGCCCGTTCAATGACTTGAACACGAGTGGTGTATCGTCTTGTTGAGATGAGCATTTCAATGAATTCGTAGTCTTCAGGTGATAGTGTCACGCTGACCGGTATTTTTCGCACCCGGACAGCGTGCCTATTGCTCATCATCTGGGTGGAGTGGGGCAGTGGGTATGAAGGTTGCTTCCGTCAAAACGCATACGTTTGACCTACTTTTCAGGCATGCGTATCACATAGAAACACATTCCATCACATTTTCTTCATATACTCAATGTCGTTCCTCTCGTTTCACAGGTGGTCATGGTGGCACTTCAGGAGTTGGTAATTGTGAACCCAACCCGGAAGACTACGAAGCGCCGCCGCACCAACAAAAGGAAAGTGAAAAATATGGCACGAAGGAAAGTTTCCCGACGCAAGACGACTGCGCGCCGCAAGGCGCCTGCCCGCCGCAAGACGGCGCGCAAAACGACCACCCGCCGCCGCAAGGCGCCCGCCCGTCGCAAGACGACGAAGCGGAAGACGACCACCCGTCGTCGCAAGGCACCTGCTCGTCGCAAGACGACCCGTCGCAAGACGGCTCGTCGCAAGACGACCACGCGCCGTCGCAAGGCCCCAAAGCGCCGCACCACGCGCCGCAAGACGACCCGACGCCGCAAGTCCCCAAAGCGCCGCACCACGCGCCGCAAGACGACCCGACGCCGCAAGTCCCCCAAGCGCCGCACCACGCGCCGCAAGACGACTCGACGCCGCAAGTCCCCTGCCCGCCGACGCACCTCTCGCCGACGCACGACTCGCCGCCGACGCACCACCCGCAGTGGCTCCCTCAAAGGTGCCATGAAGTGGACGCGCACCAACCTGATGAAGTTCGAGGCTATGGCCGCCCTTGCTGGTGGTCTCGCAGTCTCCGCTGCTCTCCCCGGTCTGGCTCAGCGCACCATCTCCCGTCTCGGCATCTCCCTTGACTTGACCTCCGGCTACCGTGCTGGTGTTTCGAGTCTCGTGTTGGCCGGTCTCGGTGGCTACGCCCTCTCCACCTTCGGTGGCGTCAGCAACTCCACTGCCAGCCTCTTCACCGTGGCTGCCATGGTGCCTGCTGCTCTGAGCATCCTGAATCAGGCTGGCTTGTCCTTCCTGCCAACCATCCACGTCTCGGGCAACCCCTTGGCAAACGGCACCGCTGGTCTCTTCGGACTCCTCGGCAACGCCCCCTCAGTGATGGACGAACCAATGTTCGGTGGCTACCACGAAGGCATGCACGCTGGTGCTTCCATGCCTGTCATGGGTGCTGGCGACATGTTTGGCCTTGGTGGCAAGGAAATCAACCTCTTCTGAGGCGGTCACCTTGTATTCCCAACTGATGCGCAGCCTGAACAGGGAAGCAGCCTTTGGTCTTGACTACGGTCACCTCCTCTTGGGACTTGGCCTCATCGGGACCATGGGCTTCACTGGCTTGGGCCGTTCCGTGACGAATACGCTCAACACCGAGGTCGTTGCTGGCCTTGACGTCGGGCACATCGCTCTCGGACTCGGCGCTGCCAGCACCCTTGGGATTGGCTTCTACAAACGCTGAGTTCACCGACCTTTCCACCCGTGTTCTGCACGGGGGACAACGGGTGTCCTGCTTGAGCCTTGTCTCGGGCGGGGCGCCCAATGTCTTCGGTGGATTTATGTCCTGAAACGGTTTGGTTGTCACTATGCCCCGATACAATCCTCCCTCCGGTGGCGGAGACGTTGTCGATGATACAAGCCCACAATTGGGCGGTAACTTGGATACCAACGCACACTTCATCGACTTTGATGACGCCACGGGTTTGCGGGATAGCAACGGCAACGAACACTTGATTTTCCAACAAGTGTCAAGCGCAGCAAACTTCGTTGAAATCACAAACGCGGCGTCGGGAAGCCCTGTGGCAATTTCAGCAAATGGTTCTGACGGTAACATCTCGTTGAGACTCGAAGCCAAAGGCAGTGTCTTGCCTGTTCATGTCAATTCCAAATTCGAGGTCGCCAACGACGCTCTCGTTTATGGTGAGACCAGATTGGCAAAGGCATCGGTTGTTGAACTCAACACTGGCGGCGGAAACACCCCTTCATGGTTCAATCAAGGAGGTTCTTACCTTCATGTCACGGCTGGAAACGTAGCCCTGCCAAACATCAGCGCCAAGGGTGAGCAGTTTGTCATCTTGAATGACTCGGGAGGCCAGATTACCATTACCAAGGACGCCAGCGACACCATCGTTGGAACCACAACCGTCGACGACGGTAAAGCAGTCACTGTCGTTGCCGTCACCACTTCAAAGTGGTTCATCGTAGGTTGATGCCAATGCTACCGGCTATGATTGGGTGTGCTCAGCAAGGCTCTGGTCCAGCACCGCTGGGGCTTTCACTCAACGTAAGCAGCACCAATATCGCTGTGGACCTAAATTCTGTGCCACCTGACCAAAGTGGCACGGTAGATACAAATGCAGGAGACGCAGATTCCACTGCGACTGCGAGCGGAGGGGATGGCTCCTATTCGTTTGCTTGGACAGTCACGGAAACAGCAGATGATGGTGCCAATGGTAGCAGTTGTGCCATTCTCAGCGAAGGAACAAAAACCAACGCTCGATACAACACGGCCACGTTTCGTGTGACTGTTGGTGCCCAGTTAGCGGGGGTTCCTCCCGCACCAGTGAACCCACCTCCCAATTTCGGTCAGGCAACATATCGTCTGAGGTGCACCGTCACTGATGGAAACGGAGACACGGCCACGGCAGACTACACTGTCAATGTGGTGGCACAGTGATATTTGCTGTGATGAGCATCACATGCCACGACTCTTGAAATATTCCTCTCGCCGCATGGCTTCGGAGTTGGTCAGAATCAATTTCCCGTTTGCTCGCATGATACAGGACGAGCGGACATACGCTGCCAACGTCATACCGTTTTCCTCAGCAGCCTTTGTCAGAACGGAGATTTGCTCTTCATCGAACTTGACAGTGACTGCCTTCGTCTTTCGAGCCATTGTGTTGGGGCAGCCCCTCCGGTGGCATAAAGGTTGCCCGAAACACTCCCAGTCTGAAAAGGGAATCCCAAAACCAATCACCCCTTCATATACCGAAGGGGTATCCCAAGGTCAGCCCACAGGGCAACAAAACAAAGGAAGTGAAAAAAACATGGAACTACGACCATACTACGACCGACCAACGTCGGTCATCAGTGATTACCTGATGCGAATCGACCAAAAGGTCAAAGCGAACTATCCCCACTGGGGATTTGAAAACAAAGGCGTCTGGCCAAAGGGCGAATACGGAAAAGGTGTGCTTCGTGCAGACCAATTCTCCGTTCTCGGAACCTTCGGTCAGTGGCTCGTGCCCTCCTCGGGCAGCACCGGTGCCCCCAACAGCGTGACTGTGGACGGCTTCGGCTGGGCCCAGCGCGTGTTGGACTTCAAGACCCTCGAGGAGTTTTACTACGTCCTCATGGGCATCCAATACCCCGTGACGCCTCTCCTCGTGACCGAGCACCAGTGGCGAATCTCTGGTATCGAAACCCCTGTGGTTGACCAGCAGATTTTCGAGGTTCTCGAAGAGCCCTTCGTCTGGTATGAAGAGCCCATCGTCATCGAGCCTGAGAAGACCATCGTCTGTGCCCACCGTGTCGTCGGCGGCGCTGCTACCTACGGCAACAGCACCATCGCTGGCGCCGAGAAGTGGCGCGTCATCGGCTGTGTGGTCGGACAACATCACGAATTGATTCAGCAACGCCAATCCATCGGCGAATTGTCGTGAGGTCCCTTTCGGAGGACTCAACAGGAGGACGATGATATGGGAGCAATTGGTGGACTCGACGTTGCATACGGTGCTCAACTGCAAATCGTTCGCACGAACGTTTTGTTGGTTGAAGTCACTGCCAACAACGTCACCGAAAACGGCGGAAAAAATGTGCTTGAACTCGCACGGCAGGGTCTCCCTGCCATGCTGAAGCCGGACATGATTTACTGCACCGACGACGCTGACGCAGACATTGAAGACGTGGGCTGGAGCGCTGCGACTATCTTCCAAGACAGTCGCGACGTTGCCGGAACCTCGACGACTTTCACGACCGCTGACAACCACGGACTTGTCCGTGACATCCGTGAGGTTCCCCTTGCGGTTGGCAGCGTGACCCCCCAGCAAGCAACCACTGCCCTCGGCACTGTGGTCGGCTTCACTGGCGGCAAGTTCAACGTGGAAGCCATTCTCAGTGTCGGCGCAATCGAACTGACCACGATGGATGGTGCGAGCCCAGCGGCAACGCTGCTCAACCCATACACGCTGGCTGAGGGAGCCCCCAACACCTTCGCCGCCGGACCCAACACGGGTGTTGTGGCTGGTGTTGATGGCAACAACGTGTTCTCGCGAGCCATGGAGATGTCATTCGAGAACTCGCAAATCAACGCAACGATGGCTGCTGCTGGTGCACCCGGCGGCGGTGTCGGAACGCTTGATTTGTCGGGTGTCGGTGAACACATCACCGCTGGCTTTGCAGGAACCGGTGCCAACTTCGGCGCAGGCGACTTGGACACACTCAACAACGGAAACATCACGCTGGGCCAACTCAACGACGGCTCGGCTGGTGCTTCGACCAACTACGCTTGGGACGACATCGACGACGAATTGGCCAACAATGCGGCCATCATCAGCGTCGTGTCGCTCTGCCGCGTGGCCTGAGTGTGAACACGCACAGCAACCTTTCCACCCCTCTGGGGTGAACAACGACTCCACTGGGGCCAAGGCCCCGGTGAAGTCCCTTCCCAGTGTCAACTCGGCCCTGATGGGTGCCGCACATTGGCGCAGTCTGTCTTTCGGCAGGCTTATACCAATGAGTGGGATACCACCCATCAGGTCCGAGAGGGCCAACACCGCAAAGACAGAAAAAAGGTGATGCAATATGGCAAACAACAACCAAGGAGTCCGCTCAGGGAACGTATTCGGTTCCCCCTTTGGGCAAGGACACGGAAACAATGGCGATGGAGTGGCCCTCAAACCGGGCTTCCTCCTGAAAATCAGGGACCGCTTCGTGATGGTCGAGAGTGTGGAGGCGCTTACCGTCGACCTCTTCTTCACCGACACCCACAGTGTTACAGTGTCCTCGAGTCAAATTACGGACGCTGCGCTGGTCCGCTATGGACAGAATTCCATGACGGCAGCCATGTTCCCCAACGGGTCTCCCGCAACGGGCAGCACCACCAGCACGGTGCTTTCCCCGAATTACGACTCTGGCCACATCAAATTCGATGACCTTGAGCCCTTCTTCGGACACCTGTATCAGTTGTGCCCGACCATCCCACTTCAACCAAAGTGTCTCGATTTGACCAACGGCGAGTGGTTGGTTGCCAGCACAGCAACTGACCCCGGCCTGCCCCCGTCTGACGAAGACGCTGACCAGTCGATTCCCATCGGATTCCGTGGCACAACCACCGGTCTCATTTCACCCAAAATGTATTTGCGTCACCCATCGGGCGTCCCTAAATATGTCCTTGACGAGGCTCCAGAGACTGAATCTGGCTCCGCCTCGACCTCTTCCCTTTTGGGCCTTTCAGGATTTATCGACGGACAGATTTCCTCGTGCGACGACCCGAACTGGGAATACAGCATTTGGATTGAGCATGGTGAGAACAACCTCCCCACCTTCCGCCTTGTCAACGACTCGGAAGAATACATCGTGGACGGTCGCATTCGCCTCATTGGTTGGAAATACCGAATCGTTGAACTCTCAATGGCTCAACTCCAAGAAATCAAGGCTCGCACGGGCGGACGACTTTCGTTCAAAATCATCAACCCAGCGGGTATCCCGACTTCTGGCAGTCTGCTTGCGGAATATTTCCCCAAGTGATGGGGGGATAAATCGTGGCTGACGAATTCACCTTTATCGGAAGCGTTTCTGACAGCGCACCGAAGTCCGGGCAAAAAGGTCGTGTAGACCGCCGGATGGTCCGTGAAGCCGTTGAGAACCTGTCTCTCAGCACGGGAGACGAGTTTGTCCTTGTCGACGCAAAAGAGCGTGGCGACCTTTACGAAGTGCGAGTTGTCTCCGACAACCCATACCTCGAGGTCTACATCGAATTGGATGACTACCGTAATGAAAACACCTGTGCTGCTGAATTGTTGGCTCAACCAAACACAGGGAGGCTCCTGTCGAATTTTCAGGTCATTGACGGAGGGAGTCCTTCGCGTGGATACACGCTGCTGTATAACCCTGACATCCCCGAGGACTATCAGGGGCGAATCCGCATTGTATTACGCAACCGCATCCGTCCAAACAATGACGTTTTTGGAAACCCAACCGGGGGAAGTGGCTCGTATCGTTCACGAGGTGACTTGGCGACCCCAACAAACCTTGGTTTTAGCGGTGGCGCTGTGGTTCCCCATAACTTCTCCCGTTCAAGCAAACGCGCCCTAACCGCTGTGGCGCACCATGCTGTGGCCTCGGAGGCATTCAACAACGTTCCGGGGGCACTCAACATGACGTTCCTTGATGCAGGTGGTAGCAGGGTAAAGCGAGGGGCTCTTCACCCATACGTTGGAAGTGCGGGATTACCGGTTCTGAACACGTTGAACATCATTACGGTAGACCCCAGTGCCCCGATGCCAGAAACACTTCACATTTTTTTTGATGAACTCACCGGGTTCGGAATCGACGAATACGTCTGGCCGCGCGATACACGACAGGACATTTACTTCGTCGATATTGGAGGGAAAACCATCACTGCTGGCGCTGGTCTGCAAGTGGGACAGCGCATTTGGTTCAAGGACAGGAACAACATCTACTTCGCTGGTGAGGTGACCGCAGTCGCAGACTCCCAAACCTTGCCGACACGTTTTGCAGCAAACGGGGGCTCAGCATACACTGGCGTCTGCAAAGTGACGGTTGCTCCGGGTCTTGCATCACCGCCACCAACGATGGTGTTTCAAAACTATGACCCGACAAACACCACAGCCGGTCCGACTGACACGAATAACAACGGAACTTCCTTCGGCAACCTCACAACGCCTGCTGACAACAATCCGACTGTTCAGATTTATAGTGCAGAAGTCCGTCGGCTGAAGCGGGTTTCCTTTGATGGGTGATGAAAATGGCGTATAAACATCCGTTGCTTCGACTTGCTGACCGAGACATCCTGTGGGCCGCTCTTTCTGGAGCAGTTATTATCCCAATGGTCCTTGAAGGCACGAGCAATTTCATCGGGCGAAACTACCGACGCATCCTATACGGTGATGCGGCTCTCGGCAACCTTGGCCGTGCCTATGCTCCATCCCCCGATGAGGGGCAATACAAGGGTGATTTTTACAGGGACACCCAGCACTTGAACGCTGCACCCATCCGAAACCCTTCCCTGTATGTTGACACCCGTTTCAAGACTCCAACAAAACCAACCCCACAAGCCTATGAGTCAGCGTTCTTTGACAAGACCGGAACGGCCCCTATGCGTCAACGATACGGAGAGCAACCGATTGCGAAGCCAGCACCGTCCTCTCTTGTTGACCTCCACACTGGGGCTTCTGTCTTCGCCGGTCTGTCAGGCGTTCAGAAGTTGTGGAGGGGACGTGTTTGAGCCGCCACTCAAACTACATGGTCCGCTCACAAATACGCTCCATAGATGCGAATGCATCTCGCTTGAAAGACATCGTCGGCCCTGAAACCAAAGTGGATGAGTGGGCACAAACATACGTTGCTACGGCAGATGACCGATTGAACGCCGTTCACGACTACCTGACATATCGTCAGATGAGTGGCCTTGGTGCCCTCAATGCTCCTCAAGTCGGTGCCATCGGTGCCGGTGGAGCGCTTCTTGGTCTCATCCTCATCATGGCAGCCCCCTCCCTTTCCACTCGACTGAACACCTACACCCTGAAGAAAGCAGCACTTGCTGCTGGGATTGGTGCGCTTGTGTTCGGTGGTGGGGCTGGCGGATATTACCTCTACCAGCAAAGCAACGACCCCTTTAGGAGTGATAACTGATGGTGAAATTTATTGGAACGATTATCCCGACCGCATCGGAACTTGACCGTTTCGTGGATGAACACCCCATCGTCTCTCTTTGTGGTGCTGTCGCCTTGTATTATGCTGGCACCAGTCTCATCAAAGCACTCACTGCCCCCAAAGGCTCTTCTCCGTATTCCGCATCCTACACCAATGGCGTGGCCAACATGGGAATCGCAGCAGAAGGACCTGAAGCATGGCTAAAGCATGAGAAGGCTTCCTCTCTCGCTCACCTGTCCAAGTCTCAAAAAGAGAAATTGGAGAAAATCCAGACGGAATTGAAAGCCGCCTCGAAAATGCACTCCGGTCAAGCCGACCGCCTGAAGGAACTCGGAGGCCTCGGCGCTTCCACCTCCACGACCACATCGACCAGTGCCTCCCACGCCATGATGCCCAAGGAAGCCGCTCCTACGCTTCTGGAGCGCACTGGAGCCTCCTCTGGTATGTTTGGCCGCATGAGGTCCACTCCGCCTTCTCTACGACGCCGTATCGCACAGAGCGTCGGTCTCGGTTCTGCTCCTTCCCACTTCACTGGGAAACAGCAATTCGGAGCAAAGCGAGAAGAAATCAAACTCGAGGGTGCAGTCGCTAACCTGTATTCGATGGATGGCTTCGTCCCTGAGACCGCAGAAGACATGGTGGTGATTTGAATGGGGTATTTTGACCACGGCCACGACTATCTCGAGGAAAGAGACATGGTTTCTTTCTACGGGCTCTTGGCCATCTTGCTTGTTGCTTGGGGAGCCAACGCTTATGTCACGTTTAATAACTCAAATGACTTCTACGAGCACGCCCACAGGGTCTCATCCTCCGGTGAAGAAACCGGAACACCTTTCAGGCACCGAGCGTATTCTGAGGGCTATTTGGGAGGTTTCTGGTGATGGCTCTCTCAGTCACTCAGGTGCTCACGCTTAGCGTCACCGCCGCTTGCCTTGGCCTATCCGCTTACCACTTCAAGGGAGGGCGCAGGGGTCTCGCAGTGGCGTTCCTTGGATACAGTGCTGCCCACACCGGGATGTTTTTGGTAGAAAGGAATCAAAAGTGAGGTGGGAGCGTGGGACACGACGACATGCACCGTAAGACCACACGGTTCAGCCCGCACGCTCATGACCCGATGTCAAGGACGTGGGCAGATGATTTCAACAGTCTCGCTCTCGACAACCGATATGAGAAGAGCGCTGCGCCATTCTCGAAGCGTCGAGGTGGAGTGTATCAAGGCGTAGACATGTCAGCCAGTGGTTTCTTTGGCCCGTTAGCCCCACCCGACAAACCAACACCGGTTGAGCAGGTCAGGGAAAAGGTCAGCGAGAACGCTGGCGCTGTGGCCAAAACAGTGGTAAATCTGACGATTTTAATCGGTCTGCCTTTGCTGGCATACCGCTACGCAAAAAAGCGTGCTTGAATCAGGCTTCGGGGTCTGCCAAGCCAGCGGAGGCAGCAGACAACGCCTTGACTTGAGCGACCAAAATGTCGAGTCGCTCTTCGAGTTCGTAGTTGCTGACTTGCTGGGACAAGGTGAATTCGAGTCCTTTGTAGTTCATGCTCACGCTGATGTTCGTTTCTTTGATTTCTTTTGCCATCTCAATCAATCCTTTTTCTTTTTGTTTTTGCTGAATCGGGGGAGGCGCTTCTCTTCTTTTGTCGGGACATAGGTGAACTCACTTTCTGTTCCTTGGGATGCCTTTCCACCCTCCTCATGATTACGCACCTTACGCGTGGACTTATACCTTTTGTTCCGGAGAGCCGTTTTCTTGTCGTATTTCTCATCATGCGCTCGCAGTCCGACCGCCTGCTCGTTGGAGAACCGAATCTTGCGCTTGGTCTCCTTCGATTGGTCCATCGGGCGTGCAAAGCCCATCACTTCGTCCCACGGGTTGCCCAAACAGGGGTTGGTGGCGACAACATGCCGCCAGTCGCAGGACATGCATCGGACAACCGTAATGTGTGCCCAAGGCTGCGTGTCCCCACGCGTGGACGTGCGTGCGATTTCCACTGAACCAATTTCGTGGAAAATACGGATGTCGGTGTGCCCACACATTTGCCCGGTTTCTTTGTCCAGAATGTTGGGACAGAACATCGGCTTCTTCTTCTCAGGGTCATCAAACAGTTGTTCTCCTTCAAGGTCGATTTTGTTCGCAGCGATGTCGCTGCAAATCGGGCACCGCTTTTTGACCTCCCATTCGTTTGCTTTGATTCGTTCGTCTTTTGCCATGTTACCAACCTCAAATATCATCTGTCAGTGGTCCTGATTCCACATGCTGACTCGCCATGGACGACATCATGACTTCAAGCCATGCAGACATTGAGAGGTAGGCGAGTGTCTTCGTAGCGCCACTGAAGGAGAAAGCAACCCCGCCCTCCCCGCCCATCGCAATCATGACATCCTCGACCCCGGCTTCTTGGAGACGAGCACGACAGTCGTCAATGATGGCCATGGCTTTTTCATTCGACATTCAACATCGCCTCCTTGATGGCAGTGCGAAGAGAACGGACGTTGTCTTTGCCTTTGTCTGCAATTTCGTCAAAGCAGTGGTATTTCCATCGGGCAAGGAACACTTTGATTTTTGGAGTGTGTTCCAGCGGGGCCTCCAGCCATTCTTCGAGGTGCTCTTCAAGGTGAGTGCACTGAGCCTCTCGGAAGGGAACCCAGCAACGATGACACATGACAGTCGGACGGTCAAGCAAACGGTATCGGAGTTCAATTTCCTCCTCTCCGGTTTCCTCTTCAAAGTCGTCAACGTATTCTTCGTATTCTTCCGATGTGACGATTTCGTATTCCTCATAAGTGGCTTTCTCGAGGATGTGTGAGCGAGTCACTGACCCACATGCTTTGCAGTTCCCTGTTGGACCTTTGACTTCCGGGCGGCTTACGACCTTCATGCTGCACGCTCTTGACGTTGTGGTCATAAAGCATCCCATGTTCAGAAACACTCAAGAGCAAGAGCACCCTGCATTGTCATCATGGCAGGAGAACCCATAAGCGTCAAGCGCAAAGGACCCAGTTCGGGTGGGGCTGACAATTACCCCCTCGAAGGCGTGGTTGATTCTGATTCCGCTTACGCCAAATTGAAGACCGTAGATAGTGGCGTTGAGAAGTTCCCATCACTGCGCAGTGCAGGAGGGACTGAATACGGCTTCGTGTCGATGACCATCACGAACACCGCACGTTCTCTTGACGACTATTATTCCGACGCCTATGCAAGCGGGACCAACAATCAAATCATCCCGATTGTCGCGCAACGTAGCATCACGCTCAGCGCAGATTCTGGAAACGGGCAAGTCATTCGGGTAGGAAATTCAGCGACTTCAGCAACCGTCGGCTTCCCAATTGCGGCAGGTGGTTCGCTGACCCTTGAAATCACACGTGGTTCATCCATTTTCTTGTGTGCAGCCAGTGGCAGTCAGACCCTTCATTGGATTGCGGTTTGAGCCGCTTCCTTTAAGCCCACTTGTCAAACGGGCCCTTCTGAGAAACATGAGTCAACCCACCGACGCGAAGCAGCAAAAGCAGCAAACCGCCCAAGAAGTGAACATCAGCATCGGCAAATTTGTCGCTGAACTCGTTCGCTCAACACTTGGACCAAAGGGGATGGACAAGCAGTTGGTCGATGCCACTGGCCGAACCGTCATCACCAATGATGGTGCAACCATCCTGAAAGAAACGAACTTCACGCACGCCACTGCAAAAATGATGGTGGAAGTCGCACGCACGCAGGAAGAAGAGTGCTACGACGGAACCACATCAGCCATTGTCAAGACCGGAGAACTGCTGAAGCAAGCGGAAGACCTTCTCGCAAAGCGAGTCCACCCAACAACCATCGTCAATGGATACCAAATCGCCCTTGCTAAGTGCCAAGAAATCATCGAGGACCTGACCATCCCTGCTGACGAATATTTCTTGGACATCGCTATGACCGCCATGACAGGGAAAACCGCAGAAGTGGAACGAGAACATCTGGCTGAACTGTGCGTGAAGGCAACCGAGCAGGCTGCACCGGGTTCCATCAATGTCCTTTCTCGCTACGGTTCTCCCGTTTCGGAGTCCTATGCTCCTGACGGCATTCTCGTCGGTCAAATGAAAATGCACAGCGCCATGCCTTCCAGCCTTGACAATGCGCGCATCGCTCTCATTGAAGGTGCTCTTGACCTACCTGCCATGGCGAAGGGGACCAACCTCCAATTCAACAGTGCAGAAGAAGCCGAAGCCTTCCGTCAGCGCCAGCGCACTCTCATCGCCAACATGGCTGAACACATCGCCAACCTTGGAACGAACGTTATTCTGACAATGAAGGACATTCACCCGACCCTTGCTGAAATTTTCGCTCGCAACGGCATCATCGCCTGTCGCCGCTGTTCCGCCTCCAACCTTGAGGCCATCTCTGATGCGACCAACGCTCTCATCGTGGCAGAACTCGAAGACCTTGAGTCTGACGACCTCGGAACATGCGAGGCCATTGAAGAGGTCGAGTCCACCAACGGACAGCGCGGTTTCTTTTTGCTACGAGGAACACCAAACAAGAACGCTGTTTCCATCGTGGTCCAAGCCCCTACCCAGCAGGCATCCCAAGAAATCGCTCGTGCCATGGATGATGCAATCGGTGTCGTTCACGTTGCTCGCAAAGAGGGCAAGGTTCTGGCGGGCGGAGGAGCATCTCAAGTTGAGTTGGCTATTCGCCTGCGTGAATTCGCTACGAGCGTCGGTGGACTTGAGTCCCTCGCAGTCGAAGCATTCGCAGATGCACTGGAAATCATCCCCCTGACCCTTGCCGAGAACAGCGGGCAGATGCAGCCTATCGCCACCCTTCGAGAACTTCGCAAGGCACACGCAGAGGGCAACAAGACCGCAGGCCTCAACGTCTACACTGGGGAGGTCGTCGACATGGCAGCAGAAAAGGTCGTGGAGCCGATGAAGGTCGTTCTACGCGCTCTTGAGTCTGCTACGTCCACGGCGTCCATGCTCTTGCGTATTGACAACATCATCATCGCCCGTGAACCGGACGAATTCGGAGAGTGAGCAAATGACGAATCAAGTCTGTGTCAAGTTGGTGAAGTCTGTCCGTGGTCTTCAAGAGGCGCGAGACTGGGAAATGACACTCCCCGATGAGTGGTTCAGCACGAAGGAATACAATTTCGATGGGAACGGCATTACCATCGAGAAAAGTCCGAAATACGACCTCTTTTGGTTTCCCAAATCCCTCAAAACTGCCATGAAGTTGTTTGAAGTGATGGAGGGGAATCTCAGTTCTGACTCAATGAAGGATGTTCAGGTTATCCTCAAAACCTACAAGGTGAATTGAATGAATGTGAAACAAATACAGGAAGGTATCCGGGCCCTGCGAGGTTCCGAGGCAAGGTTTCTGGTGATTGTGGAGGGCCCCGAAGGGGTTGAACTCTTCACGCATGAACCAGCAGACCGGATTGAAATGCTTGGACTTTTGGAGGTGGCACGAATTGGTTGTCAGTCCTGACATCATTGGGAACAACCCGCTCCTGAACACCCTTTTGGGTGAAGTCAGTGACGAAGAGCAGGACTACCGGGACCAGTTGCGAGAGAGCGAGTTGCGATTGCTTGGAACCATGTTGTTCCAATCAATTTTGCTTGCGTTTTGTATTCTGCTGTATGTGAACTGGACATGGAGCCACTTCAACACTGCATACGAGAGCGCTATTTTCTACGGGTTCGCTGGGTTTTCAGTCCAAGCAGCGTTCTATTTCATCTACCGAGCGATGTTTGAGGATTCCTCCCAGCACCGCCGACAACTCAAGCGAATGCGGAACTCCAACCGACGCCGCATGGCACAATTGAAGTTCGAGCAGGAAAAGGCACAACTTGAGGTGGTTCTTGGACAACAGATGGCCATGTATCAGGGAAACCTCTCAGCAGCGATGGCAGACAATGTCATCACCCCAACAGAATCTCAGCAACTGATGGGAAACTTGGAAGGGATTCAGCAGGTGATGGCGCAGATTCAGGCATTACAAAGCCAATCAGCACCGCAAGCACCCCTGACCCCGGAGCAGTTCGGAATCGACCGGCACCGAATCATGGGAATCCCGATAGGCCCGAAACTGACGCTGAACTCCCCTATCCCGACTACGCAACCCTCCGCTCCATCATCCGCGACGAGTTCGCTCGACTTGACACCAAGCGGGACCGAGCCGATGACCGAAGCAGCGGAGTGAGATGCGGTGCACCAACGGCCTCTGGGGGCACATGCAAGCGCATGGTCCGTGGAGACCAACGGTGTTATCAACACCGATGATTGTGGAATGAACAGCAGGGGAGAGTGAAATGGGCATCATTTTCAACGACAGTCAGGACGCTCAAGTGGAATCCCTGATGAAAAACACGCACTTGGGGACAACATGGGCGATGCGATACCTGCGCATCAAATACGCCTTCTGGTCCCTGATTCTCACAGGCACTGGCGTGGTCGTGACAGCGGTCACCGACTACGCCATCTACAAGGCATCGGGTCACGCTGGTATCATCGGATGGATTCTGGGGTGATTGATTGGTCGACCCCATCTCAACCAGCGCAATTGTTGTTGCTCACGGTTTCTGGCGGTTTTTTGACAAGGCAGGGACATACGTCACGCACAACATTGGTGTGTATGGTTTCAGCGAGACGGGGAAGTCAACCCTCGACCGCCAATTGATGACAGAAGGAAAGGTTCGCCCGTTGGGGGAAAATGAGAGGACGCATCACCGGCGCTCTTGGCTGACCAGAAACCACAAAATGCCGACAAAGCAAATCCACAGGGTCCGTTCAGATGGCCTCCACAAAACGGTCGTTTCAAGGGACATTGGTGGGCACAAGGAATATTTCCCCATGTGGTTGCGAGACATGTATCAGCGTCGAATCAAAACGCTCATCATCATGATTGACCACCGTCATCTCCTCAATCCAGACGACACATCGAATCAATTGGCTCTCGGATACATCGTGGAGTCCCTCATGACAGGAAAGAAACCACGGGGAATCGGTCTCATTCGGCGCTTCAAGGCGCGAAAGTGGCGTCCTTCACGCATCATTATTCTCGCAAACAAGGCTGACGAATGGATGGATGAACAGGGTTATTCTCAATGGGAGCGGGGTTTGATTTCAGAACACCCGATTTTCGCTCCTTTCAAGGAACACCTTTACCAACTCCAAGAAATGCGCATCCCGGCAAGGGTGGACGCTGTATCGGCCATGGTTGGCTGGAACGTGGAAGACGCGATAATGAAAGGGATGAGTGACCTATGAACAACTACCAAGAGGAACGAATGAAAGAACTGTTTGGCACCTTGCCACAGAACCGAAACATGGACTGGGATGCGGTGACGCCTGTCATCGACTTTGAGTTTAGCCGACACGCCGACCCCGTGCGTGCGCGAAAGAAAAACATCAAGCGCGCTGTCAAGACGCTGAAGCCAGTGAAGCGAACCATTGGGTTCTTCGGCTACAAGCACAACAAACCATACCAGTGCGTCGTCACTGGGGTGGATTGTCGCAATCAAGACTACGGGGACCTTAAGCGAGAATACCTTCTCGACGACCGTGGCCGAACAATCCAGTTCACACCATGGACCGGTGTCATCCCGGGGCGTGGACGACCAATGTCGGGAACGTATTGCCCACAAGCACTTCAGTTGTTCAAATTGCTCAGTGAGTGGATGGAGCAAGAAGAAAGGGAAAACGAGCGCGGCTTTTTCCGTCAGATGAGGAAGAAGGGGGTTTCGTTCATCCCCATCAAGAAACCCGCAGAAAAGCCGCAAACACCCCTTGCCTCCAAGTGGGGAGAAGCCTTCATTGAAGCCGAGAAGGATGGGATTCCCATCGTGCGTGTCCCAGACTCGGTCGGGCGAAACCGCATTTCGATGTTGATTTTCGATTACGACTACATCAATGGCGTCGGGACAGACGGACGTCCCTACGGCCATGCGGAAACCATCAATGAATACATGGAGCAAGAACAAAGCCAAGAGCAGATGTTTGACGCTGCCTTTGACACAGCGATGAGGGAGGCATATCAATGAGGAATGTTCAAGTCCATGACATACGTGCGTTAGGTAGGAGCGAATGAAAATGGGACTCTTTGGAAACTCGAATAACTCACAATCTCTGATGCCGAATGGCCTCGGACAAGTTGCGGCTGCTGCCAATCAATCAGGTTTGACGGCTATGGCCGGACAGGCTGCGATGAGTCAGGTCGACAGCATGACCAACGGAATGAACAACGAGGACCAAGTGGCGCTGTTTTACCACTTGATGGCAGCACATCCGAATCAAGTTGCCCTTTTCTTCCTCTCATACCCCAATTTCATGACGGAATTCGCTAACCTCATCGCCCTTGTTGTGCGGAAGGAAATGTATTCTCTCTTCAAGAGCGGAGCCATTGTCTCATCAAGCGAGCGAGGTGGGGCACTCACCGTGAACGCTGAAGCAGCAACGGAATATTCCTCCATCACGCAGGAGAACATCGACATGCAGGTGTCAAAGGTCGTCCCAACCCAAGAAATGCAGATGGCTGTCTCTCAGGCAGACATGCAAGCCATGCAGTTGATGGGTGGACACCAACAGAACATGATGCAGCAGCAGATGCAGCAACAAATGATGCAACAGCAGATGATGCAACAGCAACAGATGATGCAGCCACAACGGGCGGGGATGGGTGCAGCGTTGGGTGGTTTCGGCTCTTCTCTCATCCGTGGAACCCTCGGCCTCCCCCCTGCGCAGAACCAAATGCAGCCCGGTATGATGCCACAGCAACCGGGGAACCCTCAAGCCGGACGCTTTGGGCACATGGGACAAAACGCTTAATTTGACTGCCTACCTCCAAGGTGTCAGGGCGGCCTGACATGAAACTCCTGAGCATTCGGAATATCGTCATCGCAGCAGCACTGATTGGTGTCGCAAACACCGTTTTTGGACCGAAATACGTTCCCGGGCAATACGGTGAGCGAGACCGTATTTCTTTTTCCACTGAAATATGGCCCGGGTATGGCACCGAGATGAGCCTTTCGACCTACCGATACCTCACGCAGCGCTGGCCCCAATACACGGCTTCCTCTTCCTCCATCCGTGAATACGTTGACCGGGCGATGTTGAATTACCAATACGGATACACGTTCGCAAACGGAGATGCTTTGGAGAATGCCATCAACGAAGCAGTGTATTACAACCGTAAAGTCGACTTGACATGGCCAATCCCAAAGGCGTGATTTGATGTCAAGCAGGCGCACGGTGCTCATCCTTGCGGTTGCTTTGCTGTTCGTTTCCCAGACACGGAATGTCGCTGCGGCGATACCGACCATCCAATACCAAACGGGTCGCTATGGGCGCCGTAGTGAAGTCCCGCACCCACCAACATTGTGGAGGGACGAGGGCGTCACAAGCGAATATTCGGACGTGACTGACATCGACACGTTCGTTCAGCGCGCCATGGCACTCCCATATTTTTCTGGTGCGGACAAAATATTACACCGTCAAGCCCTCGAACGCATGGCAAGGGCATACAAATACGGCACCTATTACGAGGACGGCAGCGCCTTCTTTGCTGAATATTCTTACCTTCGCTGGAATCTGAATACCCGCAGAGGTGAAGCAATATTTCAATACGCACTGACCGAGATGCCCATGCCAGTATTCGACTTGTCAACGAAACGGTTAATTTGATGGATGGCATGCGAGGACCATGAGCAGCGCACGCAACGTCCAATTTGAACGGGCACGAGCGTTCGGTTCGATGGGAAACAACGGTCTCGGATTCGTTGACCTCCCCATCATCAACATCCGTTCTCCCCGCCAACAGAAATTACTTCTTGGAGCAACCTTGGTCTACGCTGGCCTTGGTTTCCCCGGGGCAGAAAATGTTGTCAAGGAACTCAAGAGGACGCTCAAGTTCCGTAAAGTCGCAACAGCAAAGGGTGCTACAACAGTTGCCGGGTTGTATATCATCACGCTTGGGGTGCTGAATGCATGAGCCGGGACATGTCAAAGGTCAAAGCACACACAGTCAAATCATCAACATACAAAATGCCGGAGAGTGAAGGAATGATGGGAAACGTCCACCAAGCAGCACAACTCGCTAACGCTCTCAGTGGCGTGTCCCCAGCACTCAAAAAGGTCGGAAAAGTCACGCACTACGCTTCATTCGGCGTAGGAACAGGTGTTTTAGGCTTCGCCGTTGGAAAAGCACTGGGAGACAACAGTTTCAGAGCGCTGTTCAGCATGTCGTATTTGGGCACTGCTGGAGGCATGATGTTGCTTTCATACCTGACAAGGAAGTGGAACGAATGAAGCGAGCAGAATTCAATGCACAATTGGCTCACGTTCACAAGGCTCGGAACCGACAGCGAGCCATCCGAAACCAAATCTCAGCAATCAGTGGGCCACCCACTTATGTTCGCCAGATGGCAAACGAGAGCATCAAGAAGGCCCGATTCAACGCCATGGGTGCAATCGACTTTGGAAACGACAGGGCACGACGCCTGCAATACGAAACAGCGCGCAATATCGCAAATGATGTGGACATCTCCAACCAGTTCATGACACGAACATCCAGCGTGTTTGATGACCCGACCATCGTTAAGGGTGGGGACGGTCTGGATGACGATTGGTCTCTTTCAGTGAGGGACTGGGAATCAGATGCCACCCCTACGAACACAGGGGAAATCAAAGGCACGGAACTGTATTTGCAGGTTGAAAAGGACCTTGGTCCCAAGGCTTCCAAGGCCAAGGTCCACGCAGAATACAAAAGCAGGTTCAAGACGAGATACGGTAGGAGCGCACGTCCATTCGAGGAATCCACAATGATGGTTTCCCACATCCCCGATAACCTCGACCAAGCAGACAGGGAGACCTTTACCAAAACCAAGCAATTAGCCGAAGTTCAGGACGGCATCACGAAATTGGACAAATCCTTGGTAGTCATCAACGAGCAAATCAAGGAGCAGGAGGAAATACTCATCGCAAAGAAGCAGGAACTTGATGCTGCGAGGAAGAATCTCAACTACGCTCGACACTTGCAGAAAACCAAGCCCGAGGCACTGGAACCCGGTGCGATTGGTGGCCTCTCTCTGTTGGTGACTGTGTTGCAGACTGATTACAACCAAAAATCTGTTCTTCTCAATGGTGACAGCAATTCACAGGGACTTCGCAACATGGCCATTAACGTCCGAAAAGGAATCAGCGCACTTCATGCTCAGCGCAGTAAATTGATGGGCGAACTCGGCGTGTCTGAACCAGCCCCACGGAGCATCGTCGGTTCAGCCGTGCGCACGACCGGGACTTATGCCATCCCGGCTGCTGTGGTCGCCTATTTGTTGGCCATGCGATATTTCACAAAGCAGCGTGGCACCCGTCGTGGCCGTGGCAATAATCCACTGGACATTTTCGCTTAACGGTCTTTCCAAGCCCGGATGATTGAGCGGACCTTTGACTGTGAGATGTTCATGTCCCGTGCTATCTCAGGGACAGCGACTTCTCTTTCATACATGCCCATCACTCGCTCGACGATTGGATAGTGTTCTGGGTGTTGGACCACGCTTCCGTTCTCTCGCGTGAGCCCGTAGGGGAGGCGACCGCCTTTTCGGTGCCTCATGCCCTCCCGTGTTTTGAGCGACATAACGTCCGTGAAATAGGTCCAACTCGAAATAATGTCAAAAGCCCTCTCCAACGTCCGTTTGTCGTGTATTTTGGGCAAAAAGTGACTGGTCTGAACCACGTGCACCACAATTCCATGATTTTCCAAGTGCGTGAGTTCCTCTTTTGCTTGCTCAAGTCGCCCATGCCAGCGGCTCAAATTTATCAAAATGACATCCGTCAGGCGGTTCGTTTTGTGCGTGGCGTATTCCACCATCATGTTCCAGTCCTCTGGCTCGTCCCATCCGTCAGAAAAAACCACTGGTTTCGTCCAGCCAAGTTTCAACGCATACTCCTGTGCGATAGGTAGGAAGAAGTCAATCGGTGTCGACTTGTTGGTGTTATGCAGATATATCGCTTTCATCAAACCACCTTGAACCTCCAAAACCAAAAGAGCGCTGTCATGGCAAACATGGCCCCGATGATGGAGATTGTAGCGTTTGAGGCAAAGAAGCCCCAGACAGAAGCGTATGGCTGCCACCACGCATGTCCCTCGGTTGTAGCGATAAGGGAAATCATCAGGCTGAGGCAACCAACACTGAACAGGAACTGGCGGAATGCCATCCAGTCAAAGCCGAGCCACTCATCCCAAAACAGCATTCATATCACTCAAAGAATTCCTTCTGACAGGCGGCCTTGTAGTCGCACAGTTTGTTGCAGTGCTTGTATTTGCTCGGGTCAGGGTTCGGATACGGGACAAACCCTTCGTAGTTGTTCAAAACGTCCGTTTGCTGAACGAAGTTGTAGATGAGGTCTTCCAATTTTGCGTATTGGGTAGCACCTCGCTTCGTGCGGTAGTGCTCCAGCCTTGTCGAGGGTGCATCCTTTGCTGATGCCTTTGGGATGACCATGTAGGAAAAGTCGAGGTCCTTGCCCACGGCGTAGCCGTATGCGGTTGCTTGGAGTTGTGAACTCGCCTTGGTTTCGCTCCACTGACCCATCCAATGGGTCGAGGCTGTTTTCAGGTCAGCAAGGCGCGCTACGTCGCTGTCGAGGTCGATGACCCAGTCAATTTTGCCACGAATGAACACACCGAGGTCACCATGGACAGGGTGGATGACACGGCGCATCACGTCCAGTTCTGTCTCAATGACTGAGGTGGGGTCAAAGTCTGGGACAGCGCCTCGCTCGGCAGCATCAAAATAAATTTTGAACCAGCGCTCCACCTCGTTGAAGTGGTAGGAATATCGGCTGGGAGCGATTTCGTTGTCCTTTGAGTCGAAGAGTTCTCCTCCACGTTCGATTTCCTCATTCCAAACCTCCTCCATTTTCAGGACGTAATAGTCGTAGTCCGGGGTCTTCCCCATGTTGAGGTCTTTATTGAGGAGTTCAACACCAAAGTGAACAGCCGTTCCCTGCGGGAAGAACACCTTGTTCTTACGGGGTAGACGCTTGATGTAGTGGAACCAGAAGGCAGCAGGACACTTGAGCCAAACATTCAGTTTGCTCGGTGAGATGTGGTTGTTTTGCCACCGCTTCCCGTTTGAGCGAATGCTCTCATTCGTCGTCATAGGGAGCCACCACGATGTCCCCTGCGTTCCAAAGTCCAGCAGCATCGGTCATTTTCTTGTAGCCACCGAGCCACCCTTGCACTTCTGCCTTGTCGTTCCCAATGAAAAGGACCCTGACGGCGTCCATGTCACTTTTGTCAATCACCACGTATTTCATGAACCGTCCCTTCTGCAACGTGGTCTTAAACGTTTAGGATGGTGGCTGCGAACTGAAGGACGATGGCCACACCGAACATGGCCTGTGTGATTTTCCAGCGCCGGTCTATTTTCTCCGCTGCCTCTTTTGCTTGCTCCTTGATTTGGCTGAATGCAAGGGCGATAATCGCCTTGTCATCCACAGGGATGTCGAGGTTGACTCGGACAGTGAAGTCCTTCCCTTCTGTGCGTATCGTTTCTGCTGCACCGGAGACAACGCTGTCTCCAAAATCCTTCAGAACATCACTGATTCCCATATTGACCAGCCAGTTCTCGCTTGATGATAGGGATGGTCGCTGCGATTGACCCTTCGTGCTTCACTTCGTCCTCAAGTTGATGAACGAGCCACGATGCAACGTTCTTCCAATACCCGAGCCACCATTCAGCATCTGCCCTTTCTCCTTCTGTCACTTTCGTATTTACCATTGGTATCCCTCTTGTTCTTTCAATTCGTTTCGTATGTCCCGATGCTCCTCGAGCATTGAGCGCAGGTCGGCCTTTTCCTCAGAAATTTTTTCTTTGAGGTCAGCGAACTGTTCCAGAAGCCTGCTGATGAGGTCCTTTTTGGTTTGGATTCGCAGATGCAAGGAGAGTTCCCTGCTTCTCAGGTCACCGCGCTTTTTTCGTCCCATGTGTTGCTCTTTCCACGTCGTGGAATTAAATCAAGCGGTCTTCACGGGGAGATTCAGGAGTGTGGTTTGTTTCTGGTCTTCAACCATGCCAAATGTCTTCAGCGACACCTGTCGTGTGTTGCTCAGCGTTGGGTCAAGGACCTCAAGCATCGCCTTTGTCATTCCCATTTCAGCCAGATATTCTTCGACTCCTGTTGCCATTGTATCACCGGGATTCCAAACCAAGGGGATACGCCCTTTAACCATTCCTGTGGTTTCGTTTGTTCAGCCTTCAACGAAGACATCCGGCGCTGGCAGAATGATTTGTGGGGCATCGTAGTCCTTGTGGCAAACGGCGACAGAAACGAGGTCTCCTTTGTGGTAACACATTTTGATGTAAGCCTGTTTGAAGTCTTTCAATTCAATGGTCTCGAAGAGGAACTCCCCATCGAATTCCACGCCCGTGCGCACGCCCTTGAAGGAAAGTGAACTCGCACTGGACATCAGGAACTCAGCAAGGGGTGTTAAATCCTTGAGGGCTTGGACTGGGTTGTATTCGGGTTCTTCGGATACCGTCCAAGCGGGAGTCTCATCATCCCAATCCTCCTCCATGGTCAATGCAAGCACCCCATTGGACATGAAGGTTATGACACCTTCCAATTGGCCTTATTTTCTTCCCACACGACCTTTCCGAGTTTTTTGAGCCGAGCCATCAGTGCGGTTTTTGAGCGGCCAAACCACTCATGATTCTGCTTGACAAAATCAACAGGGCTCACTTCTTTCCACTGCTGCCCAACACGGCTCCGCAGTTTCTGGTCCTCTTCTGGGCTCCACCTTTGCCCACTCCTTGGCGTTGGGTTCTTTGGGGGCTCAGGGGCCACTTCCTCGGACTTGAGGGGCTTCTCGGGCGTCCTCACCGACTCATGCTTTGAGGAGCCACAGGAGGCCTTCATTAACGAAAAGAAGAGCGGTAGTTCCTCCAGCGCATACCATTCGCCGACAACGCTGATGCGCCGCAACAGTGTGTGTATCGCATTCTCCTGCTCATGCGTGCATTCAGGCCACCAACCTAACAGTTCGAGGTCGCTCGGACCAACGCGCCCCTTGAGGCTCTCGGGGTGTCGGACGCTGCTGAAACCCAAAGGAACGCCAGCGGAGCCGTTCACACGATACCACGGGTTATCCCAAGAGGTGAACCCCACTTTGATGTAGTCTGCATGACTTGATTTGAAGACGTAAAGGCCCATGCTTACACCCTGTATTTTTTTGGTGACGTCGTTTGGACCTCAATCTGCCCTTTCCTGCCCATGATGCCAAGCAGCATGGCTACCGTGCTGCTGTTCCAAGCATACACTGTTTCATCGGGAAGACTTTCAGCAACCTGTTTTGAGGTCATCCACTGACCCCGATGGTGCTCAAGAACAGCAAGAATACGGCCACAAAAGAACTCGCTCTTACGGGAAAGTGGCATCAGGCATCATCCTCGTCGTATTGCTCCCCTTGAATTCGTCGGTATTCGATGAACGCATTACAGTCCATGCAGTGCAGGTGCGAAACAATCCCTTCTGTTCCTTCATCGTAGCCCAGACCTTCTGGGTCGTAGTCGCACGACCAAATGACTCGTCCACCACAATACCAGCAGGGGTGGTGAGAATGCTTCTTTGGTGGTTCGATATATGTCAAACCCTCACCTCCATCGCTCCAAGGTGGACCGTGCATGTCTCGTGCCCGGGCTTGGTCGGAAGTGAACAGCGCTTTCCGTGCCGATTTGTTGCCTTGCACCGGAAATGCCCGGACTCAAGTTGAGGGCGGTAGCAGGCACTGCATAGGTTAGGGCGATGTTCAAGCACACTGCGAGGCTTCACTGTGATGTATTTACCGCAGGAACCACATGGTATGGAGGGCATTCAGGCCACCTCCGTCATACGGACAGCCGTGTGTTGTGTTTTCAAAATGGCCATCGACATTTTCTGGCGGGCGTCATTTTCGGTCTTGGCAAAAGCATACAGAATCCAGTCATCAAGCCCCTGATTGTAGCATTCAATCCGAAATTTCATCCCCATCATTCTTCTTCACGCTCCTTTTTCGGGTGAATTGACCACGGTTCGGGGGTAATAGGATGCTCACTATGAGGTTCGAGTTTCGTGCTCAACCACCACATCCAAGCCATGCAAAGGCCAATTATCAGGACCCCGTATGCCCACTCTTGGTTCATGTGTATGCGCTCGCAGGTATCTCGCATATATACGTTCTGTCCGAACCACCCGTGAAGGTTAAGTCCGTTGCTTCAAGCGAAGGTTGCATGCACCGTATTCATGCGAACCATTGTGTGGCTTGTGGTGAGGGTGTGTCAGCGTCCTCCGTGAACAAGAGGAAGGACAAGGAAGAGCCTCTCCTGTGCTACAATTGCCATCGGAACCCACCTGAACGATACCGCTGTGGCGCTATCAATTCTCAGGGGAAACCGTGTCGTCAGGTCGGTCGTGTCCGTTTTGGTGGGCGCTGCAATTTTCACAAGTGAACCTTTATGGCCGAGCCGTATGAGCAACGTCCGTTGCCCTTGTAGTGTAGTTTGGACATCACATCGGCTTGCGGAGCCGATAACCCCGGTTCAAATCCGGGCAGGGGCGCTCACTTGATTCCTGAGACGCATCTCTCGCTGCAATATCGGCGGAGGTGGTCTCCTGCCTCATCGAAATCCTTGAGGGGCTTCTGTTGACCGCAACGGCGGCACCAGCGCTTGACAATCATTCATTCGCCTCCCTCTCCAAGCGTGCGCATGTTCCGCACCTCACGCAATTCTTGTAGTGGTTGGAAATCAGCCGTCGGCAGTGAAGGTTGGCACACTCTCGCTGTTGCTTCCTCGGGAAGGTCATTGGCTGTCCTCCCACATCTCAATCAGTGTCTCCCCTGTGTATCCTCGCTTCATGTGGATAGCGGCAGCAGGGAAACCAAATGGGAATCCACAGCGGCTGGCACCGATGACACGCATGGAAACAATGCCGCCGTAGTCCATCACCATGTTGATTCGCTTCAGGCTTGACACCAATTTGGCCAAGGGAATCAGCAAACACACGTTGTCTGCGACTTTGAAGCAGTGCTCAAGGAACTGCGGGAAAATGCTGTATGGCGGATTGGTGATAATCCAGTCAATATGCGGGCTGCGATTGACATCCCAATCGAAGAAGTCCAAACCCTCACTGATTTCCATACGGTATTTGATGGCCTCCTTGGGGTATTGGTCGAAGAACGCTCCGTCGCCTGCGCAGGGGTCAAGCACCCTCTCACAGTCCTTGATTTCGTAGAAGTCAATCATCTGCTTGGCGATATGTCGTGGTGTCATGATGACATCGTTTGGCTTGAGTTCAGGGTTCGCATCTGCGTTCCCGCTTCCGAAATTTTCATGCAATCCCATGCTTCTTTCCCTCCCACCACTCAGGTGGCTCTTTGTCTCCAACCCAGTCGAGCAGACCGTCGAAAATGGCCCGCTCAACGCGCAGGATGGAACCGTAGTCTTCCCACACGTCACCGCTGTCTCGGCGCACAAGGAGCATGATGTGACACTCGTCCTTCATTTTGGCGTCAAGCACTTCGGTCATTCAATCCCACCCCCGTTCTTCCGGTGTTCCTAAAATCCGATGAACGACCTTTTCTGCGTGATTGTTCATGAAACAAAACGTGCACCAAAAGTTCATGGAACGTTTTGGGTATTCAATCAGCCCGCACCCGTTGGCGATACCGTCAACACCCGGCCAATCCTGTTCATCACAGACCTCACAAAGAGGGTATTTCCAACCGGATTCGGACTTGAAAATCACGCTCTTGCCCAGTCTCATACCGGGGCTGTGCCACCGAATAACAGGATTGAGGCCCTGCTTTCGGGCGTCCTTCGCATTCAGCACCTTGTCAAAATTCACCCAATATTTCATTCGTCTTCCACCTTCCCGGGGTATTTCCTTGCTGTCCAACAGGGGATGCACTCAACACTGAGCAACAGTGAGATGAACGCTGGCGCCGCATTTGGAAACAATTCGTAGCATGTGGGGCACTGCATGTGGGCCTCCTCATGCCTGTCAAAAGCGTCAAGGTTTTCCTTGAATTCACTCTCCCACTCTTTGACTCGCTTTCCTTCTTCAGATTCGTGATACATCATTCCTCCTCCTTTTCCATCAGTTCGATTTCCCACATCCAGCGGGCTGGGACGTATCCCCTCGAATAAACGACGCGTTCCGTTGGTTCCTTTCGGAACAAAAACGGAGCGAAAAAATATGTCAGGACAGCCGCAAGGACGCCAATGAAAACGCTCACTTCGTTCATGATGATTCCTCCGTGGCGAGCGTATATAGCCCTGTCCGACAAGGCAGGGTGTCGACTTTCTCGAATTGCTTCCGACAGAGCAATTGAGCGATGACCCTCGTAGAGGGGGTGCTGGATGCTGTTCCTTTGTAACCATGTTGCATCAATGCCATGAGGTCTCGGATGGCGTCTGCCGTCAGGGGCCTATCGCTTTCCTCGAGGATGCGGTGAATGAACCGAAGCGTCCTCTTGTGTCGAGCCATGAATTTTGTCTCAGGCTCAAAGGCCTATAACCTTTTGCAGAAAGGCCCCTTGTGCAAACCCACCCTTCAAGGGAAATAGGGGGAGTTCGGGTGTCGAACCCCCGAAATCCCTCTTTTTGGCCAGAATTCAGCAGATTTTTTCAAGAATCCTGATTTTACCCCTTCATACCCCCCCTAAAGGGGCAAAAAACAGCAAAAAGTGGAGATGTAAAGGGTGAAATGGTAAAGGAAAGGGTTCATGGCCAGATGTAAAGTGCCCACATTACATGGCACCAACCTTTATTTCCACCGCTTTACCCCCTGATTATGAGGGCAAACCGATGATTGCATACCTGATTCATTCACTTGCTTATACCATCCCTGTTGGAATCCTGTCATTTGCCCCCCTTCTGACAAGGGGGGGTTCTGAAACATCTGAGGAACCGATTCGAGCCGTCATTTACGGACGGGTATCAACCGACCTTCAATCGGAGACCTCCATCGACCAGCAGGTGCGAGAGTGCCGTGCCTATTGCGCCATGCAAGGCTGGGAGGTCGTCAAGGTGTATCGGGATGAGGGTTTCTCAGGAACGAACGTTTCACGGCCAGCCTATCAGCAGATGATGGAGGAAATGAATGAATGGGATGTGGTTGTCGGGGCCAAAATGGACCGCCTCCACCGCAACGTCAGGAACGCTGGTGAGTGGGCGGATACGCTGCGAACGGCTGACCGAGACTTCGCTTTTCTTGACATTCAAGTTGACACTACGACCCCGGTTGGGATGCTTATTTTCCGCATCATGACAGCCTTTGCGGCCATGGAGGTGGACCTCATCAAGGCACGCACGAAAGCAGGACTGCGAGGCAAAAAGAACGCTGGGAAACACACTGGCCGTCCACCATACGGCTATGCATCGCTCTTCGCTAAGACGGAGGAAAGTGAGGACAAGGGAATGCTGGTTCCAGAGCCTTCAGAGGTTCCCATTTTGAAAGAAATATTCGCTCTCCATCGCTCAGGGATGACCTATTCTGAGGTGGCAAAGGCGCTGGATGAAAGGAACGTTCCCACCCGTCAGGAGGGGAAGGTTTGGACCGGCCCAACAATCCGAGGCATCATCCAAAAGGAAGAATTCTACAAAGGAAAATATCAGACTGAGGATGGAGAAAATCACGAATACGAATGGGAGGCATTGTTGTGAGCGAGAAAATTCTTGAGAAGAACGGAATGAGTTTCAATGTCGGACAGGTGGCAAACGGCTGGAATTTCATCGTGAAAGCAAAGGGAATCAAGGTGGCTGAACTGGAAATCACCGATTCGGAGATGCTGAAGGTGTGTGCACAATTCGAGCGCTTTGGCGAGGTGCTCCTCGGAAAGGCACGGACATTTCTGTTCATCTGCACCGGTCCCTGCGACTACCGCAACCAAATGACAGGGCTCGGGGAGCCCAAAGAACTTCATACGCCTACGCAGTGTCCAAAGTGCGGGCAGGAGACTCTGCGCTGCAAGGTGATTTGATGGCTCTTCAAAAAAAACATCGCAAAATGAGCATGCAGAACGGACGTTATGAGTGTTTTGAGAACAAAAAACGGGATGACGATTTTTGGGTTCTTTATGACTGGCTGGGGGTGAATCTCCACACAAACGCTGCACTGAAAGACACTGATGCAAAATCACGAGGCAATCAGTGTGGTAATGAAACTGAACCGCAAAGTGAAATCCGACCGCTCTATGATTTCGACATTTTTCGTGCGATTCTTCGGTAAGTTATATGGCCGCTGCGTTCCAGCCCACTTCATGGGCAAAGAGGTCCGCTACGATTACGAAGGAAAAGAAGTCGGTATTCTGGCAAAGACGTTCAAGAACATCGTCATTCTGCAAGAAGACTGGATTGACACGATGAACAAGCAATTCGCTGAGCACGGATACCGTGCAGTTCTGAAGACCATCAAGCACTGGGTCCGTGAAGGCCACGGTGAAGAACTGACCGATGCGCAAGCATGGCTCATGCTTCACCACATGACCAACCAAGGTGTCCCATCTGCCCTCCGAGACAAGGATGCAGACGAGAAAATCAACCCTGCACGATACGTTGCTGGTTCCGCCATGGGTGCTGTTGACAAGACCCTGAAAACAGTCGTCTCGGCTGTTCCCAAAGTCGGCAAGGGCTCGCAGGACACCGTTCCCGATGATGAGGATACGCAAGTCTGACCTGAAGGTTTATGTGCTTGAGGCGATGAGAGCCGCCTATGTTCAGCGTTCCAGTGATGACTTACTTGGAGATGGCAGGGGATGTTCCCCGGGCCGACTACAAACTGAAACACCAGCGGGTGTCCAATGGCTTCGTCCTGTTTTCAAGCGAGGCTGAACTTGCACGACTCGAGGCACTGGTCGAAGCCCACAATTCAGGCAAACCACTGCCTTTCCTTGACGCACGCGGTGAGAACAGCGTGTGGGAGGCACGAGAGCATTTGGTGAACCTCACCCGCTCTGGTGGTGATGGTTGGTATTCCGCTCAGTGCCCTTCGTGTGCTGCCAAGGGGAAGGACAACAAGCAAAACAACCTCCAAGTCGCTTTGGTCGGCTTCAAATGTGTCGCTGGCTGCACTGCAAAAGAAGTCGCACAGGCAACGCAAGACATGATGGAGGATGTGCCCGAAGAAATCGAACTGCTACCCGGGCAGACAGTGCTTCCCATCTCCGAAGGTATCGAAGGCGCCCGTTTGCTTTTGCAGACAGAAAAGAAGGAACGATACACCCGCATTGACAACAAAGAGGGAGACATTTACCTCACCGTGTTCCGAAAGAACAGGGAAACGGGCGAGGTCAAAGAGCAGGTTCATCGCGTCAACAAACGCTACGCTCGCATCATGTGGGTTTGGCTGCAACGCTTTGAGAAAGGACATGTCATCACCTCCAAAGAAATCCGTGAATACATCGCACCGTTCTTCGGCGTCTCAACGGACGCATGGGCAGGACACGCTCATCGTTCTGAATATTTCGAGGGCCATTATTACCCCCTTCTGTGGCTCGCTCACCATCGCGCAATCGAATACAACCACGACGGGAGCGTTGTGCGCATCGCTGACGAGGTGACACCATGAAGAAGCAAAAATACGACTTGGCAAAATTGCGTGCAGGATACCACGACCCGAAAGCATCATCTGAGGTGCAGAAATGGTTCCTCAAGCAATTGCGTGAGGCCGACGCCTATTACAAGAGGGAGGGGAAGAAATGACCTTTTTCCCCAAGTGCGATTTTTGTGGCGACCCAGCCGTCACTGAGGGCAAAACCCATTTGGTATCCACTGTTCACGTCTGCAAAAAGCACCTCGGTGAGGCTTTGGAGTTGCTGTTCCTCAAAAACCTCAAGGTGACTGCTCATGAGTGGCGATTCACGGGTGCTTCGCTACCGAGTGGCGAGGAGGTTTCAAAATGACCAACATCAGCATCTGTGAACAATCGCCGGGGTGGAAAGGACGCCCGACTGACGGACATCGTGTTGCAGTGCGATACCGTGAGGACGGTTGCCGAAAGGTGGATTTCTATGACCAATACCCTCGCTTCTTCATGTCTCCCAAGACCTTCCGTTTGCTTCGCAACGGGCGCGGTATCGACTTCGAGACGACTGACCAAGTGCTTGCATATTTCAAGAACAATGAGGAGATTCATTCCTTTGTTCAAGACGGACAGACCGAGGACAAGCAGCCGCTGTATCGTGTCGAATGCTACACGTCTGCGAAGGTGCGCTATTTCCTCAACAATTACGGGCCTGTGTATGGGGCTGACCTCCCACAGGAGGACGCTGTCGTCATTGACCAGAAACTCGACCTTGAATCGCACGACTCCGACTACCATGTGGGGTATTTTGACATCGAAGCACTCCAATTCCGTGGTGACGACCCAGACAAAATGGACTGGTTGGAAAACACCCGGCTGAACATCTGGCAGGACAATCAAATGGTGAACTCCATCGTGGTGTATTCCAATTTCACCAAGCAATACACTGCCTTTGCCTGCCACCCAAAGTGGGAGCGTCAGAACACCAAGCATGAATGGGGCTTTGAATACCGCTTCGCTACCGAGCGGGAAATGCTCACGCACTTTGCTGATTGGGTCTTTTCCATGGACTTCGATGTTCTCACAGGGTGGAACAGTGCTGGATACGACTTCCCTGTTCTGTATCATCGCATGGAATCACTGGACATCCCGCACCCAATGAACAGCATGGCGGGTCAGTGCGAGAACGGTCTATTCCGCCGACAGGTGTTCGGTGGTGCTGTTCTTTCACCATACGGTATCGTCGACCCACCGTCCTTCAAAGGTGGCCGAGAATACAAGTGGCAATACCAGCCTATCCGAGGAATCGACACGCTGGACATGATGGTGGCCTTCCGTCGTCTGTATAAGGACAGCACAAACAACGAACTGCCCGGGAATCGCTTGGAAACCGTTGCCCAAACACTCTTTGGACGAGGGAAGCAACCGAGCCCCGACTTCTTCTCCAAGGACTACGACAAGGACTGGGACGAGTTCCTTCAATACAACATCCGTGACGTCGAATTGCTGGTTGAAATTGACAACGCATACAACGTCATCAATTCCTTCAAGTCCATGCAGGCCTTTGCTGGTTGTCAGTTCAAATCCACCTTCTATGCAACCTATCTCGCTCGCACTCAATTCGAGCGCTACGCCGACTGGAAGAGCGAAACACCGGGGTGGAATGAGGAGCAGCAGGATGATGAAGACGAGGAAGAGAAACTGCGAGGTGCCATCGTGATGAACCCAGAAAAAGAACCTCAGGAACGAGAGCCAGATGACTACGATGTCTACACTGATTCTGTCGGTCTGCACGATTGGACTGTCATCAAAGACTTCGCTGGCCTTTACCCCTCAATGATGGTTTCGCAAAACACCTGTTCCAGCACCAAGGTTCGTCCCGGGATGGAACACCTGCCGGATGACATCATTGGACACAACGGTGTTCGCTTCCGTCGCAGCCCTATGGGTGTGCTTCCACGCATCGTTCTCGACCTTGACAAGAAGCGTGATGAATACAAAGCGCTTCTCAAGGAGGCAGAAGCCAATGGCGACAAGAAGGGTGCCCTCAAGTGGAACACCATGCAATTGAACGTCAAGCGTCTTCGTGCATCCTTTTACGGTATCATGGCCTTTGACAAATTCAGTTGGTATGACCGAGACGTTGCTGCAACCATCACCAAAGGTGGAAGGGACTCGCTGCTGTTCATCAAAGACCTCGCTGAGAAGGAGGGTCACCGAGTGGTGTTCGGTCACACTGATTCGATTTTCGTCACGATGCCATCAGAATGGACCAAGGAGCAGGTTCTGGAAGAATCTGAGCGCGTCTGCACACTCTTGACGGAAAGCATTCAAGAAAAACTTCAATCCGACGCTGTTGTGGTTGACCTTGAGGTCATCATGGACCGGTATTTCATCGCCAAGAAGAACCGATACGCAGGGCGCAAGGTGTGGGACGACAAGAAGGGATTCAAGGTGCTGGATTACGACATCAACACCGACCCATGGGCCCGCATCAAAATGAGCGGCATGGAAGCAAAGCAAACGAACACTGCTCCTGTGGGTCGTGATGTGCAGATTGAAACCTTGAAGAAACTGTTTGACGGGAAGTCCGAGCGACTGATACAGCGTGATGTCAAGAAATTGGTGCGGAGCATTGTCAGCGGGCAGCAGGACATCTCACAGATGAAGGCCAACGTCAAGGTCGGTAAGCACCTCCCACATCATTTGGACTGGCGTGGCTTGGAAATCAATTGCGATTGTGGTGTCTGCCCCCTCCCCAAAACAGGAGACGAAGGAAAGGACGAGGATGCTTGCTACGTGGACAATTATTGGTCCTCGACAATCAGCCTGTGGTATAACGAGCACCTTTCACCAAACAGCACTGAGAACATCCAGAAGGGCGACTCTGTGTCTTGGATTTTTGTGAAGGACGGCCCGACGCCAATCCCAACGAACGGCATCATCGCTTTCCGAGAAGCAGAAGAAATCGCAGAATACACCGTCGACTACGAAGCAGTCGCACAGCGGCACGTCAAGAACGTCATGTCAACGATTTATCGTGCGATGGGGTGGGACATCCGAACCTTGGATAGTGGATTCAAACATCATCTGCTTGAGTCTTTTCTCGATACACCTGCCCAACATTGAGCGTCTTTCCTGACGAAACCGCCTCAACAGGCCCGAGCAATTTGTCGCTGTTCCCTACGGCTGCACCGGGGATGATGCTCATCCACGGATTCTCCCCACCCATCGCAGCAAGAACCGAACGGTTGTATTTCACCATGTGACCAGCCACACCAAGACCGACAGGGCGACCAAACACGCCCATGTAGTCCGTCATCGTGCGAATGTAGCGATAGTCAAGCGGACCAATGCCGCTCACACCGGGTGCACCGTTCATTTGTCGTGAGAGCATCTGCGTCAGATGCATCAGCGAAGCCTCAAGTCCCATGATGTTGTAGACCATCCAAGAATCACTGAACTCAGTCAGGCTCAAGTCGCAATACGGCCCAAGAACACCAACGATGTCCTTCCAGAAGGTGGGGATTTTGATTTCGTCGTTTCCCTTGATTGGGCCTTTCAATTCAACACCCCAACGTCCGTTGTCATTGTTCTGGACAGCAAAAGCCAATCCTGAGTCCCTGATTCCGGAAATTGGAATGGCTGATAGCGACTCTTTCGCGAGCAAAAGGTCTCGGTATTCGCCGTGACATTGAATGATGACATCGTTTCCTGCTGTCATCTCAATGATTTCCCTCCCGAACTTCTTCATTTGCTTGTTGAGGGTGTGGTAGACGTAGTCGAAATCAATGGTGAAGAGTTCGCTGTATTGCTCGTTGAAACTGACAATGATGCGGTAATTTTCCGTGTCGTATTCCACGGACTTGACGATTTCACTGAGCCTGATGCCCGTGCTGAAATTCGCCAGACGCTTGGCGTTTTCTTCGTTGTTGTATTCGTCTTTCAGATAAACCGTGGTCACAGGCTGCTGTTGTTCTGCTCGCTTGAGTTCAAGGTATTGCACCAGCCGGTCGACTGTTGGGACGCTTCCCTTTCCACCACCGTGGAATGCTCGCAACCCGGCTTGTGTTGCAGGCTCACCAAGGTTTGCTGCTGCTGTGGACCCAATCATTTCACCAGTCGGAACGATGGACTCTTGATAATACCGCTTGGCTTCTTTCTTCAGGCTTGCAGCCGTCTTGAGGTCGACTTTCCTGCCGGAAAACAGTTCTAACATCCGTTTCTCAAGGTTTTGAGGCAAAAAATCGAATTGCAGCCGGGACTGAGGTCCATTTGCACAGGTTTCGCAGTGGTCATAAAGGGACCTGTCGTGAATACATTGGTGGTCGAGAAGCAGTGGTTGGAAGTCAAGACCCTCTCCTTTGTCATCATCTGGGCCTCGTGCTCGGTATGGCCGAAGGCCATCGCCGCCCACAGCAAAAGAAACGATGTTGCCTGAACGAATGTCAATCACACGCTGCTTTTCATCGACCATGAGGTTCTCCATGGCACGCTTCATTTTGTGCTCCATGTATCCCGATTTCTGGATTCCACCCTGCGAAGACTCCATCAGTTTGCGCCGCCCTGCGGTCGAAGCGAACCAATATCCGGCTGGGTCAAGACCACGAGCATAACACTGGCTGACAAGCCCCTGAGACTTTGCATTCGGCTCAATCGGGTGGACGACAAGTTTGACCAAATTCCCATCCATGTCAAAGAAGGCGTCCTCATCACCCGCATCTGCTGGGACAATAACCTGTCCTCCCTTGAAGTGGGCGAGTGTCCTGTCCGGGTTGATGCCGTGGCGAGGGCGCCCTTCGCCTGTCAGTTGATGTTGACCATAAACCGCAGTCATCTGCTGAAGTTGGCTTTTGTTTCCACGCCCCCCTGAGTTCACTGTGATGTTCATGGCGTTTGTGCTTGGCTGCTCATCCAGAACACTTTTCTGTGCGTAGTCCTCGTATTCCTTGGTGATTCGTCCAATGACCTGCTCTTTTGCCAGAACAGGGTCCTTGAGAGCGGTTTTGAGGTCTGCTTCGGTGATACCCTCGATTTCATTCAAACGGCGAGAACGGAACAAGCGCTCAACTTCAGAGACCCGTTCGTTGACCTCCTCGAACTTCTCGTCAATTCCGTCGTAAAACCTCCCTACCGGTCCTCCGAGGATGGGGTCGCCAATCCACTCAGCCTGCCGTCCCTTGAATGAAATATCAGTGATGCCCAGAGAGAAACCGTATTCCATGTGCGCTGCGAAAACAACCCGAGACAGAAGGTTGGTCATCCGTTCCAACTGTCGATGTCCCTCGTCCCAGCCAAAGCGATAAACGAATGCAGCAGCGAGGACTCCTGATTTTGTTCCAAAGAACTTCTCATCCAGAACGCCCTCTTTGACGATTCCGTCTTCAATCACAACGTTCGTTTCCCCGTCCTTGGCCTTGTATTCTGCGTTGATTCCATCAGGGATAAACATTGAGACAATGTCTCGTCCACGATAGCACCCCTTGTAAGGCCCCTTGGAAATCGGGTTGGGCAACTGAGTCATGTAATCAAGGCCGTCGTCTGTGCGTGTGAACGCCCGTGAGAGCAGGTTGAGGACGCGATTCCGAGAAAGGATGGGATAGCCATCCTCGTCAAAGCCCCAGCCATTCCTTTTGTCTGGATGGATTCCACCTTCGGCTTCTTTGTTTTTGAATGTGAGCAAATACGAACCGCTGATTTCGTCTTGGTCGAACGTGAGGAACGTCCGTCCGTATCGTGTGTGCAACATCTGGTGTGATGGCATCATGGTTGTGCGTGCCTCTTCAATGGCTTCCTTGGTTTGTGGAACGAACATACGCATGGCATCTCCGTCGTAATCTGCGTTGAACGGTATGCACACGGACGGATTGAATGAAAGGCTTCGGCTCTTGCTCGGAACCACTTTGAACGCAATCATGTTTTGACGGTGCAGGGCCGGTGCGCGTGTGAAAAGAATGATGTCCCCAGCGATGATGTTTCGCTTGACCTTTGCCCCGATTTGGACTTCAGCGCTCACGACCCGCCGTGTGCTGGCTCGGTATCGCTCTGGCACGTCCTCGAAACCGAGGTCATAGCCACTGCTCGATGGGGGTCGAAGGTAATGTGCTCCGGGGTATCGAGAAGGGTCGATGTCCTTGTATTTCTGGCCCTTCCTGATGGCGGTTTGCTTGCCGTTGAGCACGCATTGACGGAGGAACTCGATGTTGCTTTCAGTCACTTCCTCTTCGATGGTCAATTCAAGACAGACTGGATACGGAACGCCGACTTCGTTGATTTCCAACGAGGGGTCAGGCGTGATGACCGAATACGCAACGCCCTCGTTCACTTTCCCTTGGTGGTTGCGCCGCATGGTGTTTTTCTGGCGGCCAACCCCTGTGATTCGGTCGAACAAACCACGAAGGTTCTGTGGAGCAAGCCCAGCCTTCGTCAAGGCTGTCCTCATGCCGCCGGAACCGATGGAGGACTTCTGTCCTGTCAACAACTGGCTGACTGCCTGAAACAATTTCTTGCTCAACCGCTCAACCTGCGAGGCGGCGGCGCGGTCCCGCTTGATTCGGTTGTTGATTTTGACCACGTTGGAATAAAGGTCGCTGAGGTCATTGGGGACGAGCCCCCCACTGGGCGTTGACGCAGGTGGTCGTGCTACCACTGGGATAACAGGTAGGTTTGTGAAAAACATGTCAGCAGGACGAGAGCCAGAAGAAAAGCCGAGCATTGAGGCGTCTTTTTCGCTGATGTCTTGCAGCCAATCGTGGACCTGCTTATACGGATAATACACCATTTCGTCTTTCTCAGGGTCATAAGCACCTTCCTTCGGCGCAAATACGAACTGTTGCCCAGCAGAATACGACAAATGGAACGTGAGTTGAGGAGAGACTTGCTCACAGTGCGGGCATGTGATGTTCTTAGGGACATCCTTCTTTTTGAGCCCAGCCTCGCTCCAGCGCGCACTGTGCTCCACATTGATGAGCATTTTCACCGTTTTTCGGATGATGTCGTATCCTGCGGTGTTCAGCAGGTTGCTTTCTCGCACGGCTGTGACCTTTTCCTCCAGCAGTTCCAAATTCTCCTTCTTGGCAATCAGGAGACCACTACAATGCATACAAGTGCTGTTGAGGGCATACAACAGCGGGGACGCCGATAGCGGCTCCTTGTCACCGCCAATGAACATCCAGTTGGGAATCGGGACCTCCAGTGAGATATGTCCAAAGTGACCGGGGCACGACTGAAGGAAATTGTTCTTCCATGTTTTTTGGCAGGTTCCGCAGGCGGTGTCCTTCTCGAAGGTTCCCATCCGAATGTCCTCTGGACCGTTCCTTCGTGGTGAGCGCTCGGCATCCTCGTTGTAAATCTCAGGGTCTGTGACTTTGACCTTGGACATCGCCAGAACCTCTTCAGGGCTCAGGAAGCCCATGTCAAGGGAATGCCACTCATGAACCTTCGAGAACATGGAGAAGTTGTCGACGACGAAGAAGCGGAGTTCAGCCTCAAATGCTTCGATGATGTATCCGGGGTATTCGGTTTCTTCTCCTGTGTGGAAAATGTCAGCGTCCAAATAGTCATCCGGCTTCACAGGCGTGTTGACAGTTGGCTCGAAGGTCTTGTTTTGAACAGACACCATGACCATGTGGTCAGATTGAGCCCTCAGGCCAGCGGCTTCGTCTGTGTAAAACCACTTTGCTGCTGAAAATTTGTCACTGGGCACAAAGCGTTGGTCGAAAGAAAAAACCCGTTGACCACGGCCTCGCTCCACGGTATCCTTGATTTCTGCATACGGAAGGAACCAGAAGAATTTGCTGACTCGCAGCGAGTCCTCTTCCGGCTCCATGATAACCATCAATCTCCCCTCGCAGCGTTGTATGCCAGATAGTCGGCCAGTTCGTTGTAGTGAATCCCGATGTGGGCTTTGACCCACGAATATTGAAGAATGACTCCCATGTCTGCTTCAATTTCTTGAATGCGGGCCATGATTTCTCTCAAGTGTGGCTTATCGGTCTTCCAATTTCCAGAGAGGGTATTGACTGCCAATTTTGAGTCGGAAACGACTTCAATTTCAAAGGACTCGTCCACCTCATATCGGCGGTTCACCTCTTCAAGGCCAAGTTCGATTGCTCGGTATTCTGCGTAGTTGTTCGACTCCACTCCGATGTATTCTCCCAAGAGGAACAGGATTTTGTCATTGTCAGCATCAATGCAGACGATACCGGAGCCTGCATCGCCAATCGCATCCGTGCTGTCGCTCTTGTAGCACGACCCGTCCGTCCATATCTCCAACTTCACATCACCATCCAATGACAATGCGACGATAATACCTGTGCTCGGGAAATCCGAAGACTTCAGGCCGTGTCACCTCGATTACAGTCCCTACCGGGACACGAATTGACTCCAAAGCGGGGTCGTCTGCGAAAATTGGAGGGATTTGACTCAATTCAATTCCCTCTTCCCTGAGCAAAAGCGCTGCCTCGGCATCGCTCAACGGGCGGTGCTTACACTGGAGTGGGTGCCCCTTAACACGGAACAACGAATCGTCTTCCATGGATTACGCAATACCTCTTCGGATAAAGGGTTAATCCAAATCAGCATTCAGTTCTTGGAAATACGTGATGCTACGCCAAACGAAATACACGGTCAGCAAAAGCCACCCAACCTGCCCCACTTGAGCACCGTCAACGAAAACACTCAGCAGAAAATAAATCCCGAAAACAAAGGCAGAAATTGCGCACAGAATAGCATGGGCTTTGAGCGGCGGCTCATCCGCCCGGAGAAGAGCGTTTTCTCCCCACGGGTCGTCAGCGGAATACATCAAAGACCCTTCAGGAGCCCGCTGATGTCGTCGTCTTCATCATCGTCTTCATCATCGTCTTCCTCAGCATCCCAGTCGTCGTCTTCCCACTCCCAGTCATCATCGTCACTGGCAAGTTCTTCTGCGCTGACCTTGACTTTCTCCTTCTTTTCTTCATCGAGTTCGTCCCAATCAGCATCCTCAAATTCATCGTCCCACTTTGCGGAGCCCTTTCCTTTGGGCAGGCGGATAGGGGGGCGCTCTTTTTTGGTGGTCGGAGAGGACTCCTCTTCTTCCTCGTCTCCGGTGTCTCCTTCGCCCTCGCCGCCGTCATCCAATTCGAGGCTCGTCAGGGTCAGGTGCTTGTTTTTCTTCAAATCAAGCCCTTTCAACAGCCCTTCGAGTTTGTTTTCGGCTGATTCATCATTCATCGCTTCAACTTCAATTGTCAGGTAATAGGTGTAGGTCTGCATGGTTGCTCCCAAAAACAATCCACTTCCGCTGTGGACTTAAAGGAAGTGGTCTGGTATGCCTCAGGAGGAGTCTGCCTTATATGCTTCAGCGCTCTCAGCGTATCAATGGCAGCGAACGACGCTATGACCACAACCCGAATCCGAAAATATGACCTTGAGCGTTTGAAGGGCCTCGCCCTCGCCCGTGAGTCCAACTGGGAAGTCATTCAGCGGCTCATTGATGAATACATGGCAAGGAGGACTTGAAATGGCTCGATACAGCCGAGTGGTTCAGAATATCGAGCGCTGTTTCCGTGTGTATGAGGAAAACGACAACGTCAAGGAACTCACCTTTCACGCTATCCGAGACTGGTTGAACAGCAACACCAAGGACGGCGTCACTACCGCTGGTCTTGCGAATCTGCTGCGCCGCCGACCACAATTCCGTCGTATGAGGACGGAGCGAAAGGATGGCTCAAACGTCACCACGTCCTTCTGGGCGATGACAGAAAACCTCCCTGAGGAGGAGCGCATTCGTCGAGGATGGGTTGAAATCAATCCCCCAAAGAACAAATAGGTCGTCCTTGTTCCATCGCATGCCCCGGCACCTCCGGGGGTGTGTGGCCCGGGGTGGGCTTTCTGGGTTTGGGGCCCATGGTTTCCGCACACTCCCAACCTTTATTTTCGAGTTCTCCAACGGCAGTTCGCCCGGGGACTCTCCGGGGCGGCGCACCCCGAGCCAGTTTCTCTTGACTGTTCTTCATGCGCCACCCCACCTTTTCTTGAGTGCTATCACCCTTTCCAGCGTATATACAATGGAGGGGGAAGGGTTATTTTGTATGTGTTTTCCCGAACCCCCTCCAACCGTTATCTGGGCACCATGCTCAGGTAGTGCTGCGGGGGGCTTTCTCTGAAAGTTTTGCTCCCCCTTGCCACTATGGGGGCTCGCAGCATGTGGCACCCAAAGGAGGAGACTTCTTCTGACGACGGCCTTAGAGGTCGGCCAGAAGCCTCCGGCGGGTAGCCAATCGTTATGCACGACTGATAGCACTGCTGTCAGCGTATATACAATGGAGGGGGAGGTCACCTATGTGCTGGAGACAGCCCTAACATGGTAGACCCCCTCCACCCGCAAAGTCGTTCAATCGACTTTAGGCACTGGAACGAAAAGCGAACCAGAGCGATGCTCATAGAGTGTTCGCCCGGTAGTGAAAGTGCCGATTTTAACGATTAACACGCTCAACTCTCACATCTGAGAGGGCCAGAAATTAGAAGCGTGGGCCTCGGCGGAAACGCCTTGTGCCTCATGGCCGCAAGTAATGCGATGGCGCCCCATGTGGGGCGAACAGAACACCGACTACCTGTCCGCAAGGGCAGAGACCATTGTGCGTGCATTGATGCCCTTTCGGGCTACAAAATGCGCCTGACCACTTCGGGTGAAGGCGATAATGCACGAGGAAGGCCGGTGAAAAACAGATGTGAACCCGTCAATCGTTGCGCCGATGAAAAGGCGACAACAAGTGGGGCAGTGCCCCACTTATCCAGTGCACTTGCACTGTAAGGGGCTGAGCATTGTGATGCGCAGACAATGTTGAAACCGCCCCACCCGTCAATCGTCCGGGGGGACCGGCTATGAATTAGGACTACGCCAAATCTGAGAGAACCCCCCAAACCCCAAAAAGCGTGCACCCCGTGCACGAAAGGGGGCGGAGCGTGCACGAAAATTCTCAGTGTGCATCCCCGTCCCACCCGTAATGAAAAGAAAAGTCAGGCGATGCCAGACACCCACGGCAGATGCCGTGGGATTTTTCTTTTGCGCTACAATCGGTTACAATGAACAAAAAAGACGCTAACCCCCAAGAGGAACGGGCTGTTTCCTCCGCCCAAGAGAGCGTATCTCTGCCTGATGACATCGGCGACGTCTACGACGCCTATGTCTGGGCCGCCTACACCGCATTTGGACGCGACCCCAGCGAATACGAGGATTTACCAACCCGAGAAACCGTTCTCAGTTGGGATTCATCCATGGCCTACGACCCGGATGTCTGTCCCTGTCCACACGAGGGATTCCTTTCCACCATCTTTCGGCACTTCCGTTTAGACGACGATAAGAGGTTCCAAAAGTGGAACATCCCCACCATTCTCATCGAGACGATTCCCAAGGGAAGCGTGAAGAGATGGACTGAACTTGAACCCAGCGTAGCAACCTGCTCAGGCTGCTCCAACTGGTATCAATGGATGACTGGATTCAATCCGTGGCGAGACCTCTGATTCGCTGAATGAATTGACCAGATGCTGTGAGCCCAATGCCAACCCAACCCGCCGCCCTTTGGGGCAGGAGGTGACGCCCACCTGCGCCCTCCTCCCCGCTCGGCGGGACGGCATTCGTCAATCGTGAGACTTTTCTTACACCCCACCCGGGATTGCAGACTCAGTTGCACTGGATGCTATCTGACTGATATTCCCGGCCTTGAAGAACTCCTTCAAGCCGAATTGCCCATGTCGTATTTCGAGGACATCCTTGAGACGGCATCGACCGCTGGATTCAACGAACTGGCGCTCTTGGTCAACCCTCAATCGAGGATGGCCGAACACCTTGGTCTTGCTGAGGTGGCAAAGGAACTCGGTATGGTTGTCAACATGACGACGACCCACCAAGTGATTTTGAGCATGAGCCCAACGCTGCTCCGCAACTTCGACATCATCTCGATGTCTGTTGATACGGAGCGGTTTGCGAACCCAGAACAAGCAACAACGTTCGTTGAGAAGGCAGCCGCCTACCTCGACGACAACGGCTGGAAGGGACACTTCAATGTCAATCTGACATATTCTGTCGAAGTCTTTGACTGGGTGAAGGACCCTTCCTTCATCAAGCGACTCGACAGGCGTTCAAGCAGCATTTCTCACCTGATGATGAAGCCGCTTGCGCAAAACTACGGCTCCATGGAGCGCTTTGAGGAACTCTTTCAAGAAGCGTTTGAACTGGACCACCTCGACATCACTGGGACAAAAACCCAAAACCAACTCACCGAGCCCTGCACACATCACATGCTGGGGCTCAGCCAGTGCTACGCTGGCTATGAGGAACTGAGCATTGACCCCAACGGGCAACTGTCCGGCTGTGTTTTTGACAAGCACGACCGAGACGTGAGCACCGTTGAGAAGTTCAAGGCTTTCCTCGACGAGTGGTTTGAACGCCGTGCTCCTATGGGGCACTGCGCTCTCGTCCAGTGAGTCATTCGTGTCAACCAACAACGACGCAACCCCGGGAGAGGGGGATTCCTCTCCACAAGAAGACTGCAAGACATGCGACCAGCCCTCACGGAGGGATGAATGATGGGAGGATGGGGACCACGCACACCCGAAGAACTCAAGCAAGCCCAAGAGGATGCTCGAATTTCGTATGCCGTGCAACTGGCGATGAAAAAGGTGGCCGAACTTGAGGCCCGCCTCGCCATGAAGAACCGTCTCATCGTAATTCTCAGGGATTTCATCAAGAAGCAATTCGCTTCGCTCGAAGAAGAAAACTCTGTCCCTGAACTCATTGGCGAACTGCTCGAACTGACCGACGAATGAGTTCCGCAAGCATCGAGTCTTCATCCCAGCACTCTGTGCTGTCAACGCTTCTCAACCAGCCAAGGCTGCTTGCGAGGCCTTTCGCCCTACGGGGCATCCGTGCAAACCAACAACGAAGCACCCCCGGGAGAGGGGGATTCCTCTCCAACTGTCAAGCAATTGAACACAACGCGAGAACGAAAAACCATTCACATCCATGATTGGGACATTCGAGCATTCAGGCTTTTCGGCGACCGAGTCTTCTACGACTACGCTGGGCCACACGATGTGTATCATGATGATTCAGTCAACTGTCGATACTGGGGACATGTCAGCACCAACGAGATTTTGGCTGCTGGCGGTCACCGCGATGGTCGACGGCTCGATTCTGACGTGCCAGATGGCTGGATTCACCCGACTGATAAAAATTGGCCAACCTTCATTCCGAAGATGAGCACTGCTTATCTGATTTTTGACCACCCTGAGTTCTTCACCTACTTGCGCAGACCGCAACTGCTGAGCAGGGGTAAGGAAACGCCGACTTGGTATCGCATCAACCTGAACGACACCAAGGAGCCCGTCGAGGGCGAATCGAATCTGACTGAAAACGAATACATCTGCACCGAATGCTACTACGAAGCGCAACTGGTCAAGCCAATCACCCTACAAGCGGGATGGCCGAACCAGTGGTTGCCTTACCAAGGCTGCTGTGCAGAATGCAAATCGGAGCGCCCTGACCATGATGGTCTTGAGGCTCTCTTTGCGTGAAGTTCGTTTGTTTCGACCAACATCCAGCACTCTGTGCTGAACAACGTTTCTCTTGCGGCCAAGGCTGCTTGAGCGACCTTTCGCCCTACGGGGCACCCGTCAATCGTGTCAACCAACAACGACGCAACCCCGGGAGAGGGGGATTCCTCTCCAGAAGAAGACCGAGAATGGTGGTCGGACCAACAATGGAAAAACCACTTCGTTGAGCAGGGTTATCCGATGTATATCATCAAAAAATACATCCGAAATCTCGACTCTCCACAGGAAGAGCACGACCGATACTGGGCTATTTTGGCAGCCGGTGGGAATCCTCGATATTCCCTCACTGTGCCAAGTGGCAACGTTCCGGAAGAAACGCTCGAAAAACTGGGCGTCCACGCATGCAAGGGCTATCGCATTGGCGGTGGCTGCGACGCGAAGACCGTCCGTTGCCCTGACCGCGCAATCCTTTGGCAGAAATTCAATGGGAGGGGAACCCCCGTCATGCCCATGTGTAAAGGATGCAAGGAGAAGCACGACTACCGAAGGGTGTCGTGTGGCAACCGCTGCTCCTGTGGGAACATCTGAACCCTGCAACCAACGAGTCTTCATTCCAGCACTCTGTGCTGAACAACGTTTCTCTTGCAGTCAAGACTGCTTGAGCGACCTTTCGCCCTACGGGGCATCCGTGCAAACCAACAACGAAGCACCCCCGGGAGAGGGGGATTCCTCTCCAAACACACCGGCGAAGGTGTCTGATGCTATCGGACACTGGACAACAACGCAACTGACAGAATTTGTCAGGGTGATGTGCCTTTGCATCGAAGCGATGGCACGCAAGGGAAACTTTGCCTACCTGACGAAGCATGCCATCCAGCAAGCGAACAACCAAGAACGTCAAGCACAGCGTGCTCTCAAGCAGCACGCGAATGTTCACGGGATGCTTGGCTGTGGCCGACCACTCAGTGTCTCCTTTGACAACTGGTGGTTTGTCCACATGCACAAGGATGGGCCTGCTGTGTTCCTCAGAGACTCCATTTTCGGACATTTGATTTTGGGACCTGCGGCTGATGATGGCCACTGGGTCGTCAAAACCACGGCCAACAAGGGAATGTTCGAGCAGAAGTGGAACAAGCAACCGACGAAGTTCTTGAAGCAGAATTTCGCAGCGGTTCAGGCCTACCTTCTGGAGCGCATTGTCGAAGACACCCAAGCGGACTTCCTGAAGAACGCTACTGTCGACGATGGCAACTTCAACAAGGCAGAACCAACTGACGGCATCTACTTCGAGCAACTGTTCGATGTGATGACCCACGACAACCTCATGCGACTTCGTGCGCACTTGGGTATCACCGAACCCCCTACCAAGGGGAAGCCCGGTCGACCATCCCAAGCGGCGTATCGAAAGCAGGTGCGAACGCACCTCAGTGAGAACGACTTGTGGGAAGTCATCCACAAGTTCTGAGACTCCGTTGTTTCGCCCAACATCCAGCACTCTGTGCTGTAACAACGTTTCTCTTGCGGCCAAGGCTGCTTGAGCGACCTTTCGCCCTACGGGGCACCCGTGCAAACCAAAAACGAAGCACCCCCGGGAGAGGGGGATTCCTCTCCAAACACAAGCAACAGACTCGATGTCTTCGACATCGTGTTCCAAGAAGCACTGCTCGACCCTGAAGCAATCCACCTCATGTCCCTCAACGTGGGCGGAGCGGGAATGCGGATTCAGATGGAAGCATTTTCCACCGAAGACGGCATGCGTGTCATCGACGAGGAAAAGGTGAAGTCCATTGTCAGCGAACTCTTCGCATCGAAAGAAGAGTGGGCAGAACGTTTCCGAAAGGAAAAGGATTTCTGCTACGACTGCCGCGCAGATGTGCGGCTTTTCACGCAACTGCTGGCTGACTTCGCTGTCAGAACCTTCGGGACTGACGACTCGACACAGTGGAAACCGAACGTTGTGAAGCGATGGGAACCCATTGAGCACTTGATTGCTCAGACGGACTACCCCCGCTACCACTACAACCTTCTGACCGGAGCAAACGTCCTCTGGAGGGGCTACGTCCTCAAGTATTGCCCCCGCGGCTGTGACGACTGGGACTGACCATCAGTGGTTCAGTTGCTTTGTGCATCCACGTCTCTGACGTGTTACAACGCTTCTCTTGCAGCCAAGGCTGCTTGAGCGGCCATCCGTGACAAAATTGTCATTTCGTCTAACCCCTCTTCCATTTTTGAGGGGAGCAATCGAACGAGCCGAGCGCCTCGGATACCTCAGGAGTGTGAAATACATCAACCGCACCCCGATGGTTCAAGGAATCGGCTTCTGGACCCCCGACAAATCCTCTACCCAAACCTTTCAACAGAAGGACATTTGGCGCGTTGATTCACTTTGTTTCAACCACAATGGAGGACCAATACACTTCTATTCCTCGCACGAGGGGTGGAAAGTGCACTTCGGCAACAACAAGACCGTTTTCGGTCCGTGGCGGTGTGAAAACCGCACGGGACAAGGCGAACTGTATTGCCTCGACTGTCGGACAAAAATGGCGGTAAAACGCCAAAAGGCAGTGGCCAAAACCACTGACCATTCGTGACTCAAAGTCGCACCCCCCAAGGTCGGGAGATTCCCGACTTCCCCCGAGTTCCGAGTTCTCGTGAGTTCGAGGGGGTAATCACCAAAGGCAGAAAAGTTCCATCGAGTGTGCTTCAGCACATCAACTTGACTTATGAGCAATTTTTGCACAACCCATTCAAGTTCGTTATGGGACCTTTGCCTTATTGGAGCAAACCACGCTACCTCAATGAGGAACAGCGTGATGCTCTGCTCAAACCCTTTCTGGAGGCTGTTCGCCTCTATGAAGGCATGCTCCAAAGCGAGGAGCGTGAGAAGGACGGTCAATGACCCTCCTTCATTCGTGTCATCCAATGACGCAATCACAGAGGCTCAAGAGCCTTTGAAAATCAAAAAGTTGGCGCACATGAAAGGATGCGATAGCGACGGATATTGGCCTTGCACGCCAGAATTCCTTTGCTGTGGAGCAACGCATATCCGAGAGAACCTCGGTGGCTTGTCCCTCCACTGCCCTGACTGCGACCAAGAAATTCTTTCTATGAACTTTTACAAGGACAAAGAAACGTCTATTTATCACAGAGCCGGATGCTACCGGGGGAAGGTCAACCACCCCCAAACTGTCGGCTACGATGGCGAAATAAAGCGCTGTCGCTGCATGGATAACCAAACCCGCATTGAGGAATCGCCCTATACCCTTGACGCCTGTCGAGAGTGGGGCAGAAGATTCCATACGTCGGAATATTGGGGACCAAACCAGAGATGGACGATTTGGCCGCTCGGACAACTGAATGTCCGTTGGTTCGGACTTTGGGGAGAAAAGGAGGTATCAATCGCCTTCGGTCATCGCCCCGGCATCAAGCCAACGGAACTGACTTGGTATATCGAAGCAAACTTCGATTGCGCTGAACTTTTACACAACCCGGAGGACTGTCAATGACGGTTCTCCATTCGTGTCACATGATGGGAGACACCAATGCCCCTGCGGATGCAAGGGCCAAATCGACGCACATGACATGAGGTTTCCACTTTGGAAATGCCCCACTTGCTGGGAGACATCCGATAAGAACCTCTTTGAACCGTGCACTGAATGCACTGAAAGCGGACGAATTGTTCCGAAATTTCAGATTGCATCTGCGTCCCAACTCAAACTACGGATTGAGACGGACGAATACATCTACGAGGAATACGTCGAAGCCTGATGGCTGAGAATGACCTCAATTCGTCAATCGTGTCGACCTTTATCAATCGACTCAACGTGGGGACTTCCCCACGCACGGCAAAGGCTGAACAGCCTTCTGTCAATCAACACGAAAATGAATACCGGTGGAAGTCCCCTGCGAACATGCTTGATGTTTTTACAGCAAGCATGGCTGCCGTGGCATGCCTCCCAAAGCCCCCCGTGGGCTACACAAAAGCGGCCATCGCTAACCTCTTCAACGGGCTCAGTTGCCACAACCCGATTTTTATCGAAAAAATCGAGAAGTATGGCCACCGTGCAACTCCGTTCGAGTGGGCGGAGAAACGCAGAGAAGAGGCTATTGAAGACTTGAAAAAGGGGTTTCACAGAAACTTCCTTTACAAGGTGAAACAACGCCGCCAAGAACTCGAAATGAAAATCTCGGAGGACTACTGGAGTGCAAAACCTCACTCCAGTAGGCTGGAGGACTACTGGAGTGCAAAACCTCCAGCCAGACCAACCCGAGGACGAGACCAAGGATTCATTTTCAAAACCGAGCCCAGTCAATGACTGGTCTCATTCGTGTCAACCAACAATGACGCAACCCCGGGAGAGGGGGATTCCTCTCCACAAGAAGACAACGAAGAGTTCAACAGGAGCCTTCGCACGATGGTGGGAGCACTCTCACTCATCCGAACCGACTGCACATGTGGACGATGCCATGAATGCGAGACCTACACCATCCCGAGAACCCCACGGACACCAAAGTGGCGGTGCTACAAGGACGGAATCGAGGTCTCCATTTACAATGGAGGAACCTACGACAACAAGTGCTACTTTTGCCGCAAGCCCGCACACACCCTCGGTGTGTTCAACGGGCACCGCTGCTGCACGAACTGTGCTGATACGCTCCTCGACCTCAGCGATGAGATGCGAGACGCAATCAAGAACAGTCAAGGCGACCCTGCTTCGTGGCCAACACGATATGGGAACGGCTGAGCATTTGAGTGCTCAACACACTGCACTGTCTTCTCTCTCAGGTCTCTGACTTGAACAACGCTTCTCACGCAGCCAAGGCTGCTTGAGCGGCCTTTTCCGCCCTACGGGGCAACCGTTACATGTATTCCTGCGTGAGTGCTATCACTTCTTGCAGCGTATATACAATGGAGGGGAACAACCTCTCCACCCGTTTGAGGGGATATTCCTCTCGGCCCGGAGGCGTGAACCGTCTCCCCTGCTGAGAGCCCTATGATAACCGAAGCCCGCTGTTTGAACAGTGCACGGGCCCGGATTGCTAACTGTTCCTTCCGTGGAGATGACTCTGGCAAGTCTGAGCCTCACCACGGTTGAGCCACGAACATACGTTCGGTCAAGCCTGAGATGGTATCAACGGCCCAACGAAACAACATGTTCAGAGGCACCTCAACCACTCAAGACCGACAATTCGACGGAATTGAGGCTTGAAAGGGAGAGGTTTTCTTGAGTGTTATCACTCCTTCCAGCGTATATACACTGGAGGGGAGACGACCCTCAGTCGTTATCTGGGCACCATGCTCAGTTAGTGCTGCGACACCGTCAAGTCCTGACGTGCACATTGACCCATGCCACTATGGGGAGAGCGCAGCATGTGGCACCCAAAGGAGGATTATTCCTCCGGCGGGTAGCCAATCGTTATCTGAGCAATCAATGGTGGTGGCACACCATGCTCAGTTAGTGCTGCGGGCGGTGACGAATTGCCCCCCTTGCCACTATGGGGCTCGCAGCATGTGGCACCCAAAGGAGGATTATTCCTCCGGAGGGTAGCCAATCGTTTGAGACTGTTTAAGCCTCAAAAGACCCGGTAGGGTCTTTCCCTGCCGACAGGCAAAAGGGCAAGAGGACTTGAAAGAACCCGAACGGAGGGTTCGGGGTGAAACGGACTTGTTTCTCCACCCCATAAGCATCGAGAGAACGATGCTGCGGCGAAAAAACCAACAAGCCGCCAAGCAAGGCAGTCTCGTCCGGCAAACCCAATACCGAGGTGATTTACCTCGTGAGGGTTGCCAGTCGTCAATTGGAGAGGAATGGTCAGCAGATGCAAATTTGCTGACCGTTTTTCTTTTGCGTGGTCGCTGGAACTTGGATTTATTCGAGGGAAGGTGCCCAAATACGCCCATTGGCCCACAAGCCGTCGTCTCCGATTAGGGCGGCTGTGGACTGATTGGAACATTCGTCAATCGTTGTGCGTTATCCGTTGTCTTGTGGATGCGCCGAAGGGATTCGTTCCCGGGGACAAACAACCAAGACCTTGACGCTGCTCTTCACCTTTGCAGTGTCTCGCCGGGGCTGCTGTGCGGAGCAGCAGTCCCACCCGTAACAATCGCAGCACATCATGAATGCTCTCATTCGTGACTGACCGTCCCACATGGTGTGCTGAAGGAATGAGAGCGTGAATGGAGGCTTAACCCGCCTTCGGGGATTTCATGTAAGGGTATCGAACTCCGACAGCCATGTGCTTGCACATGTGTTGTTTCGTGGGACGAACGCTACACCAAGGTCAGACATAGGGAGGTGCCCTCGCAGGCATTCAAAGCCTCCTGCCCGGAGCGGTCGGTTCAGCAAACCGTCGCTCCACCCGTAAGTCAATCGTGCAACCTGCACCGAAGAAAAATCAGAACCGCAAACCTGCGAATCTGACGCAATCACTCAAAACTGCAAACCCTACTGGATACGTTCCTCGAAAACCGAAGAACAAACAGCAGGAACAGGCGCACAACGGAAGTGAATGACCATTTGGTCACTCCTTCCAATCGGTGACTCTATGTCTACCAAAAACAAGAATGGAGCAAAGAGCGGCTCCAGCGGGCGAGAGGCCCGAGGAAACGCCAATCGCAACAAGAACGACAACAGACCCAAGGTTTCGACCGTGGCTCGCAACGGAATCGTCTCGTCCGCTCAGTGGACGCTGATGTTCTGTCAACTGTTGATGAATGTCCCACGCAAGGGAGGCCAACTGGCCGCCCACACCGTGCAGGACATCCTCGACATGATGACCTCGCTTGCCATTTTCGTCGTCGACCCCAACTTGGCCATTGACACCTTCAGGGAACTGAAGGACCTTTCGGACAGGAAGGGCTTGACTGATGCCTACGGCAGGGGATTCGGTTTCACCGCATTCCGCACGTTCTTGACGCTGCACCCGGAACTCGATTTCGGGAAGGCTGACAGGGAAATGAGCGCTGACCTCTTTACGAAGCACTCACGTCCCCGCATCAACGCCGCCGTGCAGGCGGCGTTTGAAGCAGGAGTGGAATCCTACAACAAGGGATTCCTGCACTTCCTTGCCGAACAGAACCTGACCCTCGATGCCTTCCAAGGCATGGGCGAAGCGGTTCAAGAAGGCATTGTGAAGGGCTACAACCCTGACTTCACCGCCGGTGGCCAATTCGCACATTGGCTGCACGACACCCACACCTTCAACACCACTTCCCGAGGTAAGCCCGTCAAGTTGACGGTCGCCAAGGGCACGGTTTTGACGAAGACCCGCTTCCGCAAAGTCTTCGAGGCCTACTACCGCCTCAAGGACGAGGAAGCACCATCCAAGGCATGGCGCCTCAAGAAGACTGTCAACGTCTTCCCACAGCGTGCCGTGGTCATGGATGGACCAGACTCACACCACACCCGCACCGGTGACCCCGTCAGTGTCGACATTGACTGGGTCTACGTGAAGACGCCCAACAAGGGTGACGATTCGTTTTACCTGAACCGAATCGTCACCTTCCCTGATGGGACCGTCCTCAACCCTGCACGTGCACACCTCCTCCGAGACGTGGAGGCGCACAAGGCGTGGTCCCGTGCTGGTCTTCTCTCCCGTGGTTGGTTGCCCAACCCTGAACTCAAGCCCGCCTACGGGCCCGAGTATCAGGACTTGGCACCCTACACCATCACTGAAGATGACCTTGATGTGATGCAGGTTTCCATGGACAATGGAAAGACCCTGCGTCTCCACAACGGTCACTGGCTCATCATCGACGACGAGGCTCCGGCCTCCAAGAAGACGAAGAGCAAGCGTGGACCACCTGCTGCGACTCGCCGCACCGGCAAGGCATTCCCCTCTGGGGAGCGCCAAGACGAGGACGAGGCACAATCACTCTCTCAAGGGTGAGAACGCCCCGACCCCTGTCGGCTTCCAGCACTCTGTGCTGAACAACGCTTCTCTTGCAGCCAAGGCTGCTTGAGCGGCCTTTTCCGCCCTACGGGGCAACCGTTACACGACCTACGAACAAAGAAAACGCCGACGGCATACCCTGCTGTCGGTTTTTCTTTTGCGCGAAAGTCAATCGTGTCAGTTGTTAGAAAGACACCCACCACACTTGAAGTGTGGAAGAAGGAACACCTCATTGAGGCCCTTCAGGAAATGTTTGGGGACCAATGCGTCCTCGTAGCGAATGAGGGCGAGAAACTGCCCGTTCGTGGTGAACGAAGCGGACGCCAGATGCAGGCGGACATTGTTGTCCGGCTTGGCAATTCTGGTGACATCGGCTTTGAAGCAAACACAGAAACTGGTAACTACGAAGTCGTAGCAGATTGGTATGCGGTCGGACACAACCGAAAGCAAATCCAAGAAGCCGACATCGAAAACACCAGCCGCGCTACCGTGGTATCTGCTGTTCTGCAAAAGACCAACCACGCATTTGTGAAGCATGGATTGAAAAAGAAGGGCTTCAAGAAGCACACACTGAAGAAAGTCGTCGACGAAGAAGGAAACACCTGCTACGAAGCGACGTTCTCCAAAGGAGGGTTCTGAATGAAGAAAAAGCAAAAAGAAACAGTTGTCATCCGCTACTACCCTGATGGGCGAGTGGAACTGAAAACAGATGGGCTCAAGGGCATCAAATGTGAAACAGTGACTGACGACATATTCAAGAAACTGAGCAAGAAACTCGGCAAGGGCGAGTCCAAACACACCTCTGAACGCTATGAAGGCGGCAAGGGGACTGGACAGACTCTCCGGCACGGGTGATGCTCACCGGGCGCTACAACCGCCCATTCGGGATTGGCAGGAAACTGCCACTGAGGGGGACAACCGTCCCCCAATGACGGATAAAAATGCTCTCGCACGCTCAGCGCGCTGCGGGACGCAAAAGGACGGACGGCAAAAAGGACGCAGAAAAGGAGCATGCACGCTGAGCGTGCGAGAGCCTATTGCGGCCACCGCCCACCACCGACACCAAACAAATACATCCGCAAATATCGACGATTTATTCATCGAAAAATTGTGGAAGTTCAACTACCAATACGACTCGAGTTCCTCGGCGAAATGCTGGGATAAGTTCCCGGGTCTACCTGATTCACGAGATAAATCCTGCCAAAAGCAGGTGCAACGTCCGTGAAAGGAGGAATATTGGAAAAACTGAGTTGACGCCCGCTGCATGCATCGAAGAATTACCACTCACGATGGTAAATCTGAAGCAGACCATTTCGGAACACACGACCACTGACTTCCATCAAACATGTCAGAGACGGTTAATTACCGAAAATTGCACGGCGCACAAACACAACGGACATTTGTATCGTAAAAGGGAAAAGAACTTGAACCTCAGGGGACCCATGGAATCCATGGAAACCACCGAGACCACGAATTCGCCGACGGATGAAGTAATTCAGAAATTGACGAAATCTCGTAATCAGAATCTGAAACAAATGGATGAAACTTCCCACACTGGGGAAGAGGAAACATTAGCGTCTGGACAAAGGGCGCATGCGGAGGAAAAGAACAAGGAAATTCCCAATCAACAGACAGAACATCCATCACAGGAGTGATGCGAAAGAAAAAGGAGTAGAAGACGCCAACTGGCAAATTTCTCCTCAACTGTCAACAAGAATCTGAACACACCTGTCTCCAGAGCACTGAAGGCCAGAGACGATGGAAAATGTGTTCAGGAACACTACGAACGAACATTCCGCCTGAAAAGTGAACCAAAACTGGATACCACACGTGTGGAACTCCAGAAGAGCGGCGAAATGGACTGGGCAGCAGAACAACAACTGCTCAAGACAAAAATCACAACTCAGTCAATATCTGGTTGAGGTGGTTCTGAATCATCAGAAACCGACCAAATATTGCATTCAAAAGAATACAAATCTCAAACTTCTAACCTGAAAAGGAAAGACTTCCTGATTTAAATCTGGAAAGACAAGAAATGAATCGACTGTTCATTCCGGTTTTTCACCAGAATCTATCAGGATACGGCTGCAACGGACATTACTGTTGCATCTGTGCGAAAAGTAGCCTACGCTACCGGATGCTCCTTGGAATCGAAGAGTCTGTGATTACTGAGCACAAAATTACCCTGCTATTTCCTGATTTTCAGGCAAAGCAGGCCTATGCGCTTAGACACGAACACCTACCTGAGAATGCAAAATGAAAGCAGGTGGGGTGAGCAACCTCCGGGTTAAGGGTCCATCCCCGACCTGAGGCGTCTTACCCTTGCGCTTCTGCCTCAATCCCACCCGTAAAGTCAATCGTGTCTACATTTAAAGACATCTTGGACACCGCCCTTATGGAATGCGCTTCAGCAGCCATGGCCGGTGTCGCATTCAGCACCCCAGAAGAAAAAGAGGCGATTAAAGAAATCTGCGACTTCGCAGTGCGAAAAGCACCCACTCTCAACAGAGACTCTGGAAACGCACGCAAAACCTACGTTTGGCATCAATCCACCGGCTTCCGCCGATATGGACTGTTCGCCGATGACGAGGACGGAGCGTATGTCCCAGTAGAAGAGTTGGACGAAGACGATGAGCGCTCGCTCATGTGTCGCCCAATCGAAGGCGAAGACGTCGCTGTCGACGATTACGACGAGATTTTCTCGTTCATCCGAGACTACGACCCCAAAGCCCAATCTGGAGGTGTAAATTTTGTCCTATGTGACTGGCAAAATTTCATCGGTTCGGCTCCTATGCCGAAAGAACCGACGACCCTTGACGCGCAGAAAGTTCTCCTTCGAGACATCTGCGATTCGGGTCAACCAAAAACCGTTATCATGCTTAGCCCTGAGGCGTGGAAAATTCCAGTCGAGTTGGAGCAGTTGATTCGAGTTATCGACCTGCCGCTCCCTACCTTGACTGACCGCACTCAAATGGTTACCCGATACGTCGAGACGTTCAAAAACGACCCCGACCAATTTTCGGATTATCAACTACCAGCCCAACTGACCCAAGAGGAAATTGAGGTTGTAGCACGAGCATGTTCAGGTTTCACGTCATTTGAGACGGAAAACAACTTGTTGATGAGTCTTGGCAGCACGGGAACGTTCTCGCCAGAATGGCTCAACAACGAACGGACCAACATCATGAAGGCAAAGGGAATGAACATCCTGAAAACCGAAGTGACGTTTGACGACCTCGGTGGTCTTGACAATGTCAAGCGCATCGTGCAAGTCAATGCGCAAAGGTTCAAACCAAATGCGATTGAAAAGTTCGGACGCCCTCCCATGGGCACCATCTTCCACGGTCTTCACGGAACCGGCAAAACCATGATTGCGAAAGCCATGGCCAACAGCATGAACATGCAACTGTATCTCATGCAAGCCAACCACATGAAGAACGAACTGGTGGGCGGTTCAGAGAATTTATTCCGCAACCAACTGAAACAGTTTGTTGCGGGTGCTCCCTGTATCGTCCTCGTGGATGAAGCGGAAAAATTGTTTGCGACGACAGACGCTGCCCGAGACGGCGGCGCCTCCCAAGGCGTGCTGTCCCTTCTCCTGACTTTCATGCAGGAGAACACGGATGGCGTGTATTTCGTCTTTACATGCAACCACATGGACAAACTACCGCGAGAACTCCTCGACCGGTTTGAAGACAAGTTCTTCTTCGACCTACCAACCGAAGAGGCACGAGCCGAAATTTTCAAACTCAAATTGACCGAACTCAAAGAAAACCCCGATAACTTCGACATCGAAGCCTTGGCTGCACAAACCGAGGACTTCAACGGTCGTGGCATCGAAGCGGCAGTCCGAAAGGCCTGTGCAGTTTCATTTGCTGACGGGGAACGTGAGCCAACAATGGACGAACTCGTAGAGGCCCTTGAGATGGTCGGTCCGGCAGCGGACCAAAAGACCATTGAGGCCCTCCGAGAGGAAGCCATGGCAAAGCGGCTGATTCCAGCAAGTGCACGTCCTAACGCCGACAAGGCAAAGGCTGTGCCAAGGGATTTCAGTCGAATCTGATAACGTCTACCGCCCTTCGGGGCATTCGTTCAAGGAACCTGCTGGGAGCGTTGCTCCCCTTTCCTTTTTACCAATGACGAAAGTCAATCGTGCGAGCCATCTGGAATGGACGAACACCAGAGACACTCAACTTCGCCGAGATGTTGACTGCTCTGGCAATTTACCATGTGTATGAAAAAGAGGGAGACGACTACCTCGAAACCACGCAAAAACGAAGACTACCGTGGGTCCTGATACGAGACATTCGTGGGACCACGAGCCGAGATGTTGTTGCTGGTTTCGACGTGCTCTTTCAGGAGTCAATGGAACTCCTTCGTAAAGCATGGAATGAGGATGACAACATCCGGAATGAAATGAAGCAAAAAATGGAAGCAGGTGAATTCAATCCTGCTGTCGACTTTGTGAACACCCCGAAAATGAAGAACGCTATCGGGAAGGTTCTGCTACGACAAGCAGAAGTTCGCAACAAACATTCGCCTCAATCCGATGAAGCCTTCCAATATGTCAAGGAAAATCTGACGGATGCACTCAACGAAATGGAACGTTTCGTTGAGGAAGTGCTTTCCGCTGCTGGCAGTTTTGTCGTCCAAGAAATGGGGCGGCATTCACTACGCCCCATTGATGTCAACGCCCTGAATGTCAAAATTCGAGGTTTCGACAATAGCGGGCCCCTCGTCGAATTCAAAATCGACGAGAACCAAGTGCTCAGCAACGACGAAAAGGTCTCCTCAGAAGACAAATCCAAAGACAAAACCAACGGCTACAACCCAATGTATGGGTGAGCCAATCGTAAGCAGGCGGGACTGGCGACGACGTTCTCGAGACGGGTTATTGAACCAATAACCCAGACAAAGCGTCCAGCCTTGAGCACTGGCTTGCCCATCCGGGCAAATGCTCACCAAAATGGGATTTCATCCCGATTAAATAGGAGAAACGCCAACGTAAGACCTGCAACCGTGCCACGTTACACCGTGACATACGAGTTCGATACCGAGAAGGAATATCTGGACCACCTCAAGCACATGTTGTTGTTTGAGTCTGGAATTTTCAAGAAGCCTTCTTCTGTTGATGACTCGTCAAATCAAACTGCCCCTCAGAAAGAGGAGCCCGTGTTGAAAGTGCCTGTATCGAAGGCACAAGAAGAAAAAGTGAAGCCCAAAGCATCTGGCTGGACGCCGGAAAGGCGAAAGGCAGCGTCTGAAAGGATGAAAGCAATCCGTGCTGAAAAGCCTTGGTCGACAAAACCAAAGAGCAAGCAAACGGAAGAGCAGAAACCCGAGGAAGCAAAGCCCAAGGCAAAGCCCAAGAAGCGAAGCACCGCAGGCTGGACCCCAGAGAAGCGTAAGGCTGCTGGAGAACGAATGCGTGAACGTATCGCTGCCAAGAAGGCTGCCGAAGCAGAAGCCAAGAAGGATTCAGTTCCTTACGCTCAGAAGCCCCGAACAATCAAAGTTCCGAAAGGAGCCAAGAAACCGAAGGGCTCAGGCGGAGGCTCACCGAAACTCAACACACCAAAGAAACCGAAGGGTCGCCCTATCGGAGAAATGTTCAGCGGCATCTATGATGCCATGAAGTCAGCAATTGAGGCGAATTCAACCGCCGACACCAATGCTCTCATTGAGTCCGTCGAGGCTACTGAGAGTGAGCGTGAGATGGCAACGGAAGTTGTTCAGAAACTCATGCGTGCTGCTGCTGCGAACTCCAATGGCGACTTTGTCGTTGGGGAAGGGGACAACCCGACCCTACTTTGTCTCAGTCAGGAAGCAGTGCTTCCTTCGCTGGACATCCTACGGGCCTACTGAGGCCCAATCGTGGTGAACATCACCATCAAGAAAGTGAGAGTCAAACCTCGAGTGGCTCAAGCCATGCGACGAAACTCACTTGAAATCGAAGAATTCTCAAGCGACCTCTCACCGGGGTTTTGCTTGGAAGGAACGGTGCTTGACGGCGGAACAAACGAACGTTTCTTGTTCCGTGTGGCACCAGACCTCGCCCTCGTCATCGCCAACAACGAAGAAGAGGGCTTGGTGGCCATTGGAACAACAAGTTTCCTCTGAGCCAATCGTGTCGTTTGAAACGCGACTCAACGGACCACCAAAAGAGTCCGTAGAGGAGAGAGAGAAGAGATACAGCCTTTTCACTGACCCGGAAAGTGTCAGTGCAGAAAGTGAAGGCTCGAATCCACGAATGTTCGGTCGAACATGTATCCTGAGTCCTCTCCCAATCATAACACAAATGCAACGTGAACTTTCAGGACATGAAAGTGTCGGCCTTGGTTTTGCCCGAGGCTATGCCCTCGCTACTCACTTTTCGAGTGGCGGTCAATACCGAATCGACATCCACAGGATTTCATCCTCCGATAGGATTCGGCTGCATTACGACTTCAACGTCGCTGGTGAAGACATCGAATACGTGACTGATGACTTTAGCGGTGACGAGCACTCAGACTGGCTGGTCTGCACTGATGAAGAAGCAGATGCCCGAGCGAGCGAATACATTCGTGAATCGCTCTGGGCCTTCAACACTTCTTTTCTTGCGGGCCAGACAAGCCTACCTGAAGAGGTCTTTTCTGCACTGCAACCGCAGTGTGAAAGCGCAAATGACGCTGTTCGGCGACTGATTGAATCAACCTGTGGGTTGAACTCATTCGTCGAAGCAGCAATTGGCGCTGATGGACGAGGAAATTTCGTCGCAAGTTACGACCACGAGGAGCATGAAGTTCAAATTGGAACGCACACGTTCTACATTTACCGTCTCAATTGAGAGACATTCGGTGAAGAGAAAAGTTCTCATATCCCCAATTAACCATTCCGATGATGAAAACGAAATGGTTGAGATTTCACGCAAAGAACGCACGAGACTGTATGACGAAGCCGCAAAGAACAAAATGCGGATAGTCGACCAAGGTGCGCAAATCAGCGAACTGGAATCAAAAATCAAACAACTCGAATCTGTTATTGAATACGGGGTCGAGTTCCAAAAAATGGTCCCTCGCTTCGAGATGATGAAGGTTGAGTCTCAACTGATGGCTACCAAGGCCGAGGTTGAACAACTCAAATTCCAACTTGAAGAAAAAGACGAGAAAATGGAAGCGATATTGAAAGCAGGAGACCTGCCGACAGAACTGCGCTTCATGGAACCAGACAAAGGCACTGCTTTTGAAAAACTGGCAGAACAATACAACGAACTTCAAGCGGAAAACGCAGAATTGAAGCGGACCATAACCAACACAAGGAAAGGAGCATCACTGCTCCGCATGCCTCAAGACTCCTCAGAATGAGGGTCATTCGTGTCGACCTTTATGAATCGACTCAACGTGGGAAATACCCCACGCACAATCATCCCTCTCAGTGAGCAACTCAAGGCTCTTCAAAGTGTCCACGACTCAACGTGCGAGAAATTGAAGCAGTCCAATGACGCTTTAGCGAAGTTGCAGAGGGACAAAACTGAACTGATGGCTCATTGTCAGGTAATCGGAAAGGAACTGGAAACCAAGGAAACCTTTCTTCGTGCCGTGAGTGCAAAATACAACGCGCTCAAAGACGACCACGCTGCCCTAAGAAAAGACCAATACCGCCTCTATGCCCTGATTGTTGACCAACAACAGTGCATGCGACAGGTGATTGGGATGCTTTCTGAGCAAAATGCAGAAGACCTGCAAGCGAAGATTGAAGCATTCAGAAATCGCCTACTCGCAGAGGACCCCCAATGGGCTCGACCTATGCCGTCGGGACCTGAACCGGTATGCGATAAGAGGGGAAAGTGGGGCTGGGGATTTCACCACCCCCAAACTGATGAAACCCCTGTCATTGATACAGCCCTTTTCAGAAATACGCACCTGTGAATACGACGACCCGGACGAACTCCGGATTCGTTGGTGACGGTGCAATCGTGAGATTCATTGAAAGACTCGCTAACAGAGATTCAATCTCTGTAAAAATTTCAAAAGAAGAAAAAATCAAGCAACTCGAGGAGGTCATTGTTGGCCTCGAAAACGAAGTGAAGAAGCAGATATTGCTCAAGAACGCTTTGCTCGAAGAGGAACACGATACAAATACGGCACTGGAAGCATCTCTTCTCAGAGTCAGAAGCGAAAAGGAACACTTGGAAATTCAACTCAAGGCTGTCGCTGAACAGTCAAGACAACGTCAACGAAAACTCACGCTTCTGGAAGGCAAAATGTCCAATTTGAAACTTGAGAATGATGCTTTGAAGACCCAGATTGAAGTGCTTAACAACATGATTCCTTACCTCGAGCATCTCAAAGAACAGAGATAGACTTGATTTTGGGAAGCATTTGCTTCCAATCGTCATTTGCCGACGGCTTTCGCCGTCGGTTTTTTCTTTTGCGCACCTGCGCACTCGTGTCACACACACAAATCGAACTGGATACCATGAGACGAATCATACGCATGGAAAACTCCATTCAATCAATTGCTGAGAGCACTCAGCGTATTGCTGAAGTCCTTGAACGGCTGGAATCCTTCTTCATCGCAACAAGCGTTGACGAAGTTCAGAAGCGTGTCGAGGACATGCACAACGGGAGGGCTTGACCTTCTCAATCGTGGTGAAAGAACTCACCTTGAATGACGCCCGACCACACAGTGGCGTCACAATCATACGTCCGTCAAAAACGGCAAGTCAAATTTTCTCTTCCCTCGGAATGTATAACAAATCCGGACACAGTATTGGGCATCGCGCTCTGACTGTGTATTTTGATGGAAAGAAAATTGTCTTCCATGGCGGACAAGACAGCCAGAGCATTTTCGTCGATAACAAGCCCGAAATTGTAGGAGCAGGCTTGCCTTTCAAGGCAAGTTTTGCTACCTCCTATCACGCTTATCGGAAGGACTCTGGACCACTTGATGTTATCGTAACTGAAACGTCATTTATTCTGCGCAGCGAAATGCTGCCACATGACTGCACACCGTCTTATGTTGGTGAAAACGTCATCGTCGATTACGGAGAACTCTTCCAAACCGACTATCAATTTGAACTCCCATATTCCTTCCTGCGCCAGCAGGTTCTCAAGGAAAAGGAGAAATTCATTCTTGCTACATTTGCGCCTTCTGGCATTGGGCTTTACAGCCCGCAAATGGCACCAATTTACATCCCGAAAAAGGTCAAAACCAGATTTTACGCTGCGACAGAAACGTCCTACGTGATTCAAATATCTGCGAATGACCTCAAGCGCTGCCTAACAAGAGCAGGCGCAAAAGGAAAGGATGTAGTCTTTATTGGCGTTGCGAAAACAACGCTCAGAGGAATGATGTTCGATTCAGCCCGAAGCACTGGACGACGGCCTGTTATCGGAATCAAAGGAAAATCTTGGAGTGGAGCGTGCTTGAGAAAAGCAACGGAAAAGGTGGTTTTCCCTGTGTTCAAAGCAGAGAATCAACTGGCGAATTATGTCAGAACCTTCATCTCACCCCAAGCCCTCAAGCCCTTTATCCAAACCGAGAGGTTCATCCCCCACATGTGTGGGGGGGACCTCAATGCAGGAGATTGGGCCAAAGCACCAGATGGTGAAGAAATGAATGAACAACAAAAACAAGCAGTGCGAGAATGGTATCTCGCCTTTATTGCGCAGAAAGCAAGACTCGGTGAAGACATTTCAACCGAGCACCAAGAAGTGGCCGAAGAACTTGATGTCTCGTGACCACTTCATTCGTGGAAACACAATGTGAAAACCGTGTGGATGAACCCTACAAGAGCAACCGGGTTCTCAAAAATGGATGGATACACCTCGGGATAAACCGAGAAGAATTCATCCCCCCCTACCTGCGAGTGCAGGGAATGAAAGTTGGAATGCGAGTGTCGAACTTGCTTTTCAAAATACAGCAGCAAGCAGACGACGTCGCATCCATGGTTGATGCGACTTCGTTCTTCACTGCTACTGGACTCAATCAACGGGGAAGGGAATTCAGGGAACACGCTCTCCCGTATTTCATCTATGCAACAAATCTCATACAACCACGATACGTGAACAACCCCGATGTCTGGAACCGCTTTGTCGAGCAATTCCTTTCTCGCCTCTCCGGAGGTGAAGAGGAGTGGACAGGCGTCTAAACCGAATGGGAAACGAAACCGAGGAAACCATCAAACGGAGATACAACCAATACGGGCGAATCTACGTTGATGTAGCAGATTTCCTGAAATACGAATTCGTGCACTCTCACAAAAGAGAGTTCCCAACAGAAGTTGCAGGTGGATTGGAACGGACGTTTTCCTTTACGTTGCTGAAACGCACGCAGGAATACGCCGTGTTCAAAGTCACCATGAAAACTCTGAATCGACAGCACACTTCGCTTTACGAAGCCACAGTGTATCTGTCGACTGAACCATGGGAAAACATGGAGGAGGTTCTCGGACCTACTCCGTTCACGGTCCAACTCGAAGGCCCGTCCAACGCATTGAAGCAACTCAATCCGGGGACATACGCCTTCGACAAGTTCTTCGGTCTGTGTCATTGTGAAGCACTGATACACTGAGGAACATTCGTGGGACGGCTCAACACCTACCTCACGGGCCTTTGGGTCCGAACAATCAAGAACCTGAAACGCGAAGACAAGACCTACTACACCGTCAAACTTGAAGACGGTAAGGTCGACCTCATGGCGTTTCGCCGACTGCAATACGGAGACACCATCGAAATATGGCCGAAAGACTTCCGCAAAAGTGACAACGCACCAACACACTACATGCGAGTTGTTCACAAAGAAGAAGAGGAAGACTCCGAAACGCAAAAAACCGAGGCTCAATGAGCCTCATTCGTGGCTGAAACCAATAGCCCCAATCTCACTCTCGAGCAACTGCTCATGAGTGACAGAATCAAAATACACCCGACCGTGTCAAACGAACGTTTCTTGGAACAATTTACAACCAATGCCCAAGGATACACTACTAACCTGTTTGTTCCGCAACATGTTCGGGAAAAAGTCGTGAGTTACCCCGTCGACTTAACGAACGGGACCGCGAGGAAACACAATACACCGACCATCCACTTGAGACTCTCTCAGGATTTCTGGTTGGTCTTTTACCAATTCAACCCCACGTGCAACGTTCCGCAAACCAACCCGGAGGAAGGGTTGTTTTACATGATGCGTGAGGAAAGCACGACGTCAACGATGCGACGTGTCTTACCGGAAGCACTGCAAACTGCACAACAACCTTACCGTAAGCAAGCAGTTGCGACGATTTATCACAACGCCATGCACGAAATTTGGACCAATCTCCAATGTGGAGAATATGCTCAATTGGGAGACCCTACCATCACACCTGTATTCAGAGAGATGCTGAAACTTGCTCTTCCCCCTGAGGAAGAGGACGTTTCTCACTTCCCTCAGCAAGGAGTCTTGCCGCACTTTTGGAAACAGGAAGAGGACCTCGAAAGGGTTCCTTCGTCTTTCACTGGGCGGCTGAAGCCAAGTGTCATTCAGCATGTGAACATGATGAATACGCCATGTGTATTGGACATCCCCAAACCGGTGAGGGTAAGAGACCCCGAAGGCCGGGAAAAGAACATTCCCGCTGGCAGGTGGTTCATTACCAGAGAACAACTGATGAATCACGAATTCATCTGGCCTCAAAACAACAACCGACTTATGAAGGTCTCAAAAGTGAAGCCGTCCAAGCGAACGGTAAAACACGGAGACAACTTCATCGGGCGCCTGTGAGCGTCCAATCGTGTCGAATCAAAACGACAAAACATACACGAAAGAAGACATCGGAAGTCAAGTGACCCTCAACATTGACGGGGTTGCTTTGGACGATGTTGTCGTAGAAGTGGCGCTGCCCGGACGAGGCAGCATCATCGGACCAACATTCGTGTGTGCTCATATCTTTGCCCGTCTGACCATGATGGAAGCCATGATGGCTGCATCCGCCAGCGCCAACGCTGTGCGTGACGAATGGTCTGACGAGATGGCTTGAAAGCCAACAACTACGGCCCGCTGTGCGAGCCAATCGTGTCAAATGACGCAAACCAAAGAAGCCCGCTTGAAGAAGAGGGCTTCGTGAGTAACAACACCGAAGTCCCTTGTCGGGGCCACCTCGGGTTCTATGCCATTTTTGCTGGCACAGTTCCCTATGAGGAATTGGTCTCGAAAGGACGAGAGTTGGGAATACCCGGCTACGGGGCATCAGAACCATACGATTGGTCCCACCATGGGATTGATTGGGATTCTTGGGTGCCCAGACCACGGAGCGGAAGCAAAGCCTTCTCTTTTGCATTGAAGGACTTGAACCGAGACGCTGGTCTTGTCGAGACAGATGACTGGGAAGACAAAAGCGGCAACAGAGTCGCCAGAGTCTTCTACGAAGTCGTCATGTTGCGACATAGCAAGGAATGGAAACTTGTTCGCCGATGGCGAGGAAAGAACGTCGCTACCGGACAGTGGGACAGCGTGACGGAAGACCTCTTCCGAATCCGCTACATCCCACCACAACGAGGAAGCGAACTTTACAAGTGGACCCGACGATATGTGCACCAAACCCTGCATGGACGAACACTGGAAAATTCGACCCGTGCGGAACTGAGCGAACTGGCTGGACTTTACGAAGTCACGCCATGGGATGCATCAGTGAAGGTGAGTCCCGAGCAAATTCGGGAAGTGACCAACACCCTACGACAAGGATTGATTCGGGAAGCCACCACCGTGGACCAAGAGGCTCTGCGTGCCATCATGCGACGTGCTGTAAAGGACGTCGGCGGCATGCGCTTCGGAGGTTCTTCCGGCGGTGTCTACTACATCCCCGACTGGAATCGAGACCAACGCTACATGGAATACCTCGTGCCCTTTTCGGAACTCATCAACTGGTTCGGAACTGTGAACCTGATAGAAGACTCCTACGAAGAAGGAGAAGACGGCGAACTCGTGCGTGTCACGGCTTCGTCGGCAACGACCTTCCGTCTTCTTGGATATGTTGACGACGCCCGCCAGATGGAATATCTGCGACAGGACGTTGCTCGAGAAGTTGTCTCTTCGGTGAACGCATACTACGAAGACCTACTCACCGTTGTGCGCGATTCAGACGACGAGGACCTGCCAAAGGAAATCGACCGTTTGTTCCGTGAGCAGCGTGATTTGAAGAGGAAACTCGGAAACATGCGACAGGTAGTCGGCAGCGGCATTACCGAGGCTACTGCTCCCCAATCAGGGGTTCAGAACGCCTTCGATGCCCGCCTTCTTGCTGTCACCTCAAAGAGCCAACAGCAGGCCAACCGCCTGCGACAACTCATGAACATCGAACTTGATGATGAGACCGGGGACGAATGAGCCCCAATCGTGAAATACGCATGTATCTCCAACGAGCGCTTCAAAATTGAAGTCTCGTCTGAATCAAGAGATGATGTGTCATACGAAGTGTCAATTCAAGACATCTACCGCCCGTCGACGAACAAACTGACACGGGAATGGCGCTGCTCGTGCCCCGGCTGGATTTTACACCATGTGAAAAAGCCGAGTTACGAATGCAAACACATCAGACAAGTCAGGACTGAACACTGGTGCGGCTGGAGACAATCTCAGCACGGACAGAAAGCAGTCCTCAAAGAGGAAACAGACAACACAGACACTGATTTCCTTTGCCCCAACTGTGGGAACCTCGCTTATCCTGAAAACACCCTCAAGGTGAGAAACTGACGGAGGCAATCGTGAGCAATCTGAAAAGGCGCTTAACCGGGAAACCTGAACACCTTGTCACAGAGCAAGAAATGGCGTTAGCCAATGAAACAGGCGTTCCGATTGAAATCATCATAAAGCACTGGCACAAATGTGCCATCTGCGGTATCCGGTTTCATGGCATGGGGCACAACCCAACGCCGGTGACACTGGGGAGATGCTGCGACGAGTGCAATTTGACCGTCGTGCTCCCCTGCCGAATACAGCACTTTTACTACACACGAGGCGATTAGCCTCAATCGTGAGAGAAGACAAAACTCTCTTATGGCGGCTCAAGCCGCCCGAAATCACAAGCAAAGCCTCGAAAATGGAGGAGTTGCAGGAAGAAATCAATGAATTGAAACAGACGTTGGCCCGCTACCGGGAAAGCCGGGGAACGAGGCCAATACGCCCAATGATTGGTAACTCCTACCGAAATGAGACCTACGAACAACTGAATTTTCGAGGTCGACTGGACGATGGAACTTCAAATGCTTTCACACGATGCGTATTCCGAAACGTGACCTTCACTTGCGATAGCGATGATTACATCGTGTTTTACAATTGCACATTTGAAGGGCGCCTCAGATTTGAGGGCGCTATGCCCCACATGTTTTTTGTGGCTGACGTGAACACAGGAGAATACACCTATGATTGCGTCGAAACAGGGAATCAAACGATGGTTCCTTTCGTTGCCACGACCGACAGTGAATACGCTGAGTGGAACAAAAGGGATTGGATTAACCTGCTGCAAGGTCCGGTTGCTTCCCGAGCATACAGCCTGATTTTCAAGAACTTGATTCACACCGAAAATGTGGACGACCCCGTCCCCGAGACCGAAGAGGAATGATTCCCTTCGTCTCAATCGTGAGCGCAAGCACACACACCATCCTCGCGGTAGCGCAGTCAGGAGAATTTGACGCCTACTTCGAGGTCGAATGCACAAACGACCATGCCCACGTGGAACGGTTCAGATACGACAAAAAGGAAATTGCCATCGCGGTGGCACAGTCCCAGAGCATCCACTTCAAGGAAGTGGCTGTTCACGCCGTGTTTTCATATCACGGCGAATGGAACGGTAACGACTACCCCTTGAAGTCGCTGAAGAAGACCATTTACCACGAGACATGTGAAGAAGAGGACATTGTCCTCACCGCTGATGGAGAAATCCCAGCAAGCGAAATGCAAAAGAGGAGTGAGGAGGAATGAGTTCCTCTGACTATCACCTCGGCTACTACGAAGGCCTCAGAAATGCGACTGCCATGTTGATTGACATGGCGTCTCAAGTCAGGTCTGAAGAAGTTGCACAGGCTTTCAGCAAAGCCGTCTCTGCTCTCGCCGAAGAGCGAGACAAGGCAAAGCAGATAGCCAACGAACAAGCCGAGTTTGAAGAGGAGGACTACCAATGACCGAACCTTCGCCGTATTTCGCAGCCCGTCGCAGCCAATGGCGCGACAAGAGATTTCAGCCCACTTCTGAATGGAGTGCAGCCGAGTTCCTTTACGAACAAGGCGCACTGGTCCGTATCAACAAGGGACCAAACCCGATTCATGAAATGGTGGCTGAGGTTCACCGGAGGTCTTGACCTCCAATCGTGGAAGGAATCCACATGGATAACGACGGCAACGTTGTTTCTTGTGATGGAATCGAACTTGAAACCCCGATACCTGTCGGACAGTTCGTCACCATCATGCAGAAGACACGTCAAGCCGTCGAAATTTATTTTGGCATGCTGCTCGAGGCTGAGCAGGGACTGAACAAGTTCCTGCAAGGCGATGGAGGCAGCGACGAAGACGACTCTCGGAAAACAATCACTGAGGTGGCTACGAAATTCAAGGAGCACTTGCTCACAACGATAGCCAACGAACGTGGTCTCGAAATGAGAACGTTCATGCCAACAACCACCACGGAGCCAGAACAATCTGCTCCACTGGATGAAGTCAAAAGTGCCAAACTGTATGACGGAAAGAAGGAACTTTGGAAATTGAATCCTCAGGACCTTCACAACCATTTCCGTGCAAGCACAGTGTGGGACCAGCGTGTCAAAGAAGACGCTCTGATACAGCAACTTGTGGTTCTGTGTGAGGAATTTATCCTCGAGCACAACCCAGTGCAAACACGCCCCGAAATCCTACGGGAGCGCTGGGTGCTACGAAGACACTTTGCCAGAACAACACAAGAGATGTGGAAACACATCGTCAGTGTTTTTGAGAACGAAGGTTGCAGCGAGGCTCTTGACCCGAGCCTTGAAGCACAACTACCGTTCATTCTGATTGCTTCAGGTTGGCGGATGATAGCCGCCATGCGCTGGTCTACCGATGAAAAAGCATCATTCTCTATGCTCCCGTTTGGACGGGGCGTATCAGGGTGCTTTTGGGCCAAGACCGAAGAAGACGACCATCCTTTCTGGACCCAATGAGGTCCATGCCTTCGGGCAATCGTGACCAATGAATGGACACCAAAGTGCAACAAATGCAACGAGGAATGCCCAGATGAGAGCATCGACTGCTCCAACTGTGGTGCCTTCTGTGTTTCTTGCGCTGAAAATGAGGAAGGCTGGCACATCACCATGCACCCTCACCACAACCGAGACCTATGTCCCAATTGCCTGCACCTCGCTGAAGATGACCCCGAATACTACGGGGTAGTGTGTCGGTATTGGGAGGGAGAAAAAGAGTGTCTCACCACAACGCCTTACGGTGAAAAGCAAAAGTGCGACTGTCCACCAGACAGTCGATATTACGCCACCTCGTAAGGCAATCGTGTTATCCAATGATACACCAGCATGTGTCTTCTGCTTAGACACACGAATCAAAATGCACAGAATGGCACACGACCAGCGTGACTCTGAAACGCAAGTCTTGTGTTCCTCGTGCGGAGCCTCTTACAACGAGGCGGTTGAACAAATCGCGAAAGACACCATCTCCGACCTTGAACTGAAAAACAAAACGGTCGAGACCATGATGAACCCCGAATACACTGAAAGGTTCCTCAAGTTGGCCAAAGCGGCCTCTCTCCGTGGTATCCGACACTATGATGTTGGTGATGATGTCTGCGACGGCTGTGGCGAACTCGCCCAAGTCGCGGTTGCGAAAAAAACGTTCAACTTTTGGTGCAAAGGATGCAAGAGCCAATGGGCTGTATTGAATCCAAACCCCCCCGCTCCGGAGAGACGAGAATGAAGGACTACGACGGTTCCCTCTGTTTCAAATGCCGCATTTCCTTGCCGAAAATCGACCTTGATGTTGACCACCATGGAAACATCGTTCCTCGATACTGCAAGACATGTGAAGAGGCAATTTGGAATGCATGGGGCTTAGAAATGCCTGACAATGCTCGTGTTGACAATGCGTGGGAGAAACTGCAACAACAAGAGGACTGAGTCCTCATTCGTGTCTGAAGAAAAAGACATAGAAGATTGGTGGAACAATGAACCAACAATCAAAATTCTGAATCGAGGAATCATCAAACCTTGGAACGACGAGGGCGAATCAGTCGCCTACAAAATCGTTTCATCACAAACAGCCAACGACAACAGTGAAAACCACGACGGTTTTTACCTGATGTTCAAAGGCTACGGTGACGCGATGTCGGTCGATGGGCACGGAGCGCAGATAAAGGTTGAAAACGAAGGCGGCAGAATCCGCATCCTCGTATGGAGCAACATCAACGATGAAAACTACACACACAGCATTTGGCTCGACGAAGCACTCGAGAGTCAAAGGATTCCAGCGCGAAGCGCTTCGGAACTATCCGAACTGCATTACGAGCGCATGCGGCAATCGCAACATGCGACAAAAACGTGTGAAACGTGCGGTGCGACTGTTTATACAGCAAAGAACAACCTCTGTGACCTTGTCACTTGTGAATACCGACCCCACACGTATCATCATGGTGATGGAACTCCCAAATAACGCTCGAAAAGAGCAATCGTGACCGAATGGGAACACAACTACACTCGTTGTGACGCTACGAAGAAAGACGGAACTCGCTGCAAATTGGAAGCGAAGCCGGGTGAGGTGTTCTGTGAACACCACGCCTATGACCTCCGTTCATTTATTCGCAATCCATTGAATGTCATCAGCCTCTTCGGGAAATATTTCCCGAAGCAACATCACCCAGCATGTGATAGGAAAGGAGCAAACGATTGCGACTGCCCTGCACTACCGCTGGCTACGCTGACGGCAAGGGCTCTTCGACGATGCTTCGATGTATCGCTACGACAGACCCCAGAATGGAAAGAGCAACAACGATTGGTAATGAGGCGCAGAACACGCGCCATACGACGCTACTACCAGAATGTGGACCACAACAACTTGTGGCTCCCGCCCTACGCTCAGTGGAGGCAATTACGCTTCTTCATCTGGGACGAACGGCAGCAACGGATGCGCGTCATGAAATTGCTGGACACATTCAAGAACGACGAAAGAGGCAAGAAAAACCTCAAACGTCGCTTGATGCAATATGCCCCGCACCATGTGTATTATTCAACTGGTGCATGGTATAACCCGCAATCCATCGGCCCCGACCCGCTAAGCAAGGGCGGTGCCAAGAAATTCAAGAAGAAAGGAATGTCCCATGTCAGGAACAACACATTTTTCTTCCGTGAACTGTATTTCGACGTCGACTACGAAATGGAGACGTTCGAGGAATCAGCAGCGGAAACGAAGAAACTGTTGGAATGGTATCAGGAACAAGACATCGTATCGGACCAAGAACCCGTCATTGTTTTCAGTGGCGGTAAAGGATTCCACCTCATTGACTTCGGCTGGAGACTCGAACCGAATCTACACGGCGAGGCGAAAGAGAGCATTGAGAAACTCTACCGAGCAGGGAACAAGCATACACCCTCGGCAAAACTCCAACGACTCGACAAGGCATGGAAAACATGGTTTGTCAAGCGTGTGAAGAGAGAAGGAATCCTCATCGACTACGACGTCACCCCTGACCCAAGACGAATCATTCGTCTACCGGGAACCATTCATGGCAAGAGAGGACGCCTGTGTCAAGTCATCAACGCAGATGACTTGGACGACTTTGAACCAAGCCCACCTTTGTGGTGAGGCAATCGTGTCATCAAACGATGAACCAACTGCGGACAAGCCGCAGCGAATCGACTTGACTCAGTTTGAAGGTATGTCAGAAGGAAAATGGGAACATGATGGAGGCGAAATCCATGCTGAAGAGGCGGGACGCAACAACTCTATCATCGCCCAATACCCGTCTTGGAATTACAACGTGATAAACAATGACGGACTCCTGACGGTGGAAGACCATTGTAATTTGATTGCTATGGCCGCCGTTCCTGACCTGATTGCTGAGTTGAAGAGAACCTACGACAAAATCGACGTTCTGGAGGAACGACTCCAATTTTCTGAACACATCATGGAAACCATGCACGACGAGCACTACGCTGACTTGGTCATGGATTTCATCGAAGAAGCCCACCCGTCCAAATGGTGTGACTGGGGGCACTGTCGAAAATGTCAACGGCTCAAAAACGAATGAGCCAATCGTGCAAGAGCAAAAACTCTGCAACATCACGCTCGGTGAGAGCGTGGCCGCAACTGACCCGTGTTACAGCGTGGGCACAGAAGTCGGCGAATTTGAAATAGCGATGAAGCCCGGAGAATACGAAGTCCGGGTTGCTCGAGGCGAGATAACAGGCCAATACACCACCAAAGAAGGTGAGGAAAAAACCTACAATTTCGGCGAGCGAGTCGCAAGACTGCGTATCATCCGGAAAAGCCCGAGGGCTGAAGGAATGAGGCGCTACGAAAAAGTCAGCGAATGGGAATACAACTCAAGCCTTGGCGTCGACAGTGGACGGATGAGCATTTGGAATGCTGTGAAATACAACAACGAAGACGGACAGGCTGCACGAGAGTGGGAATACGACCGATATGAGAAAGACCCAGACAACTACTGGTGGAATGCCAATGAGGATGGGGTCTGGACAGATGCCGGTTTAGGCGATGGTCTTTATCCCTGTCTCCTTGGAAGGAATAAGGACGGCGAAGCAGTCGCCCTTAGCATCATTTTCATCTTCCCAGAGTCACTTTTGGACGAGGATGGTTCGATTGAACTCAATGATGAGAAACTCCTTTCGCTCGCTGACGCACCCGCTTCACTCCTTG
>Ga0181557_1000087_pt1 | contig 111610 bp, 76 predicted proteins | sample 011ome_23_FD_148632 | JGI IMG/M metagenome (GOLD analysis project Ga0181557, IMG submission 148632) | Coastal salt marsh microbial communities from the Groves Creek Marsh, Skidaway Island, Georgia - 011506CT metaG (spades assembly) | ecosystem: Environmental > Aquatic > Marine > Intertidal zone... | reverse complement strand
GAAAAGGGAGGGTATCCCCGTCCGAAAGAGGAACTTCCGTTTTCTGATTGGACTCAAATGCAGGCGGTCGACTTCAATACAGGTGAACCCGTATGGTCGACACAGTGTGGCGGCAACATCGGAAGCCAACCCATGCCCTTGAAACTAGCCGACGGTAGGGACGTTTTTCTGGTCGGCCGCGGAGGCGGACATGAACCTCCAGAAAAGCCACTGGGCGTTTCGCTGGTCGATGCTAACGACGGATCCGAAATTTGGAAACTGCCCATCGAGGGCTATGAATGCCGGCAAACAATGCCAATCCACAACGGGCACGCTCTCGTTATCCACGATGAAGAGCATTGGTGGGTAGATATCCGAACCGGGAAGGTTTCACGAAAGGTATCCCTTCTGCAAAACGTCACCGTCCGAAAGAAAAAGAGGAACGGCTGGAAAACCGAATCGACCTCTCTCGAAGCCAATCCAAGATCCGAAAAGAGCGACCAGTCCAACTTGCTCGTGGGAGACTATCACTTTTTCCGCAGTTATATTTACAACTACCTCGGTCGCGTTAATGTGAATACGGGAAAGGTCGAATACCTCCAGCTCCCAGTCAGCCTGTTGCGGGAACCCGACTGTCCCGACGAATTTATCTGGAACGAGAGTGATTTAGCATCCAAGCCAGAAAAAAAATTCAATGTGCCCACGGAAATCTCCCACTGGACCTTCAAGAGCAACCGGATGGTAAATAATCGGGGATTCAAACTCCTTGGCGACGCTCGGGCCCAGGGCAACGGCTGGGGGCACTTTGCGGCTCAAATCCCGACTGCCATCGGCCCGCATCTCTTCGTCCCAATCATGAACGGCATGGTCTATGTCATCGATTGGAACGCGAATGTCCTCGATGAAAACGCTCTTGTCGCAATCAACGACCTCGGCCCACTCGGCGAGGCCTGGACCAGAAGCAACCTCTCCTATTCCAATGGCAAACTATTCGCTCAAACGATACGAGAAATCGTTTGTATCGGGGAATAGGTTTCATTGTGGGGCTGTCGTTTGCGCCATGCCGCGTATGTTGAATAAGAAAGTTAGTAAAGGGAACCGTTAATGGTAGCGGGCGATCTCCGAGCGCCCATTAGTTTGTATGGTTGTGGGCGCTCGGCCTGCACCGCCGTAGCTTTAGCGTAGGAGTGAGATCGCCCGCTACCAAATCTCCCTATCAAGGTGCCTTCCACTCTTTCGCGCTCCTAATGGCATTGTCCAGCCCTCCACGTATAAACCGGAAATCACTGGCCACATTAAAAAAGCGATAACCCTGTTCCCAGAGGCGACTACGCTCCTTGGGGTCGCTGCAAATGATCGCGGCTGCTTTGCCGTGGCGCAGGCAGGCCTCGCCCGTCTGTTGGACGACCTCCCGTAACTTCGGGTGATCCATTTTGCCAACTAAACCCATATTGGCCGAAAGGTCCCCCAGACCCACAAAGAGCATATCCACCCCAGGCGTAGCCGCGATGGCGTCGATATGTGGCACGACTTCAGGGGTCTCGATTTGAACCATGAGAAAGGTATTCCCGTTCTCGTGCTCCAAATAGTCTTTAAGTGGGGCTTTCCCCATGTCCGCATCGGCATGGATAGTATCCAATCCCCTCTTACCAAAAGGAGGGAATTTCATCATTTCCACGACCCGTAGTACCTCTTCCAAATCTCGAACTTGAGGAAGCATGACCCCGCGAGCGCCCGCTTCAATAAGATAGGCCAAGTCGGTGTGGTCCCGAGGTTTCACCCGGATCATGCAATCGCAACCTGACTTGAGGCCAGCCAGTATCAGCGATTTAATCACAGAGGGGTCGAGCCGCCGATGCTCCAAGCAAATCCACACACAATCGAAGCCCGCTTGACCAACCATTTCGATGATCTCTGGATCCGCGTAACAGGCCTTAACACAATTCACCGCTTCGCCTGCGGCTAGTTTCTTTTTAACAATAGATGTGAGCATTGTGACAAAAAAATTCGAAGCAGATCGCCCCGCCGAGAAGATACTTCAACTACGATATCTTAAACCATAGATTTCCCAGAAAGCACAGATAAAATTGGCCCGCAAATTCGTGCAGAGATAGAGAGGTTTCACTCAACCCTAGCCCAAGACAGTATTTGATACGAGAGACCAGCGAGAAGCAGGAACGCTCCCGAAACGTACCAAACCGATTTCCGGTCTCCTCGATGCTTGTCAAAAAAGAAGCACGCGATCCAACCCACTCCTACGCTTGTCACCAGTGAAAGAAAGCCAATCCACTGATAGCTCAACGTGGGCCGCCCTGTCAGAACATCCCAAAACGCGATGAATATCGCTGCCGTCATGCCATACACTACCCCCACAAGCGCCCCTGGTCCATTGGCGCGGGGCACAAACAAGGCGAGAAAGAACAGCGAAAACAACGGCGGGAAAAAGAGCGATGACGTCTTTTGCGTCACCTCAAGATAATTTCCCGGAACATAGCGAACGCCCACCGACAGAGAAACAACCAGAGCGCCAATGAACCACGCAATGCCATGATTCCATCGTTTTTTGGCCGCGGTATCCTTCGGAGGCCTACAGAACCGAGGGAGCAGGTCTCGATTCAGGACCGCCGTAATCGAATTAACCCCCGAGTCTATGCTCGACATTCCGGCAGCAAACAGGGCAGCCACTACGAGCCCCGAGAGCCCTGTCGGAAGTGAATGGGCAATGAAGAACGGAAAGAGGTTGTCCGCGTTTTCTCCCAAGTCGAGCTCCGGACTAGCCAGCAATGCGGAATCACGAAAGTATCCGAGCAAAGCAAATCCCAGTAGCCCTAGCGCTAGGGTCACCACGACCGCGGCTAAACTTTGAATGAGAAAAGACCTCCGAGCCGCAGTGGCGTCAGACGTCGCCATAAAGCGCTGCACCATCGTCTGGTCCGCCCCGGCAGTACAAACCCGAAAAACCAGCTGCAATACGATGGCTCCTACCACCGTGGCCCGAACTTCCGGATCCAGACTGAATATCGGTTGCACGTCCCAGTTCTCGCTCCATTGCGTCGGTATCCAAGAGAACCCGCCCAAGGATAGGCTAATCACGATCACCGAGATCACCAATCCCAGGAAAAGCAGGCAAAACTGCATCAAATCCGTTACGACCACCGCTCGCAAGCCACCCATCGAGGTATAGGCGACGGCGACCAATCCCGTCACGATCGAAATCAAAGGGGTCCAATCGTCTCCCAGTCCCGTCATTACCCGAATCGCTCCCGAAGACAGATAGATCAGTAATGCCATCCAAACCAGTCTCAGGACCACAAAGAGAATCGCTCCCCCAACCCGAGCCTCTAACCCCAGTCGCTCCTCCAGCAATTCGTACGCGCTGGTTACTCGTTGCTTCATGTATACCGGAATGATCCAGTACCCCACAATAAAGTAGGCAAAAGGGACCGAGAGAATGCCTGTCAGGTAGGCTGGACCATGCTGTATGATCTCGCCTGGATACGCTAAGTAAGAGACGGTGCTCAAGAGCGAGGCGAAAAGCGAAATGCCAATCAAAAAGGGCGACATGCTGCGTCCCCCTAAAAAGTAATCCTCCTCTGATTCCTCGCGTCTGGAGAAGCGCCACCCGATCCAAAGGACCCCCAACGCATAGACAATCACTACTAGCCAATCCTGCCAAGCCAGCGAAGCGCCTTCAATCACAGGACCTCGCCTTTCATTACCCCAAAACTGGTTCCCGCTTCCAATCGTCGAGACATAAAATGATCCATAGCAAAGCAAATTGCATTGTAAACCTCTAAGCTCGCAATACAAAGGAGGCAAAGAAGTTCCGAGCCCTAACCACCCCAATTATGATACTCCGCAAAACCGTCTGGCTACTTTCATCGCTCATCTGCTCCTTAGCGATTGCCGCCGAAGTCACGGCTCCCATCCCTCCGAGCCCAGCCTTTCGAATCGAGGAAACGCTCGTGTCCTACCGAGGAAAGGACAAATTAGACTACTTGGCATTCCCCGCCATCGTTCCCTCAGGCGACAAGCAGATTCTTCTTTCCTACAAACGAGGACAGTCCCATGCGAGGGACATTGGCGCCGTTTTGGAAATCATTCGGGTCGACCTCAAAAGCGGTCGCCAGATCCAAGACCCCATTCAGTTGGGGATCCCGGGAGAGATCATGCAAATGGGTGAGTGGATCCGATTTCCCGATGGCTCGCTCTCCACTTACATCGACGCGCAAGTCGTCGACTCCGGCAAACACACCCGCACGGGTCTTTTAAGGGCCACGAGCCGCGACAACGGCAAAAGCTTTGAGGCACTGGAACGTGTGGGCGTGGTCGATGGCGTCGAGTACGGCTATTTGTTCGATTCTGCAACGGTTGGGAAACGCGTGTACGCGCTTATTATGACCTTCGAGTACCTCGCTGGTGGACGCCGGACAGTAGACGCCCTCTATACCGACGACAACGGAGAGTCTTGGAACTTCGTCCGTAATTTGAGTAAAGAATTTGGAGACATCCGAATCAACGAGAGCAGCCTCATCCCTTACAAAAAAGGTTTCCTGGTCGCCACTCGCGGCTACGACAACAAGCAGCGGCTTCATCAGGTCGACCGCAATTTCAAATTGATCCAGGAAACGAATATTACGGAAGATACCGATTCTATCGACTCCTATATTGGACGACCGCGGCTTTTTACCTATGAAGGCAAATATTTTCTTACCGGCCGCAATTGGCGAGCCGTTGATCGCTCGATCCCCATGGAACTAGCCGTGATTCGCTTCGACCCAAGAACTCTCAAGGTCGAAAAGCTCTACACGATCGACAACGTAGAGCAAGGCAAGGTAACGGACGGCTATTACCCATGCCCCATTATTGTGGATACTGGGAAGCAGAACCTTCTAAACATTTTTGACTACCGCGCCTTTCTGGGCAACCCGCCCGACATCATTCGACTTCAATTCGATAGTACGGCGTTTCTGAAATAGGCTTAGCTAAGAGGTGCCTGACTCAACTAAACGGATCTTAAAAGAGGGAGGAATTGAGCCGTCGGTCCCATCAAATATTGCTCCTTCTACCTTTTTCTTTCATTCTTAAAATGCCTTTCGGGAAATTCATCTGGCTGGCCCCAAGCTTGACCCTACCGTATATATTTTCGGCAGAGCCTCCCGCACCGATTCCACCCACCCCTTCGTACCGGATCGAGGAAACCATCGTCTCCTACCGAGGAACGGGAACAATGGACTACCTCGGCTTTCCTTCCATCGCTCCCTCCGGCGACAATCAAATTTTGCTTTCCTACAAGCGAGGGACGGACCACGGCTGGGATCCCGGAGCGGTTCTGGAAATCATTCGGTTCGATCTCCAGACCGGGCGGGCGATTCAGGATCCCATTCAGCTGGGCATCCCCGATAGAATCATGGAAATGGGGGAATGGGTTCGCTTTCCCGACGGAACACTCGGCACCTACATCGACGCCCAGAAAACCAATGATCAGAGACAGGCCATTCGCATCGGTCTCAGGGGGGCCATCAGCCGAGACAACGGGAAAAGCTTCGGACCTCTCGAACGAGTGGGGATCATCGACGGTGTCGAGTACGGCTACTTGTTCCACTCTGCCATTGTTGGCCAACGTCTTTACGCGTTGATCATGACTTTCGAGTACCTTGCTGGCGGAAGGCGATCCGTGGACGCGCTCTACACCGACGACAGCGGAGAAACTTGGCACTTCATCCGCAACCTGAGTCAGGAATTTGGGGACATCCGTATAAACGAAAGCAGTCTCATACCCTACGAAGACGGTTTCCTGGTGGCGACGCGCGGCTATGACAACCAACAGCGTCTTCACCAAGTCGACCGGGACTTCAAGTTGATCAAGGAAACCAATATCACTGAGGAAACGCCTTCCATCAGGTCCTATATCGGGCGCCCCCGGCTATTCACCTACGACGGCGCTTACTTTCTCAGCGGCCGTAATTGGAGAGCCCCGAACCGAGCGCTTCCCATGGAGCTTGCCCTGATTCGCTTCGATCCCAAAACGCTGAAAGTTGAAAGACATTTTGTCCTGGATAATGAAGAACAAGGCAAGGTAACCGACGGTTACTATACCTGTCCGATTCTTGTGGATACCGACAACCGGAAGCTGCTAAACATATTCACCTACAAAGGGCTGTTTGGAAATTCTCCCGACATCCTTCGTCTCCAATTCGACAGCGCAGAATTTCTGCCGTAGAAATTGCAGATTATGAATCTCTGGAAATTCACTTCAATCGTCTCTGCCATAATCCCCCTGAGTCTGAATGCCGCAGAGCCAACGGCAACAATCCCACTTGTACCTCAGTACCGGATGGAGGAAATGATTGTTTCGTATCGTGGATCGGGAACGAAGGACTACCTAGCTTTTCCAGCCATCGCACCGTCAGGCGAGCATGAAATCATGCTATCCCACAAACGAGGGAAGTCGCACGTAAATGACCTTGGAGCAGTGCTGGAAATCATTCGATTCGATCTCAAAAGCGGACGCCCGATACAGGAACCCATTCAGCTCGCAATTCCCAATGAAGTCATGCAGATGGGCGAATGGATCCGCTTTCCTGATGGGACGCTTGGCACCTACATCGATGCCCTTACCGTAGATGAGCAGGGCCAACATAAGCGAACCGGATTAATACGAGCCGTCAGTCGAGACAACGGAAAGAGTTTCGGACCGCTCGAACGGGTGGGGATCGTCGACGGCGTCGAATACGGTTACCTGTTCGACTCAATCGTGATCGGCCAACGACTCTACGCCTTGATCATGACTTTCGAATACCTGACTGGCGGAAGGAGATCCGTGGATGCGCTCTATACCGACGACAATGGGGAGACCTGGCATTTCGTTCGAAACTTGAGCCAGGAATTTGGAGACATCCGGATCAACGAGAGCAGCCTCATTCCCTACGAGGAAGGCTTCCTCGTTGCGACCCGTGGATACGACAACCTGCAACGACTCCACCAAGTTGACCGGGACTTCAAGCTGATCAAGGAAACGAATATTACGGAAAAAACGCCTTCCATCAGTTCCTACATCGGGCGGCCACGCCTGTTTACCTACGAGGGAGCGTATTTCCTTATCGGCCGCAATTGGAGAGCCCGTGACCGTCAGATACCCATGGAGCTCGCCCTCATCCGCTTCGACCCCAAGAGCTTGGAAGTTGAAAAGCACTTCGTTCTCGACAATGCAGAGCAAGGCAAAGTCACCGACGGATACTATCCCTGCCCTATTCTGGTGGATACCGGAGAACAAACGCTTCTAAACATCTTCGACTACCGGGCAATTCTGGGGAATCCACCCGACATCATACGCCTTCAATTCGACAGCTCTCTCTTCCTCCAGTAGAACGATGAATCCCCTTACCTCAAAACGTCTGAAAGGCACGTGGTCTACATTGCTTCTCCCTCTCAACGAAACCGAGGATATCCAATGGGACGGGATTGACGACCAACTGAACGCCCTCGCAAAGGCGGAAGTCGACGGTATCTATTTTAATGGTACCGCCTGTGAGTTCTACAGCCAGAGCAATGAGGAGTTTCTACGTCTCGCGAGAACCACCGCAACCTTCTGCGAACGCAAAGGCATACCCTTTCAAATCGGGGCCTCCCACGCCCACGCAGCCGAATCCCTTCGAAGAATCGAGCAAACCCGCGAACTCAATCCGGGCGCCTTCCAGGTAATTCTTCCCGAGTGGACGCCCCTCACGTGGGAGGAGATCCTGCGATTCTTGAAACGAATGACCGCTGCCGCCGACCCGACCCCACTAGTCATTTACAATCCCCCCAACGCTCGAAAGGTTCTCACCCCATCAGAATGGAGCCAACTGGCCTCTACTATCGATGGCATCACTGGAATCAAAGTCCTCGGCGGCGACGCAACCTGGCACGCCGAAATGCGCCCCGTAGCCGATCAGCTATCGGTATTCGTTGCTGGGATTCATTTGGCTTCAGGAATCATTCAAGGCTGCGCCCGTGGAAGCTACTCCAACCTGGCCTGTCTCTCGCCCAAAGGAGCAGTGCAATGGGGCCGCCGTATAATGGCTGATCCAGACCTAGCTCTCCAACAAGAAGCGCAAATCCGGAAGGTATTCGGAACAGCGATGGCACCCTTTCGGGGAAAGTTCTCTAACACAGCTTTAGACAAGGCGCTTGCCGCGGCAGGCGGCTGGGCTGGGCTTTCACCCACACTTCGCTGGCCTCTTTCGAGTATTTCTTCTTTGGACGTCCAACAACTCTCGACGCAATTCCGCGAAGGGCTTCCTTTTCTTTTCGAGGACGCCCTCCCTAACCCATGAAAAGCACCCTTTCCCAACTCCAATCCGACATTCTCGTCGCCGGTGGCGGTCCCGCAGGTATCAGTTGCGCCCTCGCAGCGGCCCGGTGCGGGGCGAAGGTCATTCTGTGCCAGGATCGGCCCGTATTGGGAGGCAACGCTTCCAGCGAAGTCCGAATGCACATAGTGGGAGCAAACGGTATGAGCGAAGGGATCCCCCTTCAATGTGAGGCGCGAGAAGGGGGCATTGTAGAGGAAATCAGACTAAATCAATGCGTCCGCAATCCGCAACGATCCCCTTCCATGATGGATCTCGGCCTCTACGACCTTTGCCGCCAGGAACCCAACTTGACTTTGATGCTCAACACAACAGTCACCAGTGCGGATGTTAAGGATGGGCGAATACAAAAAGTAGGGGCAGAACGGCTGAGCACCAATGACCGTTTCGAGATTGCCGCTAGTATCTTTGTCGATTGCACGGGCGATGGGACCTTGGGCTTCGCAGCTGGCGCGGCCTACTCCATGGGCAGGGAAGCCCAAGCGGAATACTCCGAATCGCTTGCTCCAACGACGGGTGATCGAAAGACCCTCGGTTCCACACTGCTCTTCCAAGCACGGCGGCACCCGGTCCCCATGCCCTTTTCGCCCCCTTCTTGGGCTCGCACGTTTACGGCAGAGTCTTTAAAGCATCGCCCTTTCGGGCAACCCGGACTCGATCTGAATCTTGAATACGGGTTCTGGTGGCTGGAATGGGGGGGCGAACTCGACACGATCAAGGACAATGAGGCCATTCGAGACGAACTCCTGGCCGCCCTCATGGGAGTCTGGGATTTCATCAAAAACCATTCCGAAGTAGACGCGTCCAACTGGGCCCTGGAGTGGTGCGGATTCCTGCCCGGCAAACGGGAAAGCCGACGCCTCCACGGGCTGCATATGCTCTCGGAGCAGGACCTCATGCAAAGCCGCGCTTTTCCTGATTCCATAGCGACCGGAGGCTGGCCCATTGATACCCACCCGCCCGGTGGAATCGACGCGATCGACGAGCCTCCCTGTACCCAGAGTCCTCTGCCCTACCTTTTTGACATCCCGTTGAGCAGTTGCCTTTCGAAAGATTTTGAAAATCTCATGTATGCCGGTCGGAATCTATCCGCCACCCACATCGCCTTCGCCTCCACCCGCGTCATGGCCACTTGCTCCGCCGTCGGCCAGGGGGTGGGAACCGCTGCGGCCTATGCGATCCAAAAGGAAAAGGACCCTCAGAGTCTTCCCTCCGATGCGGACGCCACTTTTCGAATCCGCCAGCAGCTTCTCCGAGACGACGCCATGCTTTTGGGTTGCCAAAACGAGGACCCTCGGGATCTCGCTCCGAAGGCAACGGTCACCGCTTCCAGCGAACAGCCCGAAGGGCCCGCAACCGCGGTCATTGATGGGTGGACCCGCTCGCTTCGAAGTCCATCCGTCGACCGCTCAAAATCTCCGATCGGCGCTCCGCCTGATCGTTTTCCGGAAGCCACCCATCGTTGGATGTCCGACCCCGCACTCGGACTGCCCGCATGGATCGCCCTTTCATGGAATGAACCGATCACGATCGGAATCATTGCGATGGTATTCGACACGGGGATGCACCGCCTTCTTACCTTGTCCATGGCGGATGGGTACACCGGTCGCATGCTCTGGGGCAGACCTCAACCAGAAACAATTCGCGACTACGCGATCGAAGCGAACGTGGAGGGTCAATGGATCACGATTCACAGCGAACAATCCAACTACCAGAGAAAACAGGTTCACCCGTTCAAAAACCCTATCGAGACCTCGAGTATTCGATTCCAGATTTTCAATACAAATGGCATTGACCACGCTCGCCTCTTTGAAATCCGAGTCTACCCACCCGACGTATGCGACCCCTTTCTGCCATAGCGATATTTATCTTGCTGGGATTTCCGATCGTCGCCCAAGCGGATTTCAAGCCAATATGGGAAGAACTCAATCCGATGCCCGAGGGTCGATCGGGCATGATTGCATTCCCTCTCAACCAATCAGAACCGGCTTTCTACGGTGGGTCTTCTTGGAATGATGGCGAGAAACGGATACACGCTTCTGGGTACGTTCTTCACGACCATCAATGGCTTCCTTTAGTCCCGCTTCCAACCCCCACCGCCTACGCGGCGGTGGCAGCGGAAGACCATCTCCTCCATGTCGCAGGCGGCACGAACGGAAATCAGCTCAACCGAATCCGTTTCACCCAGCATTCAAACTTACGACAGCAGTTCTTCAAACTGCCTCCTCCCCAAACGCGCCTCTACGCCGGAGCCGCCCTCCTCAACGGGGCCTACTACCAGATCGGAGGCTCTACCCAGCTATCACCGCTGGCCCCAACGAATTCGATTAGCAAATCTGAAGGCGACGCATGGAAGGATCTCGGCCCCTTGCCGGAGGGCCCCTTGATCAATTCAGCTGTCGCTACTTGGAAAAACCGCATTTTCGTATTCGGTGGAGGTTTGCCGGGACCAAACGGCTTGGAAAACACCGACTCCGTGTTCGCCTTCAACACGAGCGACGACTCCTGGGAAAAGCAAGTCCCTCTCCCTATTGCCGCTCGAGGAGCGGTAGCGACTTCGTTTCCTGATATTGGCATTCTCCTTGTCGGCGGCTACACGGGTTCCAACAGAGCTACACCACAAGTATTGCTCTACGACCCTGAGAAGAATGAATTCCGGTCACTCCCGGAGCTACCAGAGGGACTCATGCTCCCAGCAGTCGTTTTGACCGATCACTCCATCTATGTATTTGGAGGGGAAGACGCCCCGAAACACCGATCCGCAAATGTGTTTCGAACGGACATTCGCAGACTCCTAGAAAATCCGACGGTTCAACCGTGACGCTTTTTGATCGGTAGCCTGTCCTGAGCTCCGAACATGGCTTAGCTCAGAACGCTTTGAAAGGAGTACAATCAGTCAACTGTCTACCTCGCCTCTTCTTGATAAAATGGAACCATTCCTGTTATCGTTTTTCGCTAGACTACCGTTATTGAAATTTTTATTTCTCAAACCCAAACAAACCTATGAGAACTCAATCCACCCCGACCGGAATTTCGACGATTGGACGTCGCCAATTTCTCAGAGCCGCCGGCGCACTAATCGCGTTGCCCGCCCTCGAATCAATTGCCGTGCCTCTTGCCAAAGCGGCAACGCCCGCCGCAGGTGCCAAAAACCTTGTCTCAATCGGTGCCTACCTCGGCTGGCACCAGAACGCATTCTTTCCGAAAGAAGTCGGCAAAGGCTATAACTTGCCCCCCACGCTAGCCCCCTTGGCTAACCACCGAAACGACTTCACGGTTTTCTCCGGCCTCGATCACCGTGCGCCGAACGGCCATAATGCCTGGAGTAACTTTCTCTGCGGTAACACGCCCAAAGCCTACTCCATGGACCAGATCGTTGCCGACCAGATTGGGCAGAAATCACGCTTTCCTTCAGTGCAGCTAACCGCTGGAACCGGCGAGGGCAGCAAGGCCATGAGCTTCACTAAACAGGGCATTGGTCTTCCCATGGTTCAAAGGCCGAGTGTGTTTTACAAAGAGCTCTTTATGTCGGAAGCAGACAAAGCTCGCATGGAGTACATGCTGCGAAGCGGCAGAAGTTCAATCGATCTCGTATTAGACGACGCACTACGACTTCAGAAGTCGGTGGCAAAAGCCGACAGTGAAAAGCTTGATGAGTACTTCGACTCGATGCGTTCCGTGGAAAAACGAATGGAACGCCAGATTTCGCAGATCAACGATCCCTTGCCAACGACAGATTACAAACTCCCCGATTCGGACCCGATCACACCAAACCTGTTGATGGAGGCGGAAGTGCTAATGTATGACCTAATGGCATTGGCCCTCGACACGGAATCCAGTCGGGTACTGTCCTTTTTCATCGACGGCTTAGGACAAGTGTTCTCCTTTGATGGACAGCCGCTCAGGTCCGGTTATCATGGTCTTTCCCACCACGGCAACGATCCTGAGATGATTCGCGACCTGGTTTCCATCGAGTCCGCCCACATGCGTTGTCTCAACGGCTTCCTCACCCAATTGAAGGAAAAGAAACGCCCTGACGGTACCTCATTGCTTGATGAAACGATCATACTCGTCGGAACGGGCATGGGAGATGCCAGCCGACACTCCAACGCTAATTTGCCAACCCTCGTAGCAGGGGGTGGGTTCGATCATGGAAGGCACATTGCGATCGACCGGGAAAAGCCAGACGCGCCACTACTGGGAGACCTCTACATTTCCCTGATGCAACGCCTAGGTGTGGAGACGAACGAGTTCTCCAACGCGTCGCGCAACATGAACCAATTGTTCAGCTGATCAAGATGTATTCTCACAATCCGGATGCTCTCATCGTAGGGCTGTCGCTCGCGACATGCCGCGTCGTTAGGTCAACCTACAGGGCACTTCGTAAGCGAAGGCCCTACGTTCTGTTAGGCTGTATCGGACTAACCAGCACATTCTCTCTACACGCCAAAACCGAACTCCCGATTCCAGACTATCAATACGAAGTACTATCCAACTATTGCCTAGACTGTCACGACGATGCCGAAATGAAAGGCGACGTCAACCTGGATCACGTATCCATTGACTGGGGCCAAAAGGATAACCGTGAACTATGGGAAAAGGCCTACAATATGGCGAAAAAGGGCCTCATGCCGCCCGCCGAAAAAAGGCAGCCCAATGATGAAGAGCGTGAGGTTCTCATCTCTTGGCTCGACGAAAATCTTCTGAAGAACACCCCCATCGGAGGGACTCTACCACGGCGCCTGAGCGCAGAAGAATACCGGTCTACTATCCGCGACCTCTTTGACTTATCCGATTATAAATTGCCACTCGGGTTTCCTAAAGACTCGGAATTTCACGGCTTCAACAATGTGGGTGAAGGGCTTGTCCTTTCCCCTCCCCTCATGGAAACCTATGCCAAGGTAGCCGCCCAAATTGCCGATACGATTTATCCGCCAGCACGCCAGAATCCTCCATCCACTACGCGCACTGCAGGTCCTGATGACATGGTTTTGAGTTTCTCCGCCGGGAAAGTGGTAGACGATGCCTTATTACTCGTTTCACGTGGACACGAAATTTTTCGAAGCTGCTCCTGGCCCAGCCGCATGGAAATCATGGCTTCTGGGACTTACCGAATCACGGTGAGCGCCGCCAAGCACAAGCCGACATGGGAAGGCCCAATGAAGCTGGAAATCCGTGCTCGCGAGCTCAGTGCCAGTGATCGCTCCCGCGCAGATATTTTTCGCCTGCTCAAAGTCATGGATGTTCCCTCAACGGAACCCACAACGATTACCTTCGAGGCAGAGCTCTACGAAGGTCAGACTTTGCTCTTCCGCTGGATGAATGCGGACATGGCCCACGACTACACCAAATTCGCCAAACACATGCGTGAATGGTTTGAAAAAGATGCGCGTTGGTTGGCTGCCTGGCAGCACACGGTATTCCCGAACGGCGATTTTAGCAAGATTCGCACATCCGTTATTCGCGGACGCAGCGGGTGGGAGATCCTTTCCAAAGCACTCGAAGATCCGAACCTAGACATGAGTCATGCCACCATGGACGACGCGCTTACGGTCAAATTACTGGAACTCGCAAACTCGAACACTGGAATGTTCAATCTGGCCGACGTTCTGTGCCATTACTACTTTACCAACGGCCCAGCGATGGAGTTTCATGAGGCGACCATTGAAGGCCCCTTGAAGATAGTAGATGGCCCCCGAGAGATGCTCGCCAAAAAACTGCAGCAGCAATTCACCGGCAAGAGAAAACCGGGACAGACGGATGAGGAATATACGAGAGATATCCTCGAGAGATTTCTTCCCCAGGCATTTCGTCGTCCCGTCGATCAGGGAACCATTGAGAGCTACCTTGAAATAGCGAAACAACGTTGGGCACAAGGAGGAGACTTTGATGCGGCCATGCACCTGCTCATTCGTAGCATTCTGATATCGCCCCGCTTTATCTACCGCCTCGCAAGTCCGGGTGACCTCGACGAATACGATCTTGCCAGTCGCTTGTCCTACTTCCTGACTCAACGTCCACCTGATGATCGTTTGCTAGATCTAGCAAAGAATGGAAAACTTTCGAATCCAGAGATCCTCCGCAAAGAAGCCATTCGCCTCATGCCGAGCAAGCCGACGGATGCAATGGTTCAGAGCTTCACCGGCCAATGGCTAGACACAAACCTGTTGCCCGAAATCATGCCAGATGCGGCGTTTAATTTTTCCGAAGCTGAGATCGTATTAGCAGAACAGGAAGTGGAGCACTTCTTCACTGAAATACTCACCCAAAATCTTCCAATGACCGATTTCATCGATCCGGATTTCCACTACACTACTCCAGAATTTGCAGAGGATAATTATCAGTATACTCAAATTGAGAATACTTCTATTCAGAGTACATCCATGGATACCGAATCCGGGCTACGGAAGTTACCTATTGACCGAGGGGGCCGCTATGGCGGACTTCTAACTCAATCGGCAGTCATGACCGCGACCGCCAATGGAGTGGACACCCAACCCGTACTTCGTGGCGTTTGGTTGCTTGAGAATATTCTCGGCATGCCTCCACCAGAACCTCCTAAAAACGTGCCTGCTCTCACGCCTGACACCCAGGGGGCCACTACACCCCGGGATCTACTGGCCAAACATACTGACGACGCTGCCTGCTACACCTGCCATCAGCTGATAGACCCCCTCGGTTTTGTAATGGAAAATTTCGATCCCGTAGGCAACTGGCGTGACGAATGGCCCAAGATCAACACTCGTATTGATCCTTCGGGCAAACTGCCCGATGGTACGCCCATCAAAGACGTTACCGACCTTAAATCTTGGCTCGTCAACAACATTGACCTCTTCTCAGCCTGTTTGTCAGAGAAACTGTTGACCTATGCGACAGGACGAGTCCCCAACTTCGCGGAACGAAAAGAGATCGAAACCATCGTCCATGAAAACCACCAGAACGGAAACGGCTTTCAGGATCTCGTGCTAGCTCTGGTCACGAGCGAGACATTTCGGACTAAGTAACCCGTGATCCATTTGTTAGGCCGAGAGCGCGTGCCGGGAGTAGCAATTTATCCAATAGGCTGGTTTTACCAGAACGACGGAGCGGAGCGTAGATGGCGAAACAAACTAGGCCGCGTGGACAAATTCCGGAACGAGCCCGTTCGAGGGCTTTTGAGTTCGAGTTGCGGGCTGCGACCCGAGGAATGTTGTGATATTTCGAGGCGAGCAAACGCGATTGGGCCACGAAAGAACCGAATCGGGTGACATGAGCGAATTTGTCCACGCGGCCTAATGTAGGAGCGGTTTGACACCGCGATTCTGCAAACGCCAAGCCCCAGCTTGGCAGTCGAAAAAAATCAATCGCGGTATAAAACCGCTCCTACATTCGAAACAGATTCCAGTCTAAGAAGAGTTTTTTGATGGAAGACCGTCGCACTGTGCCGCGTCGGTTGGGTTCTGATTACAATTTCGCGGCATGGCGCGAGCGACCTACCTTTGGAGTTATACGACACTCCCTAAGTTTCAAGCTGATCCCCTACCGACCTAAGAAGCCTTGGATAGAGTACTCCTAGGCTTACCGCACGAGCGACCACAAAGACGATGAAGGAAATCCACAAACCGATCGCCTCGTAAGTGCCAGTCAAGGGATAACCGATCGCCAAAAACGCGATCACCGAAGCGAAGGAAGCATTTCGCATGTCCCGGGATCGCGTCACTCCGATGTAGATTCCATCGAACTGGAAAGCGACGAAGGACAAAAGGATGTACAAGGACGCGTAAGGAAGAAGGGATCGGGCGGCCACGCGAACCGCTTCATGATCGGTGAGCACGCTAATCATCAGCGGCCCGACGAGGATTGACCCAAGGGAAAGAATCAACGCGATCGCGCCTGCCATAATCGCGGTACGTCGTACCAACAAATTAAATACATCTATCCTTCTCGCGCCTGCAGCGACTCCCACCAACGCCTCTGTCGCAAAGGCTACACCATCTAAAAAGAATGCGCTAAAGGACACGAACTGTAATAAGATATGATTGGCAGCCAAAGTCACTTCACCCAAGCGAGCCCCTTGCTGGGTAAACCATCCGAAGCCGATGAGGAGGCAGAAGGTACGGATCATGATGTTACCATTGACCACAAACATGCGTGTGAGCTGAGGTAGATCCAAGATCCGTGACCACGACCAGAAGGCATCCTCATTCCGATGCTGCTGCTTCAAAATCCGAACTACCAAATAGAGGGCCAATAGCGCCGCGACCCATTCCGAAATGGCCGTACCGATACCAATTCCGGCAACTCCCATCCCGAAGTAGCCTGCGAGCAATACATCAAGTCCGATGTTTATACTATTAAGGACCACTTGCACCCACAGCAGCGTCCTCGACCGACCGAGTCCGACCAGTGCGCCCATTACCGCGTACAACGCTAGGGCCGCCGGAGCGCCCCAAATCCGTGTCCCAAGATATACGCTGCTTAGGGTCTCCACTTCCTGCCCACCTTTCAACAGATGCAGGGCCAATCGAAAGACTGGGATTTGGATTGTAAGGAGAATCACTCCAATAGACATTCCCATGAGAACGGAACGACCCACTATCGCACGCACCTCAGGTTCATCCTCTGAACCCATTGCTTGAGCAACCAAACCGGTTGTTCCCATCCGGAGGAAGCCAAAGGTCCAGTACACAAAACTGAAAATGAGCGACCCCAAGGCGATCGCTCCCAGCGCCGCGACCTCTCCCGTCCGGCCAATGACTGCGGTATCCGCAAGACCCAGCAAAGGCGTCGCCGCATTCGCCACGACAATCGGCCAAACCCTTCCCGCGATAGAACGGTAAGAGGTTTCATGCGATTGGGATAACGGGTTCATTTTTGACTAGCGACGACTTAACAGTTTCAGTAGATTTAGATTCGCACACTGAAGCATCATGTCCCAATTTCACCCCTAATCAGTCAATAGGCCAGACTCTATGAAAGTATCCCATGGCTCCTTACGTATTGCACGCCGCTTTAGATCGCGAAGCCACCGAGTTACATCGCAGCCTGGCTCCCTTTACAAACGCATGAAGCAATGGCAGTGCCTTAGCCCTTTTGTTTCGTACTTTAAAGGATCCACTGGGTACGCCATGACTACTGGACCTACATCATCGAACCACTAACCTTGAAGCCTTCCCATAGCCAAACCTCCATGAAACGCATACCCCCCTTTTCCATTTTCCGCCAAGCCGGTTTTCTAATTCTCGCCAGCATACTTTTTGCAGAATCCTCGATCTCACAAGACCGCCCAACTGTGGTGAGCGTGTCGAAACCAAACATTCTCTTCATTTTTGTCGACGACCAGTCGCCTCTGACGATGAGCGCCTATGGGAATGAGGTTTGCCAGACACCCAATCTAGATCGACTCGCTCGCGAGGGGATGGTCCTAGATGGCGCCCATCACATGGGTTCCTGGGCAGGGGCGGTATGCCTGCCTTCCCGCACCATGGTACAGACGTCTATCAATGTGTGGCGGACGCAAGACATCGCCAAGCGCTACCCGCGCATGAATCCAAAAACCTACGTGCACCAGCCAAGGAAATTGCTCGCGGAACTCACTCCTAACGATCCGGACTACGACAGTATGCCTGCCCTCTTCTATCGGGCTGGATACGACACCTACCGTACCTGCAAGATTGGCAACACCTACGAGGGGGCCAATCGATTGTATCTGGGACGCAAAGACCAAACCAACTACGGACCCGAGGACGAGACCGGGAGTTGGTGGCACGGGGAACAAGTCATGAACTACCTGAAGGAGCGAGAGAAGGAGGCAAAGGAAGACCCCTTCCTCCTGTTTTTCGGCTTCACTCACCCACATGACCCTAGGCATGGAAAGCCAGACCTGCTCGATAAATACGGGGCCGACAATACAGACATTCCGGCTTCTCCCAATCCCAAAGCCCCTCCGCTTCAGGAGAACTACCTTCCCGCTCACCCTTTCCATCATGGCCATCCCGGACTTCGCGACGAGGTCGCGGTTCAGGGAGTGCTGCTTAAGAGAGATGAAGCCACCGTTAGAAACGAGCTGGGACGAGAATATGCCTGTATCGAGAATATCGATCGGCAGGTTGGTAGAGTCCTCAAAAAGCTCGAGGCAATGGGCGAATTGGACAACACCTACATCTTTTACTCTGCTGATCATGGTATCGCCGTGGGCCGGCACGGATTGATGGGAAAACAGAATCTCTACGAACACACCTGGCGGGTGCCTATGATCATTCGAGGACCAGGAATCAAAGCTGGCAGCCGTGCTCAAGGGAACACCTATCTCATGGATTTGCTACCCACTTTCTGTGATCTGGCCGGTATTGAAAAGCCAAGTACATTCGATGGCATTAGTTTTAAGCCCGTTCTCACCGGAGAAAGAGACAAGGTTCGCGATGTTCTCTACGGAGTCTACAACGGAGGCACTAAACCGGGAATGCGATCGGTTAAAAAGGGAGATTGGAAACTGATCAAGTACGATGTGCTTGATGGATACGTCCAGGAAACCCAGCTATTCAATCTGAGGGATAATCCACACGAGTTCCTCATCCAGCACCACGATCGCGCCGTGGTGGCTATGACCGGAATCAAACCGAAGCGTCACCAAGTAGACCTCGCCGAAAACCCAGCCTACGCCGCCAAACGAAAAGAGATGGAAGCCCTTCTGCTCAGCGAAATGGAAAAGTGGGGAGACCCCTACCGTCTCTGGGACCAGCCTCGCGTACTCAGATAGCAACCTCCCTCAGCGTTTCCAGCGACGGGATATTCCGATCTGACCGATACCGAACTTTTCGGCAAGGGCGCAGACCTCCGTTTTACGGCCGGTTATAACAGAACGGCGGCCTACTATTTTCTTTTCGCAGAAAGTAAGGCGGGTCTATAGCCGAAACATCCCCCTCTGCGGAGTAGGCACAAACGGAATCGATATGGCAGACTGCGTCGTCCATCCTCGCCGTCACCGTGAAAACCTGGCCGGCTGGTGACTGCGTATATCTTCGAGCATCAGGCTCTGATGCATTCGCAGATTTGAGGGCGACTTATCTAGAGCTTTGCTGAAGCCACGATTTTTTCGGCCTGATAGGGCTCAGAAAGAGATTCGCTCATTGAAGATATCGATCGGCGAATCATCACGATGGCAAGCAGCCCCAGAAATAGAAGGAACGCGAGAAGCAATAAGGAACGGGATTTCATATAAACTGAAGCGGAACGAATTCGCATATAAGCGTATATGCGACTAAGCTCATTACGCCTCAAATCAGGAATGATTTCAATTCTCAATTTTGAGGCCAAACACGATCCCTTGGAACACTCTAGATCCAGATCAAACCAAAGCGTTACCAAGTAGACCTCGCCGAAAATCCGACCTACGCCAACAAACGAAAAGAAATGGAATCCCTTCTGCTCAGCGAAATGATAAGATGGGGACCTCTACTGACTCTGGGGCCAACCGTTGGGTGCCTCAACCGGTCAATAGCCCATTGACTTATTTCCTGTTATTAGCGGCACTATCCAATTATTATCCGAAATTCAAAATTCAAGAACCCCGAGCTACTCATGCATATCCGCAAAGCGCTTTCACTTGCTCTTCTTACATTCTTCCCACTCGCCTCTGCGGAGCCCTCTGGCGCTCCCGTCTGGACCAATCCAGAGGCGGCCGCAAAGGAACGGCCCGATTTCCTCGTCCAAGGCGAGTACCGGGATAAGACCCACGGTTTGCAGATCGTCTCAGCAGAAGGAAATAAATTTTACTCGTCTCGATATAGAGGCGGACTTCCGGGAGCCGGTTGGGACGGATCCCAGATTGAGCACCAATGGGGCGGTCTTTCAGATGCAAAGCGTTGGATAACTGGGTACACGCGCACTGAACGCAGTAACCTCGGAAAGACAAAGCCTCCTCCGGGTTCGATTATCCTCTTCGATGGTTCCAACACCGATGAATGGAGAGACGCCAAGATGGAAGATGGCGTGCTCGCTACCGGCACGGCCAGTAAGCGAGCCTTCCAGGACTTTACTTTGCACTTTGAGTTCCGCAACCCATTCAAACCGGACCTCACTCTCGGCCATCCCGACCGAGGGAACAGCGGCATTTACATTTTCGGCCGCTATGAGGTCCAAATCATGGATACATTCGGATTGAATTTTGACAAGAACGTCTGGAACGAAGCGCCTCTAGAGACCGAACCGGATGCCTGGTGCGGGAGCCTATACAAGTTCAAGACGCCGGATGTGAATATGTGCTTTCCTCCTCTCGCCTGGCAGAGCTACGACATCACTTTCCGCGCACCCCGATTCGAAAACGGCGTCAAGACAGAAAACGCGCGCATATCAGTCATCCACAACGGCGTCCTCATCCACGACAACATCGAGCTTCTAGGAGGTACTGGCAACGGGGGGAAGCTGCCTGAAATCCCCAAAGGAACCCTCAATCTCCAAGCCCATGGAAATCCCAACCACTTCCGCAATATCTGGATCGTAGAAAAATAGGCTCGTGACGCTACCTATCGTATCAATTGCGACATCGGATGAAGAGCAGACAAACTGCAGTATATTGTCCCGAAGCTAAATGAAAGCCATTCATAGATTCCAAGCCCGCCTTTTAGCGTTTCGGCAGCGGACGAATCCGAATATTGCGCCAGCCCATTTCGTAGGTGCGGCCATCGTTCATACCGTGGACCTGGAGGGCGATGAATCCATGAGGGTGAGTTTCGTAGGCTTCCTCGTGCGTCACGTCATCGATAAGCGTGCCGTTGACCCACGTACGGAGCCTTGGGCCCTCCGCTACGATACGCAGCTTATTCCATGACTGGTCAACATAGTGGTGGTGTCCCTTCGGATATATGTCACCGGATAGATATCTCGTGCCCATGGCTTCACCGTATATAAAACCCGTAGTGGGTTTATCCATACCTTGAAACTGGCGCACCTCCAATTGAGGCCCCCAAACTCGTCCCGCCAATTGTGTCGACTGACTACCGGTGGAAACCGGCTTTACCCGCGAGCGAAACTGGACACCCTGGTTCGTCGTATCGTCCACGATGACCTCGAGTTCGAGTTCGAAGTTGTCGAACTGTTTCACTGTGCAGAGAAAGGAATTCCGACTCCAAGGATAGGTACGTCCCACAATCGCCCCGTCTTCAACCGAGTATTGATGAGACCCATTCATATGCACCCAACCGTCCAAGCTTTCACCATCGAAGAGATCTATCCACTCAGCTTCATCCGCATCAGTCGTCACCAAATCAAGGGATTCATGAGAATCCGGTAGCGCGAACGCGACAATGGAATCTCCAGATGGAGTTCCGTTCTTTCCGCCTCCCCCAGCAATAATGACCACGTATTGCTTTCCGTCTAACTGATAAATCGTTGGGGTCGCATAACCCCCTGCAGGGAGCGGGTGTTCCCAAAGGACGTCGACGTCATCATCTTGGACAACAATTCCGGTGCTCTTTTTAACGAATCCGAAAAGCGGGCCTTCGAGAAGTGGGTCCGCAATGGAGGGGGAGTCGTCGGCATTCATGGCGCCACTCATGCCCACAAGGGCGTGGACGAGAACAACCAGGCGGAATGGCCCTTCTGGTACGCGATGTGGGGAGTGCTTCACAAAACCGGCCCTAAAGAAGGCCCGCTTGGTCGACGCGGCTACGCGGATCAGGTCATGATGGTAAACACTGCTGATCGCTGGGCCTCAAACCGACCCCTAAAGTGGTCGTTCGAGAGGGTGGAATGGTACTTCTGGAATTACCACGCCAACTACGGCGACAAGGAGATCATTGCCGTGGCTGACGCGAGAACCAATCAACCCCTATTACCTCAATACTATCCCATTACGTGGTGCCAGGAATACGAGGGCGGAAGAGTCTGGTACACCAATATGGGCCATTACGCGGAGAATTTTCGTCAAAAAGAATTCATCCAGCATCTTCTCGACGGCATTCACTGGGCCGCGGACAGTTCGAGGTAGGGTTCCCCATGGAAGCAAATTGTTTGACTTCAGACATTCAAGTGGCTGGTGAGCCCCCTAACGGGGAGAGGTATCTAGACCTGAACTAGCCGCGGAGCAAATCACGCTTGGAAATTCATGGTGAATCGGTTAGAACCTACGCATATTTCTCTTTCGAACCCTAATTGCCTGCTGCTTTCCTAAAGAGTTTCCCATTAAATCTAAAAATACCCGAAACCATGCCTGACCCGAAGATCAATCGAAGAGCCTTTATCGCCGCCGCAAGCGCGACCGCAGCAATCGCCTCAACCGGAAAACTGAGCTACGGGCAGTCAAAGAGCCCCGGACCGAATGTCGAATGGCGCAACCGTCAAAGCGGCATGGGCTACCGGCGTTTAGGCAAGACGGAGTTGATGATTTCGGAGATCGTTTGCGGAGGTCTAGTGGTTAAGGATGAACGCGGCAAATGGGAATTTCTGGAAACGGCAATCGATAAAGGTATCAATTACATAGATACTGCATCAAACTATAACCGTGGAGGCAGTGAACGCGGCGTCGCTAAGGTAATTGATACTCCAGCCAAACGGGAGCGGGTCTTCATTACGAGCAAGACCAGCCAATGGCTAAAAACGGCCAGATCCTTGCCCTACGCTGCCATTTGGGAATCGCTCAACGCTCGTGCTCAGGCCCGCGTCAGGGCCGAGGTTGGGGCTCGCGTCAAAGAACAAGAAATTTTCGAGGAATACTACCTTTGCAACTACGGGGATTGGCAAATCAGTGAAGCAGAAAAGCTAATACGCGACGATGTACTGGAAGACTGGTATGGCGATCAGCTTTCCGATGAAACGCGGCGTGGCATGAAGCAGGGGCTCATCGATGAGCTAAATTCGAGTCTGAAAAACCTAGGAACCGACCATGTGGACATTTTGTTTGCCGCACACGGAGCCACTCACACAAAACATCTAGAGTGCCCGGAATTGCTCGAAGCCGTCGATACTCTAAAACGCCAGGGTAAAGTACGTTTTCTCGGTGTTTCCGCCCACAACGATCCCGCGGCGATTACTCGGGCGGCGGCCGATTCCGAATACTACGATATGGCCATGGTCGCCTATAATATATCCAACGAAGACTGGGTGGCCCCAGCTTTGAAATATGCCCATGAAAAAGATCTCGGAATCGTCGCTATGAAAGTGGCGCGAGCGCCTCACCCAGATCGTGGAGGCAAAGTCGATCCGCTTCCCGGACTAGTGGAAAAGATGCATCGATTGGTTCCCGGTGATCAGCATATCGCAGAGAAAGCCTATACCTGGGGACTTCGAAATCCTCACATCGCCGCTTGTATTTCCGCTATGACCAACGAGAGCATGATCCGTAGCAACATCGCGGTTACGGGCAAGAGCCCCTATGCGTTCATGGCTTGATCGAGTTCGATAGCCATCGTTTGCATAGCGGGTGGCCCAACTATCGGAGCCAAATCATTTTTCCTTTAGCAAGTCGCAAAGGTAGGGCACGACGTCCCGGCGTGCTGCACAAGCCGCTCAACCAACGCGGCTCGCCGGGCCGTCGAGCCCGACCTTTGATGATAGAGGCTTCTCACCCACGCCCGCATGGAGATGCGACCGACTCATTGAAAAATGCTCTAAAGAGAGTGTTTCGATCGCTGTAATTGGACCTTATCGAATTTCCCGGATGCGGATGCGACGGAACTCAATCCGGACATCCTTGCTTTGCAATCCGATGTGACCGTCTTTGCGAAGCAGGCCAGGATGAGATTCCTTCACCTCATCAGAAAACTTCGTCAAATCAACATTCTGAACCACTTGCTGATTGATACTCACCTGGCAATTCGAGCCAACGCAGCGCACTTTCATCCGATGCCATTGACCCGGCTTTTTCGCTGCATCGACTGTTGGAGGAGCAACGGTATAAAGCGCACCCATGTGGCGGTCGGGGGTAAGTTTCTCTTGAAGCGCCGCGTCGGACATGTCGGCAATCTGAATTTCATTCCCCAAATAGGCGGGGCTTTTTTTAACCAGCGGCGTATGAAAAAAGACCCCGCTGTTGCAACCCGCTTCAAATCGAAATTCCACTTCTAGTTCAAAGTCGCCGAACACGCGTTCGTGAGCAATCCAGCTTGCGTTTCCCTGCTCCCGACTGGTGCTCACCAGCAAACCGTTTTCCACCTTCCAATTGGTCGAGGTACCGTTGACCCCTTCCCAACCGGTAAGGTCTTTGCCGTTGAACAATGAAATCCATGGACCACGATCCTCGGCAGCATTCAGGTTCAACAGCGGCAATAGGGTCAACATGCCCAAGGGTACAGCAAGATTCTTCACAAAATGCCGGCGGAAAATATTGGTGTTTGCACCCATGTTGCGTGAATTACCTTTCATCGAACGTATTCGGCTACTTTATATAATGACCGTTTTCGGACTTTGGCAAGTTCTCGCTTTTTTGCATCAGCTGAAGTTTTCGTACCCAATATTTATTTACACTTCAGAATTATTTTTTAATAAAACCAAAACAATTAATCTTAACCACAAAAAACACATAAGTCACAAGAAATAAGGCAGTTGAACGACAGGGTGAATGATGCAATTGGATAGAAGATAACGTAAGCTGCTCATTCTGTGTTTCTTGCGCTTTTTGTGGTTAATATCTAAAACGGAATTTGAGATAATCAAAGTTAAGGAGTCTGTAGTCACGTAACTTGAAAATCCAACTAGCGATTTAAAAATACCGGTGAACACCACGCCCACTGATCGTTGCGCTGCCGTACACGCATATAGTAGGAACTGCCTTCGCCTTCACCGTCTTCCCATTCACCTGACCATTTCCACTGATTCGGCGTGGGCGCGCGATTGAAACGCCAAGCAGGGGAGTCAATGTCCTTCATTACCCCCGAGCGGGCACCCTCCATCAATGCGGCCAAAGGCCATTCAACCCGCTTGCCATTTAGTTTTGCCCAAACGGTTGCGTTGCGCGGCATACACACTTCTAAGCACACCCCTTGCGACATGTTGGTTGAGTTATTCGGATTGCCGCTGGTAACGGTTTCAAATCGAACGGACTGATCTCCCGTCTCCAGCACCTTACTGGTGTAATAGCTACCCGTGTCCTTCGCTTCCACGGGTGATACCACTTCACGTCCGCGGAAGCGCGGTTCCACCGATTTGATTTCGCCGTCTGTCAACCCCAACTCAACCTCCCAATTACAGGTTTTGTGACGGGCACCCCACCCCAGCTCCAAGTAGATCTTCGTATGAACAAGATCGTCATTGGTTTCACTAGTGGGTTCCATTTCGTACTGTGAAAAGCGCTTCACCAATTCGCCGTCGCGCAAGATGTCCACGCAGTCGATGGCCCCACCGGCTTGTAGGGAAAATTCGATACGTCTCTTTTTAGAGGCCGTAATCTCCGACCCCATCGGCATTCCGTTCACCGCGAACTGCAAATCCATTCGGTCGCCGGTCAAAGCGAACATGCGACGCTTCAACAATGCGTCCCAGACATCTTCGCGATCGCCTGACTCCGCCCAAAGCCCAGTCATTCCATGCCCGTAGCTGCCTGGATGCGCACTATGATGATCGGTACCCCCTGAAAAACCAAATACATGCCCTTGCTTCAACCCATAATGAATCGTACTCTGCCAATCGCTTGGCCCCATGGAATGCAGGAACGGCTTAATGTTCTCCGACGATTCAGAACAGCCGTGCATCGAAAGCATTTCAACAAAGGGAGCAAACTCGGAACTGAAGCTGTTCCAATCGATGCCACGCGTGCCTTTGAGATAGCCAAGGTGGTGCGGCTGGGCAATGGTATCCCTACCCTGCTCCCGCAACGTACGCAGTTGATTGTGCAAGTTTTCCAAATTTTTTGGATACAATATCTCTCCCTCCAAATTCTTATAGAGCATATTGCGATCCCCACAGGAACTGAAGTGGACTTCAAAGCCTGGAAAGACAACGAAGTTCCCCTCATCGTTAAACTGCTTCAAGGTCTCCATCATCTCCGGCCAACCTGCCTTTAGCTTCGCGAAACCCTCCTCATGGAAATCGATGATGTATTGTATGTCGTCGTTCGGCTCCGGCATGTCCGGCCAGTGGGCGTGGCCCGTAACGCTCACAAAATCGAGCCGCTCGCGAGCGTTGCTCAGAGCATCTTCCAACGATCCATGAGCATAGGAGATACCGCAGTGATTGTGTATGTCTCCAAAAAGCAGGTTTAGATCAGCATAGGAATTCATAGCGAGAAAGTGTTTAATAAAGCATCCCCGGGGCAAGCCCCGAGATATATTAAGGTAGCGGGCGATCTCCGAGCGCCCACCCGATAGATACAGCAATGGGCGCTCGGAGATCGCCCGCTACCAATGTCAGCAACCAAGCCACCGACGCATTCGACAAGCTCATCGCAAGCAGGTCGGGGTCTACGACAACAACCTTCGCCTTTCAGGCTACGCCCGTCATGAGCTTCGAGGTATTTACCCCAATGGAATAGACGAATATAGGCCTCAAATAGGATCAAAGAACGAAGAAATTGGATTTATTGGATACTTGCTAAGACAAACGGGGACTACTCGGGCAAATCCTCCCCCTGAGTCTCCGGCGCGAATCGGATAATGATCAGACCGAGGAGAAAAACCCCGCTCAGCCAAGCCGCCGTTTGATTGGCGGTAAATCCCATGGATTGCTGCATCCAAGCGGTCAGAAACAACACGGGAGCGGCAATGATACGCCCAAGATTAAAACACAAACCACCCCCCGTACCACGCAACCGCGACGGGAACAGCTCGGGAAAATAGATCGCGTAGCCCGAATGAATGCCACTGACCAGAAATCCAAACACAGGAAGGGCGCACCAGTAAAACCCGACACTACTTTCCGTAAACAATCCGAACAGCAACGCGCTGCTCACAAATCCTCCTACGAAGAAAAATGAAAACGCGCCACGTCGGCCTATTCGTTCACTGATGGGACCGAAAGCAAGCATGCCGATCAACCCGCCTGTCATGACCAGAAAGTGACCCATCATTTCCTTCTTCTTAATCTGACTAAAATTTGCCTCCAGAGCTGCTTCGTTATCCACTGCCGATCCTGCATTCTGCAAAACCACCTCTCGCTCCGCCGCATCGCGCATCAGATCGCGTCCATAGATCTTGACGCCCCAAAACGTGGCCAAACCGATCGACGCCAAGGCCACACCCACCAACGTGTTTCGCCTCAGCTCTCCCTTAAACAGATCTCCTATCCGTCCCGTGCGCTTGGTCGGGTCCCGCTTCGCTACCTCCTGCGCTTTTTTCCAGCTCTCTGGCTCCTTCAATTTTACACGTATCCAAATCGTCAATAATGCAGGCAAGGCGCCTATTCCAAAAGCCAGCCGCCAGTTCAGATCCGGTATCGCCTCGGTCTGAATTGCCGGATTTCCTACGATAAAGGCGCCCGCTGCGATCGCCAAGTACGAACCCATTGTGCTCGTTGCGTGAAAGATGCCCAACGAACGTACACGAGCCCAGCGTGGAATCACCTCTGCAACCATTGCGCTGGCCACTGCCCATTCGCCGCCCACACCCATGGCAACGAAAAACCGCAGCGCAATCACATGCCACGCCTCTTGCGCAAAAGCCGTCATGCACGTAAAGAGCGAATACACTAAAATAGTGATGATCATCGTCCGTGCGCGGCCGATCCGATCACTCAACATGCCGAAAAACACGCCCCCAACCGCGCCGCCAATCAAGAAGACCCCCAAGGCCAATTTAGCGACCGCATCCCGCTTTTCCGATGGCACATCCGGTGGCAAAAGCGACGTCATCATTTCGTTCATGCTGGTAACGAAAATCTGGCCCTCAAACGTATCAAAAATCCATCCCAACGATGCGATCAAGAGCACCAGCCATTGATAGCGGGTGACCCCCTTCCACCAGGGACTATTGTCATCGCGTTTGGTCTCAATGCTCATGGGTTGATTCGCTTTACGCCTAATACCCCGAAGCTTGTCGCCGCTATTTGGTAGGGAGGACCGGCTCGGTCCTCCGTATGCGAATTTCGGAGGATCGAGCCGATCCTCCCTACCTTGAGAAATGCCCCGCAGCTTGCAGCGAGTATCTTTAATCTTTTCATAGAATTCCTTTTCGCGGTTTCGGCCGAACGGTGGATCGCCTCACACAAAGCAATGGAGCCAGGGGCGACTCTCCTTCCGCATTTGAGAGGACTCATGCGTGATGGCGGCCAATACACCCACAGCCACTCTGGCTGAATCGAATGGCTTCAGTTATCAACATTGACCCATTCTTTTCAATCCAGGGTTATCTTCCTACTCTCTGGATGATAACGCGATCTCCTGCCGGTCTCGTAGGACATTTGAGCCATGATCGTGGCCACGGCGTGACGGTAGCCCGTTTCGAGAGGCGCATGAGGCTCGACTTTGCCGCGCAAGGCTTGGAACCAGTTCAGAAAGTGATCTGGACGCTCAATCGATTCCACTTCGTTTTTACCGCGTATCGACCCATCTCGGTTGATTCCCCCTTCTGCTGTGTAAACGCCGATGCCCCGCCGGGCAAGTTCAAGGGTCCCCTTCTCTCCCATAATTCGGGTACGATTTCCGCTGCCGTTTCCAAAGTTCGTGGTGTAGCTAACCACGGTATCTTCCGGGTAGCTCCAGATCGCGTCTATCTGGTCGGGCGCTGTAAATTGATAGTCGTCCTTCCAAGTATATGTACCCCCGTGGCAATTACAGGTTTCGGGGATGTGCAGACCGGTCAAATAGTGCACCAGATCGATGAAGTGAGATCCCCATTGCGGCACTGGGCCCTGAGAAAATTCGTAGTAGCCATACCAACCGGTATACAACAATGGGTCGAAAGGCTTATCCGTTATTCCGTTAGTAAACTCGTCCCAATCGAGGTCCTCTTTTCTCACATTCGGATTAAGACGCTTATACCAATAGGGCTTGTCTGCTCCGTTCCTCACCTGTTCAACGCGAGACAGGTGACCGAGGATGCCTGTTTCCAAGAGTTTCTGAGTACCGACATTGGGAGCCTCCGTTCGATGCTGAGTTCCGATCTGGACAATGATCTTCGCTTTTTCAGCGGCATCCACGGCCCGCTTCAATGCCTCGAATTCGATTCCAAGCGGCTTCTCCGCGTAGCAGTGCTTTCCCGCCTTGGCCACGGCTTCCAAGTGGAGCGTGTGGACGTGATCAGGCGAGGCGATCATCACCGCATCCAGATCCTTCATCGCCAACATATCCCGGTAGCTTGTGAACATCTTTGGCGTTTTTCCGGACCATTCCTTCACATGGGCGGCTGCCTTTTCCCGCGCCGGGCGGTAGGGGTCGCAGACCGCGACTACTTCGAGATTCTCTGCCTCCGCGTGCTGCTTTACATAACGCTGATGCACACCTAGTCCTCGTGACCCACAACCGATTTGGCCGATACGTATACGATCATTGGCCCCGATACTGCCCGTATAGGAAAAGGCGGATGAAGTAAGGGGTATCACCCCCAAGGCGGAGGCCGTTGCGGCCTGGCCAAGAAAGGTGCGACGAGTGATTGGATTGGGGAGGTCTTGTTTCATGGGGCGATAGGGAGTTCTAACAAACGGAACCTAGATTTAGGCAATAAAAGATCCCCAAGGCAAACATCTTCGCGCTTTCGAGCTTCTCCAATTCAAGAGCCTACAAATAAGTAGCTCAGACTTTTGGTCTGTAGCCGTGTTGCGAGAATGACCACATACCAAATCCGTAATAAGAAATTGGCTACAATTCAGCCAACAATACAATCACCTTCACACGAGATCCAGAACATCGCGCATCCAGCCGGCAATTCCCGCGAGCCGCTTTCGGTCCCCGCCGGCTACTTCGGCTGTCGCCCAGCCGGAGAAGGACACGTGATTCAATTCTTCGCGGACGCTCACCCAATTGACCTCACCCCCATCGGTTCCCGTGGTGATCCCTTTTCGTTTCAGTCTGGCGTCGCCAAATTCCCGATGACCCCGATCTTTGATGTCGAGTTTGTAAATCCGACTCCCCAGTGTCTTGGCCCAGTGTTCGGCGGATTGCTCGGTCCAGGTGATCGTATTGCCAAGATCAAAATAGGAGCGCACGAAGGAGGAATCAAACGAATCGATGAACCGGGCCATTTCTTCTCCCGTTTTGAGAAAAGTCGCCCGAACATTTTCAATACACAAATAGATGCCCGATTCTTCAGCGATCGGTACCGCCTCTCTTACCCGTCCTTGCCAAAGTCGAAAATTTTCATCGTAAGATATTTTTGGATCTTCACTGGCCAGAACAAGAACGGAGTCACCCCCAAGTTGATTGGCAAAGTTCACGGCCCCTGCGATATCCGGTTTCGACGAATGGATTACCCCATGCACCGGCAACCCGGTCTCCTCAACCGCTGTCACGAATTCGGACGTATCCGCTGCATGGTCGGTTTTTACCTCCACCCCATCGAAACCGATTTCTTTCAACAATCGAAACTTCTCCACGACGCTCAAGTCGGGCTCGTCAATCATGTGATATTTTACGGCGATCCTGATCTTCCCTGAGAGCGGACCGGGCTTCGCGGCGAGGTGTGAAATCGGAAGGTAGCCGAGGGCGGCCAAGCCGGCTGAAGATCTCAAAAATTGCCTGCGGTTAGGTTGTTCCATTAAGACGTAACTCCATCTACAGGACAATGGCCGCAAATAGAATAAAAAAGTCTCGGACGACCCAGCGAGTACGGCTTGGGTGACATCCTACTTGAGATGAGGAGTAAGTGTACCCTTTCTCCAAAGTCTGAGCATCCGAAAAGGTGCCCACTCCTCGACTTGGACCGCTGACAGTCCCGTAAACGCCAGCCGGTACCCCCTCTAGGACGGGTCCTGAACGAGCGGCCCCCTCAAGAACGGCCCTTGCTCCTGACCTTGGCAGGGAGGGTCTTGCGACATTTCTCGATATCAGCGAAAAATCAAAGCCGGAAAACCGAAAGACCGCCATCTGATCATGCGGCACCCCCATGTCGATGGCACCCTAGCCTACGAATACCCGTTCACGCGTTAATAAGACGTTTCAGTTCGCTCCGAGCAATCTTCTCATCACGTCCATTAGGTCAGCCTCAGATTCCGGTCCGACATTGGTGGCCCGCTCGCTCGTTTCATATCCGCCCTCTGTATAGGAAATTTTGGTACCGATGTAAGCCGTGCCGTAGTCGCCATAAGCTGCCATGGCAACGTGCAAGTCGGGCCGCATGGCTTTAGCAGCTAATTGGTACTCTACAAAGAGTTCACCGGGCATGTGGATAACCCGGGCATCGCCAATATTCAGGCAAGCGATATCAATCTTGTGCCCGGACTCTACGCGGCGGAGGTAGGCAAGTTGGGTGATGGCCTCGTAACCTTCGGGAGGGTTGCTAACTATTTTCTCCATCAGAGATTTCTCGTTCAGGTGCGTTGCCAGCGGAAGAGCGACGGGTTCTGATTTCCAATCGATATCCGAATTGGCGAGAGGATATTTTTCCGTGTTCTCCCAAGCGGAGTGCATCCCGTCTGCCAATCGTTGGGCTAGCAGGACACGGTTCTCAGTATTGCCATCGTTGTATTTGCCAGCCCCAATATTACCGCCAGCTCCATTAAAGTGCACATGCAAGGCTTGTGGCTGGCCTTGGCCTCGCAGGAAGCGAGCAATGCCTGGAAAATCCGGACTCGGAATTCCCGACCGGTAGTAGCTTTGTGGATGCGTTGCAAAGTAGCTGAGAATAGCGACAGGGGCATCTGCATTCCAAAACGAAATCAGCGAGACTTCCGGATCGACGACACCTACCGGCTCGGCCCGAATCAGGGGATCCCGGGCTGTGGTAAAGCGCATGGCCCGTACTTTTCCGTCCGGTCCAAGTATCCTCCGATTCGAGACGACGTCTTTCACGGTGGCGACACCCCAGCCGTAATGCGTCACGGGGTGAGCTTCTTTCAGGGTGTCTTTCAGTGCCATCGCGGCGCGCCGGATGACCTGCCTTTGGAAAAAACTGTCGAACAGATCGAAGTCAGTGATCCCTAGTTCATGGACAAGGGCTTCGGAACTGAAATCGCATCGAGGGGCGTCATGTTGGTGCAATGCGTGAACCGCAACACGATCTCGGCTAGTCCCCGCAGCTTCCGCGAGGGCATCGCGAAACACATCCTGGGAGGCATTGGCCACTCCTATCCAGTCGATAGCGCACAAGACGATCGGTTTCCCGGATCCAAGAATGGCGAGTCCTCGACAGCGCAAGGTGATCTCGTCGTGTTTTCGAACGGGATCGTAGGCCAATTCCGAGCCAACCGGTGGGGTGGCATCCACATCGAACGTCGCAATGCGTATCTGGGATGCGGTTACAGAGACCGAGAATCCGGCGAGAGCAACGCAACAGAATAGAATTTGGGCAGAGAGATTTTTCATTTGCAGGGTTAGAAAACCGGTTAGGATAGCACAGGTAGGCGTATCGGATCGGGCAATGCGCCATTGAGGGGAAGATTTTCGCCCAGCTCGCTTCGCAAGTCTTCCAGCTTATCTCGAAGCTCGTTACGTTTGGAGCGGTACTGAGCTTGTCCTACTAAGTTGTTCAGCTGGTAGGGATCTTTCTTTAAATCGTAGAGAATCCAATCACCCTCCATGTGATAGGCGTAGACCCAATCTTTAGTTCGAATGCCGCGCCAGTCGCAGCCTGGGCCCCCTCCATTGTGTGTATTGAAGAGGTAGGCGCTGTCTCGAATTTCTGGGCTATTCCCTACGAATACTTCCGATTGGTCGAAACCTTGGACTTTATCCGGAATCTTGGCGCCGGATAGGCCGAGCAAGGTTGGCATTAAGTCGACCGACGAGACAATCCAATCGCGCTTCTGACCGGCTTTGATTTTTTCAGGATAACGGATGATGAAGGGTACATTAATCGATTCCTCCCAAGGGCGTTGCTTCAGACGGTGTCCTTGCGAACCGAGCATGTCACCGTGGTCCGAGGTAAAAACCAATATCGTTTTTTCCGCAACTCCAAGACGGTCTAGCTCTTTGGTTATCCTCCCCACACACTCGTCTAAGCTGGTGACCATGGCATCGTAATGCAGCAGTTGATCTTCATCCTTCTTTGCCCGAGGGGGGACATTTGGCCTTTCTTCTAGCGTACGGCCTTCGTAGGAATCGAGAAAGCGCTCGGGCGCTCGGTAGGGATTGTGCGGGGGACCGTAGGAAACCGCCAAAAAGAAAGGGTCTTCGCGGTGAGCGCGGATGTATTCAATCGCCACATCGGTTTGCACATCCGGTTCCCAGCCATCAACAGTGACCGGTTCCGTGTCATCGTTAATCCAATATTCTGGATCGAAGTGCGCGTGGGAACAATTCCGAACGGCCCAGAATTTCCAATTGCGCCGGTCTTCCTTAGCGACCGGGTTATTCCGATGCCCTGCCAGATGCCATTTCCCAATGTAGCCGGCATGGTAACCGGCTTCCACCATCTTGTCAGCAATGGTGACTTCGGAATTGGGCAGCTTTATGTCGTTGTGAACGACACCGGTCGCATGTCCGTACCGCCCTGTCATTAGCTGTCCCCGGTAAGGGGTGCAAACCGGAGAGGCCGCAATCATATTGGTGACAAGCAACCCTTCACTGGCCAATTTATCCAGATTCGGGGTAATGACCTGCGAATTGCCCATACAACCCATATCGTGGGCCCGCATCTGGTCGGCAAAGAGAAATATGACATTCGGCTTGGAATGATGATCCGCACGCAGGACCGTTGACGATGTGGCGGTCGCTGCGATACCAGCGAGAGCGGTTTTGAGAAAGTCTCTTCGTTGCATGATAAGATCTTGGGGTAATGGTTTGTATCGATTAAGGTGCGATAGATTGTAATATACGAATGATTAGACTTTGTCGTTTTTCAAGTGGAGCTGATCAATTTTCTATTTCCATGGAATATAGGGTAATGGCATCGCTACGTAAAGCTTGGTTCAGGGCTTCATTTAATAGGTTTGTGTAGGATTTCCTCAAGATCAGATCGGCAACAACGGTCCGGAAGGAGATCGCTAAAAATCTCCATAGGTCAGGTTGTTTCACTAAGCTGAAACTCAATCGGCAGGACAATGGCCACTGATAGATCAAAAAAGTCGCCGAGAAGCCAAAAGGAATCCTTTTCTTGCCCTCACTATCACTAATGTTTCAACTCAAACCTCAGTCCCCAACCCCACCCAGAATCATGAAACGTTTCTTTACCCTATTCTATCTAACGTCCGCTGCCGTTTGCCTGATCTCTCAAGCCGACTCTCACCAATCGCAACCAAACGTGTTGATCATACTCGCCGATGATCTCGGATACACCGATGTGGGCGCGTTTGGAGCCGAACTAATCGCTACGCCAAATATCGATAAACTGGCTCGAAACGGAATGAAATTCACGCAAGCCTACACACCCTGCTCCGTCTGCTCGCCCACTCGCTACGGATTGCTCACGGGTCGTTACTATTGGCGTAGCCAGCAACATCCGTCCACCAAAGTGATTCAGGATGGCCAAGGTCTCGCCATCGAAAAAGGTCGCGAAACACTGGCCACGCTTTTCAAGAAAAAAGGATACGCTACCGGCATCATTGGAAAATGGCATTTGGGATTCGGTGAATTCAAAAATTTCGATCAGCAATACGACTGGACGTCACGAAAGAAAATCGGTCCCGGTCCACTACAGGTTGGATTCGACTACTATTTTGGAATGGTCGCCAACGTGGGAAACCAGCCTCGGTTTTTTATTGAAAATGACGACTTCTACGGTCGCAGGCCGGGCGACAAAGTGACCACGGAGAAAGTGGCGGCCAATTCCCGCAGCGCTAGCCAGGGGCAATTCATGGTCCAACGAGAAACTGTCAGACCTTGGGATCCCTCAGTCGTTTGGGAAGACGATGAGGTCGCCCAGGCAATCACGAACAAGGCAGTCGACTACATTGAATCGAATACCGGTGCCGACAAACCTCCCTTCTTTCTCTATTTTGCCCATAACATTCCTCACGGACCCATAACCCCTGCTAAAAAGCACAAAGGCTCAAGCGATTGTGGGCCCTATGGTGACTTCATCCAAGAATTGGATACTCAAATAGGCGAAGTTCTCGCCGCCGTTGAGAATGCCCGCGAGCATCGTGAGACCATTGTCATCTTTACAAGCGACAATGGCGGAGTAGCCGCTGCGCCGGAATCCGACGATCCGCCAACCGGACCCGCGGGCCTCGCCCGCGAACGCGGCCACCTCCAGTGTGGACATCTGCGCGGTGGAAAGTGGAGCATTTACGAAGGAGGATTCCGCGTCCCCTTCGTGGTCAGCTGGCCGGGCCGCGTAGAAGCAGGCCGCGTATCTGATAAGCTCATCTCACTCCAGGATCTGTTCGCCACCATGGCCGACTTTCTAAATGTCGATTACGGACGCAACCACGGGGAAGACAGTTTCAGCTTTTGGCCGCAAGTCATAGACGGCCCGGACGCTCCCGCGGCTCGAGACCATGTCATCGTCCAATCGCCACTCGGGGTGCGAGCCATTGTCCGCGATGGCTGGAAGTACATGCGTCCCTGGACCGCCCCTGTCTCAATCCCGGAGAACAAGCGAGCGTTTCTTTCCCGGGAAATCGCGAATCCTCAAAACTTCGAACAACTTTATCACCTTGGTTCTGACTTTGACGAGTCATCCAACCGATTGAACGACTTCCCTCGCATCGCCGCTCAATTGAAAAAAGAGCTCCAACTCGCGGAGAGCCAAGGTCGCACCGCTCCGTAAAAGTAAAGCATCCCCTGCCAAGCTTCGAAGAAGAAAACCGCCAATCGTTCGTAATCGTTGCGCCTAGCTAGAGAAGGTACTGATCCCTCGGAAATGTCTGGATTCACAATATGCGTTGAATAGCCTTCCTGCCATCTATGATCCCGCAAGCTAGATTATTTCTATCGTTCCTTCTCATTTTCGCTGTTTCAGCCTCGGCCCAAGAGCCTAGCATCGAGAAACGCTACCCTCACGGTCCTGACTCCTTTAAACAAGCAGGTGTTCCGGAGGGGAGCGTCTCGCAGTATGTGTGGAAAGATTCACAGGTTTACCCGGGAACCATACGGCGTTACTACATTTACGTACCTGCTCAGTATACACCAGAGAACCCGGCTGCCTTGATGGTGTTCCAGGACGGACACACCTACATCAATCCTGATGGCGACATGCGAGCACCTGTTGTGTTTGATAATCTTATACATAAGGGTGACATTCCAGTGACGATTGGCGTGTTTGTGGATCCGGGCCACACCACACCTGAGCTGCCTCCCGAACCTGGCTGGCGACCTAGGCCGGCCAATCGAAGCGTCGAGTATGACACCCTGAGTGATAAATACGCATCTTTTCTAATCCAGGAGATACTTCCAGAGGTTGAGAAGCGATATCATATAACTAGCGATCCCGACAAGCGGGCCATCTGCGGGCAGAGCAGCGGGGGTATCTGCGCCTTCACTGTGGCCTGGGAACGTCCCGACCAGTTTAGCAAGGTCCTCAGTCACATTGGTAGCTTTACCAACATCAACGGAGGGCACAATTACCCCTCGCTGATTCGCAAGGGCTCGAGCAAAAAGCCTATCCGCGTATTCCTGCAAGATGGTAGTAACGACCTTGACAATGAACACGGCAATTGGCCCTTGGGAAACAAGCAGATGTTTGCCGCCCTCACGTACCGAGGGTACGAGGTAAAATTTGTATTCGGTGAAGGGGCACACGACGGCAATCATGGAGGAGCTATCCTACCTGATTCATTGAGGTGGCTCTGGCGGGAAGAGTAGGTTCTAGCAACTAAGTCTTGATTGCTTGTAGCTAGCAATAGAAACACGGACAGAATCGGGCCCCTGGTAATCTCTAGACCGAAGCCCCTCATTCTAAAGACTAGGGGATCGCTTTCCAATTGCCAACTGAATAGTCCGTCAGGCTGGACTCGATCGCTTCTGGAAATTCGACGTCCAGGCGAATAGTCCGCCCCACATCCATGGACCCATGGGTGATCACACTCTTAGTTTCGAGATGCTAGATCCCATCAACCAACCGGCAAAAGATCGTAATCAAGTATGATATTCGTGGGCTAGAACATTTTTACATTGGAATGTCGCCGAGTCAGAGCTCGACGGACCCGTATTGACTCATGAGATGGTGACCGTCGAGCCCTACCCAGAGATCGGAAGTAAACATCCACGAAACAAGCCAGGGTTAGCCGGCGATTATGAAGATTGATTTGGGAACGATTCACTGGCAGGTATTGTGAATGTCTCTTTTCAAACGCTTCCCAGTCGTCCCATCATTAAGAATTGCCGCGTTTCTGCTGGCCACTACTACCGTCTTTTCTCTTCACGCAGACCCCCACATGCATCGCTGGGAAGAAGCGGGACGGGATCCGGATCGAATTGCCCTCACATGGACCGGTGATCCTGCCACATCAATCGCGGTAAGCTGGCGAACCAGCTCCGACATAAGCGAGGCTTTTGCTGAAATCGCCCTCTCCACCCCAGAGCCACGATTCGATTTCCACTCTAGTCGTCTAAAAGCAAAAACGGAGTCTTTAGAGCTCAGTTCCATACCAGAAAATCACCAAGACGAAGTGAACTACCACTCGGTAGTATTTGAAGATCTGAAACCCAGTACGAAATACCTCTACCGCGTGGGAGATGGAGGCGATTATTGGAGCGAATGGATCGAGTTTCGTACGGCCTCCGACAAACCGGACCCGTTTAGCTTTGTCTACTTTGGGGATGCTCAAAACGACGTTCTTTCGCATTGGTCACGAGTCATTCGAGCCGCCTATTCGAAAGCTCCCACCGCCGGATTTTTCCTCCATGCCGGTGATCTTATAAACGATGGGCATTTCGACGAAGAATGGGGACAGTGGTTCAAAGCGGGAGGTTGGGTTCACTCTTCAGTCCCCAGCGTGGTGGTAACAGGGAATCATGAATACCGGCCCTTACCGAATCGTGAAGAGGGCACCCGCTATCTCTCCCTTATGTGGCAACCTCAGTTTCGACTTCCTACCTACGATGTCCTGCCTCCTGAACTGGCCGAAACCGTTTACTATCACGACTACCAGGGTGCCCGTATCATTGTTCTAAATTCAAACGCAATGAAGGAGCAACAAGTCGAATGGCTAGACCAGCGTTTGGAAGAAAACCCAGGGAAATGGTCAATCGTTTCGTTTCACCACCCAATGTTCTCCTCGGGCAACAATAGGGACAACAAAGCGATGCGCGATCTTTGGAAACCCGTTCTAGACAAGCACAAAGTAGACTTGGTTCTGCAAGGGCACGACCACACCTATGCCCGCGGTCATATTCCCGTCAGCATGCGTGCCAACCGCAATAGCAGGAACGTTCAAACCATGTACATAAATTCGGTAAGCGGCCCCAAAATGTATGAATTCATGGAGACGGGTTGGGATGTCTATGCTCCAGATGGGGTTGTAATCGATCGGAGCGCTGAGAACAGCCAGTTTTTTCAAGTTGTTTCTATTGATGGGTCAAAGTTGACCTATAAGGCTTTCACCGCGAACGGGCTGCTTTATGACGCTTTCCAGTTGGTCAAAAAGAGCAGTGGCGCCAAACGGATTTCCCGTCTACCCGTGGATGTCGCCAAAGAATACCGATACGAGAATACCGCCCCCTATGGCAGAGGGCCGGCGAAACCAAACACCAAGTAGCCTCTCAATTCATTCGATACCCAAACCGCTCTCTAATAAATCTCCCCGGAGCAAGCTCCGAGGCATTTCTAAAAGTAGGGAGGATCGGCTCGATCCTCCTAAATTCGAATACGGAGGACCGAGCCGGTCCTGCGAGCCCGAGGAAAGCCCTACAAATGCGCTATCGTCGCGGGAATGAGGAAACTCCTGCTACACCTTCAAAGCCTGCTGAAAAAACAGAAGTTAGCCCTTGCTCAATGACACAGTTGCTTCGAGGTATTTAACCGAAGGGAATAAATCTCATGAAAATAGGTATCATTGGAACAGGCTGGGTCGCAGGACTCCATCTCGATGCGCTAAGGCAAATTGAAGACGCGGAAGTAGTTGCAATCGCCGGACGCAACGAGGCTCGAGCGAAAGAGCTCGCCCAGCCAATAGGAGCGAAAACCTACTCAGAGCCGCTATCGATGCTCCGTTCGGAGTTGCTCGACGCAGTCTTTATTCTACTCCCTCCGCACCTCCACGGCGATCTCGAACGGGCCTGCTCGGAACACGTGACAATCCTCCTAAACACGGGAAGTGGTCAGGGGTCGACTACGCCGCGCCCGCCGTGCGTGATTTGGCCTATGCCATTGTTGCGGAAGTGACAGAGAATTACGACGTGGACGGCATCGAGCTTGATTTCTGGCGCCATCCGGTGTTTTTCAAACGCTCCGCCCGAGGGGAAGTACTGAGAACGGACGACCGCGCCCTGATGACAGACGTAATTCGGCGCATGCGCTTCAAACTGGACGAGGTCGGGCGAGCTCGAGGAAAGCACCTGCTTCTCAACATTAAGTATCCCGACTCGGTCGGCTATTGCTACAAAATCGGCCTGGACATCGAGCAGTGGCTCAAGGAAGGCCTGGTGGATGCGCTCGTGCCCGGTGGCTACTTTCAACTCAACCCGTGGCAGACCAGTGTCGAGCTGGGGAAGAAATATGGTGTGCCGGTCTGGGCTTGTCTGGCGGAAAACCGGGTGCGTGATCCGCGTGGGAACACGGCACGGAAAAGCGCGGCGGCGTTGCGAGCGCGGGCGGCTGCCGCCTGGGCCGCCGGCGTCGATGCGATCGAGATGTTCAATCACTTCGATCCCCACCCATCCTACTGGCACGAGCTGGGTTCGCCGGATACGCTGCGTGATCTACCCAAAACTTACTTTGTCAGCGTCCAGGGGGAAGGCAGTGCCACGAGCTGGATTCCGACGGATGAATACATCACCCTCCCAGGTCTTACGCCCGATGCGCCAGAACTCATTCCGAGCGGCGCCAAGCGAACCTATGACCTTTATCTTGGTGACGACCTGCGCGAATCGTCCCCTCTCAAACCGCGTCTTCGCATTCAATTATCGGATACGCACGGATCAACTGCAGTGAACGTGCGCTGGCACGGAACGACACTCGAGCTCAAGCCCGATGGACCGGGAGATTTCACAGCGACTCTGGACCCTTCAACCATCGTTCCGGGCCGCCATAGCATCGAGGTGCTCAATCCAGGCAATTCGAATGTCGAGATCGGCGACCTCATGATTGAACTCATCCTGACCCTTGAACATCGATAGAAACGAGAACCCTTTCACCACCCTCCCATCATGAAACGATTGTTGTTTACTTTAAATATCACTCTGATTTTCTTCGGCTTTACCGGCTCCCTGCTGCAGGCAGAAACGGTAAAGATCCTGGTTTCGGCAACCTTTGCCGAGGGCATGCAACCGCTAGTCGAACAATATCCTGACCTCCAAATCGTAAGCTTTAGCTCCAGCGAAGAGGCTTTGAGAGAGATCGGCGATGCGGTTGCCTTAGTCGGTTTGACAGCAGCAGATCCCGCCGGCGAGTTCCTCAAAGCGGGGAAGCGCATAAAGTGGCTAGCTCACGGAAGCGCAGGCGTTGAGGAAACCTTGTCTGATCCTACTGTGAGAAATGCCGATTTTACTTTGACCAACATGAAGATCATTCAAGGTCCCCAGATTGCGGACCACGCCATGGCGCTGCTCTTGAATTTAACGCGGGATTTGAAGCATTTCAACAAGAAGATGGAAACCGGTTGGCATCGGCAAGCGGATCTCCCCATGATTCAATTACGAGACAAGACCATGCTGGTTGTCGGACTCGGCGGCATCGGAACGCAAGTGGCGGAGCGCGCCTTCGCCTTCGGGATGCGAATTTTGGCGGTCGACCCCAAGGACATTCCCTACATGCGAGCTGTGGAATACGTGGGGACCCCTGACGAACTCGATGAACTGCTTGGGCAGGCTGATGTAGTGGTCAATTGCACACCCCATACACCCGAGACAGAAAAAATGTTCGGTCCCCTCCAGTTTTCGGTCATGAAAGACGGGGTCTACTTTATCAACGTGTCGCGGGGGGCCATTGTGGATACGGACGCACTGACGGCGGCCTTACAGTCCGGCAAGGTGCGAGCGGCAGGCCTGGATGTGGTCGACCCCGAACCCCTACCTAATGACCATCCCCTGTGGTCCATGTCCAACGTTACCATTACACCCCACCTCGCCACGCTATCCGATGGCCGGATTGAGCAATATCAAAAAGCGTTTAACGACAACGTGGCCCGCTTTATTTCTGGCCGCCCGATGCGAAATATTGTCGATAAGCAGAAAGGGTATTAGGCGGCATAAATGTCATGGTCGATTCAATCCCGACGGCCTTCAATGAAACCCGGAACCCGCATCCATTCCCCAACCTGCGTTTTTAGGAAGACATTGTCACCATATTTGGTATACCTTTAAGGATGCTCTTCATTAGGTCCATCCCACTAGCCTTACCCTTAGTATGCCTCAACCTATTGGGAGCTGAGCCAACGGCAACAAACCCTCCCGTTCCTTCCTTCCGGATTAAAGAAACCGTCCAATCCTACCAAGGAACTACAGCACAAGACTACCTCGCCTTCCCGTCCCTTGTTAAATCAGGCAGGAATGAAATCCGACTCCCCATCGAGCACCGAATTTCCATAAACGCAACTGGCGACCTCTCACTGTAAGGTATAGTCGTCCACGTACGTTTTCGGAACTTTCCTCACTAGCGCAAACGAGACAGTGCTCTCGAAATATGTATTCAATATTATGAATCACCTTGATAAAAAAACCAGATTACTCGTATGGGGACTGGTCCTTTTCACATTTAGCAGTTCGGCAGAAATTCCAGATATCGGGGATCGAAGAGAGCTGTTCGTCGACTCTTATATGATCGAGTCAATGGACAACCTATCCCTACGTTTGCATGAGCCGCGACGCGAGGAGCCAGCATTGCATTTCAATGCGCCATGGGAAGGTCGTTACTCGGCCTATGCGACGGTGCTCAACGACAACGGGTTGTTTCGCATGTACTACCGCGGCTTGCCTAGCGCGGAGAAAGGGACGAGCGCAGTGACCTGTTATGCGGAATCACGTGACGGTATTCATTGGGAAAAACCGTCGCTCGGGCTCTTCGAAATCGATGGTTCGAAGGACAACAATGTGGTCCTCACAGGTGTCGACGATTTCTCACGGGGCTTCAGTCCGTTTATCGATACACGACCGGGAATTCCGAAGGAAGAACGGTACAAGGCAGTGGCAGCGAAGTCGAAGGAAGGATTAGTATTATTCGTATCTGGAGATGGACTACATTGGAACAGAATGAGAGAAGGCTACTTTTTTACTCAAGGCATGTTCGACAGCCAAAACGTGATGTTTTGGTCGGAAAGCGAAGCCTGTTATGTTTGCTATTTCCGGACATGGACAGGGATCGGGTATACCGGGATTCGCACCATCAGCCGGACGACCTCAACGGATCTGCTAAATTGGACGGACCCCGTGGCCATGGATTTTGGAAACACCCCTATGGAGCATCTCTACACAAATGGGACCAAACCGTATTTTCGAGCGCCTCATATTTACATAGGACTCGCGAAACGGTTCTTTCCGGAAAAGGCAGCCTTTGCCAACGACAAGGCCCAAGCGATGGTCCACGACCCCAATCATGGAAGCTCTTCCAGTGATTCGATTTTCATGACAAGCCGCGGAGGGGGAACTTATGACCGAACCTTCATGGAAGCCTTTATTCGCCCGGGCAACGCGGAAGAGGATTGGGTGGCTCGGGACAACACGCCGGCGCTGGGACTGGTCCCTGCAGCTAATGGACGGGAAATGTATATCTACCGCATGTCCCACTATGGACAGCCCACTTCGCACCTGACGCGGTATACGCTCAGGCTAGATGGATTTGTTTCCGTTCATGCGCCGTATCAAAGTGGCGAGTTAGTCACGAAAGCGTTTCTTTTCAGCGGCAGTGAATTGGAGATCAACTACGAAAGTTCCGCCGCGGGTGAAATAAGGATTGAGATGCAAGATGAGCAAGGCGCAGCGATCCCCGGGTTTTCCGCAAATGCTTGCATCCCCATTTTTGGCAACGAAATCAGCCGCGTGGTAAAATGGTCCAGCGACACTGATTTAAAAACGCTGGTGGGCAAGACCGTACGACTTCGCGTGGTCATGAAGGATGCCGATCTGTATTCGTTTCAATTTCGCTAATCCGCGTATACAAAATATTGTGGTAATTTTTTGAGCAGGAAAATCAGTTATCCATCCATTCCAGTTCCGGCCAGCGTTCCGGACCGTCGTTTTTCTGCGGAGCCCCCGGTGTACTGCGACCTTCCGTTACGTATTTCGAAAGCAACGTCTTCAATTCGCTCACTTTTTTAGGATACTTGGATACCAAATTTGTCGTTTCCGAGGGGTCCTTATTTAAATTGTACAGCTGGAAGCGAGGCAATCCCTTCATGTCTTCTTCGGTACTCGGGTAAGCCCAGCCTCCGGAGCCCGGCCACAGGACGAGCTTCCATTCTCCTTTTCGAATCGCGAAACGGCCGTTGCTGGAATGCATTACCGTTGCTTCCCTTATGGGTTTCGATACACGCTTTCCCACTAATAAAGGTAAAATGCTGTAGCTATCTTCAGCAGTGTTGTCGCCTAGGCTAACATCCAAAATCTCAGCACAAGTGGCCATAAAGTCTACGGTACTAATCGTCTCGTCCGAACGTGAGCCCTTCTTTATCCGACCAGGCCACGTTGCGATGAACGGCACTCGGTGCCCTCCCTCGAATATATCGAACTTTTTCCCCCGATAAATGTAGCTTCCATTGTGTCCCGCAAGTGGCAGCTCGTCGTCATCGAAATCTGCTCTCGGAGACTGGCCGTTGTCGCTCGTGAAAAACAGGAGCGTATTCTCCAATCGGTCATCTCCCCTAATCGCATCAACGATTTGGCCTACTACATGATCGACTAGGAGGACAAAATCGCCGTAGGCACTCGAGTTGCTCTTTCCTATAAACTCGGTGGTCGGAATGATGGGGGCGTGAGGAGCGGTTAAGGCGACATACAAAAAGAACGGTTGTTCGCCACCCGCTTGCTTTTCTATATATTCTACTGACCTATCTGTGATCGTCGTTATCGCATCGACGTGATTAAAATCGTCTGCTTTTGGTCCTTTTCGCCAGAACGCTTTTTCGTCATAATTTACCGAAATCTTCGTAAGGATGGAGGTCGCTCTACTATTTTCTATCCAAACAAACGGGGGCGAAGAAAGGGATGCTGCCGTTCCAAAGGAATGGACGAATCCGTGATCCTCAGGTCCGTTGCGAATCGCCTTGCCGAAATCGATCTCTCTTCTCGTTTTGTCGTCGTACTGGATTTCCGACCGACCTTTATACTGCCAGTCCCAACCCAGATGCCATTTCCCAATCAAGGCAGTATGGTATCCATTGTCACGGAAGAGTTCTGCGATCGTCATACGTTCATTTTTGATCAATGGCGGTGAATACCCATCGCCTCCCCCACTCTTGCGCGTCGATCTCCAATTGTATCGACCGGTCAATATTCCATATCGGGTAGGTGTACAAATAGCCGCGCTCGTGTGAGCATCCGTAAACGACAGGCCGTTAGCCGCGAGCCGATCAACATTAGGCGTTTTCCAGGCAGCATTCTCGTTATAGGAAGAGACGTCGCCAATTCCTAGATCATCCGCCAGGATAATGACCACATTCGGCCTGTCCTGAGCCTGTCGAAGGGGCCTGTCCTGAGCTGCCGATGGCACCGAAAGGTGCAAGATAGCAAAAAACGAAATCGAAAGTATATAAAAAGGAATTCTATTCATAAGGTCTGAGAGCTTCTAATTTGCCGTATTTTTCAAAAGACTCTGCCATGGATTGCGGCTGTTCCCATCCCAGTTCCGCGATCACTGTCGAGCAATCGACTAGGGAGTCCATTTCTTCCAGCGGCTTATGGCAGGGCAAATGGGACAATTCTTTCTCGATGATTTCACGTGCCGGGCGTTGCTCCAAATTGTCTTTCGAAGCCACAAAGTAACAGTGGTACCCTTCGAGCGTAGCTGTCATCGCCTTCACGGCCGCTTCTGCGGCGGAGTAGACGGGCAAATAGGTAAAGCCATCGTAACAATTACCCCGATACATACCCCCGTTATCCATGGCTGTCTTGAGCATCTGCGAATCCACAAGCAAAGGATAGCGGATAGCGATACAGTTCATCCCTGCGGTTTCAGAAAAATACTCTAGGGCATTCTCAGCAGCTTGCTTACTCAGTCCATAGCTGTTGCGAGGAATCGCCGGCATATCCGAATCCAATGGAATGTAGGGCAGAAAAATGGGATGCTGCATCCGATCTTTAATGGGTAACTGGCCATCCAAAACCTGCACTGAACTGGCAAAAACGATACGCTTACAATCCGCGTTGGCGGCCGCCTGAAACAGGTTCATGTTCATCTGAACATTTTCGTTGTAGACCTCCTGCGGGTTTCCACTGTTCCAATTTGCGTGATTGGCGAAATGGACAAGGACATCCACTCCGCCCATAAGATCAACGCACGTTTGCCATTCGAGTAAATCGACGACTTCAACCGGATAGGCGGTCCCGTCCATCGCGACTTTGTCGACTGCCAAGAACTCAATACCCGCCTCGTGAAGATTGCGGCAAACACAACTTCCTAAACGTCCGGCGGCGCCTGTAACGAGCACTTTCATTTCACTGACAAAGTCGTGGGAGCGGCTTTATGCCCCACCAATCGCGGTGTAAAACCGCTCCTACGATTGAATACAATCATACTGAATGCTATCGCTCACCAATTGGTAATGGAGCCATCCCCTCTCTCGAAAACGGGGTGGTCATATGCCGATCCCTTCGTAATTACGTTCACCAATTCGATCTTCTCAGGTTTGAACTCTATCCCCAAACCTGGCCTCTCGTTTGGATACAGCTTCCCGTTCTTAAAGGACAGATAGTCGTCATTGAGATAGGAGATCTCCGCAGGACCGTCTTTGGTTAACTCGGTCATGACAAAGCCCGACGACGATGCCAGCACATGCACCAAGGCCGCTGTAGAAATTGGTCCCGTAAAGTGCGGAATCATTCCGACATAATGCGTTTCGCAAAGCGCCGCGATCTTCTTCATCTCCGTAATGCCCCCCACGTTTGGCAGCGTCACGCGGGAATGGTCGATCAGGTTCTCCTCAATCAGTTCGTTAATGTCCCACCGGTCGCCAAAATGCTCGCCCACCGCGATCGGCACATTGATCCGATCTCTCAGCGCCCGGTAGACTCCCGGGTTTTCGGAACGAATCAGATCCTCTACAAACAGTGGCTTCAAAGGCTCGATCATGCGAGCCATAGTGACCGCTTCAGCCGTGTCGAAACGGGTATGGAAATCAGTACACCATTGACCCTTCTCACCGACGCCTTCTCTCACTTGTTCATAAAAACGGTAGTTCTCGTCGAGAAACTTGTGTGAATCGAATACCGGTCCATCGGAAACCGTTCCTACCCGATAGGCATAGAATCCGGCATCTATACAGGCCCGGGCCGTCTCCTTAACCGAGCCCTGATCTGGAAATCCGGTCGAATAACAGGGCAGGTAGTTTCGCGTAAGACCGCCCAGCAATTCGTAGATCGGAGTTTTGAAGTACTTTCCCTTAATATCCCACAAGGCCATGTCCAAGCCACCCATCGCGTGAAGCCGCTCCCGGCCTGACGGGTAAAAGTACTGCCGATAGACCTTCTGCCACAAATGCTCGATCCGGAAAGGGTCCTCCCCAATTAGCATCTCGGCACAATTCTGGATCATCTCCTTCGAACCACCTTCCCCAATTCCCGTTATTCCTGCGTTCGTCTCGACGACCACGATGTCTCTTGCCTGGGCAAAGGTCGGCTTCAGGTATTCGGGATCCCGATAGTGGCTGATTTTGGTAATCTTAATACCAGAGTGAATATCTCCAAATAGCGTTTTCTGGCCCAGCATGAGAGCCCCGGCTCCAAGCAAGCTGTTTTTGATGAATTTTCTGCGCGGATTGATCATTGATAAACTGATTTTGGTTTTAACTCGTTGTGAAAATTTGAAAGTAGGATCGAGCGATTCCCATTACGGCGTAGGTTGCGGTTCATGTCACTGTCTTAAAGTCATAGTATTGACAGGGGTAGCGGGCGATCTCCGAGCGCCCACATCCCATAACTAGTTGTGGGCGCTCGGAGATCGCCCGCTACCAAATCAATCAATGAGGCGGACTTCATGAGGGGCAAAGTCTGAACGGTAGCTAGCTCAACCATTTCAATTACGCTCATCACTCGAAATACGAACCCACATATCTCCGCATACGCTCGTAATCCTCCTGCAGCTTATCCGTGGTCGTTGCTCCATACTTTTTTAAGTCCTTCGTAGTGGTCCTACCATAGTTTGAGAAGTACTCGGTAATGGCCGAGCTCTCCTCCTCGAAACCTCGATCATCGCTCGACTCAATCCAGTCGGCTAGACTTTGCCGTAGCTCTTCGAGAACTCCTTGGTATTCCTCGTTTCCAACTAGGTTGACCGTTTCAAATGGGTCGTTCTCGATGTCGTATAGTTCCTCGGGAGCCATCGTCTTAAGATTCTGAGACTGAATAGGAGTGAGTAAGCGCTTTTCTCCCATGATCTCCAGCAAATGGTACATCGGATGCATCGCTCTTCGATAGGCCGTAGTCGATTCATTGATCGACCCGGGAATCTTATAGTTCCGAATATATTTAAATTCTTGGGTCCGTACCGCCCGACTGCGTGTATCGATGTTTCCAATACGATCTACCGCGGTATAGACGGCTTCTCGGGGTTTTGAATTCCCCCTCAGAAAACTCTGTCCCTGCATCCACACTGGAAGTTCCCTACCCGCGGCGAGAAGGGTCTCCGCAACTAAATCGACAGCGCTTATCAGATCCGTATTTTCGGACCCAACCACAAAGCCAGCTGGCTTTTCAACGCTATCCGGATAGTAGATAACGAGGGGGATCCGCGTTCCACTATCGTAGAGCCAATTCTTCGCCCGTATCATCGGGCGACCGTGATCCGAAAGGAAGACCACAATCGTGTTGCCTGCCACTTCATCCTTTTCTAGCTTAGCTAAGATTTCTCCCACCAGTTCATCGGCCCGATTAACGTCCTCCAGGTATCCCGCCCAGTCATTCCGCGCAACCGGATGATTTGGATAATAGGGAGGGACATTCACCTTCTCCTCGTCGACTTCAGCTTTCGAATCCCGCGCAAAAGGCCGGTGCGATTGGCTCATATTGACCATACCGAAAAACGGCTGCTTCTGAACGAGCTCCCCCCACGATTGAGTGTCCCAGGTTTTTCGCGACGTCTTGAAAAGCCAGTCATCCTTGCCTGTTCCGGTACCACAAATGCCGCGAATATTCCCCGTGGAGTAACCACGGTCACGCATCATCTCGGGAAGGGTTAGAATTCCCTCGGGAAGGTGCGGCATCAGGTCTTCGCTGTATCGCATGTGATAGGCACCCAGGGTCGTCTGATAAACCCCCGTTGCTAAAGCAGTGCGGCTAGGCGAACAAGCGGGGCCCGTAGTGAAAACGTTTTTGAACCTCATGCCACGAGACGCAAGTCCATCAATGTTTGGAGTGTGAACCAGCTCGTTTCCATAGCAGCCCAAATCCTGGGACATGTCCTCCGCGATGATCCAGAGTATATTCGGCCGGTCTTCTTTCTCCGAATACAGAAAAACGGTAGAGGTCACGAGAAACCCAAGCACTGACAGTTTGACTATATTTTTCACTTCGTGGCTCTCAATTTGATGACTCTCGCCCTCCCTATCTTACGCAAAGTATTACCCTCTCTGAAGTGACTGTCGACGAGCACCACTTTCGGGTTTTCAGGCACACCGGAGTGATTCAAATTTATATCCGAAAACGTAAGCTTGAGCGCTTCGCTTCCCACCAACTCGTGCCGGTGGTCAACCCCCGAGGCTTGTCCATGGTCCTCCGAAAGCTCCAAACTCGCAAAACCCAAATCCTTCGGTATCCGGTACCCCAGGTCTTCGAGTATTCGATATACCATTCCAGAGCTTACAACCACATCTGGCTGGTACTTTTCCATCCATTTTTGAATACCAGCGATACCCACGTCCCTACGCCGCAGAATCGGAATTCTCAAGGATTTATCGATGAGCGTCGAATAGTAAAGAAACGAAGACGAGTAGAGCTTGTGCCCTATTCCTCCCGAACCGTAGGTCATTATGAATCCTACTCGACGATAGCCGAGTCTGCAAATTTGCTCCAGTAGCTCATCCATCATTTGGAGAAAGTTCGGACAAGCTCTATTAATAGTCGGCTTTATAATACTGTATCCAGGTGTGGATACACAGAATCCAGAAATATCCATGGCGAACTCACCCACTCCCGCCTGGAACGGCATGACGACGATTCCCTTGATTCCTCTAGCGATGAGTATGTCTCGCAAACGCTTCGGGGAAACGCCCAAGTCCTTGAGGAACATGAAGTCGACTCCGTAGCCGTTTTTCTTCGCTTCATCCTCCACACCCCTGGTCAAGGAAACCATTCTGGGATAGCCCTTGAGTTCTGATTTGCGGATATCGGAGATAATGACCGCGATGGTAGACAGTCGCTCCTTCAAACGAAAGGTGCGCATGTGCTCCATCAATTCCGCCACCCGGCCATCCTTCACGTACCCGACACGATCCGCCGCTTCACGTATTTCCTCACGCTTCTTTTTCGAAACCTTAGGGCTGTTGCGGAGCGCGAGCGAAACCGCGGAAACTGAGACCCCCACCTCTCGCGCGAGGTCCCGCATGCTGACTCTACTGCCTTCCGGTTTTTTGCTCATTTCGTCTTGAGATTCTCAAACGTTCTCACTTTCCCAACCACTGCTTTTCGATGCAATCTATTCAGTTTCATACCATCTGGATTCAAACAGCCCCGCTGGGATTTTTTCGGTTTCCTCGCAAAACTAAGATTCCCGTAAGGGCCACAAAAAGCCCCACGCAAACCACCAGCAACCTCCCTAAATCTGAAATGCCTCCCAATCCTGCAATCAAGCAACCCGTCGCCAATATTCCTATACCAATCACCCTAATGCCATGCTTGTTTTCCCGATCAGACTCCCGTTCGTCTTCGACGCGATCCTCACTTTCCGCTTCCGCCTTAATTCGGGCCAGGCGACTCGACTCGTAGTCCCGATATTGCTGCGTCTCAGTCATTTTTCGCATCGTATACAGCTCGTAGGCCGCCATCAAAAACAAGGGCAGGAGAACTCCTAGGGCTTGAGCCTGGGCCTGGGTCAAGTCGTAAACACCATTCCATTTGAAAAACGCGTTTACGGAAAGACTCACTAACGTAACTCCCAGCACGGTATACCCAGTGTGCCGCTTAGAAAACAGTGCCCACAACATGGGCACATACATCGAACCTCCCGTAATGGCGCCTATTGCCCAGATAGTGCTGAGGATGCCACCCATGTGATCCACCAAAAGGGCGATCACCATCGTCGCCAGACCAAACAAGGCCGTCGATAGGCGGGCGACATATATGAGCTGCCGATCAGAAGCATTGGGCCTGATTGCTTTGTAGAGATCGTTCGTAAAAACACCCGAAACGATATTCAAGGTGGTGTTTACCGAACTGGCCGTCGCGAAAATCATGGCTCCCACCATCAGCCCTAGCATACCCAGGGGAAGGACCTCCTTTGACATGAACATGTATGCGTGGTTCGCTTCGCCCGCCGCGATATCAAGAGAGGGATTGTAGATGCGGTAAATCATCGGCGGGAGCATCCAGATAACCGGACTAACCAGGTACAGGCAGCCGAAGAGTAGCCCCACCTTACGGGCATCTTTCGGCCCCTTAACACTGGTGTACCGTTGCACATAAGCCCAGTTGCCCGCAATGTAGCACAAATTGTATAGCCCAAAACCAATGAAGAAAAGCGGCGTGATTTCATCGGTAGTGAAAGAGAAAAAGCCTTCCGGCGATGCCTCCAGAAATCCGCTAACTCCGCCTACTTTGTCGAACGCCAACGGAACGATGATTAGAACCGCGGCACTCAGAATAATAAACTGCAGTACGTCGGTGACAATGACCGCCCACAGGCCTCCAGTTGCGGTATACAGAATAATCACCAAAGCAAGAAAAACGACGGCGTACTCAAACGGGAAGCCCGTCGCCCCTTCAACAATCTTCGCTACTGGATACAAAAACGCTCCACTCGTGAAAACCGAGATGGCCATGAACAAGTAGGTGTAGGCCTTTTTCACTCCATCACCGCACCGTGCGCCGATAAACTGCGCTCCGGTCAGCACCCCCGTGTTACGCCACCTCGCCGCAATGAATGCGGCAATGGCAAAGCCCGCCAAACACATCGTCCATTGTATCCCCACGGATACCCAGCCATGCAGGTAGGCCAAGGACCCCCAGGCCACAAACGTGCCTGCAGAAAAAAAGCTCATAAACAAGGATAGCCCGCTAATCCACCACGGAACCGCGCCGCCGCCCGCAAAAAAGGTCTTCATGTTCTTTCCCGCCTTCGCAAACGACATGCCCGCCACGAGTACCCCAAGGGTGAAAACGACAATCACAATGTAGTCCAGTTGAGACATAGGCAGGGAACTATCGAAGCAGGTGGGTAGGAATAGTAAGAATGGAAAAAGTCTCAGGAGGCCAAAGGGGCTCCCCTCGCTCGCGATGAAACGCACTCTCCTATCACTCAACCCTTTAATCGAACGCTCCACAAGTCAATAGTTGACCTGCCTCAGGGTTACGAGTTCGCTAAAAAAACGTCGCTGCCAATCGACCTCTGGCTACCCGAGCGTTCGTTTAGACTCTCTGGCATCGTAGGTAGGGCTCGACCGACCCGGCGATCCGCGTCGGCGGGATATTGAACTGCGCGATTCGCCGGATCGTCAAACCCCACCTTTTCGACCCTTCTGAGATAAATCGCTCTGGATACGAATAGAACCTACCGCTCGCATTCACGGAACCAGTGGCCAGGGGCGGACACCGTGCTTCTGTGACCACGATTCATAGCTTGATTGAAGAGATTTAGCTTTCTCTGGATTCTCCTCTATCAGGTTGTTCCTTTCGAATGGGTCAACCGAGAGATTATAGAGCTCCCAATCACCTTTTTGCAGCGCAACCAGCTTCCAGTCTCCTTTGCGAACGGCTCGATTGCCTTCGTGTTCCCAAAAGTAATGCGGCTCTTTGGCTGAAGTTTCGCCTTTCAAAAGGGGGAGAAAACTTTTCCCATCTAATGGGCTCAACTCCACTCCGTTATAGGTCTTTGGATACGTTGCACCCGCAAGCTCGAGGCAGGTCGGCATAAAGTCGTTAATGTGGGCTGGAGCGGAAATTCGTTCCCCATTGACTTTTATCCCCGCGGGCCAGTGAGCGACCAGTGGAGTGATGATCCCCCCTTCATGCTCTTGTCCTTTTCGCATACGGTAGGGAGTGTTACTCACATTGTTCCAAACTCCGTAAGCCACATTGCTGTCCCGGTTTCCTATCTCGACATCCGGTGTCTTGTTCCAATCTGTCTGACAAGCACCGTTGTCGGACAGGAAAAAAACGGCCGTATTTTCGATGATTCCCGCGGCTTCCAGGCTATCCATCAGTCGACCTACATTCTGGTCCAGGCAATCGACCATGGCTGCATACACCGCCATCTCCATTGCTTCTTGGTCCTGGTCTTCTACGGATTCCCAATCTGGATACACAGGTTCCGAAATTTCGAGATTTTCGGGAATGAGTCCGATCGCCTTTTGCTTCTCAAATCGGGCCTTGCGGATGGCGTCGTAGCCAACCCGGTAGGTGTCCCTGTACTTTGCAATATCCTCGGGCTTTGCCATGAGGGGGAAATGCGGGGCCACGTAAGCGATATACATGAAGAACGGCTTGTCCGAGTCCCGCTTGTCTTCGATATAATCGATCGCGTAATCCGTGAAGGCGTCCGTTGAATACCAGGAATCATCGGGATGAACCTGCTCACCATTCCAGTACACGGGTCGGTCCCAGTACTTGGACGGATAGAAGTAGATCCCTCCCCCGTCGGGCGTCCCATAGAACTGGTCAAATCCCCGATGGTCCGGCCACATGGTTCGCTCACGGGATCCGACATGCCATTTGCCGCTCATGAACGTTTGGTAGCCATTGAGTTTCAAGGCTTCCGCTATGGTAACGCTTTTGTCGTTTATGTGACCCTGATATTCTGGAAATTCAAAGTGCGGGGAATCCATGTGGCCCACGCCCGCGTCCCATTGGTATTGGCCCGTGAGCAAACTGGTGCGCGAGGGGCAGCAACGGGAAGTATTGTAGAAGTTCGTGAACAGCGTTCCTTCCGACGCCATACGGTCTAGATTGGGAGTATCGATCTCCGACCCGGTGCATCCCAAATCTGAGTAGCCCATGTCGTCCGCCAGAATAACAATAATGTTGGGGCGGTCTCGGGGCTCTTGAGCTTGAGCCGCGTTTACGAGAGAAAAACATCCCAGACCGAGTGCTAGGGAAAATAGAATTTGGGGTCTTAATGAAATTGTGCTCATGCTTGAGTTTGTACTCCTAAGAACCGTAGGGCTGACGCTGAGCCATGCCGGTCTGCTTATTTGATCTTCCTACGCGGCACAGTGCAAGCACTGGCCCTACAACGATCGAAATCGTATCAACAACCGTATCCATAATCTAAAGCGGCCAGAAGAATAGAATAGCCGGCAAACCGACGACTAGCACCAGAATTTCCAACGGAAGCCCCATCCGCCAATAGTCGCCAAACTGATAGCCTCCCGGCCCCATGATGATCGTGTTGTTCTTGTGCCCAATAGGAGTCAGAAAAGCGCAGGAGGCGGCGACCGCGACAGCCATGAGAAAAGAGTCGGGGTTGGCACCCAAACGATTGGCAATTTCCACCCGAATGGGGGCTGCAATCAAAGCGGTCGCCACATTGTTGAGAACGTCGGAAAGCGTCATGGTCACAATCATCAAAACCGCTAACACCGCGACGGTAGGCAAACCGGATGTCCAACCAACGATCTGATTAGCAATGATGTTCGTTCCCCCACTCGCCTCTAGCGCGGCCCCAATCGGAATCATCGAGGCCAACAATACAATCACCGACCATTCTACCGATTGGTAAACTTGGGTAAGGCTTACGACTTTAATAGAGATAAAAGCTACCACGACCACCGCCAGGGCGAGTGGCAAATAGACCCAGCCCATGGCGGAACAAGTAATCGCCGCCGCGAATACGCCGACCGAGATCCACGCTTTGCCGCGTTGAATGATCTCCAGTCCTCGATCCGCAAGCGGCAGGCATTCGAGCCATTCCACCACGTCCGACAAGCGATTTTCAGGCCCTTGCAGCAGCAAAAGATCTCCCGGCAAAATTCGTTCTCGACGCAATCGTTCGCGGATTCGCTTACCGCTTCTGGAAATTCCCAGCAAAATGACCCCTTGCCGGTAGAGCAGTTTCACATCCATGGCGGAGCGACCGGCGATTCGACTATTGGGAGGTACGGCCACTTCCACGAGAGCTGAGTTCCCCGACGCGATTTTTTCATGCTTTTTGGACGGACTATAAGCGAGACCCCCTTCACCGAGAAACTGGTCGATCGCTTCCGGACCTCCTTCAATCACTAGGATATCATTTTTTCGAATGGTCTCTCTACGAACCCCGCCAGAAAAACGTTTCCCTCGGCGAATCAATCCCAGGATTTGCACGTCGTTCTCGTCGGCGACCGATTCGAGCGAGCCGATGGTCTCATCCACAAAGTGGGAATTCTCCGGGACGGAGAGTTCGGTAACATATCCCTCTAAATCCTGCAGTTTAGTAACCGAATCGCTTTTACCTCGATCCGAAGGCAGCAACCGCCATCCGACAAACGCCACGAAGAGGACCCCTACAATTGCGACGACTAGTCCCACGGGAGCAAAATCGAACATTTCATAGGGTTCACCTAAGGCGTCTTCCCGGAAAGTGGCGATGACGACATTGGGCGGCGTTCCAATCAAGGTAATCATACCCCCTAGGATTGAGGCGAAAGAAAGGGGCATCAAAGAAAGCGCCGGACTTCGTTTGGCCTTTGCCGCCGTTTGAATGTCCATTGGCATTAGCAGGGCCAAAGCCGCCACATTGTTCATGATCGCCGACAACGCGGCCGCCACCCCCGACATGATCCCAATGTGAGCGCCTAGAGAACGCGTCGAATCGATGAGTTTTTTGGCGAGCAGCTCGATCGCCCCAGACCGATTCAGGCCCTTGCTGATAATAAGTACCAAGGCGATGATCACCACGGCGGGATGCCCGAATCCCGCAAAGACCTCTTCTTTCGGAACGACTCCCAGCAGATAGGCAACCACGAGAGCCGAGAAGGCCACCAAGTCGTAACGAAATTTTCCCCAAAGCAAGAATCCGAAAATAATTACGATGAGACCAAACAAAACACTCTGGTCAAAAGTCAGGTCCATAAAACGATTCGAGGAATATCCAAGAGATCTCGAACCGCCTCAACACCTTTCCTCGCGGTTCATTAGATCGACCGCGAGCCTCCGAGAAAAACGTGCAGGCGAGACAACCTGCGACATCGCCAATCAGAAACTTGATTCCACGCAAAGAAACACGGGTCGCAGGATAGTCCGATCAGTCGCTATCAGCTCGACCCACAAAAGAGCTCGCAGATCGCCTAGGAATACGACCAGTATTAGCCCTGCTTTACTAGATGGTGAAAAATTAGGTCATTGCCCTAACTTTGAAAAATCGTTCGAAAGGTCACAAAGTAGAGATAGAAAGAGTCCCATAAATCCATTTTTTCGCTCTTTGGCCCCACTTGGGGCTAAAATTCGTTTATTCGCATCGCAATACCCTCAGGGAATGACTAAACTCGAAATCCAAATTTTGAATCTCAAATATTACAAAAAGACCTCGAAAGCGATTTACTGGGCACTTTCCTAGAACGATGTCGTTCCTATTCGCACACTTGCCAGAAAACGAGGCCACATCGCCATGAACATCCTTGGCCTATCAGCCTACTACCACGACAGCGCCGCCTCTCTGGTCGTAGATGGAAAAATAGTCGCCGCGGCCCAGGAAGAACGTTTCACTCGAATCAAGCATGACTCCGATTTTCCCCGCATGGCAATCGACTATTGCCTCGAAGAGGCCGGGATCCGTATCGAGGATTTGGATTATGTCGTATTTTACGAAAAGCCACTTCTGAAATTTGAACGACTTTTGGAAACCTACCTTTCCTTTGCCCCGGCCGGTCTGAAATCTTTCCTTAGAGCCATGCCTCAATGGCTTAAGATCAAGCTGCATCTTCCTCGCCAAATCAGAAGAGGCCTGCAGGGGCGATACAACAAGGCTATCGCATTTGTCGACCACCATCAATCCCACGCGGCCAGCGCCTTTTTCCCGAGCCCTTTTGAGGACGCAGCTATCCTTACGATCGACGGAGTCGGCGAATGGGACTGTGCGACAATCGGCGTCGGGGATGGCAGACACATAAAGACGCTTCAACGGATGAGATTCCCCCACTCTCTAGGATTGCTCTACAGCGCCTTCACCTACTTTTGCGGATTCAGGGTTAATTCTGGTGAATACAAATTGATGGGACTGGCTCCGTACGGAAACCCTCGATACGTAAAGATCATTAAGGAAAAGCTGATTGACCTAAAGGAAGACGGATCGTTTGCACTGAATCTCAAATACTTCAGTTTCTGTCAGGGTCTCAGAATGACAAACCCTGCCTTCGCCGCTCTATTCGGAGGGCCTCCTCGTCAACCGGAATCCCGCATAACCCAACGGGAAAGAGATCTTGCCGCCTCCATTCAAGCGGTCACCGAAGAGATTGTCCTTCGCATGGCCCAAACCGCTAAATGCCTAACCGGCAAGGATCGTCTCTGCATGGCGGGGGGCGTCGCCCTCAATTGTGTCGCCAATGGAAAACTTCTTCGGAAAGGAATATTTAAAGAGGTTTGGGTTCAACCAGCATCGGGTGACGCCGGCGGGGCTCTCGGGGCAGCCCTCTTCCTGCAGCACCAGCTTCTCGATTCCGAGCGGCATCCCGAACCAAGCGACAGCATGCAAGGCACCGCCCTCGGACCTCGATTCACCTCGGAAGAAACACAAGAGGCGCTCAATCAATGGGGAGTAAAGTACCATGCGATTGACAATGAAACCGATTTGCTCGAACGAACCGTGGAAAGCCTCCAGGCCAATCAAGTCGTCGGATGGTTTCAAGACCGAATGGAATTCGGTCCAAGGGCCCTCGGAAATCGTAGCATCATCGGCAATCCCAGCGATCCTGAAATGCAGGTAAAGATGAATACGCATATCAAGTTCCGCGAATCGTTTCGACCCTTCGCGCCAAGCGTTCTTCTCGAAGATGTTCGACAGTATTTCGACATCGATCGACCGTCTCCTTACATGCTTTTTGTCGCTCCCGTCGAGAAATCACTATGCCTCCCTCTTGATACAGAGGACGAATCCCGCATTAAAGATTCAGATTTGAACCAAATAATTAGCGTCGCGAGATCCTCGATACCATCGGTCACCCATGTAGACTACACTGCCCGCGTGCAGACGGTTGATGGAACTTGCGCGAGCCGCTACTCGAAGCTTCTGAGAACCTGGAAACGAAAAACCGGTGAGTCCGTACTTATCAACACCAGTTTTAACGTCCGTGGAGAACCCATTGTTCATACCCCCTCCGATGCTATTCGCTGTTTTTTAGCGACGGATATGGATTGTCTGGTCATCGGCGACTTCATTCTCCACAAACACGAGCAGGACGGCGGGCGAGGAAAACGGCTACGCGAAGAACTCCTTGCCCGCTCCGAACTAGACTAGCCAATGAGCACCCACAACGCAGAACCGCAATCCCCGAATCTGTCCGAAACACGAAAGTTCGGATACGTTCTGGCGGGAAGCGCCTTGGTAGCCGGTAGTGTTTGGACCGGACTGATCTATTTGCTTAGGGAAGAATGGAAGCTGGAAATTCTCTTCTATTTCCTCGCGATCGGCGGGAGCCTCTCCTCGCTCTGCATCGCGCTTCCCGGGCAACTCCAGCCATTTCACAGAGGCTGGCTACACGTGACAAAATTCCTCGAAAGAGCCATAACCTTTGTCCTTCTGGCTACATTTTTCTACTTTATCCTGACTCCCGTCGCGCTTTGCCTTCGACTATTCGGACATAAGCCCTTTACTAAGCGGGGAAACAAAGCAACTAGCTCGTACTGGGAACCCGTGAAGACAGCACCCAAACTCGAACGCTACTATCGCCAATACTAGAATAATCATGCCGGATCCGAAATTCAGTGAAATCGAACCGAAGAAAAACAGGGGCTTGATTCGCGAGTTCCTTTCCTTCGCCCTTCACAGTAAAAAGTACTGGCTCATTCCGCTAGTCGGCATCCTATTCCTCTTCGGCATTCTGATTTTCCTGTCCGGTACCAGCGCGGCCCCTTTTATCTATAGCCTGTTTTAAGTACAGAGTTTAGTCGTAAAAGTATCGGATCTAGAATGGATGCGAACGCTTTTTCCATGAAACACTCGCTTGTCTATGCTGAAGCGAGCGAGAAAAATTCCACCCCCAGTGGATTCCATCAGACCGTTGGTTCAGACTCTCTGGCATCGCCGGTAAGGCTAGCCAAAGGAAAAATGCGGAAGGCGTGTTTACCTGCCCGTGAGTGGGTTGAAAACTCCTTATTAGAGGCCACTATCTTTTTTCAAGACCGCCACCAGGCGGAACCCGATGTCCTCGGCCCCGTCGAGAGCCGGGTGACTCATGCTCGATAGTAAATTGGCGTGGGAAATTCGGGCTAGATAACAACCACCCGTCATGCTCATCGCGAGGTTGCCCGCGACCTCAAGTTGCTCCAGCGAATCCGGGTACGCGCTGCGCGAGCCTGTCGACCGTGATCTATAGTGGTCCGCATTTGTCCAGTTCCAGATCCAAACATTGCCCAACATATCGTAAAGGCCACGCTCATTGGCCGGAAACGCCTTCACTGGAGAGCTGAGGGCATACCCGTCGCTGTACTGTTCGTGAATCCACGCGTAGTCCTTTAAGTCCGCCGTTCCGAAGTTCATACGATCGGCCAGTCCACTGAATTCGTTGCCCCAAGGAAAAACGCAAACCTCGTCGCTCAAAGCTTCAGGACGGGCGGCAAGCAGCCACTCTTCTTTCGTGGGTAGACGGAAGCATACCCCTGTCTTTTCGTTTAGCCAAGCCGCGAAATGCATCGCATCGAACCAGCTTACCTGCACAACCGGATGATCCGGTTCACTCATCGGATACACCTGGAGATCCCAAGAATTGGCAAACCCCTGCATCCACTGAGCCTGGGAATCCACAATCCAGCCCGTTGCATAGCGTTCGACCGTGGTTCGATAGCCAGTTTCCTGCACGAAGGCAGCGAACAGGGCGTTTGAGACAATCGTTTCGGATACGAAAAAATCGTAGTCGATGGACACCTTGTCCCGGCGTTCGGTTTCGAACATGTTCTCCCACCGGCGGAGGTCGCCATCGCGGTTTGGCACGTCGAGGATCTTGTTTTTCAATTCCGGAGTAATCCCATCGATGAACTGTCCCTTGCCCACGCTACAGAAACGAATCTCTAGCCCATTCCCCAAGCTAACTGAAACGATTCTTTCGTTTGCGAAAAACACGTTTTCGCCATCGTGTCTCCAGGGTCGGCTCCGCAGTCGCTCCGTTTCAAAGGCCGCCGCCCGCTGCAAGTACATTTCGCGCGAGTCGTATCCGTCTGTCCGAAGGTTTTTCGGTAGTGGTTTAATCGTTACCGATTCATCTTGAGCGTTGACTAGGGCGATCCCTGCAATCAGAAAAACCAGCATCCTCGTCAATGGGCTTCGCCCTGAAAAGGGGGAACAGCCCTTTTGCACCTGTCGATTGGAAAAAGCAGACGTAGCTGGGGCCACATCGGTAAAGGGAGAATGGTTTTTTTGATTCATGGGGAACTCAATGGTTAGACAGTCTCTTAGATGTCACACGTTAGACCTTCCTAGTCTGCAATCGAAGCGAAACCACCCGCCTTACGATAGTTTGGATTCGCAGTGTTCGCGCTTGCGCCATGCGGCATTCGTTCAAGACTACGATACTATTCAACTCCACTTAATCAACACGTATGGGCTGCTTATTCTCGTAGGCAGGCAGGCACTGCCGTATTAAACTGGAAAGGCTTTGCTGGTTGCTGGCATTCGCTAATTCAAGGGCTCGACGAGCGGAGCTGATCGCGCTGTCGAACTGCCGATTTTCAGCGTAGGCGGCCGCCAGCACTTGATGAAAATCCGCCTCGCTTGGGCTTAGTTCAACGGCTCGCTTGGCAAGCTGTAAGGCCTCGGGCCCATTTCTCAATTGCACGTCTTTAGAGGTGGCTTTTATCCATGCCAATTCCCGCAGGATCTTCACATTATTTGGTTCGCGCTGAAGCCCGGTCATGAACACGTCCACCGCTTCTTTTCTGCGGCCCGCCACATCCAGGGCCAATCCCAGAAGGGAGTGGCCTTCCCTGATTTCCTGATCCACAGCCAGCTCCTCGGTCAAGATTGGAATCGCCTCATGGATACGGCCCAATCCCGCCATGGTTTTGACATAATTGGAACGAGCAACCACAAAGTCCGGATCGAGCTCCATCGCTTTTCGATAGTGCTCCAACGCGGATTTGTAGTCATTTTTCAGAGACAAACTCTGAGCCAGTTCATTTTGCGCCTCCGCACTATCCGGATCGACCAGCAACCATCCGCGGGCCACTTGCAGCGCTTTTTCAATATCCTTTTCCCGTTGGTGAATCTCGATCAACCGTTTCCTAGATCTGCTATGCCGGGGGTCAATCTGCAGCGCGTTTTGTAATTGCTCTTTAACTTCAGGCCTTTTCCCCTGAGCATCTAGAATCTCGGCTAATGCAAACCGGAAGTCAGGATCGCCCGGGTGATCCTCTATCAAATCCTCAGCGTAATCTGCCGCTTCCTCAAACCGCCTCGAATTAAAAAGGATCAGCAAATAGGCATTGCGGGCTTCGATCGCATAGGGATTGTGATCGAGGATCTTCAGAATACTTTCTTCCGCCTCATCATATTTTCCCAGTGAGACAGACACCAGGCTCAGTTCATTGTAGGCCTCGATGTTTTCCGGGTCGTCACGGACAACTGATAGAAGGATTTGGTGTGCCTTTTCCCGATCACCACTTTCCAGCAACAGTTTGCTCATTCTGCGTTTAAGACTGTCGCTATTTGGCCTTCTTTCCATTCCGGCTTCATACAGTTCCCGGGTCTCCTCGAAGATTTCCGGCGTGAATTGGGCCGCTATTTTATTCAACTGACGTCGCCTCGCCAATTGTCTCTCACGATGATTCCACTGATTGGTAAACGGGGGCTTACTTAGAAGCTGCTCCGTTAGATCCCGTGTAAGCCGTAGTTCATCCCAGTCGGTGTAAACGAGTGCCGTTGAAACGCTCTCCAATGAAGTTGACAAACGGGAAGAGGGACCGATCTGGGATACGATTGCTTCGGTCATGGCCTTAGCCACTAGGAAATTTCCCGTGAACGAAAGGTGAACATGATCATAAAAGTAATCCTCCCCCGGAACGGAAACGAGGCTGGGTCCTCCCTCCTCAAACAGTCGTTCCGAATCAACTACAGTGATCTGCCCTTCAGGCCGTGAAGACTGTCGGCGAATGACTGAATTCAATCTCCTGTCCGCTCGAAACCGAAGTCCATCCCAATCACGGGCACTCTTGAATGCGACCAGAGCGTCTTCTGTTTTTCCCGCCTCCAGATTCGCTAGTCCTAGTTGGTATTGAGAATCAGCGTGGTCGGATTCTTTGGAGGCAAATGGAGGGCTATCTCGTAAGTTGACGCCTACAGTTGACAGGATAACCGGGCAATTTTCATCGGCCGCTGCTGAAATCAGATCCCCCAGATTCCGATCGAAATGTTTATAAACTTTCTCTAGACGCACATCGTCTTCGTAGAGGGTATTGGCCAAATAAGACTCCATACCTTTCCAACTCCCCGCTGCGGACGTGTGTCTTCCGGCTAGCACTACAAACATCTGATATAGTCGCAATGACTTAATCACTTGGCTCAGGCGAATAAGCGTAAGGTTGTTGCTGAATCCCAAGTAGAAAGTCCCTGGTCCGTATGGTCCCACCACTTCATTATTTCCCAGATACACCATCAAGAAATCCGGATCGTATTGTAGGCAGTCCTTAGCCACGGGTAACATGACATGCGAATTGACAGCCGATATTGCCGCATTGATAACTTCAATTTTCCGCTTAGGATAGGCTTGTTCCAGCATAAACTGCATCTGCCTTGAAATCCCAAATTCTTCAGCGGGATACCCCTGAGCTGCTGAGCCACCCAGAACAAAAATCCTCAGAGTCCCGGGTTCCTTTTTTGCGGTAAACTGAAGCGATTTCATTGGCCGCGCCACGGACCAGGGAAAGTATTTGAAAGTAAAGGGCCAATTGCTCCTTACGATTCCCTTTTCCTCCACAAAGACGTTCGTATTGTAACCGAATCCTACTAGACGGAGTCCCAATTCAAAGACTACGAAGAACGCCAACGGAACAATCACAATCGCGATTAGCTTGAAGGCTAATAATTTGAAACGGTTCATGTGGACAAAGGAAACTCTTTTACCGAAAATGGATTCTTATCACTAAACAGCTGTCTTATCGAATCCCGAATCCCCACATGGAACTATTTTCGAACTAGAGCAAATCTCGCCAAGAAAAGCGCTACTCGCCCAAACGGAGACCGATGCATCATCTTCCACAGCATTAATCGAACATCGTACAAGTCAAGAGCTGACCAAATCGGTAGTTTCAAGACCTGCTCCATAACACTCCTAATCATATCCCATGTTGCAGACAATCGTCGGGCTAATTCTGAACGACAGAACCGGTCTCCAGTCTGTTGCAATTCGATCGAAACAGATAATATACTGGTTCTGTCTTTCAGACCTAGTGCATGAAAACAGTTGGCACCTAGTTATGCCCCATAGATATCTGTAGTCATACTAAATATACACAGTTTTCCTCCCAATTAAGTATTCTACTGTCCGAATGAATACTATCCTTGCAAGGATCGTAGCGCATTCGCGGCAGAAGAAATGTATTTTGATGGTGAGAAGAGGGATGGATTTGAGGGTATTAGGCCGCTAACCATTAGCCTCGTTCTCTCTATCTGCCTTCCTCAGGAAGACAAAGAGCACACCCGCGATTGCAAACAGCGCTAAGGCCAAAGCAATCAGCACGCCGGCCTCATTGCGATCAACAAAAGTCAGACCCGTCATTAGAATCCCAATCGCGACTAGGGCAATCGCGACCATTTTACCGGGAAGCGTGTACGCTTGCAGAACGGGCTTCTCGTGAAAGTCCTTCCTGAGCTTAATTATCCGCGCCCAGCCGGGATTCTCGTGCTTTTCTACCAATTCCAACACCATCAGTATGAGGAATGGCGTGACAATTCCGCCCAACATATCGGCGATTCTTGAGTTCTCGGCAATCCAGCTGACAATTGGCTCCAGCAAGGCAACCTCCGTCAGGAATCCACCGTTGGCCAAAGCAAACTTCACTAGATAAGCGGTCACAAAACCTGCGATCGTGGTCACCCAAACCGCGGTTAGACCAATTTTTTTGGAAAACAATCCCCAAACGGAAGGGAGAAACAAGGGCACGTAGAGCAGAGTGTTGATATCCACGATAAACTTCGTGTATCCATATCTCGGTATCAATAGAGCTCCCCCTACCACAACCAGCCCAAGCACAAGCGTTATTGCGCGACCTATTGTGACAAGTTGCTTGTCGGATAACGACTTGGAAGTAAGGTTTTGATAGGCTTCCGTGAAGGCGCCCGCGAATACGTTCAATCGAGTCGTCGCCATACTAGCAGTGGCCGATGCCATTGCCGCAACCATAAGCCCCATCATCCCAGCCGGTAGCACGTATTGGCAGGCGAGAATGTAAGCCTGTTCGGTATCCGCATCCTGGTTTAACACGCGATAGACCAGCGGTGGCAGCATCCAGAATATGGGACTAACCAAATAAAGTCCGCCTATTAGGTACGCTGCTTTCTTGGCATCCTTCGCGGTAGGAACGCAGACCCAGCGCTGCACGAAAGACCAGTCCGCGGCGAAGACGAAAAAGTTCACAATCATCCACCCAATGAGAAACCAGGCCGAGAAGTCCGCAGCGACTGGTTTTAGAAAACCTTCGGGAGCAGCCGCCACGAAAGAGCCCCAGCCCCCTACTTCGATCAGTATGAGAGGCACAACAAACACCACCGAGACAGTGAGAATGACAAATTGCAATACATCGGTCACGAGAACTGCCCAGAGACCTCCCGCGATGGCGATCACAATCACAATGATACATAAAGCGATTGATGTAAACGGAACCGACAGATGACCTGTAGCCGGATCAGCCAAGAAGTGTCCGGCCGGCAATGGCATCAGAGCGGTCACAATTTTCGACAAAGCGTAAACGGCTCCTCCCGTACTGAACAGTGTTAAAGACCCTTTGAACCAGGTGTAAAACTGTACGATCGAGCCTCCATAGCGCAATCGGAGAAATTCTGCCGCCGAATCAACGCCGGCTCGTCTCCAAACACCGGCTAAAAGCCAGCCAACCAAAAGCGCTGATACACCGTAGCACAAGTTGATGGCGATCGCTACCGCTCCATACTTGTAAGCAATGCCACCCCAAACCACAAAAGTGCCTGCAGAAAACATGGTCATGAATGCCGAAAGCCCCGACACCCACCATGGGGACTGTCCGCCGGCCACGAACATGTCCTTGGAGTTTTTCATCTTCCCGGAAAAGACCATGCCCGCTCCGACGATGCCGAGGACGTAAATAATAATTACGATGTAATCGATTCCTTTCATAATGCTTTTCTACTGCCGCGCTAGGCGTACTGTCTCTCAAGACGGGAAATCATGTCGTCGGTGGGTTCAATACCCAGCCCACCCGTATCGCTCAGAAAGTAAAGTCCATCAGAGCACCCGATTCCTTTGCTTATCAAATTATGGTTACGCTCTACAATCGAATGTTGGTACTCATGCCCAATAATGCCCTCTAGGGCAAAACTAGCCTGCAAGCTGGCGGCGAGAAATATTCCTGAACCGATAGTGGCATGCGGCAGTATTTGGATACCACGTTCGTGGGCTGCTCTAGAGATACGGACAAATTCCGTTATTCCAGTATGCCCCATTTCTGGCTGCACGATATGGACGGCATTCGCATCGTAACGCAACTGAGCCTCGTAAAGCGTTCGCCACTCTTCCCCAACTCCAATGGGCGTATCCACAGATTGGGCAACTTTACTCAAACCTTTAACGTCTTCGGTCGCGATGGGGGCTTCCGCAAACCACAATCCATACGGCTCCATTTCCTTGATCGCCGCAATGGCCTCGTCAGGCGTGTGCGCCCAGTGCATATCACTGGCTATGCTCGCGGTGCTCCCCAGCGCTTCACGCAAGCCTTCCATCTCGCGCACAATGCCCTCGTCTGCTACCGGAGCGGCAAACTTAAATTTGTCAAACCCTCGGTCTAGCCATTCCTTCGCAAAGGCAGCCCGCTCTTCAAGGGTACGTTTCGGTAAGCCGGATACGTATCCGGGGACTTTCTCCTGTTTCCGGCCACCGAGCAATTCGTATATCGGCTTTCCTGCAGTGCGTCCCGCAGCATCCCAAAGAGCGATGTCGACTGCTCCCAGAGCGTCCAGGTAAAACCCTCCTGTGTATCCACGTACGCGCATCAGATTATAGAGGTCGTCATGAATTTCGCTGGCATCGAAGGGGTCACGGCCAATCACGAACTCCGCTAGAAGATCTTCGACAATGGCCGTGGTCGCTTTCGGAGCCACGATTCCATAAGTCTCGCCCCAACCAACAACACCATCCTCAGTTTCGACTCGTACCAAAACCGATCGGTCTACGGTGGGGTAGACAGTCTTGTTTCCCTTCCGGACAAAGTATCCACGCTTGTTTGGCGCTTCCCCTTCGCGTAAAGCTCCCAGGTAAGGCTCGTCCCTTGGAACGGTTAGAATATAGGATTCGACCTTGGCGATTCGACTCATGCAGCAGCGGTTTTGAAAGGAGCCAGTTTCATAATGCCTGCGAGGCTTTCCAACTGGGTGGAAAGTTCCGCCTCATCGTAGGAGTCAAACCTTGGCAACGGCGCCCGAACCTTCGAGTTCTTGCAAACACCGCGCTTTTTCAAAATATATTTGGTCAACCGCATTCGGTAAATCGTCTGAATCACCAGCAAGGGCAACGCTCTCATATAGAGGTCACGAGCCTTGGCCACATTGCCGGACTGATAGGCATTCCACATATCGACGTGGATATCCGTTATCTCCGCTGCAGGCATGGCCGCGATCGCCCCTCGATTCATTTCGTCGATAATGTAACGGGCTCCCCCTCCACCGATAACGCCAATCAAGTGATCGGGAGCGGATTCTTTCAGACCGCTGATGCGCGGACCTGATGGCAAAGCCTCTTCTTTCACATAACGTATCGCTGGCGACGCTTTAACGATGCGAGCCAATACATCTGAATCCAATCCTGCCCCGATGGGAGCGGGCGCATTTTGCAGGATGATATCCACTCCCGGCGCACTCTCTATTACTGAAAGCATGAAATTCAAGGCCCCTTCTTCATCGCCCGAAAACTGAGTCGGTATCAGAACCATCGCTACAGTCGCACCCAGTTCTTTCGCGCTCAAGATGTTACTCCCAATCGTAGCAGCATCACCCTTCCCTCCGCCACTAATCACGGGAAGCCTTCCGTCAGCCACACGACAAACGACTTCTAATAAAGATAACCGTTCCTTTCGCGAAAGGTGGTCGTATTCGCTCGCAACTCCCGGAAACACGAGAGCGCTGGCTCCCGCATCAATACAAAACTGTGCAACGCTTTCCATTGCCTCTAGATCAACCTCCCCATTCTCCTTAAACGGGGTCGGGAGCACGGGAAGAATTCCTGATAATTTGGATGCCATAATAAATTATAAATTTTTGGGTAACCGGGTTAGCTAACGACTACTTTTGCTAACTCTTTTTCGTCAAACTCGATTCCAAGACCGGGACCCTCTGGAACGACCGCATAGCCGGGATGATACTCTAGAGGTTCCTTGAGAAGCACGTTACCTTTCGATCCACGAATGTCGGTCGCTTGGAATATATTTCCCCCTTCGATGATTACCGCGTTTGGAGTGGCAACGGCTAAATGTAGCGATGCGGCGACGTAAGGCGGCATACCGGAACTCACGTGAGGCGACCATAGCTTTCCGAATACATCTGCTAAATCTGCGATTCGCTTACACTCTGTAATACCTGCAGCCCTACTGACATCCGGATTCACGACATCCGCAGCCTCTTTTAGAAACAGGTCACGGAACTGGAAGCGATTGGATAGGCCTTCTCCGACGCAGACAGCGGTATCCAAGGCATCCGCAAGTTTGGCGTAGCCCGCAGTGTCTTCAGGCATGAGGGCGTCTTCAAACCAACCGATATTGCCCATCTCGTCCAACTTGCGCCCTACTGAAATCGCTTCGTGCAATTTGAAAGCGCCCAGAGAATCAATCATCAATTGACCCTCGCTGCCGATGGCCGCCGACATCTCCGCAATCTTGTCAATGCCATCTGTCGAGCTCTTGTTGAAACCCGTTTTAAACGCTTTGAACCCCTTCTCCATCCATTCCTGAATTTCTTCTGGCGAACCCGCGCCACGATAAGTCGGAATAGTGTCGCGGTACTTGCCACCAAGCAGTTGGTAGACCGGCAATCCCGTATGCTTCCCCAAAATATCCCAAAGCGCGATATCTATTGCCGCGATCGACTCTGTATAAAATCCGGTTGCGTATCCCCGTAGTCGCTGACTCGAGTACATCTTCTCAAACAGAGGTCCCACCGCGCGGGCGTCTTGCCCCAACAAAATCGGAGTGAACAAATCCGTAATCACTTTCGCATGAGCCGCTGGAGCTAATGGGGCATGGGCCTCACCCCAACCGACGATTCCCTGATCCGTTGTGATTTTAACTAAAGTAGTGAATGAGCTTTCTTTGGGCCGCGATGGAAAGGAATGGTTTAGTCGATTCCCAATACCCGCACGATTCGTGGTCGTACCGATCGGCGGCATTGTAACCGCCTCGCTCAATGGGATACTCAGCTTTCCCATGCTGATGACCATTGGCTCGATCTTTGTGATCTTCAGAGGACCGGTTCCGCGATTGGCTTGATCGACTTTCGCGGCGACTGAACTTGAGATGGGGAAAGCGGAGGCGATAGCAGCAAATCCTCCTGTCTTAAAAAATTGGCGACGTGATTTCATAGTGGAAATGGCAAGTCTTCTGAGTACTGAGTACCCGCTTAATATTAAAAGAGGCCAGAGTCGGCCCTACGAATACGTTCTTGGACGATTTCATTGCTTCTCGAAAAAAAGCGGGCTGCCCATTTTACTGCAAGCAACCCGCGAAAATTTTCACTTAGGAACGCGGACTGGCACGACCCACCGTGGCCAGCCCGCAACACTACTACCCTAAGCTATACTACTAACTAAAAATTAAACGTGCTGGTCAGACGGAAGTTGATCGGATTCATAATCCGGATACTGGCCGGAATATCGTCCCCGGACTTCCGTGTAATGATCAGGTCATCGTTATTAAGCGCGTTACGGATGTTCAGCTGAATTCTCCAATCGACCGTATCGTTGAGAATCTTACGCGAGTGCCTTACCCAAAGATCGAGGTTTTGCTCGCTCGGGCCAAAGAGTGGCTGCGTTACATCGCTGACCGCAATTTCATCGAGGCCCACCGGCAATCGGGGGTCTCCCGTGAGTATACCATTGCGGAAACCGACACCGACTTCATCCTGCCAACGGTATCCTCCACCGACTGCCCAACCCTTTAACGCACTGTCGTCGTCGAAGCGGTAGCTGGTCGCTAGATTGAATCGCCACTCGCGGACTTCATCCAAGAGGGCCCCTTCTCTAAGCGTTTGCTGGAGGAGGCGAGACCACTGGGTGGTTCGAGTCTGCCGGAATATGGTCATCGGCACATCATTCTTATTCGTATTCGGACGCGACAAGAGATCTCCCATGGCCAGCCACTGCGGCTCGCGGATATCAAAGTACGCTTGCCAGGATTTCAATACGTTCGTCTTGATAGCTTTTTGTTGGGCCACGTTGAACATGAACGTCCAGTTCTCGGTTGGGTTCCAGACCGCTTCGATTTCCAGACCTTCCGATGAGAAGTCGGATACGCCGGTCACGTTCGGATTTCCGCGATCGGAAACCGAGACGGCAGTCCCTGGGCTTGGACCTGGGTCAACCGGAGTCCACAATGCTTCACGCATGCCGAGAGGTGGTACCGTGTAGAGTTCCGCCCATTTGAGGTTGTTGGGCCACAATCTTGGATCATCCGATGCCCAAGTCTCATATTCCGATGCGGGCACTGAGGGGTCCCTTGGTTCTTTGAACTGCAGCGAACTGCGAACGCCGTTGTACCACAAACGCTCATAATTCGGGATGCTGCCGTTACCCATGGAAGTATCCGTCTGGCTTTTTGAAATGGTCTCAAACCAATTGAAACGAACATAAAACCCCTTTTCTGGCATGTCGATGGAGAAGCCGTATTCCGTTGTTTCGCCTGCCGGATCCGGGTGCGGCTCATTCAAGATCGTAATGCGCCCTGGTGAAGGCACAAAGTTCTCAGACACGCCATAATGGGCGCTCAATCCGATTCCGGCTGGCCTCCACTCTTCAGGCAAGTGGCCGACTACGCCCCAAGTGAACGCATCGCCTTTGGTCGAGTTGTCAGGACTCGACGCAAACGCCAACGTTTCCGGGAGGGCAATCGCCTCAGCCGTAAACTCAGGACTATCATCCCGCCAGGATTCCGCTTTATCTTCACGCCAACCGTAGGTCGCTACGATGTTGTCGTTGAAGAAGTAACTTTGAGCGGTTATCGCCATGGATTCGATTTCCTGCCGATCAATCGACGCGTTATTAATGGGATTGAGAACCAGTGGCGAACCATCAATCTGGCGATAGGCTCCATTGAATCCGGGATATATCGGATCCGCGGTACTGTCATACATAGCGGCAGAGATCTCTTGAATCCTCGGTGTATCAGCAATCGTGCGAGTGGCAATCGTACCACTGGAGGGTATGCCAGTGATCTTAGGGCCAAGGTAACGAAGGTTCCGAGCTCCACGGTCATAGGAAGCGGTTGAGTAACCACGGTTTCGATTTGCCTCGAGAACTCGTTCGATTTCTCCCGCAGATACGATCCCATAGGAATCCGATTGCTCGTAGACTTCACGAGACTGATCGGAAAACACTCCTGTAAACACATGGCGACCCAGCCAGCTCGTTTCGCTGTCCCTTAAGTCCAGATCGTAATAACCGGTTAGCCGTAATGCTTCCCGCTCGGAGGTAGCGTCTGCAAAATTATCCCAGCCTGGTCGGTAAGGCCGGCCTACTCTGGGATTGGGAATGGGAATCGGCGTACCGTCCGATTCTACTTCATAGAAGAAATTGTAGAACTCACTCGTATCAACGCTGATATTGTTAGACGCTCGGTCTAACCATCCGTCCTTCGCGTTTTGTTGGTCATAAGCCAACTCAAGACCCGCGTTTTCGCTTAACTTCTGTTCGAGTGTGATGTTGGTCGCATCGAACGAGCTGTAAGAAGTGTTTTCGGTACCCGTCAGCGTATTGTTTCTGAAATCGAATACCCAGCGATCCTCGTCGGACAAAACCGCATTGCTGACGTTGGCACCCGCGTCTTCACGGTTCGACCAGGTGTACATGCGGCGCAAAACTCCATCAGGACCCTTCGTCGCTGGTCCCGTATCGTATCCCACGTCAGGCCGTGTAGACGCAGGCCCATCAAAGACATACAAAGGACCACGATTGGAGGGAACGATACTCCAGCCAGTGGAGGCGGCTGGATCTGAATTGGTCTGCATCCCATTCGCTACCCAGTCCGGGATATTCGAGGAAGGTGTGATAATGAAGGGGCGGCTCGCATCCCGACTTCCGATTTCGGCGTTCACGCGGATCGTCGTTTTCTCGGTCGGCTGGAACAGCAAAGCGCCGTAGAGTCGTTGCTCATCTTCAAAAGAGGGCTTCTGCTTAAACTTGTTCTTGTTGTTCAATCCGATGATGCGCAATGAAAGGACGTCCTCCATCAAAACTCGATTGGCATCGATTATCTCACGGTGAGCGCCCCAGCTGCCATATCGCAGTTGGATTTCCGTCTCTTCATTGAAGTGAGCCTGTTTCAGATTGCTGTTATAGAGACCCGCCGGACTTCCCAGTCCAAATAAGATGGCGTTCGGTCCCTTGGCGATGGTGACACGATCTGTGTTGTAGGTATCGAGCGCGATATCGCTCAGAAAGAAGTTACGCGTCCGGTCCGGCTCAGCCAATCCACGAACACGGGTACGGCCATTAGGATCGCGTCGATCTCCGCCACCCGCTCCAAAGTTTCCGTCTGGACCGGATACTTCGGTATTGGTCGTATAGAGAAAGAGATCCTCAACATTTGCGACACTTTGATCTTCTAGGAACTCCTCAGTAACCACCTGGACCGCTCCGGCGATGTCCTTAAGGGGAGTTCTGAGACGAGTACCCGCCAATGTGGAAAGGGCGCGGTAGCCTTCGTTGTCTTCGGCCGTTACCGAGAAAGGAGAAAGTTCGAAAACATCCTCGTCGTCGTCCTGGGCGTAAAGTCCAGGAGCGCCCGCCAAAGCGAGCGCGAGCAGCCCGCAAACAGGGCCGCAGAATCGTTGTTTACGTGTCATAGTATTCATTTCTAGTTTAGGTTGGTATAGATGTAAGAGTAGGCTCTTGACTAAACCTCGTGCAGAAAAGGGTTAAGGGATTGATAGGGATCGAAGATCTACGGGACGAATAGAACGGGTGAAATCGCTCTGTTCCTCTCTTGATGCTTTCACCCTGAACCAGTCCCTCGAATTTTCGATCCATTATTAGGTCAATAGTTGACTTACTGCAAATTAACAAAAGATCGGGTCAAGGCGGCTTAGGAGCGTGCAGCGAGGGCATCATTTTTTCGAGTAGCTCTCGTCTGGCTCCATTTCCACCGCTAAACTCGTAGCTTCTGGCCTTGGATTTCAAATCCAAAGGGGCTCCGCCTCGCTGTTACTGGCTACGGGAAAAGACTAGGCAATGATGAGTTGCATCATGCATCCCAGAACATCAATTAGACGGGAATCGCGCCCTTGATGAGGGTAGGTTAACTTTTCAGGATCAATTCCCAACCGATGGAGGCAGGTGGCATGGAAGTCGTCGACGTCTACTTCGTTTTCAACGATGCCGAAAGCAAACGCGTCCGTTGTTCCGAATACAAGAACCAATATTGACATGAATCGACTCATTGAACCTTGTATCCCAATGTCTAATACAAAAAAATTGAAGTGCTCTACGATTTATCCGATAGCGACTTCCGTTGGTTGTTCCAAGACACTCAGAGAGCGCAGTTGGCTACGTCCCAGAGGACAGGGTCACATTGGAGGAATAAAGTAAAGACCCCAGAGCAAGCTGGGCATTTTTGAAAAGGTAGGGAGGACCGGCTCGGTCCTCTTAGCAACCCAAACGGAGGACCGAGCCGGTCCTCCCTACCAAAGCCCAAGCCGCCGATGCAATCGACAAGCTCATGGCAAGCAAGTCGGGGTCTGCGACAAGCTTCGGGTATTAAACCCAAAGGGAATAAAAACGTAGCACAGGCTTCCAGCCTGTTTCCATTAACAATAAACAGGTAGAATGCCTGTGCTACTTTAAATGGGCACTCAGAGATTGCCCGCTATCCTATCTAGCAACAAGGAGATCCGATGCGTTGACCTGAACGGATGATTTTTGCTTTGCCGCAGAAACGTAAATCGGATGACCTGATCTCGCTCCATGAAGAATAAAATTGAACGACGTACTTTTATCAAAAACAGTATAGCTGCCGGGATCGTTTTATCAGCCGCCCCTGCTTTTACCCAGGGGAAAGACGACCGGAGGGTTAAACTGGGATTCATCGGTATTGGTGGTCGCGGTACGGGACTCCTCAAAACCGCCATGCGCCTGCCCAACGTCATCGTGACAGCGGTTTGCGATACGCATCCTAGAAATTTGAAAGCGGCTCAGGATCTCGTTGGGAAAATCCAAGGTGCCCAACCGGATGGCTATGGCGATCACGAGTTGTCATATCTGGAGCTGCTGGAACGGGACGACCTAGACGGTATCGTGATCGCTACGCCATGGGAGCTGCACATCCCCATGACTATCGCTGCGATGAAAGCGGGCAAATACGTGGCCACCGAAGTGGGCCCTGCTTCTACGGTTGATGAGTGTTGGGAATTGGTGAATACATTCGAAGAAACACGCGTTCCCTGCATGCTTCTAGAGAACTACTGCTATTTCCGCTACAACATGGCCGTCCTCAACATGGTGCGCCAGGGAATTTTCGGGGAACTGATTCATTGCACCTGTGGCTACGGACATGATCTCCGTGAGCGGATCGTTCTGGGAAAAGGAACCGGCCCAACCCCCAAAGGCGATGGAGACTACCGCTCCACTCACAACCAGTTCCGCAATGGAGAGCTCTATCCAACTCACGGCATAGGCCCAATCGCTCAATGCTTGAACATTCAAAGAGGAAACCGCTTTCAACATCTTACATCTACGGCATCCAAATCTCGAGGACTCAGCCAATGGTCAAAAGACCATCTTGAACCGAATCACAAACGCCGCGATATCCAGTGGAACCAAGGCGACATTGTTACGACCACACTGAAGTGTTTCAACGGAGAGACGGTGGTCATGACCGCTGACACGCGGCTCCCCCGCCCCATGAGTTTTATGTATCAAGTACAGGGCACGTCGGGCATATGGATGCAGGACGGGGATTCTTCCTCAAAAGAAAAGTCAGTGATTTATCTCGATGGTAAAAGTCCCAAACACCAATGGGAACCCTTCGAACCCTTTCAAGAGAAGTACGAACATCCCCTTTGGAAAAGCTATTTGCACGAAGCCGAAACCGCCGGACACGGCGGAACCGACTTTCTTGAATTACGGGAGTTCGTATCCTGCATTCGAAACCAATCTCAAACGCCCATTGACGCCTACGATGCCGCCGCTTGGATGGCGATTGCCCCGTTGTCCGAAGCTTCCATCGCGACCGGCAGTTCACCCATGGCCTTTCCGGACTTTACCGATGGAGCATGGATGACCAACAAGCCCATCTTTGGTCTCGGCTAAAGAGAGCCTAACACAGGAACCGTTCATCATCATCCAATGTCCTGGGAAAGTGTGAACGAAATGATGGTCTCCCGGTTCAGTATGAGCGGTTAAGCGAAACAAGAGCCTCCTAGCTGAACAACCAAGGCGCCAGCGATCACTTCTGAAATGACGTGTGGGCACGTTGAGCATAGAAAATAGTAGCCAAGCATTCGCTCTACCCGTTTAGTGCTTCAAAACTTCACCTCATCTTTTCCAAAAACACCGATCCTCCGCAATTTCCTATGACTGCTGAAACCACTTTTGACAAAGACCTCTTTTTCGCAATTTTCGGTGTATACATCGTCGGGATGGTCATCTTGGGGTGGTGGGTGTCACGCGGTCAAAAGTCGGGAGACGACTATCTCCTGGGAGGACGGCAGGTCCCGTTCTTCCTAGTTTTAGGCACAACTATCGCCACTATGGTGGGAACGGGTTCCAGCATGGGGGCGGTGGGGAAAGCCTACTCCAATGGCTGGGCAGGGGCCTTGTTCGCTATCGGCGCCGGTCTAGGGCTCTTCTTTCTAGCCAAGTTTTTCTCGGGAGTTCGTAAGTACAAATTCATGACGTTTTCCGAGGAGATGTCTTTTTACTATGGAGGAAATCGTCTTATAAAAGGTCTGGTCGGGGTCGCCATATTTTTCGCATCCGTCGGCTGGCTTGGAACCCATATACTCGGAGGAAGCCTTTACCTCAACTGGATCGCGGGAATCGACATGACCTATGCGAAGATCATCGTCGCATCGGGATTCACGATCTATGTAATAATCGGCGGCTACACCGCGGTTGTCTGGACAGACACCATTCAGGCAGTCGTTCTGTTTCTTGGATTTATCCTGATGGCGTTTCTTTGTCTCAACAAAATCGATGCTTGGAGCAATGCAGACGTCCTTTTCAATGAAAAGCATTTCACATTCTTGGACTCCAACCAAATCCTGGCCTCCATAACGGTGGTCATCAGCATGTTCATTAGTACCGCTACGGTTCCTTCCTTCCGACAACGCATCTACTCGTCCAAGGACAAACGAACCGTTGAAAAGAGTTTCTACATTTCAGCGTTCCTGTATTTGCTGTTCGCAATCATCCCGGTCGTCATTGGAATCACTGCCTTCAATTTGCTGCCCGGAATACCAAACTCCGACCAGGCTTTTCCTGAACTCGTCACCAAAATACTGCCTGCTGGGATTGGAGTGATCGTTCTCATAGCTGGGCTGAGCGCAGTCATCTCATCCGCGAGTTCAGACGCCATCGCGGGTACATCTATCTTGTTGAGAGATGTATTCATTCTGCTCACTGGCAGGATGCCGCCCAAGGAGAAGGCTCTCAAATACTCCCGCATCGGCGCCACGGTAACATCCGTTTTCGCCGTACTATTCTCAATGCTGTCGAATAATATCTTCGACTACATCAAAGACATGGTCGGCATGGTGATGAGCGGCATGTTCGTCTGCGTTTTCTTCGGCCGGTTCTGGAAACGGAGCACCTGGCAAGGAGGTGTCGCTGCTCTGATTACCGGCTCCCTCACCGCATTCATATTTATTCTTGTTCCCACCTGGAAGGCAGCCTTCGGCGGGGTCACGATTCCATCCGTTTCTGTATCCACTATCTGCTGCATTGTTGTCAGTCTTCTAACGCCTCCCAACACAGTAACGGATGAAGAGGCTCTCACTTCCCTTGAAAAAGAGCGAGAAGTTTTTGGGTCATGAATTAAGCAAGCCCAGAGGTATTTCAGGGTAGCGGGTGATCTCCGAGCACCCACCTGATGGATACAACAATGGGCGCTCGGAGATCGCCCGCTACCCTTCTTCCTGCTTCCACGAACTCAGCCCAACCCTAAACCAACATGGGCAGGAGAAATGTCGCCATGCTTAGGACCAAAAAGAAACCGCACATGTCGGTCACCGTTGTCAGGATTGGTCCGGACGCCAGAGCCGGATCCATATTGAAACGCTTGAGGACCAGCGGGATGAGCCCCCCCAAACATACCGCGACAATGGTGTTCACCATCAATGCGCCTCCCACAACCAGCCCCAACCAAGGATTTCCTTTCCAGAGAATCGCAACGGCAGAGATCAATATTCCCAACGCCAGCCCATTCACCAATCCCAGAGCCATTTCCTTGAATAGCACCCGAACCAGCTCGGTGGGACGCACCAGTCCAAGGGTTAATTCCCGGATGCTAACGGCGACCGCCTGGCTGCCGCTGCATCCACTCATATCGGATATGATAGGCAGAAAAACCGCCAGAGCGATCACCTGCGCGAGCGTGTCTTGATAAAGAGCGATCACACTGGCAGCAATCACGTTGAGGAGAATGTTAATACTCAGCCAGGAAAGCCGTCGGCGCGAACGGAGGTAGAGCGGCATGGAACGGAGTTCTTCTTTACCACCGAGACCGCTTACCTTCAAGAAGTCCTCTGCGACCGCTTCCGCAGTAGCCGCCCGAACGGATTTGCGCAGAGCGATGCCCAGCAACCTGCCCGCTTCGTCTACCACAGGCATCCCAATGTACTGCTTTTGCGAAAATTGCTTCGCCAACTCCTCTTGCGCAACGGAATGGAGTACCGAAACGGGATTGGGTATCATGATCTGGGCCACCTTCGTATTGTAGGACGAAAGAAGCAGATCTCTCAATCGCAGGACGCCTACCAGCTTTTTGGATTCATCGACCAAATACGCATACTGAACATCGAAGTCCGAATAGGTTTCCGCATTCAAACGCAGATCCTCAACAATATCGCCCACCGTCGAGTCATACGAATAGGCGAGGTACTCCGTCTTCATGAGGCCACCCGCCGTGTCCTCGTCAAACGTCAAAAGCACTCTGGCATCCGCTGCCTCTTTCGGCTCCATTTCCTCGAGAATCGCTTCCGCCTCGCTCGATTCCAATTCTCCCAGAAAATCCGCAGCCGTATCGCTATCGAGCTCCCTTAAAATACTCGCGGCGGTTCCCGGATCGATGCCATCCAGAATATCGATGGCCTGGGCCTCTACCATACCCTTGAGAAGGGCGGCGGCTGATTCCGGCGGGAGCAAGCCCACCAGCTTTTCCCGATCCGATTCCGAGAGACGGTCAACCAAGAGCGCGCTTTCCTCGGGCAATAAATCATCCAGAAGCGAATCCGCACCAGACGCATCTCCCGTTTCTAGGCTCGATTCCAGTCGTTGCAAATTTTCGTCGTGAGTTTCCATAAGGAGCAGCACGGACTATGCAAAGATCTTTGGACAATACGAGACAAGAGCGAGAACGTTGGTTTCCAGGCGTTTTCCCAAAGTATCGATGCCTGTTATTTAGCAACGTATTTATCAAAAGAAGGCTCGCTCCTAGATAGGTTACCTACAATTATGTTCAAAATTCTTTTTGACCCATCGACAGTGGCCCCCAAGTCTTCTCATGTATTTTTTGATGAATACAGCGACATGTTTTTAGGGATCCGCCTAATGATTCATGACTTTTATCGATTTATTCCGGCTTTCGCCCAGCCAGCCCAAGGCTGAAACCCCTTTCCTCACGATCTCATATCACTCTGTAGCCAAACTCCATGGTCGCTAAGAGCGCACGCAAGTTAATCGACTTTCTCGACAAGCACCGCGATGAGATTTCGCCGCTGCTGATTATGACGCACGACTACCCGGATCCAGACGCTATCGCGAGCGCTGTAGGATTGAAGCATCTGGCCAAAAAGGCCTTCAACATCCGCTCGAAAATCGTCTATCAGGGAGCTATCGGCCGCATGGAAAATCGGACCATGGTCGAAATCCTGAAGTTGCCCATTCAGACAATGAAGCCGGAGGAGCTGGAATCCTATGAGCATATCGCTCTCGTCGATACCCAGCCCGCGTTCGAAAACAATTCCTTTCCGGGAGATCGGCAGGCGACTCTTATAATCGATCAGCATCATTCCGAGACCAAGCCCATCGCCAAATGCGTGGTGATCGACACCGATTGTGGGGCGACCGCGGTGATCGTCGCCCAAGCGCTACTCCAGTTAAACCTGGAAATTCCTACCGCCCTGGCTACGGCACTGGCCTACGGCATTATTTCCGATACCATGAACCTGTATCGAGCCAATCGGCCCGAGATCATCCAAACCTATCTCAAAGTGATCCCCCAATGCGACATGAAAGCCCTGGCTCATATTCAAAACCCAGTCAGGTCACGCCGTTTTTTCATAACGCTTCGTACAGGACTACAAAACGCGATCGCGAACAAAGGACTTATCACCGCCCATCTCGGCGAAGTTGAGAATCCGGATCTCGTTTCCCAGGTTGCGGATTTTCTGTTAACCTACCGGCAGATGCGGAAATCACTCTGCACGGGCCGATTTAACGGCAGACTTCATGTTTCGCTCCGGCTAGATCGAACGACCACAAACGCGGGAAACATACTGCGCGACATCTTTGACAATCGAAGCGATGCAGGCGGGCACAGTGTCATAGCGGGGGGGAGTTTTGAAGTGGGAGAAAGCGCTTCGCCCGAAGATTGGGAAAATGCCGAAGAGACCTTAATAAAGCGGCTTTACAAACGGCTCCGAATTCCCGCAAAGGAAGCCAACTACTACCCATTCAGAAAAGCCGTATCCAAAACTTAAACCTCCATGCTACAAAGCCTTCTACTCCCATTTAAAGAAATCGGGTTTTCCGGTTTTTTGGATATCATCTTCATGACGCTTCTGATTTACACCTTGTTGGTGTGGTCCAAGCGCACAAGAGCCGCATTCGTCCTGACTGGGATACTGATAGTAGCGGGCGTCTATCTTTTGGCCCGTCAGTTTGGTCTCAATCTAACGGCAGCTATATTTGAACAGTTCTTTGCGGTTATTCTAATCGCTCTCGTGGTCATTTTCCAGGAGGAGCTGCGATATTTTTTCGAGCGAATTGCCGTCTGGAGCCTCAATCGGAGGCTCCTCGGCAAAGAGGTGGTTCGCCTGTCGCGCGAAGAGGTAGAGATCCTGGTCCGTACGCTAACAGACCTCGCCCGCGACCGCATCGGAGCGCTCGTCGCCGTACGCGGAAACGACATGATGGTTCGCCATCTAGAGGGAGGGCAGGAATGCAATGGCAAGCTAAGCGAGGCCCTCTTGAAAAGTCTTTTTGACGCTCATTCCATCGGTCACGATGGAGCCGTCGTCGTTAAAGAAAATCGCATCTCCCAATTTTCGGTCCAACTGCCCCTTTCCAAGAATATGAAAAAGCTGGGCAATCGGGGTACGCGCCACGCAGCGGCTCTTGGTCTTTCTGAACTGTGTGATGCTCTCTGCGTCGTTGTGTCAGAGGAAAGAGGCACCATATCCGTAGCCCGAAACGGAGAACTCACCGAAGTTAGCGATCCCAAACAACTGGCGATGATCTTGGAAGGATTCTATCGGGACATGAATCCAAAAAACGAATCCAAAGAATGGGATCACCACTTCCAGAAAAACTGGCGCGACAAGCTAATCGCCCTTTCGCTTTCCGTCGCCCTTTGGTTCGTCCTCGTCAATGGTTCGAAAACCGCCTACCGAACATTGTCCATACCAATTGAATACAGCGATCTACCTGCTGGCCTCAAAGTGGACGCAGTACTCCCACAGAACGTCGACGTTACATTCCGCGGTGTACGGCGATCCTTCTATTTCATCCGGCAAAACCAGATCGAAATCAGCGTGCCGTTGAAACCCGAAAGAGGCTCCCAAAGAGTACGGCTAGGACTGGGTCAAATGTCTTTTCCGAAAAATCTAGTGCTGGAAACCATTGAACCTAACTTGGTCGAGATCATCGTTGACGAAGCTGAGAAGGTGCCCCCAAAAACCAACAACTAGCGCACTTTTCAATCAGCCAGTCGCTTATGCAGTAAAATGTGGATACATAATACTGGTTACCAGCGGGTCCCATAAGAGCTTTTGTTAAGACTATCTGGCATCGATGCTAGGGCTCGACGGCCCGGCGAGCCGCCGCATACCGCTAGATTGAAATACTCTTTATAGAGCGCTCAAAGCAGAGCTCCCGTGAGAAGGAAGAGACAATACGGAATCGAAAGGGCCAGGTAACCCAAAATCATACTCCTTTTAGAGATTATCGGTATCGTCAGTTGGCAAGCGATAAACGAGCCCCAAAACAACGTACCCACAATACTCTCATTTTCTGAGTTGAGCGGGACACCTTCAGATTCGCTCATGTTAAAGTACATAAAAGCGAATGTGGCCGCCAAGGCGGCGAACGGTAAGCTAAGCAAATATTTTCTCATGTAATTTCTATTAGCTCTACTTTATTAGATTTCGAACTACTGGTATTAGGTCGTTGCCCTACCATTCAACATTTAGCAAAGTAGACTTAGAAAGTGTCAAATCATTCGGACTCTGTCATTCATTGGCATTTTGTATTTTATTAATTTGGATACAAAAATTGGTCTTCTGGTTTTAAACGGAGCGTTTGCTTGACCGCGCACTAATCCTTCGCGCTGCCCCACCAGCGAGCATTGCCGGCAGGTTCCCAGTCAGGATCGAGAAACTCAGCATGCTGCCGCTCCAACGCTTCCATTTTCCTGGTTCGGGTGGTCTCGATCTTCTGCTCGAACCGCTCTTGGCTGTAGCGAGGGTCGCGAGCCGGGAATTTCGCTCCCGTATCCGCCAACCAATGATTGAGCCGTTTTTGCATTTCACTGACTTTTTCCGGATACGCAGAGGCGACATCATTGATTTCGCCGATATCCTCTCTAAGGTTGTAAAGCTCAAGCCGGCCATCTTCATGATAGTAGATTAGCTTCCATTCTTTCGAACGAATGATCGATGACGGTTCCCCTCCCTGGTTTCCATAATGCGGATAGTGCCAAAAGAGATCCCGCTCGGGAATGTTCTTTCCGCTCAACACAGGAACCAAACTCACCCCATCCACATGCTGCTCTGGCCTGAGCGGCAGACCGGCTAGCTCTAACATGGTGGGATAGAAGTCCATCCCAATGGCAAGCGCATCGGAGGAGGCGCCCGGCTTTGTCATACCCGGAACATGAATGATATATGGTTCGCGTATGCCCCCTTCCCATTGCCTTCCTTTGCCCCCCCGCAAGGGCAAAAGGCTCGTTGAATAAGCATCACCCGTGGTGACCCCCCCATTATCGGAGGTAAAGATGACTACCGTATTCTTATCAAGCCCCGTCTCCTTCAGCTTCGCCATCACAATGCCTACCGCCGTATCGAGCGATTCCATCATCCCCGCATAAATTGGGTTGTCCTGCACCTGACGCACGGGAAGCCGACGATCGAATTTGAAGCGTTTATCAATCTCGGTAAGACCCATTTTTTCCGCCTTTTCAACGTACTTGTTGCGGAGGGCTTCCGTCGTCTGGATGGGTCCATGAACAGTATAGAAAGAGAGATAGGCTAAGAACGGCTTGTCCTTACTCGACTCAATAAATGACGCGGTTTCATTGGCCAAACGCAGCGTGAGGAGCTCTCCATCAGGGCCACTTTCCAGTCTCGGATTGTCCCATGGGGCGAAATAGCCACCCATTGGGGAGCCCTTGTCCCAACCCCCTTTGTTGATCATGAAACCGTGATCCTCCGGCCACGAGCCCTTGGTACCAATATGCCACTTACCGGCATAAAACGTCGTGTAACCTCCATCTCGAAAGGCCTCGGCTACCGTAATGTCCTCGTGAGGAAGGTTCCAGACATACTCCGCCGGCAGTACGAGGTCATCCCGTTGCCAATCCATGCCCGTTTTCGCGCCGATCCAATCGGTAATACCATGTCGCGGCGGCGCCTTGCCCGTCATGATGCTGGCTCGAGAAGGACTGCAAACCTGACAGGCTGCGTATCCATTATCAAAGCGCATCCCAGATGCGGCTAGGGCGTCAATATGCGGTGTTTCATAAAACTCGCTGCCATTGTATCCCAAGTCTCCAAAACCGAGATCATCTACTAGGAAGAATACAAAGTTGCGCTGTTCCGCCTTCGCGTTACCTGCCAATAGGCAGATCAATACTAAAATCCCATACTTTAACATCCCACCCCCCTAGCTCATTGACTGGGCCATTTCAAAACAAATAGTCGAGACGGATGCGAATGGTTGATTAAACAACGTCGCCCCATCATTAGTGTAGGACCAGCACTTGCGCTGGCCCTACAAAGCAGACCCTCACCAACTGTTCGAGAATACTCTTTGAACCATAGCCTGACCGATAAAGGTAGGGCTCGACGGCCCGGCGAGCCGCAGTGCCTACTAGGATCTATTTCAATTACGAAATCCTCAACCTGATCCGATCCACTCAACCGACGCGGCTCGCCAGGGCCGTCAAGCCCTACCTTCACAAATCAGGACGAGCCGAATCTAGCTCCCTGCGGAGAGCTGCTTTTAAACGTGATTCGATTTCTGGATACTGAGAGGAGAGTTCGATTCGCTCTTCGTTGTCATCATGAATATTATAGAGCTGGAAATGGTCTTTCATTCGATCGATCTCTATGAGTTTCCATCCATCCTGCGCTATCAGAGCACTGCTCCCCATCCGATCGAACAGGTTGTTGACGACAATATAGTCATGCTCAGTCTTTTGGGTCTCCCCAACCAAGGTAGGCAGGTAAGATATACTGTCTTTTCCCGCTGGATATCCTGCTCCCACAAGTTCCGCCAAGGTCGCCATAAAGTCGTAGTGAGCGCTCAAGTGATTCGTTTCCGTACCGGGCGCGATGCGGCCTGGCCAGCGAACGATCATCGGGCACTGCATACCGCCTTGATAGCCGCTACGCTTCAGACCGGCCCGGCCCCCGGCCCCATCGAAGACATCGCCGGCCTCCGAGGTGCGCCACTTTTTGTCGGTCAAATTGGCCTTTTCTCCACTCGGTAAGGTTTGGGCATGATAGCTTGGTTTGGGTCCGTAATAAAGCTCGTGTCCATTGTCAGACGTGAAAAATACAATCGTGTTATCATCGATCCCTAGATTTTTGAGCTCGGCCATAATCAGCCCCACATGGTCATCAAGCATCCTGACCATCGAGGCGTATTTCTTTTCGGCCAGGGAAAGTTCGGGAACATCGACGAAATCGGGATGCAGTTCCGGAATGGCGACCGGCCCGTGGGGCAACTGAGTAGAGTGATAGAGAAAGAACGGTTTGTCCTTTTGTCCTGATTGCGTTGAAGCAGTATGCCTCCTTATATAGCCTAGTATCCCCTCGATAAATACATTCTGCGAATAGGTTTGACCACCGGAGCCGACGGGCTCGTCCCCTTTTTCGCTCATCTTGCCGCAATTCGGATCGTGGTTCCCCTCCAACTCAAAACGCTCCCCATTACGCCAAAGATAGGGAGGATAAAATCCATGAGCCCGCTGATGGTCGTAGTAGCCTTCATGAAAATCCCAACCCATCCGCTCCACGCGTTCCGCCCAAGTTAGAAAGCCGCGATCCAGTTTACCGAATTGGGCTGTCGCATAACCCGCCTGCTGTGCGACCTGGGCCAAAAACAGCTCGCTAGGATGAATGGGGTGCGAGTTCGCTTTATGTTCCACGAATCGATTCCGATATTCCGCCTCCGTGATGTCTCCCCGGTCGCGACGAATCGGCAAACCCGCCTGGTTGTGCTTCCACCCGCCTAGGCGTCCATCGTGGAGGCCAGTCAGCAAGGTCCATCTCGCTGGAGCGCAAAAGACACCGCCGTAATAGTTGTTAAACTTGATGCCCTCCCGAGCCAACTGGTCGATATGCGGCGTCTTGATCAACTCCTGCCCATAGCACCCCAGCAAGCCGGGACCCAAATCATCGGCGAAAATCAGTATAACATTGGGACGCGTCTCGCTTTTCTCCGCTTCGGCTGCGCCAAACCCACTCATACTCCCCACCAATCCCAGTGCGAAAATCATCCCCCAATGCATTGGAACTATCGTAATCATCATTTAGCACTAGATTTTCGCTTGCGCAGACTCAAGCCAGCATTGAGTCCCTCCAACTATTTAAAGTCGCCCGGCTTCAGCCAACGGCTAAGCCAATCGATCGCGTCGTCCTGCATTTGTATGTTCAAGCTGTGGGGCACGTCGTAGTACCGGCAAAGGAATTGATCACGGGCGCCCATCTTGTCGTAAATCGCGGCGAGCTTTTTCTCTGCATCCCGCATCCCTTCGAAGGTAAACAGGCTATCCTGGAGGCAGTTGATAACCATCAAGGGGCGCGGCGCGTTCAGCGAAGCCACATCGGGTAGATCGAGGTACTGCAATTGTCCCGGCACGTAGATCATCCAGGTGTGGCTACGCAGGTGATTTTTGAGTAAGCTTCCATAGGAGGTCATCCAGCCTGCCACCACAGCCGCCTTTATCCGCGGGTCCAGACCCGTCAAATGGGCGCTCCGGAATCCGCCGATTGATAGCCCGATACATCCAATGCGATCCCCGTCCACCTCAGGACGAGTCAACAAGTAGTCGACACTCGCCCGGTCACCCTGAAAGAGAATCCCCGGCCATGTAGCGCCGGCAGTGAAAATCGTTTTCGCCATGAGGGTTTCGTGTGAATTGGCAAATCGATTGAATCGATGGATGGAATCATTCCGCGTTGCCTCTGGCTCCGAGTCCCGCAACTCCCCAGAAAATCGCTCGTTGACCGCAGCTTCATCGATGCGTTGCGAGCCAAAATAGAACCCGTCCGGCACCAGCACCACAAACCCCCTTCGCGCCAGTTCGTCGGCATAGGTCCGTCCCCCGTAGGATCGCTCGATAAATTCGGTCAGGATACCGGGGGGATCTTCCGTTTCCGTAATCTTCTCTTTTCCAAAATAATAAAAGCCTCCGTGATCATGAATCGCCACCACGGCGGGTGCCGGCTTATTCAGTCCATCGGGAATCAGAAGAAACGCTTCCGTCTCCCGATCCGCCGTCACCGAATAGCGAACGCGGTAGCGAGTGACACCATCCGTTGGCACGGTTTCAATGATCTTCGGATTCAGAGGTCCCCGCGGCGGGTCGTAGGCCAGCAACTCATGCATTTTCGCCCGTCCGGCTTGACTCCATTGCTCGCGGTCTTCCCAGTCACGGGAAAGGTAGGACAACGAGAGCCGTTGGCGGTCGGCATTCTCTTGCAGCCAGGGATAGAACTGGCCTACGTCCGCCATAGCTTCGGAGTCGCTCTGGCTAGGCGCTTCCTGGGCTCGAGAAAGAAGGGCCCCCAGCAAGAACGAACCCAAGACAATTCGAAAATGCCACCGAAGATTTGGCCCAAAGCGGTGAAAGCGATAACCCGTGGAGAAATGGGGGAATTTCATTGAGACCAAGATGACAGATGTCCGAGGAGGAACCAAGCCCTTTGCCAGAGAAGGGGTTGCTTGCTAAAGCACTGAGCTACTCAAACTGAATCATTCGTGGTTTCCGTGTAAAACCTAGCACGCAGGAGGCTCCGTGGTTCAAAAAACGCATTAGTCCGAAATGGTTCCACCCAAATCATGGGCTCTATCGGAAAAACAATTCTCCGAAATGATTTAGCTGGATTTCTCATCTTAGTCCCATAGGGGTCCACCAAGCGATTTTTTACGGTAATAATTGCGAATTCCGTCGCTTTTACTTAGATTTATTTCGAATGCCTTCCCTAGTTTCCATACTCAGATTGCTATTAGGATTACCCCTTGTGATCCAGTCACTTACCGCAAGTGCGGGCGACCGGGTGTTCGAGTCCTTCCAGAGTGAGGTCGAACCTATTCTCGATAGCTATTGCTATGACTGTCATGGGTTTGGGACAAGCAAGGGGGGCGTCACACTGGATGAATTCTCTTCCGAAACGATCCGGGACCACGAGCTCTGGTTACGTGTCCTGAAAAACGCCCGGGCCCACATCATGCCGCCCCAGGAAGAATTCCAGCCCTCGGTGGAGGAAAGAGCTCGCTTGCTCTCCTGGATCAAGACCGGCCCCTTCGAAATCGACCTCGAGAATCCCGATCCCGGAAAACTAACTGTCCAGCGTCTCAATCGAGTCGAGTACCAGAATACCATCCGCGATTTGATTGGAGTGGAATTTGTCGCTGCGGACGCCTTTCCCGCTGACGACTCCGGAGAGGGCTTCGACAACATCGGAGATATCCTGACGCTTTCTCCCATGCTCATCGAGAAGTACCTCGACGCCGCCAATCATATCATCAGCGAGGCCGTTCCTACCACCGCCAGGATATTGCCCGAACATGTCTTGGCCGACGAAGAGCTGGTCGATCTCTTTAGCCCGACAACCATAGAAGACGACGAATCGGACGACGACTTGCAGCTTTCCTTCTATACCCCCTCCAGCCGCACCGCGAGCTACGAAATCAAAACACCGGGGAAGTACCAGGTCGTTCTCAACCTAAAGCCCGTCAGTTTCTCCAGTTTCAGCGGCTTCGACTACAACCGCTGCCGATTCGTTTTCAAGATCGATGGGGAAACGAAAGTCGAACAGGAATTTGAATACATTTCCGGAAAGACCTTCGAATACGCTTTCGACTACGATTGGAAACCGGGAGACCGTAATTTCACTTTTGAAGTGGAACCGCTCACTTCTGGCTTGGAAAAGATCAAGCGCCTCAAAATGCGAATCGAGAATTTGACCATACGTGGTCCCTTCGCGCGCGAACACTGGATACAGCCGGAAAATTATGATCGATTTTTCCCGGGGGAAGTCCCCCATGACGAATCCTTGCGAACCGAATACACACGTAATTTGCTACGCGACTTTGCGTCTCGCGCCTATCGGCGCCCCGTCGACGAAGAAACGGTGGATCAATTGACTCAGCTATCGGAGCAAGTCGCCTCCCAAGAGGGATACACTTACGAGATGGGGGTTTCCCAGGCAATGGTCGCCATCCTCGCATCTCCTCGATTTCTTTTTCGCCAGGAAACGGCCCTCTCGGAAACCGCCCAGGATGAATACCCTCTGATTGACGAATACTCCCTCGCCTCACGACTCTCCTACTTCCTCTGGTCGTCAATGCCCGACGAAACTCTTTTTCGTCTAGCGCGAGAAGGCACGCTTAGAGACAATTTGGATACACAACTCAAGCGTATGATGGCCGATAAACGGTCGGATGCTTTTATCAAAAACTTCTCCGGTCAATGGCTCCACGCTCGGGACATTGAGTCCGTAAACATCAGCTCCTTGGATGTCTGGCTCCGCGACCATCCGAATCCTGAGGCAATGGCGGCCAGGGAGGAATACTCCCTCCTTCGAGAAATCCCAGATGCGCTTCGCACTCCCGAGCAGCAAGAAGCCTACACCCGAACTCGGGCGTTGATTAGAGCCCTCTACAATGAAGACCGCCCCGAGCTAAAACGCCCCTTGCAACAGGCCATGCGAAAGGAGACCGAACTTTATTTCGAGCATATCATACGGGAAGATCGGAGTCTATCCGAATTGCTCGATAGCGACTACACCTTTCTCAACGACCGGCTCGCCACGCACTACGCTATCGAAGGTGTCGAAGGTTCCAAGTTTCGCAAGGTATCCCTCGCTCCTGGAAGTCCACGCGGAGGCATTCTGACCCAAGGCACGATCCTGGCTTACACCTCCAACCCGACTCGCACTTCTCCCGTTAAACGCGGCGTTTTCATCCTAGAGAATATTCTAGGTACGCCACCGGCGGCTCCCCCACCTAACATTCCCTCTCTGGAAGATGTCGCCAGCGATAAGGACATCGAAGCGATGAGCCTGCGCGAAACACTGGCTCTACACCGCGAAGACACGCTTTGCCGCTCCTGCCATAATCGCATGGATCCACTCGGTCTCGCTTTAGAGAACTTCAATGCCATGGGAATGTGGCGGGACGCCGAACTCAACCAGCCAATCGAGACCGGTGGAACGCTCATCACGGGGGAATCCTTTTCCTCTATCCAGGAAATGAAGCGAATTCTTGCCAATGAGCGAATAATGGACTTCTATTACTGCTTCAGCGAAAAACTGCTGACTTACGCCTTAGGGAGAGGAATGGAGTACTACGACACTGCAACCATCGACGAACTCGTCGAAACGCTCAAACAAAGCGGAGGACGCCCTTCTGCTCTATTGAATGCCGTCGTGCATTCAGCTCCCTTTCAAAAACGTCGAAATGAAAAAGGTTAAACCCAATTAATCCATGAACCGTCCCGCTTTCAACAACCCGCTCAATCGCCGCCGCTTTCTCAAAGGGGTAGGGGCCAGTCTCGCGCTTCCCGCGCTTCAATCAATCGTGCCCACCAGCTTGCTTTCAGCAGGACCCGTAAAGCAGCTTGCCACCACGCGTACCGGAGCGCCCCTCAGAGCCGCTTACGTCTTCTTTCCCAATGGAGCCATTCCCGATCTCTGGTGGCCTCAAGGCGAAGGAGCCAGCTTTTCATTTAAGGACACCCTTTCTCCTCTGGAACCGCTGCGCGACTCCGTGCAGGTCATGGGAGGACTCGATCAACTCAACGCCACTGCTGGCAAAGACGGAGGAGGAGACCACGCGCGCGGCAACAGCGTTTTTCTGACCAGCGTACGGATCAAGAAGAGCGCTACCGATTTCAGAGCCGGCACTTCAATCGACCAGGCAATCGCTGCAGAAGTGGGCCACATGACACGTTTTCCCTCACTGGAACTAAGCTGCGACCCCGCTCGCCGAGCCGGAGCTTGCGATACCGGCTACTCCTGTGCCTACCAGTACAATCTATCCTGGAAAACGGCAACCAACCCGATGACTCCTGAGTCAAACCCGCGCAAGGTTTTCGAGCGCCTGTTTGGCGAGGGATCCCACGGAGAGCGTGCCGAAAATGCGCAACGTCGCATGATGAACCGACGTTCCATTCTCGATTTCGTCATGTCGGACGCGCAACGCATGCAGAAAAGCCTCGACCATCGCGACCGGGAAAAGCTGGACCAGTATTTGACCGGCATCCGGGAAGTCGAGTCCCGTATCGAAAATTTGGAGCGTTTTGGCGCCGGCATCGATCCCGACATCGCTACGCCAGACGGAATACCGTTCAGCCACGGGGAACACATCGACATCATGTTCGAGATGGCACTCTTGGCCTTCCAAACGGATTCCACCCGAATCGCTACGCTTCTTCTCGCCCACGACGGAGACAACCGCTCTCACGACGAAATCGGTATTCCTGAAGGACACCACGAGTTGACTCACCACCAGAACAAAGCGGACCGGATCGCCAAGGTCGCCAAAATCGATCAGTGGTACGTCCAGAAGCTGGCGTCCTTCCTGACACGTCTGGATTCGATAGACGACATCGACGGCAACTCTATGCTGCACAATTCTATGATAGTTTACGGAAGTGGTAACGCGGACGGCAATCGCCACACCCATGACAATCTGCCTATTATCCTCGCAGGTCATGGAGGCGGAACGCTCAATCCAGGGCGCTTCAACCAAAACGGTTCAAAACCCGCCGCAAACCTCTTCCTCAGCATGGCCGACCGAATGGGAGTCAAGAATCTCCAACGCTTCGGCGATTCAACCGGCCGATTGAGCAACGTGTAGTCTTAGGGCCTTTGGCATCTGTAGGGGCCTCGCTCTTGACGGGCGTGGCCTTGGCGGAGACTGTTGAAAACCCCAATCTTTCAAAAACACCCTCCGCCATGAAAGCACTCTTCCTCTCATTCCTTCTCTCCCTCCCTCTCCTCGCACAGGAACCGCAGCTCGTTCCACGGGCAGCAAAGGCGACCGATCAGCCCTACCAACCCCAAGCGCTTCTGCCCGGCGGAATTGTTATTCCGGTTTTCCCGCCCGACTCCCCCTTTCTCAATTCCGAGAGAATCAACGAGGCGGAGGTATATGAAATGACTGACCGCGTTCCCGGTCGCGTTCGAAGCATCGTCAACGTCCATAATCCCTCCATTGAAATTCATCGCGTGGAAAAGAACGTGAACACCGGTGCGGTCATTATCCTGCTCGCCGGTGGCGGGCATCGTCGCCTTGTGATTGGAGGCGAAGGCATCGATCCCGTACCCTATTTTTTCAACTATGGCATCAATTGCGTAATACTGAGGTATCGCCTTCGCAATGACGGCTACAATGCCGAGAAGGACGCGGTTGACGATACCCTGCAAGCCATACGACTCGTGCGCTCCCTCGCTGAAGAACTCGATTTCGATCCTCACAAGATCGGCGTGATGGGGTTTTCCGCCGGGGGCGAACCTTCCGCCAACGCAGCCCTGTCCTACGAGAAGTTCGACGCGGAGAACAACCGTCCATCGGATCCCCTCGCAGGAATTTCCTCACGTCCCGACTTTGTCGGTCTCATCTACACTGGACCCTCAGCTCTAACCAAGAGCCCAGAAACCGTGGAGATTCCCCGAGACGTTCCACCCGCTTTCATCTGTTCGGCCAGCTACGGCGACGCCCGCCACACCGTATGGTCCTTCGACTACTACATGGCCATGCTGGCAAAGGAGGTCCCCAACATCGAAATACACATGTACGGGAATGGCTGGCACGGCGGGGGCATTAAAGACCGAGGTGGCATCCCCTACGGTACCTGGCCCGATCGCTTCATCGACTGGTTTCGTGACCTAGGCTTTCTCGACAAGCCAGGAATTCCCACAAAAGCGGCTAAAGATATCCAAGCCTATTTGACAAAGTAGCGGGCAATGACTAGCGAACCCTACTCCACCGGCGTCAATTTTGCAGGGTAGCGACGGTCCGCGTTCCACTCTCCAAAATAGATCGCTCCTTCGCTGTCTACATAGAGGTCGTGCCCATGGACGAAGGTCTTCGATGTTTGGTAGAGTGGTTGCAGTTCTCCATCGATATACACCGGCTCGTTTCCTCCAGGCGCGCTGAGGACTCGTTTCGTTTTTCGATCCATTACCAGAAGGAAACCTGATTGGCTGAGTCGTTTGTCAGTCCCTTTTTCCTTTGACCAGCAAACCGCCGTATAGACTTTATCTCCTCGGAAAAAGAGCTGTCCCGCGTAAGCTCCCGGCAGATCAATCGTCTCCACAAAGTTCCCCTCCAAGGTAAACGCCTTCAGCTTATTCTCACTTCTGGAGGGCACCCAAACCAACGGTCGATTTTCATCTGACAAATCGAGCGATATCCCGTGCGCATTACTCAAGTTTGCTGGATCTCCCTCCGCTTTCCCACCCCAACGACGCACGAGTTCGCCGGTCAAAGTCATTTCGTAAATATAGTCGGTCGCATAACCATCTGCAATCAGGATTGTTCCCTGTGGAGTGACCGCTACATCGCAGGGCATGAACTGCTTGTCACCTGCTTCGCCGATTCCCATCTCAAACGGAGTCGGCAAACGCCTCACAATCGTGCCATCGGTTTTCAGTATCGTGACTCGTCCATTTTTGGGGGTCGCGTTCCAGCCTTCCGCTTCAAAGTGCCATCCGCAATCAACGTGAATCAAATATTCTTCCCCATCCCTTTCGAAGATTTCAATTCCATGGCCGCCCACTAAACCTTCACCAAACGAACGTACGAATGTACCATCTTTTTTGAATACAACAAACGCGTTTTTGGGGTGGTCCGTCACAACATAAATGAGCCCATCCCGACCTTCGGCCAAGGCGTGAGAGTTAATTACAGGAGCCACCTTTGGACTAGCTTTCGCCCAGTTCAAATCGACTTGATACCTCAATCCATTATGCCCTAGCACGGTCCCTTGAGCAGGATGGACAACAGAACCTTCGGGCGCACGCGAGGACCCATCTCCATGACCTACACACACGGTCGCAAAGGCTGACGCAATAGCAAAGAAGGCAACGTGTCTTTTGAAATCGATCATGCTAGGAGACAATATTGAGCTAAGTTTCGAAATGGCAACTTCGTTAATTTGGACTACCATCTAAAATGGGGTTTCTGAAACAGATTGCGTTCCGGAAATAGCGAAAAAATTTATTCAATCCGATTGTCGGGGCGTCGCTTGCCCGTTCGAGAGCCTCAGGGCCACGAGCCTGTCGGATGGCGGCGACCGGGCAGATAACGACTCGAATCCCGTAGAGCCAGCGTTTGCCTACAAGGTCTTGAGTTTGTCGACGAAGCGGCTCGCGGATGGCGTAGCAATGGTGCTGCGTCCCCAATGGCAGTTCGTTTTATGAAATACCGCAGCACAGCGAGAGCACTGGTCCTGCGGGTATTTAATACGTCATAGGAAATCGAATACATGTTTACGGTTCACCGGCTTCCAACGCCTTCCACTTTGATTTTCTGTCCTCCAATCTTTTAAGAAATGAATCGGGTGCAATGGGTGAATCCCCCGGCATAATCAGGCTGGTGTACCCTTCTAAATCAGCTGGAACCACTCCTCTTTTCCAGGCATAAGAAGCGAATAACGTCGGCTCAAAGGGACCCACAAAACGGATATCGAGATCAGGCGTGATCTGCTCCTCCAGGTTCAAAGCCCAAAAGCAGGCATTGACCAGCATTCGCCTGAAATCCGAATCGAGCAGGTCGAGCGATGAGCCATGCATACAAGCAAGTACACGCCCCCTTTCACCCACGTCTCTCGTACGCGTCCATACGGCCGGAACCGCATGCAGGGCTGGATGCGGCTCCGCATCAGCGTTCATCTCCATTAGTGGCTGGGCCATGACAAGGGGCCAACTTCCCTCTCTCGGAGAGGTCAAGTAGCCTCCCGTCATAACGAACATTTCGCCCACCCCCGTCAGGACGGGGTGCTCGCTCCGATGCGGCAGAGGAATCAGGCGGGTTCCCTGGACATGGTTGTCTCCATGATGAGCGACCCATGTCTCACCCAATACCTGTCGTCCGAAGCCACCGACGAATTCCTTTCCTTGATACGTACTGTCATACTTTTGCCAGGGTCCCTCGGGAATCCTAAAGGCGTGTGTAGATGTTCTGAGACCAATGATCGGCTTGCCCGACTCTACGTAGGCATCGAAGTGGTCCATTTCCTCATCGGGGAGATTTAGAAAGCGCATGAACATGAAGAGCAGATCCGCTTCGTAAAGGATTTCCAGTCCCCTCAAATTCGGACCTTGAGGCTCGATGGTACCGTCATTCGCCAAGGTAAAGAGAACCGTGCAACGAAAATCATGGTGCTGGGCCAGAATGCGGGCCAAAGCCGGCAATGACTCTTCCGACCGATACTCGCGTTCGCCTGCAATGAACACGATGTGCTCGCCGCCATTCTCCTCTCCGTACGTAACTCGGAACTCCTCGGGCGCAAGATCTTGCGAGAAAGTCCACTGTGCTAGCGCTTAACTGAGGGCGAGGCTTGCGATGGGGTAGTTCTTCATAAGCCCCATGAGTATACTGAATTGTAAAACGGCGCAATCCACATTCAGATAATCGAGATAGAATGCTTGGGATGCTATCCGTCATCAGCAATGAAATTACTCCATTTTTGAAGGGACGGTTAGGCCTTTAGGAAACCTCTCTAGATTTTCATCGAATTGATTATACAGATTACTTTCTGACTCTGAGCTCCCCTCAGACGCCGACGAATCGGGGTCAATGACAAGCTCTCGACTTCTTCGGCAGCGGCAGTGGGGATAGGTAGAGCACGCCGGCCGGTGGGCCGCACAAAGCCGATCGACCAACGCGGCACGCCGGGCCGGCGGGCCCTACTGTCAATGCGGAAGAGAGCATTGGGGCCATCATACCCAATGGAAATGGAAACCTAGCGCAACTCACCGAATCCCGGAAACCTTCGGGCGTTCAGGGGGCAGATGAACTTCCGCCATGGGCACGAAGCCGTCCACGGAGATACGGTTTCCAAAAATTGTGTATCCATCAGGCGCTTTTTCAATCGCCTCAAGCTTCACCCGGCCGACTCGAGCCGCAAGTTCCTCGCGAAATTGCCGCACTATTTTCGCATACTTCGGATCGTAAGCGAGATTGGTGAATTCCCCTTTGTCATTCCTATGGTCATACAGCTCTTCAAGGCTATTCCACTCGTAATAAATATAGCGGTACCGCTCGCTCCGAAGGGCATGACCCGTTAAATTCTGAGGAAAGGTGAAACTGGTCAAAGCGCTGTGCTTTCTTTTTGAATGGGGTTTCCTCAACAATGGGACTACACTGACTCCATCACAATGCTCGGGAATATCATATCCCGCCAGATCTACTAAAGTAGGATACACATCCAATAAACTGACTGGTTGATTAACCACTGATCCCGGCTCACTCACTCCCGGAGCTCGGACAAAGAAGGGCACGCGGGTCGATTCCTCCCAGAGAGTGAATTTCTCCCAGTTTTCCTTCTCACCAATGTGCATGCCGTGGTCCGACCAGAGGACGACGATCGTTTCATCCGCCTTTCCAGACGCTTCGAGGGCGTCCAGCAGCCGCCCGATCTGGGCATCCGCGAAACTAATCGAAGCTAGATAGGCTTGAATGACGTGTTTCCACTGCTTGTTTTCTAGAACGAACTTGTGCCATTCGCGGCGGGAATGGACCAGCGCGTCCTCGAGATCGTTTTCCTCGATCTCCAAATCCGGTATGTCTTCCAATGGATACAGGTCGAAGTACTTTTGCGGCACCTCCCAAGGCATGTGAGGACGAAAAATCCCGCAAGCCAGATAAAGGGGCTTCTCGCGTTTCCGCATGAGCTCATACCTGGCCCAGCTCACCGTCTGGTGATCGGCCATTTTCTCGTCTGGAGCCTGAATGGGACCCCAGGTGAACCACTTGTGACGTCCCCCTTTCCACGAATCTGGATTGATCACCTTCTCCGGCGCGTTCATCTGATAAGGCATCGGCACCGCAAGACTGGGATAGTAGAAATCCCATCCATCAGGGTCCGCCTGATTCGATGTGAGCCACGGGGGAGCCAACGAATGGTAGATCTTGCCGCCCGCCAAGGTTTCATAACCTCGGTTTTTGAAAAACTGCTCTACGGTCTCGATGTCCTTCAACATCGGGAGCTCGCGCCATTGAGGCCCATCGTACCACACATTCTGCATCACTCCTGTTTTCGATGGCTGCACCCCCGTCATATTAGCTAGCCGAGACGCCGCACAGGCGGGGGATGCACAATGAGCATTGGCAAAGGTGGTCGATTCCGCCGCCAATCGATCCAGATTCGGCGTTTTAGCGATATCCAATCCTCCCAACGGCCCAATCCAGTCATTCATGTCGTCGATCGCGATAAACAGCACATTGGGCGGTTTGCCTGCCGACATTGAAGGGCTGAATACATGAAAAAGCCCCTGCACTATGATTAAGGTGACAATATCAAATTTCCTCATATCTCTCGTTCCGCTAAATATCTTGTCTACCACCCATGCTCTTCCTGGCAAGCTACCTTGCGTCGCGTAAAAAGCAACTCGTTGCATAGGAACTCTTGCCAAGTGGGTGTCTAATAAATCCTATTTCTTTGATTGATTGAAACTGTAGGGCGGGTCGCTGACCCGCCAATTGTAACGATTGTCGCCTCATCCACCGACTGGCCGGGGTCTTTGACGAGACGACCTACTATATAATAGCGTAAGCATATAGGAAATTGATTAAGAATTATTGGACATCTTATAAGAGAGTAACTAAAACCCTCAGATTACATGTTCCGACTTGTCCCAAATCTTGAAAGCGCTACCCTTTCGCCATGTCCGCTATCCCTAAAACATTTCCCGAACACGAGCTACCAAACGAAGAACAGCTTCGCTCTGGAATCCAAGTAATTGACGAGCGCTTTCGCGAACTCGTTTCCGACGTATCCGAAGTTCGTCGACATTGGAAAGGTGCCGAGTGGTCAGAGGGAGCTGTCTATCTTCCCAAGCAAAAGGTCGTTGTCTGGTCAGACATCCCGAACAATCGAATGCTCCAATTCGATCCTCAATCCAACGAGACGACCGTCTTTCGGGAACCCTCTAATTTCACCAACGGAAACACCATCGATCGAGAGGGTCGCCTCATCTCCGCCACGCACCTTACCCATTGCGTATCGAGAACGGAACATGATGGATCGATCACAATCCTAGTCGACCGCTACGAGGGGAAGCGACTCAACTCGCCCAACGACGTAGTCGTTAAGTCCGACGGGACTATCTGGTTCACGGACCCACCTTATGGAATTTTGTCTAACCGGGAGGGCGAAGAACGGGATTCCGAACTCGAGGGCAACTTTGTCTATCGACTCGATCCAGAGACGGGCGACCTAAGCATCGTCGCCGACTCCATGGACCGCCCCAACGGGCTCGCCTTCTCTCCGGATGAATCGAGGCTTTACGTATCCGATACTGGATTACCCGGAAATATTTCCGTGTTCGAAGTAGAGGAATGCGGAACTCGTATCCAAAATCAAAGGGAATTTGTGAAACTGTCACCTGGTGTATCCGACGGATTTCGCTGCGATATTCACGGTAACGTCTGGACCAGTGCGGGCGATGGAATCCAGTGTTTCTCGCCAGATGCCGCACTCCTCGGCAAGATTCTGATCCCCGAACTCAGGTGCGCCAACTGCTGTTTTGGCGGACCCGACCGAAAGACCCTCTACGTCGCAGGGGATACCTCGCTCTATTCGATCGAACTCGCGGTCGCAGGAGCATCAATAGATGAAGGAGCAAGGAGTTAAACAATGAATAAGAACATGACAGACCGACTTATCTTCTCATCACGGTGTTCCGTATTGTTCGCGGCCGCCATCCTCGTAATAGGATTTAGCGACGTGTCGCTCGCCCAGACAGACTCCGCAAAACGTCCCAACATCATTCTTGTAATGACGGATGACCAAGGATTCGGCGACGTCGGCTTCCATGGGAATACCGAACTTAGCACTCCACACTTAGACCGCCTCGCTAGCGAGAGTGCGGAATTCACCAACTTCTACGTTCAGCCGCTCTGTACCCCCACTCGCGCGGCCCTCCTCACCGGTCGCTATCCCGAAAGGACCGGCGCTGTCGAAGTGAACTATGGCCGTAGCATCATACGCGAAGAAGAAATCACTATCGCCGAGAATCTCAAAGCCGCTGGTTACCGAACTGGCATTTTCGGCAAATGGCACCTGGGAGACAACTTTCCCGTCCGGCCTTCTGACAAAGGGTTTGAAGAATGCCTCCATCACACCGCAGGCGGCGTCGGTCAGGCGGGGGACCCGCCCGGAAACACCTACTTCGACCCCATTCTTCGCCACAACAACGTGCCGAAAAAATACAAAGGCTACTGCAACGACATTTTTTTCCAGGAGGCGATGGACTTCGCTGAGCAAAACAAAGCCCAACCCTTCTTCATCTACCTCGCCACCAATCTTCCCCATTTGCCGCTTCAGGTGGCAGAAAAGTATGTAGCGCCCTACCGCAAGTACGGCGTGAATGAGATTAATGCCAAAACCTATGGTATGATCGCCAATATTGATGAAAACGTAGGTTTTCTGATGGAGCGATTACAGGAGCTCAATCTAGTGGAAAACACGATCCTGATTTTCCTTTCCGATAACGGGCCCCGAACTTCGCGACAGAAAGATGACGTTTATCCTGATCGTTACAACGCGGGTCTCCGTGGGACGAAATCAAGCATCTATGAAGGTGGCATTCGAGTACCCTTCCTCATCCGTTGGCCAAATAAAATCAGAGCGGGCCTAAAGCTCCCCCAAATCGCGGCCCATATTGATGTATTGCCGACTTTGCTCGAAGCTTGCGGAGCGGATCCGATCGACCAAGACCGCATTATCGACGGGCAAAGCCTCCTGCCCCTAGTCACTCAATCCAATCCTACATGGTCCGACCGCACGCTCTTCTTCCAGCACAATGCGAACCACGAGCCGCTCATGTACAGCCACTTCGCCGCTCGCTCGCAACGCTACAAGCTAGTACAGCCGTTTCCGAATCCCCGTGACCAACTTCTGGATATCGGCGAATTCGACATTCCAGCTCAGCTCGACAACGTGGAATTGTACGACATCGAAAAAGACCCCAGCGAAATCGATAACATTGCCTCCTCGCACCCGCAAGTGATCGCGGCCATGATGGAGTCCTACGAGAATTGGTACCGCGACGTCACAGCAGAATTGAACTACTGGGATCCTCAGCGAATCTATCTCGGCGCGCCCGAAGAGAACCCAACACTTCTAAGTCGCTTCGATCTGCAGACCATGACCCGACTGCCCTATTGGAGTGCCCGGGTTACGCGAGCAGGAACCTACCGCTTTACGCTCACCTTCCCACCTGCGTCAAGAGACAGCACCGCAAATGTGCGTTTCGGAAGCGTACAGGTGTCGAAACCAATTTCCGCGGGCGAAACCTCGTGCATCTTCGAGTCAGTGACGCTTCCAGTAGGCGACGGTCGTCTCGAAGCCTGGCTAAAAAATGGACTAGACTCAAAAACCGTCGCATTCCTCGAAGTCGAAGCATTTTGAATGGTAGGGCAACGACCCCACTCCTTCTTTGAAGCTACAGCGGCGCGAGCCGGGCGTGCCGCGTCGGTTGCGATATGCCTAGGCACTGCGGCTCGCCGGGCCATCGAGCCCTACCCGCATGAATTACTCGCAACTCGTAGGAGCGGCTTCATGCCGCGATTGGTTTTAACGGCTGCCAAGCTGGGGCTTGGCGTTCCCAGAATCGCCGCAAGCGACGCCCCTACGAGTTGCACCCGTCAAACAAGCGGCGGAAGCGTGCTCCCTTCCTGCCAGTCGCCATCAATCTGCGTGCCGACCGATATGTCGAGAGGTCCTGTGTGGTTTCTATGGAGCAAACTGTTAAGAACGTCTACAGAAGCCGCCCCAAGCGCGTCCCGACGATAGTGGATCCCCACCGCGCTCGAATCATCCTCACTTGTATCTAAAGAAATGTACCCCATATCCTCAGGAACAGAAATTCCTTCCGCTTTCGCAGCCTCCAAAAAATGGTTACAGCGACTAATTACCACTTGAGGTCGATATTTCCTGAGCCATTTCCGAATATCGGAGACTTCATCTGGACCCCGAACCCTCAATGTGGGAATCGCATCCTGTTCGCTCACATGCAATTTCGTCGAAACGAGATGAGCAGCCTCCCACTGGTAGCTCCACCGAGAAGCAATTTCGTCCTGCAGCACCAGACCGACCCTTCGATATCCACGCTCGATAAGCTTTTCCCAGCAATTCAAAAGATCCATGTAGTGATTTTGCACTACATGATGAAAAGAAGTGTACTGAGAAGGCCTACTAATGGTCACTACTGAAAACTGTTTCCAATCAATGTCGATCGTATCGTCATTATCTTCGAATGGAGCCAAAATCAGACCTCGAATTCCTCTCGTTCTCAGAATCTGAGTGAATCGTTTTCCAGAGACACCTTCCTCTCTCGCCCAAAATAGTTGTAAGGTATAGCCAAGTTCAACGGCCCGCTTTTCCGCTCCTCGAATCACCTCCTGTTGATTCGCCTGACCCGACCATCCATCCTTGGTGCTCCAGTTGGTGACCATCCCGATCACCGAATAGTGCGTGTGGATCTTTCGCTTGCTCCTATAAGCGGACAACGCCGCCAAAGCCGGGTCGGGAGCATAACCCATTTCACTCGCGATCCGCTTCACGCGTTCAATCGTCTGCTTCGACATCGAAGTGTCGTTGTTCAAGGCCATCGATACCGCCGAAACACTTAGATTCGCTACCTTGGCGATATCCTTCAGTCGGACTCGTTTCCTAATATCGTTCGACTCTTCCATGTTGTGAATCTAGGGCTCTTTGATGAGCCAGAAAAACAAATTTGAACTGTTTCAGAAAAAGAGTGAAGCCTTCATTTGGGTTCTTTTCAAATCCCGTAGGGCCAGCGATAGCGCGGGCCCTGTAATTGGATAACAAATCAGCATACGACGGCTCCCGCTGACATTATCCCTCGCCAATTCGTTTTGAACTGTTTCAGAGTATATCGGATCGCCTACTTTCCCATAACCAAGTGACATCTCAATAGCTCTTCTACCCTCGAACATGAATCCCATCCAATACCCATCTCCTCCTCGCGTTCTTCAGGAAAAGAAGTGGTGGAAGGCTATCGGTTTTCTGGGGCCTGGAATTATTATCGCATCTGTATCGATCGGAAACGGAGAAACCGTATTTGCATCGCGAGGAGGGGCTATTTTTGGATATGCGATCTTGTGGTGCTTCTTTCTCGGTATCTTTTTGAAGGGGACTCAAATCTACGCCTCTGCCCGATACATGCTGCTTTCAGGCGAGCACCCCATGCAAAGCTGGGTCATGCTACCCGGTCCGCGAGGATGGTTCCCCATGGGACTGCTAATAATGACAGCGATCTGTCTACCCTTCCTGCTCGCGTCGCTGTCCCTCTCCGTCGGCTCGCTTATCTCGTGGATATTGAATTTAGGGGGAGATCAGCAAATTTCCGTTCGCTCGTGGTCCACCGGACTCATTGTGGTTGCTGCGATATTCAGCTGGGGACAAGGCTACAAACGGCTCGAGAAAACCCAGATGATCATCGTGGGACTGCTATTGATTTGCATCCTCACGGCAGCGATCGCCTGCCAACCCCATCTCGGGAAACTGGTCAGTGGCCTGTTCATTCCGATCATTCCTGAATATAAAGACTGGATACACACCGTTTATCCGAAGATCGCCGCAAAGTCTGCCTGGATCGAGATCGTCTCCTACATCGGAATTATCGGCGGTGGGCTTCCTACCTATATTGGCTACTTCAGTTTTCTAAGGGAAAAACGCTGGGGACTTTTTGAGAACCAAGCCGTTTATAGAAATTCCAGCGAATCGGGTTTCACTTCGATCGATACGGATGAGAGCAATCTGACCAAAGGGAAAACCTGGCTCAAAGCAGTAAAGGCAGACGTGGCTGGATCCTTTCTTGCGGTCTTCATTTTCTCTGCCGCCTTTATGGTACTGGGATCCGTCATTCTTCACGAAGGACAACAGATCCCTGACAATTTAGATCTGCTTTCCCACCAGGAATCCTTTCTAACCTCTTTGCATCCTTCCCTGCTCGTCCTTTATCGAATCGGTATCTTTACCGCAATTGGCGGTACTCTTTTCGCAACCTTCGACGTTTGGACCAAAACGGTCTATGAAGGCCTCATTCCTTTTTTCAAGACCGAGAAATCGCTGGATAGCGCCAAACTAAAGCGATTCCTAATCATTACGACCTCCACAGTGGGTATCGGGGTCATTTGGCTGGGCTACGTTTGGCAACCCTTGTCCAACCCCATTTCCATCGTCCAGATTCCCGCGATGCTTGGAGGCACCATTGGCTGCGGCGTCTGGTGTTTTGGCGTCGCCTGGGCCGACCGGCGCAACCTTCCTGAGGAATTGCGAATGAATGCATTCCTATTCTGGGGACTACTCACATCGGGTACGACACTGCTGACCTTCGGGGCGATCGGCATGTATTTTAAATTTTTCGGATAACCTCACTTTATTCAAATGCTAGGAATTACAGTATTTCCAGAGTACATACAAAGCGAAGGGATTGAGCCTTTGCTCGACAATCTGCTCAATCGAGCGCCGGTTTCCGCAATTTCCATTTCTCCCTATATAATGAGAGAGTGTCCTGCTGATCAAGGGGGTCATCGAGAACCACCGGCAGATGCCGACAAAGGGCTGACGCGATTGCTCGAAAGACCCTTGTGGAGTAAAAAAGAAGTCTGGATAAAGACCGCTCCCAGTTTCGAGCCGAACCTCGAACTCTACCAAGGGCTTAGGTATCAGCCATCGAAAGGAGATGACTCCACAAAAACAGAAGGTCATATCATCGATCAATTCATCGAGGCGGCTCAGTCCCGAGGAATCAAAGTCTACTTCCAAATCCAATCTGCCATCCCCCCCGGATATCGCGTACAGTTCGGAGGACCCGTAAGTGACGACATTTCCCTCTTGCCCGACGGCTCGAGACCGGAGAACTGCTTGGACAACAATGGATCCATCGCTAGCCCTCACATCCTGGGGTACGGAGAGGCGCTTATTAAAGATTTGATCCAGCAGTATCCAAAAATCGATGGAATCCGAATCGATTGGCCGGAGTTTCCGCCCTACTTCTTCGAATCAATTTTTACGGATTTTGGGCCATATGTTGAGTCGTTCGCCAATGAGAACGGATTTGATTTTCAGAGGATTCGAGAATCCGCAGATTCCCAATACCGGTTTTTTCTCGAAAGGTTGAACAACGATCACCTCAAGGAATATATTAAGACTCCGGAAAAGCTTATCACTGATTTGCAAGTAAGTCCCGATCGGGCTCGCCTAAAATCCCAAATCGTAACCAATCTATTATTACGCTATCGAGGCGCCATGGATAGCGTGGGTGGCAACGAAAAAGAATTCATTCCCGCCGCCTTTCCCCTTCCCTGGAACCGGCTCAGCGGATTTGACTACCGGGCGAACGGCAAAATCGCCAATGCGATTAGCTGTAAATACTACACCATGCATTGGCCCATGATGCTAAAGAACTACAGCGAAGCGCTTACTCGGAAAAATCCAGGACTTTCCAGATCTCTTTTGGCTGAATGCCTCTGTGCCGCCTTTGAAGCCGTTTCCCCGACTCCCGAATCTTCAGACTCGTTCCACTATCCGGAGCCTGAGGAAAATCATCCGGTATCGGCCGTTGCCCTAGGGAAGAAGCAGGCTCAAGTCGAATCTGAGTCCACCAACGCAATCATCTGGCCAATCGCCCACAGCTACGGCCCGTGCGATGATTTCGCAAAAAGGGCTAAAGCGGTATTTTCCGTATCCAAAAAACGGCTTTGGATCAATCGATACGCCTATTTGACCGACGAGAAACTAGACGCTCTCGGCGAGGTGATGCGGAGTTAACAAGCTCAACCAAATAGGTAGGAGCGATTTTATACCGCGATTCTTTCGTTGACCTATATCGCGGTGTAAAACCGCTCCTACGAATTGGTTCAGCGGAAACATCTATCTACTGAACCACAACCGTTTCGGCTCGGGCAAATTCTTGACGAGACCCGCATTCGTTCGCTGGAGCTCTTCCAACATCATCTTTCTCATCTGATCCATCCTCTCGTAATTCTCGGGATCTAGCGCCAAATTCTTCAATTCCCTCGGATCCTTCTCTATATCGTAGAGCTCTTCAATTTCGTCTGGAACGAGGGTTGTGATGTATTTGAAATTTCCGTGCCGCAGAAAAAGCCACCAATCCACATTCTGGTTGGGCAACCCTTCTTCTGAATCCACAATAGTCAGGCCGACGTCCGTCTGCGAACCAAAACTGCGGCTGAAATTCTCCTGAAGCAGTCCGCGGTTCCAAGCTAGGCTCGGGTCTTCTAGTACGGGTCGAAGATTGGTCCCATGCATTTCCCAGGGCAGGTCGATTCCCGCGTAGTCAAAGAAAGTAGGAATCAGATCGATCACATTGACCGGCATGTCGATGGCGCTCCCCGAGGATGTCCCGTCCGGCAATCGAACGATATAGGGCACTCGAATGTTGTCATCATAGGGGGCCACCTTGATCTCCATTCCGTGATGTCCCATGGCAATACCCTGATCGGACGTGAATACGATGATCGTCTTGTCGAGCTGACCCGAATCTTCAAGCGTATCCATCAAATCCCGCACTCCCTCATCCAACGAGAGCACACCACTGTGGTATTTTCGAACGAGATCCGGAAGCGGTAATCTCTGACGTTCATCCACTGGTACACCGTCTGCTCCCGGTTCGAACATAGAGTAGTTTTGCATGTAGCGCGGCTTATCGGGACGGGGTGGGTAAATATCAGCGGGAATCTCAATCGGACCGGCATCGGCATAGCTTTTCTGGTGCCTGTCCGCCGGCGTAAACGGGGCATGGACGGCATCGTAGCACAGCCACAACATCCAGGGCTTCTCGTGGTCCCGGGCAATGAACTCTTTCGCGTACTGCGTATAGTTATCCGTTGAATGCCCCCCAACCGGAGTGAAGTCGCCCCCGTCGAAACGCAGCTTCTGGTCTCGGAAATAGTCGCCAGACTTCTCGCCTCCCAAGCGTTCCCAAATAATGGAGTGATCCCACACCGTCCCGTGACGATAATCGGAGGCCAGGTGCCACTTTCCAATCACCGCCGTAGTGTATCCGTTTTCCCGAAACACCTGAGGCCACATCCGGAACCTTTCGTGGTCCTCCTCAATTTTCGGATAATTGGCAAAATCGAGGCCATCGATTCCATGCAGGTATTTCCCACTCAACACCATGGCCCTACTGGGCGCGCACCAAGGACCCGCGAAGGCGTGTTTGAAGCGAATCCCTTCCTTAGCCAACCGGTCGATATTCGGCGTCTTTGCCCACGAGAGCGCATCTTCGTAGGAAGACACCGTTCGATGCGATTGGTCGTCAGTAAATATGAATAGGATATTGGGTCTTCTATGGGAGGCTTTCTGCCTCTCTTCAGGACGGTTGCTACAGGCGACTATAAACAAAGTCGCCATTATCAGAGGAATACATCTAAGCATATTGAATTAGGTCCAAGTTCTTCAAAATTAGCGAACTGAATCAGTGGTCATTTATCTCGTAGGAGCGGTTTTACACCGCGATTCCAGCAAACATAATCGCGGTGTAAAACCGCTCCTACGAACTGGATAGCGCGACTCGGGCTCCGCATATGCAAAAACCGGGCGAGGACTCATCACGTTGACCTCCCTCTGCCCGGCGTTTGCTACCCATACATTTATTCGTGGTAGCGCGAAAACTCCTCACACTACCACCTTACCTGAACCACTAGAAACTAAAGGTATTTGTCAGAAAGACTTCTTTCGGATTGGGATTTCGCGTAATCGCGGCACGCCCATCGGGGTTTGTTATCACACGGACCATAGCCTGGTCTCCGATAAGGTTGCGTATATTCAGCTGAATCTTCCAATCGACCTTCTCGTCCATGAGCGGACGGCTGTAGTTCACCCAGAAGTCCCCATTAATTTCGTCGGAACCAAAGAAGGGTTGACTGAGATCCGGAACTTAAACCCCGTCCGAGTTGATTTGCAAAGGATAACCCGTAGCAATCTTATCCTGCCAACGCAGAGCGCCACCGACACCAACTCCTTTTAAAACTCCATCGTCGAAGTTGTAGGTGCTCGTCAGGTTCGCCCGCCACTTCCGCTGCTCGGCGGAAACCGTTCCTTCCTTTGTCTTGGCACCCGCTAGCGGGACGAGGTTATTGTTGATCAGCTGCTGTCCCCAAGTGATTGAACTACCGACCGAGGGCGATTGGGTTAAATTAATCATTCCGTTCGCCGTGGCCTTCGAGATCACTTCATTCACGAGTTCAAAGGCCGGAGTCGCCACATTCGTCAAGACGGTCTCCTGTTCCGATAGATTGAAAAAGACATTCCAATTATCTGTGATCGCCCCAGTGACCTCGAGTTCGAATCCTTCCGATTGGAAATCCTGGGTTGCCGTCAAACCTTGAATACTAGAACTAGTGAAACCTTCTATATTATTTGCGTTATAGTCCACCTCATAGGCTGCCCAAACGTCAGGCGGAACCAGGGCTTCCACCGCGGAGTAGAATTCCGGCCATGTATCAAAGAGTCCTTCCGTTGCCTCAGGAGCCGTTAGCCCTCCTCTTAAATCCGCATCGCGTCGATAAAACCCGGTAGAGGTATTGACAATATAGGCGACACCACCGCTCGCGCCGCCAATGGAAGTCGTAGCGAAATTATTCACCGTTTCGAACCAGTTAAATCGAGCCGAAAGCCGACGATCTAGGAAGCTCAAGGTAAATCCATAGTCTTTGGTTTCCCCAACGGGATTGGCTATCAACTGATTCTTGGCGTCTCTACGTATACCAGCCGGTTCGAAATTCTCAGACTCATTATAATGAACGGAAATCTCCGTGTTTCCAGGAAGGTCAATTGGCAAATGAGCCACCAAGCTTTTTGTCAAAGTGTCTTCCTCCACAATGGTCGAAGGATCGGTACGCAACGCAAATCCGGCCGGGTCGAGCTCACCGCTGGGAAGACGCTGGGTGGGGTTTATTCCCACGCGCTCGAAATTCTTCGCCTCATCACGGCGCCAACCGAGCAAGCCAACTACATTGCCATTGAAGAAGTAGCTCTGCCAGCTGGCCGCTTGAGACTCGATTTCACGCAGGGTGCGATTCCCATTCCAAAGTGTTTCTTCGGTAATGAACTCGTTAATAAAACCAACGCTCCCATCGTCATTGATGACGGGCGGTCTCGTATTGTAATGCGTTTTATAGACTTCCCCTACTTTGGGAAATCCAGCATCGATATAGTTGCTGATGCGAACGTCGCCGAAACTCTGAATCGATGGATCTAGCAGAGAGTCCGTAACATAGTAAATCGATGGAACCAATATTCGGCCCTGACCTTTGCTCGAAAACAAGATGTCCGATACATCGGTCGCGGGAGACGCGTCTCCCCAGGTAAGCTGACGATTCCGAATATCCGTATCGATTTCCTGTTCATTATAAAGACCTGTGAATACGTGTCGACCCGCATGCTTCCAGAAGCCATCCTTTTCAGTAAGGTCCATTTCAGCAAATGCAGTAAGCCGCGTGGCATCGCGTTCTATGATCGTTGTTCTCTCCGGCGTGCCACGGTTGCGAATGGCTACTCTGCCGATATTAGGATTGGGCTCCTGGTTCGACAGGTGCGTGTTCATGTCTACCCAAAGATCCAAGGACGAGTTGTTACTCCCCGATCCGATACCGAACGGAAGCCTTGCCATATTCTCATAGGTTTGAGAATCAAACGCCAATTCGATACCCGCCTTGCCTTTAAGACAGGTTTGCTCGAGGACGACGTTAGTGGCGTCAAAATCGGATTCGACAAAATTCAAGGTTCCGGCAAGCGACAATTCGCGGTTATCGAATATCCGGGTGTCGTTGAGCGTCCGAGCGGTGAATCCCGGATACAAGCCCCTGATAATCGGCGAACGGGAACCGATCGTATCGAAGCGGGCTAGAAAACCAGGGTCGCGACCATTGACCCAAACAACGCGACCTATGGAACCTGCGATACTCGGGTCGCTCGCCAATCCTATAGATGGCGTTTGCGCATCCACGGTGCGGTAGACCAATGGCATCTGAATCGTAATATAGTCTCCCACCGGTGCCGGAACTCGGTTAAAATCCGCCCCCCACTGCGCGTCCACGGTTAACTTCGGAGACCAACTACCGTCATCCCAATACGCAGGTAATGTACTACCGGTAATAGACTCAATCGAACTACGGCTCGGAAGAGAAAACCAGTTGGAAATTCCTTCCGCTGGCGGTATCAAGCTCGGAGGAATGCCTTTGGTGTTTCCCTCCTCGTAATTGCCCCGAATCACTGTCCTATCGAAAAACTCTGAACCTTCGTTTTTGGAGAGAACGCCCTCGAACGCAAAATAGTAGCGCTCGTCCTCTTCATAGGTGGGCCGCTGTTGGTATTCAGTTTCCTCATTCAACATCGAGAGCCGAACCGCCAAACGTTCTTCCAATAGAACCTTGTTGTAGTTGAATGTAACGCGATGCGAACTCCGCTCTCCTATCCGAACGCCCAATTCTCCAAAATCTCGCCCCAGCGAAGCCCCATTGACCGAATTATTAATAACACCCCCGGCTCTCCAATTCCAAATAGCAAGGAATTAGGCCCGCGATTGATTGCAACTCGGTCGCTGTTATAATTGTCGAACGGGATGTCAGTGAGAAAGTAGTTGCGAGTCAATGACGCCTTGGCCAAACCGCGTACTCGCTGCGAATTCTGCGGCGCTCGCTGCTGCTCAGAAGGATTAGGTCGTCCTCCAGAAAAACCTGGATCCGCAAAATTTCCTTGGATACCCGCCACCTCAGTGTTGGCTGCGTAAGACAGTATCGTCGCTGCATCCGTGGCCCCCGTGTCATCGAAAATCTCGTCGGTGAGAATTGATATCGAAGAGCCGACATCGCGAAGGTTCGTTTTGAGACGAGTTCCCGCCAAGGTAGTCGTTGCACGATAACCTTCGTTATCGCCTGACTCCACGCTAAAGGGGCTGAGCTCGTAGATTTCTTCGCCATCTTGTTGCCCATTTGATACGGCAAGCGGCAATGATGATGCCGCGACAATAGAACTGAGTCTGAATATGCTTCTTAGATTCATGGGTTTTACGGTTTAGTATAATCGAAGCGACATCCACATAAGGGGCCGATGAACGCTCAATAGTCTTCCGAAACAAATATCCAATATTACCCGCAAAATAAAAAGGTGTTTGGACCTGAAACAGTTCAAATCCACAAGAATGCAATGCAGTCGCTAGCGAATCTCAAAGAATCAGTGTTGCAGATCGGGAATGAATCACCTGTGAGGCGTTTCACGTCACGAAAACTGCGATAAAAGGCCCCGAGGTATCTCTAAAGTTAGGGAGGGTCGGCTCGATCCTCCTAAATTCGAATACGGAGGACCGAGCCCCTGCCTATCGGGGTCAAACGACCGGTCCTGCCTACCAAAGCCAGCAACGAAGCAAGCCAAGGTATTTACCCCGAGAGAATATAGGATCTACTACTTTCCGAGTGATCCTGAAAGTTATATACTTGCCTACCAATCCACCACTGAACCATCGTCTGCATCGTATTGCGGCAGATACTCTCGGGGTTCGCCTATTTCCTCGTCGATACGGTTTTCGTCGATTGTAATTCCCAGACCCGGACCGGTTGGAATCGGGCGGTAGCCGTCGCGAACGGGAGGCAATGGCTCGGCAAGCAGATCGTGCTCACGGTCGCCTCGTTCCTGGACCAAGAAGTTCGGAATACAGGCTGCCACTTGCAAACTGGCCGCTAGCGAGCAAGGCCCGTTGGGATTGTGCGGAGCCAGGGGAGCGTAGTAGGCTTCAGCCATACCAGCGATGACTTTCAATTCAGTAATGCCACCTGCGTAGTTTACGTCGGGTTGCAGGATCATGGCGGCTTTTTTCTCAAGGATTTCTCGGAAGCCCCATTTAAGGAATACACGCTCGCCTGTTGCGATGGGTATGTGAGTCTTTGCAGCCAGATCTGCCATGACATCCACATTAAGAGCCTGAATGATCTCTTCAAAGAACCATGGGTTATGCGGCTCCAATGCTTTGATGAGCAAGGCTGCTGTAGTCGGTTGCACCGCTCCATGGAAGTCGATTCCGATGTCGACGCCAGGGTATCGTTTACGCAATGCTCCAAAACGTTCTGCAACTTCCTCAACCACCTTGTTCCCTTCCAGGTATTTGTGGGCTTTGCGCATTTCAGTGGAAGGGCCCACCTTCATAGCCCTAACGCCAGTCTTCTTATCCGGCGTACCATAGACAAATGCTTTATCGCGCGTCGGTCCTCCCAGTAGTTTGTAGACGGGTACATCATAGCACTTACCTGCGATATCCCAAAGGGCCTGATCAATCCCCGATGAAATCGCCGACTTAATGGGACCTCCCCGGTAGAAGGCGCCTCGATGGATCGCTTGCCAGTGATGGAGCACTGGACGAGGGTCCTTGCCGATTAGATAGTCTCCCACCTCTAACGCTCCCGCCGCGCATGCCTTGGCATCGTCCTTTAGCATCTCTCCCCAACCGGTGATCCCCGCGTCGGTGGATATTTTCACAAACACCCAGGAATTCTTAAGGACAAAAGTCTCCAGCTTGGTCACCTTAATCTTGTCCTTCGGACTTATCGGGGCTGCACGAACGATGGGGCTAGCGGCATTAAGGCCAACCAGTGCCCCGGTTCCGTAAAGCATGTTTTGCAACCAAGAGCGGCGATTTATTCCATTTGAGGGCATAATCTAAGTTCCTTTCAGTTAATTTATTGGGATATCAATGTCGAAACTCGAAAAAGGTGACCCTAGTAGTCGAGTATCTTAAGACTAAGTCTGAATTGGATAGAAATACGAGCCTTTGTTTTCAACATCGACGACGACCTAGGACCTAATGATACCAGTTTCAAATACATCGAAAACGGTCTGCAACAACGGGCCTCGCCATTTATTGGTTTGAGCTTGAGGCACTTGAGTTAGGATGATCACTATCAGATCGAGATCGTAATCGATGATGCCAATCGTACCCGAAGCACCCGTATGCTGAATACGGCTCGCACTCCCATCCGGTCGTTGATTGAGAATATTAAAACCGAGGCCATATTTGGCTTTGCCTCGCCCAGGCTGAGACGCATACATCTGTTTCAGGATCGATTCCGAAACTACGCGTTTCCCATCCACCATGCCACGATTTCGGTGGAGCAAGAACAAACGGGCGATGTCAGTGGGGGAAGCCACCAGTCCGCCACCTGGATTAATGACTGTCCCAATCGGCTCCCCGGTTCTCTGTTTGAGTCCGTTTTTAGTACGCTCGTACGCAGAGGGAACACGATCGACCATCGATTCGTAGTCGAATGTGGAGCTAGTGGAACCTAAAGCAGAAAAGAGAGTTTCCTCCATCACGGTCGCAAACGATTTTCCGGTCACCACTTCAGCAACCCTAGCTGCCGTCATGTATCCAAAACGACCATACCCGTAAGACGTAGCAGGTTCATAAAACAACTCATGGCTCGCTAACTCGTCCACTACCTCTTCCAGCGTCTCGCTAAAGTCCAGGGTAAACTTACCGGCCTTAAGCTGGTTGTTACTGGCAAATCCCGCCGTGTGGGAAAGGCACATTGCCAAGGTAATCGGTTTGGCAACACCTTCTTTCCCACGCACTTTGAGTTCCTTGAATTCCGGGAGGTACTTACTAACCGGATCGCTGAAGGCCAGCTTCCCCTCTTCGGCCAGTAACGCCAGGGTCGTCGTCGTGTGCGGCTTGGTAAGTGACGCGATGCGGCAAGGCATATTGGCCTCGAACGGCTTTCTGCTTTCTAGGTCCGCTACTCCGAATCCTTCTTGCAAGATCACCTCCCCCTTGTGAAGGATCATCAAGGATCCTCCCGGAATGAACTGTTCATCGATGCCTCGTTGAAACGCTTGGCGGATCGCGATTTTCTGCGCCTTTTCCAAGCCATGATCCAACCAGGATCCTTGAGGTAGCGGGGAAGCGTCGGTGTGGGCAACTAGTCCCCACAATGAGGTGAAAATGAGTGAAAACAGATTAAGCGGTTTCATATGAACAAGAAGAAAGCGGTTGCACTGGTTATTCGCACCGCAACCCAATAGCAAGAAACTTCCTTCCGCCTCGTTGTCCATGGAGGTCGGTGCTTCGCAACAAAGAGAGCTATCGCAACGGGCAGGTTTTGTAATGGAGACGAGCTCCGTCACCCAGTCATAGTAGGTCACGAGGTTAATG